>OJGS01000003.1_pt1 | contig 159895 bp, 157 predicted proteins | sample 1594531 | NCBI WGS metagenome assembly OJGS01 (sample SAMN05416816, study PRJEB24817) | seawater metagenome | isolation source: Sea water | place: Canada:Atlantic | collected 2013-07 | reverse complement strand
TGCATATCGTCGGCAGCGTCAGATGTGTATAAGAGACAGACCCCGAACAGCCCGACCGCTTCACCCCCACCCGCAGACCGAGGCCGCTGCCGCGCCGTGCCAGTTGCTGCTGGATGCGCTTGGCGGCGGACGCCGTAAGGGAAACGGCTTCGGGAGCGGATTGGGTCAGGGTGTCATTCATCGCAGAAACTCCATTCACGGCGGCGTGGACCAGAGGGCCCGCGCCAGATCATCAACCATCACAGCACAGTGGGACTTCTCCGGGGCGATTTCAAGCGCGTTGCGCACGTCCAAAAGCCACGGCCGCTGCAAGCTTGAGACGTCGGCACCGGTCATTTGTTCCGCAAACCATTGCCCGGCGGCCAGCGTCACCGGGCACCCCACACCCCGGTAACGCGCGGCCGCCACACGTCCCTGGGTGAGCTGCACGCTGACCGACAACCACGCGCCGTCACCGCGCGAGATCGCCCGCGCCTCGCGGACCCCCTCGCCCGCCAGCATGCCCACCGCGTCCGACGCGCAAAAGCGCTGCCAGACGGCAGGCGAATAGCCGTACGGATTGTCCAGTCCGGTCACGGCAGCCGGCGGCGTGCCGGCGGCAAAATCGCGCAGCCGCGCGGCCGCCGCGACGATCTGCGCGGCACCGGCCTGCACCTCTGCGTCGCAACTGCCCTCACCCAGCGACAGCCGCAGCGAGGCATCGGCCAGAGGGTCGTCATGGCCCAGAGCGCGCAGCACGAACGAGGGCTCGCGCGTGGCCGAAGAGCAGGCCGAGCCACTGGAAAACAATAGGTCCGGCAGGCTGGCGCGCAGACTTTCGCCATCCACCCCCGGCACGCTGACATTGAGAATGTGCGGACTGCCGGAAACCGGGCTGTTGCGCAGAAGACTTGGAATGCCCGCCTGCAACTGCGCCGCCAATTGGTCGCGCAATCGCAACACGTCGGCGGCCAGCGCCTCGCGCTGCGCCGTTCGCCGCGCCGCCGCGGCGCCAAAGCCGACGATCTGGTGGGTTGCCAGAGTGCCCGAGCGCATGCCCTGCTCCTGGCCGCCGCCGTGCAGCAGCGGGCTGAGCCGCACCCGTGGCCTGCGGCAGACGTACAGCGCGCCGATGCCCTTGGGCCCGCCCAGTTTATGGGCGGACAGCGACAGCAGATCGATGGGCATGGTTTCAAGATCAATCGGCAACCAGCCCGCCGCCTGCGCGGCATCGACGTGCAACAGCACCCCGCGGGCGCGCAAGGCGGCGGCCAGCGCGGGCATGTCGGTGCAGGTGCCCAGCTCGTTGTTCACCCACATCAGGCTCACGAGGCGTGTCGCCGGCGTCAACGCCGCGAGCACCGCCTCGATGCTGATCGCGCCCCGCGCGTCCGGGCTCAGCAGGCTCACCTTGTGACCTTGGCCCGCTACCCAGCGCAGGGTGTCGAGCGTGGCACGGTGCTCGATTCGCGAGCTGATCACGTGCGCCGGCGCGCGGCCGTCGAATTCCAACGCGCCCTTGATCGCCAGGTTGATCGACTCGGTCGCGCCGCTGGTCCAGATCAGACTGTCGGCCGGGGCCCCGACCAAGCCCGCCACCGCCGCGCGCGCCGCCTCGACCGCCGCCCTCGCCGCCCGGCCGGCACGATGGTCCGACGCAGGATTGCCAACCGCGTTGTCCAGCCACGGTCGCATCGCCTCGAACACACCGGGCGCCAATGGCGTGGTGGCTGCGTGGTCCAGCGCAATCCAGTCGGCGGTCATCCGCGGGCACCCTGCTGGGCCAGCGCGGTCAGGGCAATGAGCAGGCGGTCCACGTGCTCGGGGGAGTTCTCTGCCCCCAGGCTGATGCGGATCGCGCCGATCGCCACCGCGTCGGGCACCCCCATGGCCACCAGCACATGGCTGGGCGCGCCGTGGCCAATGGCGCAGGCCGAACCGCTGGAGACACAAAACCCCTGCCGGTCCAGGGCCATCAACAGGGTCTCACCGGCCCAGCCGGGCAAGGCCATCTGCACGGTATTCGGCAAGCGCGGGCTGCCCGCGGCGAACCGGACCAGACCGGGAATGGCCGCCAGCCCCGCTTCAAGCCGGTCGCGCAAGGCCTGCAGATGCGCCACGCGATCGGCCAACCGCGCCTGGGCCAGACGCGCCGCCACGCCGAAGCCGACGATGGCCGCGACGTTCTCGGTGCCGCCCCGCAGGCCCCCTTCCTGCGCGCCGCCATGGTGCAACGGCCAGAGGTCGACCGGGGCCGTCCGCAGCAGCGCGCCCACCCCTTTCGGGCCGTACAGCTTGTGGCTGGACACCGTCAGCAGATCGGCGCCCATCTGCCGCACGTCAACCGGCAGCTTGCCCGCAGCCTGCACCGCATCCACATGAAACAGCGCATCGGGGATTTCATGGACTGCGCGCCCAATCGCCGCCACGTCCTGGATGACGCCGGTCTCGTTGTTGGCGGCCATCACCGAGACCAAGGTCACCGGCGCCTGCGCCAGCTGCGCGTGGAGGCGGTCCAGCGCAATCAGCCCGCCCGCAGTGACCGGGATGGACTCGACGACGGTTCGCGGCACGGCCATCAAGGACTCGGCACATTCCATCACCGCCGGGTGCTCGGTCGCGCCGTACAGCAGGCGGCCGCCCTGGTGCATTACGCCCTTGATCGCGAGGTTGTTGGCCTCGGTGCCGCCCGAGGTCCAGATCACCTGCGATGCCTGGGCACCGAGCAAATCGGCCACTTCAGCCCGCGCCGCCTCGATGGCGTCGCGCGAGGCCCGCCCCAGGCGGTGCAACGACGAGGCGTTGGCATACGGCCCCTGCAAGTACGGCAGCATGGCCTCCAGTACTTCCGGGGCCAGGGGGGTGGTCGCGTTGTGATCAAGATAAATCGGCATGCCCCATTTTAAGGGCGGCCACGGTTCTTTCGGGCCGGATGAAGCCGAGGCCGGCGCTGCGATCGCTTTTTCGCGTGTTGAACGGGCCTGCGACGCCCACAAAAAACCCGGCACTTTCGCCGGGTTTTCAGTACAGCTGAAGACCTCTCTGAGCGAATCTCAGCGAATCAGGAACGCATCCCGTGATTGGCCCGAGGTTTCGGCATCTGCAAGCCAGCGCGGCGCACGGCCGCGGCCGGTCCAGGTTTCGCCGCTTGCCGGATTGCGGTATTTCGGCGCCACCGTGGTTTTCTTCTTGCCGCCACGGCCAATGGCCGATTGCAGGTCAGCGATGGTGATGCCGTACTTCTCCATCGACACCTTGATTTCGTCAATGACCGCTTTCAGCTCTTGCCGGCGTACATCTTCTGCTTGGCGCTTCAGCGCTTCGATTTGGCTTAAAAGCTCGTTATAGCTCGACATGATGATCCTTAAACTAACGCCTGGGGCCGAACATCATAAAGCCTGAAATCTGCAAAGACAAAACTAGTTTACTTTTCCCACCGATCCCGGAGTCTCGCTTCAAGGCGTCTCGTCAACTTCTTCCTGCTTGGGCAGCATGTCTTCGCGCGTCACACCCAACAGAATCACCATGCTGCTGGCCACGAATACTGAGGAGTAAGTGCCGACGATGATGCCGACGATCAGCGCAATCGAGAAGCTGTGAACCGCCGCACCGCCAACGAAGAATAAGGCACACAGCACAAACAGCGTGGTTCCACCGGTCACGATCGTCCGCGCCAGGGTTTGATTGACCGACAGATTGACGACATCCACCGGATTCGATCGCCGTGCGTCGATAAAATTCTCGCGAATGCGGTCATAAACCACGATCGTGTCATTCAGCGAATAACCGATCAGCGCCAAAATGGCCGCCAAAACCGTCAGGTCGAACTCAATGCCAACCAGCGCGAAGAAGCCCAGCGTCAGCACAGCATCATGAATGGTGGCGGTGATGGCACCGAGCGCGAACTTCCATTCGAAGCGCAGCGCCACGTAAATCAGAATGCCAATGACCGCGAACAGCGCTGCCAGGGCGCCGTCGGTGGCCAGTTCATCGCCCACCTGCGGACCCACAAACTCCACCCGCCGCAATTCGGGCGTCAGATCCACGTGAGCCGAGAGCATCGTGATGATCTGGGTCGACACCTCATCGGCATCGGCGCCATCGTCCGGCGCGGCGCGAATCATCACGTCCGATGACGTCCCGAAATACTGCACGGTGGCGCCTTCGAGCCCAATCCCGGCCAACTGGCTGCGAATCGGATCGAGCTCTACCGGCCCGTCAAAGCTCACTTCAATGAGCACGCCGCCGGTAAAGTCCAGGCCGAACGCCAGCCCCCGCGCCATGACCAGCCCGATGCTGAGCACGGTCACCAGCGCCGCAAACACCATCATCGGCTTGCGAACGGACATGAAATCGATACGCGGAACCCGCGAGAAGAAGCGCATGGTGTTTCCTTAAACCGGCACGTCGGTGAGTTTGCGACGCGCGAAGGCCAGATGCACCAGCGCGCGGGTCACCACGATGGCGGTGAACATCGAGGTCGCAATGCCCACGGTCAGCGTCACGGCAAAGCCCTTGACCGGACCACTGCCCAGGGCAAACAGCACCACGGCGGCAATCAAGGTGGTTAATTGAGAATCGGCAATGGTCAGAAATGCGCGACTGAAACCCGACTCGATTGCCTCATGCGGACTGACCTTGTCGGCAATCTCTTCGCGTATGCGCTCGAATATCAGCACGTTGGCATCCACTGCCATGCCCAGCGTCAGGATGATGCCGGCAATCCCCGGCATGGTGAGGGTCGCCTGCAGAATCGACATGATGGCGACGATCAGTATCAGGTTCACCACCAGTGCGATATTGGCGAGCATGCCGAAAGCGCTGTAGTAAATCGCCATGAAGACCACCACCGCCACCAGACCAATGACAGCCGCCATTTGGCCTTGGGCGATATTGTCGGCGCCAAGGCTGGGGCCCACGGTGCGTTCTTCAACAATATCGACCGGTGCCGCCAATGCCCCGGCGCGCAGCAGCAGCGACAAATCATGGGCCTCGGCGCTCGACAGCCCGGTGGTCTGGAAGCGCTTGCCGAAGACGCCGCGAATGGTGGCGATTGAAATAACCTCTTCAATCTGCCGGGTTTCGCGCATCGGCTCGCCACGCGCGTTGTAATTGGTGATGACCTCGCGCTCGCGGAACAGCACGGCCATGGGTTTGCCGACATTGCGCTCGGTGAACGCCAGCATGCGCCGCGCACCGCTGCCATCCAGAGTCACGCTGACCGCCGGCTGCCCGTTTTCGTCAATCGTTGCCGAGGCATCGATCAACTGCGAGCCGGCCGCGATGGTGTCGCGCATCAGCAGTACCGGTCGCTCGTCGTCGCGGGTGTAGAACAGCTCGGTGCCGACCGGCGTCACGCCGGTGCGCGCGGCCAGAAACGCGTCTTCTTCAGACACGGCCCGGTATTCCAGGGTCGCCGTGGCGCCGAGCAGGTCTTTCACCCGGGTGGTGTCTTGCACGCCGGGCAGCTGCACGACGATGCGCGAGGCGCCCTGGCGCTGCACGATGGGCTCGGCCACGCCCAACTGATTGACGCGGTTGCGCAGGGTGGTCAGGTTTTGCTGCACGGCGAAATCGGCGAGCCGCTTGGCTTCGGCCTCGCTCAACCGGGCTTCGAGTGCGAATTTTTCAGCGGCGCCCTTGGCCAGAAGATCAACCTCTGGAAACTCTTCAAGAATGATCTTCTGCGCGGCCGCCTGGCGCTCGGCGCTGTCGAACTCCAGCACCACGGCGTCTCCCACCTCGCGGCGGCCCGTGTAGCGGATGTTTTCGCGGCGCAGCAAGGCGGGCAGGTCATTGAGGTAACGCTCGCGGGCCTTGACGTTGATGTCGTTCAAGTCCACTTCGAGCAAAAAGTGCACGCCGCCACGCAGGTCCAGACCCAGATTCATCGGCTTGGCGCCCAGCGCCATCAACCAGGAAGGGGTCTTGGGCATGCTGCTCAAGGCCACGACCCGACCGCGGCCGAGTTCACGGCGCAGCACTTCGGCCGCGTCGAGCTGGGCATCGGTGTCGGCAAGACGCACCACCCAGCGATCGCCTTCCGCGCGACTGCTGAGGTGGGGAATCTCGGCCGCGTCCAGCGCCTTGGCCACGGGCGCGTCCAGCGCCGCAAGGTCGCCCTCACTGACCGATATTTGAACCGCGGGATCTTCGCCAAACAGGTTGGGCGCGGCGTAAAGCGCGCCCAGCACACAGGCAAGGATAATGACAAGGGTTTTCCAGAGCGGAAAGGGCTTCATAACGCGATACGGGCGGTCGACCCGCCCGCATTCCATGACAACCGCGACAAATTAAAGCGCCTTGAGCGTGCCCTTGGGCAGCACACTGCTGATGGCGGGCTTCTGCACCTTGACTTCAACGCCATCGGCAATTTCGATGCCGACATACGCTTCGCCCAGGGTCACCACGCGGCCGGCCAGACCACCGCTGGTGATCACTTCGTCGCCCTTGGCCAGCGACGCGATCAGGGCCTTGTGTTCCTTGTTGCGCTTCATCTGCGGGCGGATCAACAGGAAATAGAACACGATCACCAACAGGATCAGCGGAATGAACTGCATGAATGCGTTCGGCTGCGCTGCGGCCTGCTGGGCGTGGGCAACCGGAATCAACCAATCGAGCACTGGACGCTCCCATCCTTAGAATTGAGGGCGCGAAGTATCGCACGCCCTTTGCAATGGCACCGTTTTGGCGCTCGGAGGGTGGGAGAAACCCTTGCGCGGGGCACACGCGTGTCACAGCGACTCAGGCACGCCGGCGACCGATCGCGGGCCGCCGTCATGCAGGCAGCGCGTTCCTAAAAGCCTGCGGCCACGGCCCAGGTGTCGCGCGGACCTTTGCGATACACCGCATCGGGCCCCAGCCACAGTTCCTGACCGTTCCACTCGGCGTTGACCAGCCGCAGGCGCGGGGCCGCGCGCCCAACCACGGCAAGCTGCGCGGCGCACTCCGGCAGTGAGGCCGTCGCCAGACGGTACCACTGGCGGGCCACGCGAACGCCGCAACCCCGAGCGCCGGCGCCCTGCTGTTCAAAGCCGTGCTGCACCAATGCCCGGTGCAAGACCTGCGGGGTGTCGGCCACGGGCTGCAGGGGCAGGCTCTGGGGGACGGGCAACGGCCCGGCCAACGCGGCCTCCAAGGCTTCGGCAAAGCTCAATTTTGGTGCGACCGGCCCGGTCACCCTGGGCGTTGCAACCGCAGGCATTGGCGCCGGGGCCACAACGGCCTGCGGTCGCGCTTTGGGCGCCGACGCTGCGGGCTGCGCCGAATCAGGGCGGCTGACCTTGTGCGACCGTGCCCGCTTGGCCCAGCCGCCATGACCCTGAAGCATCGACCACGTTTGGTTGTCATCGTAGTAACGCAGCGCATGATCCGCCGTGACCGCCAGACGAATCGGCCCGTACTGGCCATAGATGCGCCCCTGATCGTCGGGCGTTGCGGTCGCACGCTGCAGCCGCTCGACGCACGCCCCGAGGGAGGCCACTGACTTGATCACCGGCCCAGCAGGCGTTGCCACCGTGCACGGCACCACGGCATGCGCGGCAGGCGCCATGCCAATCGAACACCACAACGCCAACCCGATCGCTGGCGAACTGCTGAGCACGCGGACCCTGTGCATGAGCTCTCCTTCGATCTCAAACCCTGCCGTAGGCTAACGAGCGCAAATGAACGCTTGCAGACAGGAAAGTGAATCTTTGCGAATTCAAAATCCGTTTTGCAATTTTCGAGCCATGCCCACCTCTCAGGCCCCGGCGGCGGCGAAGGCTACCGCAACCGCTCGAACAGGGACAACGACGACACCTGCAGATACGCCGTCTGCGCGGCCGACAATTGGGTGCTGTGCCGGCTCAACCGGGTGGCAGCATCGATCAGATCCGTGTCGCGCAGCCGCGCCAGAGACTGCGTCAAGGCCGAGCTGGCGGTGTCGCGCCAGGTGGACGCGCGGTCGAGCGCGGCGCGCTGAACGCCCACTTCGGTGCGCATCGTTTCGGTATTGAGCGCCAGAGCGGACAATCCCGATTGCACGTTGTCCATCGCCGCTCTGCGCAGCGCCGGGTCCGTCTCGCGCGCGGCCAAGGCGGCCGCATCGAGCCAGGCAAAGCTGGACTGGCCTTGCACCGTGCCAAACACCCGATCGCCGGCAACGCCGTCACGCACCTGCTGGCCGTCGGCAACTTCAATGCGCCGGGTATCGGGGCTGCCCTGATAAACGCCGGCTGCATCGAACGCAGGCCCGAGTGCCGTGCCGCCGAACAGCGGCTGGCCGCTGCCATCGTCGCGGTTGGCCAGGGCCCGCCACTCGGCGGAAAGCCCTTCGAGCTCGACCGCCACCAGCGCACGGTCCTGGTCGTTGAAGGCGCCGTTGCCGGCCGAAATGAGCAGTTCCCGGGTGCGCTCCATGATCAGGCGCGCATCATCCAGGGCGTTCTCGGTGAGCCCCAGCCGATGCTCGGCGCGGCCAGCGGCGTCTGATTGCGCGTCGATGCGGGTCAGCGCCGCCTCCCACTCCATGACGCTGGCGGCGGCCCCCGGCGCTTCGTGGGCATGCTGAAACTGGCGCCCCGAGCTGATCTGCTGCTGCACCTTCGCAAGCTGGGTGGTGTGGGCCTGCATCGAGCCGGTCGAGGTGCGGAACAAGGTTTCGGTGGCGACCCGCATGGCTTATCTCCTGACGGCCGACAACAAGGTCTGGAACACCGTGTCGGCGGTGGCGATCATTTGCGCGGCCGCCTGATAACTCTGCTGATAGCGCAACAGATTGGCGGCCTCCTCATCAAGATTCACGCCCGAAACCGACTCACGGGCGGTCAGGGCCTGCTCGGCCAGTGAAGACGCCGCCGACGCCCGTGCATCGGCCTGTTGCGCGGACAACCCCAGTTGACCGACCACCTCGGCCGCACGGGCGCTCAGCGCGGCCCCGCTGTAGCGGGCCGCTGAATCCCAGGCGCTGTTGTCGGCCACGCCGGCCGGCGGCGGACCGGCCGGGGCCAACTGACGCGGATCGTCAATCGCCAGCCGCAAGGGGGGATCACTGAACAGCGGTGTGCCGGGGTCGCCATCAAGGTTCTGCCCCGCGGCCTGCGCGGCATTGAACGCACCGGCGATCTCGCTGGCCAATCCGGCCATTGCCGCGCGCGGCGCATCCACCGCCTGGGCGCGGGCATCGAACAGCCCGGCCATTACGCCGCCGGCCGGGCGCCCGACCGGAACCGCCCCGCCGGGGGCGTCCAGCGTCAACCGATAACGCCCGGTTGCGGTGGTCGCCACAAGGTTGAGGTGCCGCGCCTGGCCATCGAGCACCAGCGCCTGGCCGTCTTCCAGAAACACCGACACGGCACCGCTGTCCTGCACCAGCGTGGTCACCCCGATCTGCTCGGCCAGTTGACGCACGGCCTCGTCGCGCTGGTCCAGCAGATCGCCGGGCGGCAGTCCGTTCAGGCCGCCCGTGCTCTGGGCGATCCGCAGATTCAGCTTGGCGATGTCGTCGATCAGCCCGTTGGAGACGCTGACGGTCGAGGCCATGCGCCCGTCTATTTCGCGGTCCATCTGCGCGAAGCCGGCGTCCAGTTGGGCGAAGCGATCGGCCATGCCCTGGGCCTCGGCCAGCACCACACGGCGGGCCGACAGCGACGCGGGATCGGCCATCAGGCCCTGCACTGCGGCATTGAAGGTCTGCAACGGTGCCGCCAGACCCGACAGCGGGTCGGAGAGCATCTTGTCGGCCCGAATCAGCAGATCGCGCGCGGTGCCGTGACGACTGGCCGCGGCGCCATCGTCGGTGAGGCGCGACTGCAGATAGGTGTCGTTGATGCGTCGCACCTGGGCCGCCTGCACGCCGTTGCCCAGCACGCCGTTGGGCGTTTGCGTCACGAAATCAACGCGCTGCCGGCTGAAGCCGGGCGTCGCGGCATTGGCAACGTTGTGGCTGGTGGTGGCCAGCGCCGTCGAATAGGCATTCAGGGCCGAGCGGCCAATGCTGAACAGGTCACTCACGGCACCCACCCTTCACGCACCAGGCGCTGGGCGATGTCGGTGATCTTGCGGGCGTAGTGCGGGTCTGTGGCATAACCGGCCTGCTGCAAGCCGCGTGCAAACCCCGCCACATCGGCGCCGGTATTCCGAGCAGCGGTATAGCGGGGCTGACTGAGCAGCGCCACATAGTCGCCGACACTGTCGCGCACACTGTCGTAGGCGCGGAACGCGGCCGATTCGGTCTGCGCCTGTCCGGCCCTCACCTCGGTGGTGTCGGCCTGCACCCGGGCGCCGCGCCAGCTGGAAAAGGCCTTGATGCCGAACAGATTGTTCGACTGACCGCCCGGCTGGTGACGGCCGAAGCCGGTCTCCAGCGCCGCCTGGGCGATGATCGCCTGTGGCGCCACGCCCAGCTTCACGGCCGCCTCGCGGGCCAGGGGCAGCAGGTCTTCCACAAACTTCCGGGCGTGCTCGCGCCAACCGCCGGCCGGCGCTGCCGTGTCGGGTGCAACCGGGGGGATCGCAGCGGCCCTCACGGCGGGTGCGGTCCCCAGCGCCGGCAGCACATGCGGGCCGTCAGCGGCGGCGGCCCCGGCCAGCTGCCCGGACTGCTGCCACTGCTGCATCAATTGCTCGGCCAGCCCCAGGCCCTTGCCGCGCGTCAGCAGGGCGCTCATCTGCTGGTCCATCACCGACTGCATCGGCCCCAGATCAGTCACCCCGCTGCCCGGCACCTGCGCAGTGCTGCGCAAGCCCGACAAGAGTTGCTGGGCGAACAGCGCTTCGAACTGGCGCGCCACCTCACGGGCGGCCTCGGGCGTCTGCGCCTTGGCGGCCAGGCGCAAGGCGCCCATGCGGCCATCGACGGCGGCCGCGTCCATCAGATGACCACCAGCTCCGCCCGCAGCGCACCGGCCTGCTTCAGCGCTTCGAGTATCGCGATGAGGTCGCCTGGTGCGGCGCCCACCTGATTCACTGCCTGGACGATCTCGGCGAGGCTGACGCCAGCGTCGAACAGGAACATGCGGCCGTCGCCCTGCTGCGCCACGCTGATTTCGCTGTTGGGTACGACCACCGTGTCGCCGCGACCGAAGGGATTGGGCTGACTCACCTCCGACCGCTCGGCAATGGTTACCGACAGCGAGCCATGCGCCACCGCCGCGGGCCGCACGCGCACGCTCTCGCCGATGACGATGGTGCCGGTGCGGGAGTTGACCACCACCCGGGCGGGGGCCTGACCGGCCTCCACCCGCACGTTTTCCAGTTCGGACAGAAACGCCACGCGCTGGTCGGGATGCGGCGGCGCAAGGCGAATCGTCACCGCGTCTTCGGCCTGCGCGGTGCCGGGGCCGTACACCGCATTCAGGGTGCTGGCCACGCGCGCCGCAGTGGTGAAGTCGGCAGTGTGCAGTTGCAGGGCAATGCGGCCGTCGGTGAACGCGGCCGGTGCGGCACGCTCCACCGTGGCGCCATTGGGCACGCGGCCGGCCGACGGCACGTTGAGCGAAATCCGCGACCCGTCGCGCCCTTCCACCCCGAATCCGCCGACGATCAGGTTGCCCTGCGCCACCGCGTACACCTGACCGTCGGCGCCTTTGAGCGCGGTCATCAACAGGGCGCCGCCGCGCAGCGAGCCGGCGTTGCCGATCGACGCGACGGTGATGTCGATCTGCTGACCCGGCCGGGCAAAGGCGGGCAGCTCGGCCTGCACCATCACGGCGGCGGCGTTCTTCAACTGCGGGTTCACGCCCGGGGGAATGGTCACCCCCAGTTGCGTCAACAGGTTGCGCAGCGCCTGCACGGTGAACGGCGATTGGCTGGTCTGGTCGCCCGAGCCATCGAGCCCCACCACCAGGCCGTATCCCATGAGGCCGTTGCTGCGCACCCCGGCGATGCTGGCCAGGTCCTTGATGCGTTCTTCCTGCGCAAGGCTCGGCAGGCTGATGGCGGCCAGCAACAGGCCAACAATCACCAGCACACGCATCACCCGCTGCCGTTGCCTCATGCGCCTGCGCTCACGTCGTTTCATGGCGATGTCCTTGGTCTTTCTAGAACGGGAACAACGGGGAATTGAAGAAACGGCTCAGCCAGCCCTGGGCATTGGCATCGCCCAGCGCGCCACGCCCGGAATACTTCACTTGCGCACTGGCCACCCGGTCGGAACGCACGGTGTTGTCAGGGTTGATGTCTTCCGGGCGCACCCAGCCCGAAAGCTCCAGCATTTCATCGCCACGGTTGAGCGCCAGTTGCTTGCGCCCCGCCACCCGCAGCAGGCCGCGCGCGTCGCGCTCGATCACCCGCACCGACAACGCGCCGGTGAGACGGTTGGACTGGGTGGAATCGCCCCCGCCCTCGAAGCTGCGATCACCGCCCAGGCTGCCCGAAAAAATCTCGACGCCATTGCGGGTGATCGGCCGGCCGAACACGGTGGGGCCGGTCAGGCTGGCGCTGCTGGACTTGCCCGTGGAGGTGGCGCTGCTGGTCTGCGCCTGGGTTTGCTCCACCAGCAACACGGTGAGCACATCGCCCACATCGCGGGCGCGCGTGTCGGCAAACCAGTCCATGGCGATGCCGCCGTTGTAGATGGCGCCGGGCTGGGCCTGCGGCAGCGGCGGCAACTCGGCCTCGGGCATCGGATCGGGTGCCACCGGGCGGCTGGCGCAGGCGGCGAGCATCAGTACGGCACAGGTGAGCAGCGCTTTCATGGCCGATCAGAGCTGATTGGTGATGAAGCGCAGCATGTCGTCGGCCGCCGAGATGGCCTTAGAGTTCATTTCATAGGCGCGCTGGGTTTCGATCATGGCCACCAGTTCCTCGACGACATTGACGTTCGAGCTTTCCAGCGCGCCCTGCACCAGGCCCCCCAGGCCATTGAGCGTGGGCGTGGACTCGTTCGGCGGTCCGCTGGCGGCGGTTTCCACCAGCAGGTTTTCGCCGCGCGCCTGCAGTCCTGCGGGGTTGATGAAGTCCGACAGCGTCAGTGTGCCGATCTGCACCGGCTGCGCCTGGCCGGGCAATTGCGCGGTGACCGTGCCATCGGCACCGATGGTCAGACTCTGGGTGGTGTCGGGCACGACGATGCCCGGCTCCAGGGTGTAGCCCTGGGCGGTCACCAGTTCGCCCTGCGGATTGGTCTTGAACGAACCGTCACGGGTGTAGGCGGCGTTGCCGTCCGGCATCAGCACCTTGAAGAAGCCGCGACCATCGATGGCCACATCCAGGCTGTTGCCGGTTTGCTGCACGTTGCCCTGGGCATATTCCTTGGCGGTGGCCACGGTGCGCACCCCGGTGCCCAGCATCAGGCCGGTGGGGGCGTCGGTCTGCTGGCTGGTGGCTCCGCCCGGCTGGCGGATGGTCTGGTACAGCAGGTCCTCGAACTGGGCGCGGCCGCGCTTGAAGCCGGTGGTGCCCACGTTGGCAAGGTTGTTCGACACCACCGACAGACGGGTCTGCTGGGCGTCGAGGCCGGTTTTGGCGATCCAGAGTGCGGGGTTCATATCAGTGTCCTTTAGCGAATGCGCATCAGCGACTGGGCGACTTCGCCATGGCTGTCGGCGGTTTTCATGGCCTTGGTGGCGAGTTCGAAGCGGCGGCTGTGTTCAATCAGCGCCACCAACTGCTCGGCCGCATTGACGTTGGAGGCTTCCAACATGCCGCTGACCATCACCGCCCCGGCCGCCGGACGGGCCTCGGTGCCGGCCGTGGGCTCGAACAGGCCATCGGCGCGGCGCTTGAGTTCGGCAGGCGTGGCGTCAATCACGCTCAGCCGACCCACCTGGGCGCGCACCGTGGCTTCGCTGCCCAGCGGCGTGAGGCTGACGGTGCCATCGGCGGCAATCATCAAGTCCTGATGCGGCGGCAGCGTGAGGGGGCCGTTGTCGCTGAGCACCAGGCGCCCTTCACCGTCCAGTACCTGACCGTTGGCGGTCATTTGCAGACTGCCGTTGCGGGTGTAGGCCACGCCGCCGTCTTCGGTCTGCACCGCCAGCCAGCGGTCTTCGGCCAGCGCAATGTCGAGATCCCGACCGGTGTTTTGCATCGCGCCGCCCTGAGCATTCCAGGTTTCCGGCTGCAACACGCCGTTGACGCGGGAATGCCAGCCGGGACCGTCGACATTGCGGGCCTCGGTGTGGGTCAGCAAGGCCTTGAATCCCGACGTGCCGGCGTTGGCGATGTTGTGCGCCGTGACCGACTGCGCCCGCAGCGCTTCGGAAGCGGCATTCATGGCGATGTAGGCGGCGCGATCCATAGTGGACTCCTCCCTGCAATACGGCTTAGCGCAGGTTCAGTGCGGTCTGGGTGATCTGATCAGTGGTCGTGATCATTTGTGCGTTGGCCTGAAACGCCCGCTGCGCGCTGATCATGTGCACCAGTTCGGCAGTGAGATCGACGTTGGAGTTTTCCAGGGCACCGGCCTGTATCGAACCAAAGCTGCCGCTGTCGGCCACGCCGCGCAGCGCCGGGCCCGAGACGAACGTCTCGCCCCAAACGGTGTCACCCAGCTCCTGCATGCCTTGCGGATTGGCGAATGTGGCCATGGCCACCTGCCCCAGCGCACGCGCCTGGCCGTTGGTGAAACGCGCCTGAACGATGCCCTCGGGCGTGACTTCGATGCCCGTTAGCCGCCCGGTGGCGTGGCCGTCCTGGGTCAGGGCTGCGACATTGAAACGGTCGCCGAACTGCGTCGCGCCCGAGAGATCGACCGTCAGCTCAATATCTGCGGCGCCATTGGTCTGCGGCACCGGCGGCAGGGTGAAGCTGCCCCCCGCCGGCGTCAGCAGATTGCCGTCGGCATCGAAGGTGGCCGCCGTCGGTCCGCCGGTCACCGCGCCGTCGATGACGCTGTGCACGTCCCACTGCCCCGGGGTGTCGGTGGGCGCGAAATACAGCGCTGCGGTGTGCGCCGAGCCCAGGGAGTCATACACCGTCAGGCTGGTGGTATGCGCATAGCTGCTGGCATCGACCGGGTCAAAGGCCACGCCCAGGGCCGTGCCCGATGCCGCCGGCAGGTTGATGTCGGCACGAATCCCGGTGCTGCGCTGCGGCGCCGAGTCGCCGACCTGCAGTTGCAGGTCGGACAGCCGACCGGTGTCGAAGCCCCCGTTGGCCAGCGGTGGGTACACCTGCAGACGGTGTCCCTGCGGATTGGTGACAAAGCCGTCACGGTCGGGGCCGAAGGCACCGGCACGGCCATAGACGGTCTGGCCACTGGCATTGAGGGTGAAAAAGCCTTCGCCATTCACCGCCAGATCGAGGGCGTTGTTGGTGAAGTCGATATTGCCCTGCGTGAATTGCTGTTGTATGCCGGCCACGCGCACGCCGCTACCGGCCTGGGTGGACGACAGGCCCAGCGCCGAGGTGGCATACACGTCGGCAAACTGGGTGCGGGCCATCTTGAAGCCGGTGGTGCCGGCGTTGGCGATGTTGTTGCCGGTCACCGACAGATCGCGGGTGGCGGCGTTCAAACCTGACAGCGCGGTAGAAAAGCTCATGGATAACTCCTCGAAGTGAGTGCGGTTTATCGGGCCGCACGAATCAGGGTGACGTCGTTCAGCGACGTGGTGGAACCATCATCAAGCGCCAGTTGCAAGCCCTGGGCCGAGGGCGCGATGCCGGTGACGGTGGCCTCGGTTCGCACCGTCAGCGCGGCGCTTGAGGCCCCTGCCACCGCTCGGGCCTGCACGCCGTAGCGACCCGGGGTTGCGCGGCTGCCGTCCGCCAGCAGGCCGTCCCACGCCAGGGTGAATTCCCCTGCGGCAGGGTTGTCCTGCACCCGTTGGGCCACGCGCACGCCATTGGCGTTGAGTACATCCACTTCCACCCGGGCGGCGCCGGGCGGCACGTCAAGGGTCATGACCGGCGCGTGCTGCCCGTCAAAGCCAATCTGGTCGCTCACGCGCTGCACCGGCTTGCCCAGCAGACTGGCGCCCTGCAGCACCTGGTCGCCGGTCAGTTGCTGGGCAACACCCTTGAAGCTGCTGTCCAACTGCTGCACGCCCGACACCACCGAGAACTGTGCCAACTGGCCAATGAATTCAGTGTTGCCCAAGGGCTCCAGCGGGTTCTGGGCCTGGAACTGGGCGATGAGCAGGCGCATGAAATCCTGCTGGCCCAGCGATTGATTGCTGGGGGTGGCGCTGGGGCCGGCCCCGGCGGAAAGTGCAGAAAGGACGTCCATGATTAGCGACCAATGTTGAGCGTGCGGGTCATCAGCTCTTTGGCCGTGTTCATGGCCTCGACGCTGGACTGGTAGGAGCGGCTGGCCGACATCATGTTGACCATCTCTTCCACGGCATTGACTGCCGGGGCGTAGACATAGCCCTGCGCATCGGCCAAGGGATGGCCGGGCTGGAAGCGGGCCTCGGCCGGGCGTTGCGATTCGGCGATGCGCTGCACGCCGACGCTGGCGCCCCCTTGCGGACCCTGTTCGGCATCGAGCATCGCCTGGAACACCGGCATGCGCGGCTTGTAAGCGTCTTCGGGGCGGGTGGCCACCGAGTCGGCGTTGGCAAGGTTGGAGGCGACCGTGTTCAGGCGCACCGACTGCGCCTGCATGGCGCTGCCGGCAATGTCGAAAATGCGGAAGCTGCTCATGGCAATGCGCCTTATTGCCCGGTGAGCGCGGTCATCAGACCGCGCACCCGGGATTCGAGAAATTGCAGGCTGGCCTGGTAGCGCAGGGCGGCGTCGGCGAAGGCGGCCTGTTCCATGGGCAGGTCAACCTGATTGCCGTCAAGCGAGGGCTGGGCCGCGTTGCGGCGGTAGTCGTGGGCGCCGTCGCGCAGCGTGGACAGGGGCTGCTGCTGACCCAGCGCCTTGGCGAAGTCAACATCGCGCGCCTGAAAGCCTGGGGTGTCGGCATTGGCGATGTTGGCGCTGATCAGCTCAAGGCGACGCGACTGCACGCCCAGTGCAGCTTCGTGAATACCGAACAGCGGTGTGGCCAGGGGTCCACTCATTGCGGGATGCCTCGACATGAAACCTGTGTCGGGTCCTGCAAGGCGGCGTCGCGTGCGCCGCCAACGGCGCGATCAGACCGCCGAAAGGTCTTCGAGCACCGCGTTGGCCAGGGCCTCGGAGGAGAATTTCGGCACGAAGCGATCTGCCCCGACCTTGGCCACCAGGTCGGCATTGAAACGGCCCGACAAAGAACTGTGCAGCAGCACCCGCAAGTGTTTGAGTCGCGGATGTTCCTTGATGCGGGCGGTCAGTGCGTAGCCGTCGAGCTGCGGCATTTCGAGGTCGGAGATGACGAGCTTCACGCGCGCCAGGCGTCCGCTTTCCGACGCCTGCAGCAACCACGCCAGCGCCTGGGCACCGTCGTTGAGCAGAATGGGCTGCGCGCCGAGCGCGGTCAGCGTGCGCTGCATCTGGCCGCGCGCCACCGATGAATCGTCCACCACCAGCACTTCGGGTGCGTGCTCACCCAGGCGGCCGCGCCAGGCATCGGGCAACTCGGGCGGCTCGCCGATGATGCGCGCCAGCACATGCTCGAAATCCAGCAGCTTCAGCCACCCCTGCGGCGTTTCCACCAGACCGGTGATGGCCTCGCCGGATTGCGTGTCGGGCGCCTGCAGCTTGGCCACATCCACGTGCACGATGCGCTCCACGTTGGCCACGATGAACGCCTGATGCCGGCCATTGAACTCGGTCACCACCCACTGCGGATGCGCCGGCGGCGACCCGCCCAACAATTGCGGCAGGGCGATCACCGGCATCAACTGACCGCGCAGCTCGGCCAGCCCCTGCACCAGCGGGTGAACGCCGGCCACCGGTGTGAGGGTGCTGGGCGGCGTCACTTCCAGCACCTTGAAGACGTTCACCGCGTAGCGCACGGCATCGCCAAGGCCGAAGATCAGCAGCGCCAGCCGGTTGTGCCCGGCAAGGCGGGTTTGTTCGTCGATTCGATCAAGTAGCGCGCTCATGACCGTCCTATCGGCCACAGCGCCAATAACTTGAGGGTCACGCTCGGCATTTTCCAATCGCCCCTTCGTCGGGCGAACGGCACCGCCACGCGCGGCCGCGCACGGCTGCCGCAGCGTGTCGCGCCATGAAAGTCAAACTGGTCATCGCCCTGTTGCTGGGCACGGTCACCGCACACGCGACCACGCCCGTGGCGCAGCTGCGCGCCGCCGCCGAGCAGGCGGCGCCGTTCACGCCCGCCGCCGCCAGCCTTGATCCGCGCGTGCAGGTCGCCCGCTGCGAGGCGCCGCTGCAAAGCGAACTGAGCGGCGTCCGCGGCCGCCAGGCCACGGTTTTGGTGCGCTGCACGCAGCCGCAGTGGACCCTGTACGTGCCGGTCCGCGCCGTGGGCCGCGATCAGGTGGTGGTGCTCCAGCGCAGCATCGCCGGCGACACGGTGATTCGTGCCGAGGACGTGGCCTTGGCGTCACGAACCGTGCTCGCTGCCGGCTATGGCAGCTTTGACGACCCGGGGTCGGTCATCGGCCTGCACAGTCGTCGGGCCCTGCCGGCCGGGCGGGTACTGGGCCCGGCCGATGTCACGCAACCTGCGGTGGTGCGGCGCGGTGACCAGGTGGGCATCGAGGTGCAGACCGCTGCGGTGACCATCCGCATGAACGGCGAAGCGCTGGCCGACGGCGGCGTCGGCCAGCGCATTCCGGTACGCAATGTCAGCTCAGGCAGGCGCCTGGAAGCGATTGTGCGCAGCGCCGGCACCGTTGAAGTGCCGCGCTGAGCCCGCCCACTACGGGTTTTGGTATTGCTTGACCCGTTCGCGGACCGCGTCGCGTTGCTCGGCGCAGGCTGCCGGGTCTGCGGCGCAGGCTTCGCGCCGGGCTTCGGCACGGGCCTTCATCTCATCCTTGCGCGCTTCGCAGGCGGCCGGATTGGCGTCGCAACGGGCCGTGGCCTCGGTGAGACGGTCTTTCACCTTCTCGCAACGCTCCGGGTTCTCGGCACACCGGGCCTCGATGCCGGCGCGCTGCTCGTCGGTCAGCTTGCCGTGGGGGTCGGCGGCAGCAGCGCTGCCCATCCACAGACCCGCCAGCAGGCAGGGAATCAACAGGGTGACTTTCATGGTTGTGTCCTCAAGCAAAGCGTGAACAATCACTGCGTTCAGTGACGACCGGCAAGGCGGCGGCCGGACAATGGCGGCCCCCGGGTGAACCCGCCCTGAGCAATATAGAGTGCCGCGCCCCTCAGCGCGCGTTGCGGTTCGCAGCCGTGCGCAGACGGAGTGCATTCAGTCGGATGAAGCGGCCGACCCGAGCCCGGACGAGGGGCCCGCGCAGCGGGATCGTCCGGATCAGCGAGTGGTCGCCAGAGGGCGTGATCGGAGTGCCGCAGCCCTCAGCGCGCGTTGCGATTGGCAGCCGTGCGCAGACGGAGCGCATTGAGGCGGATGAAGCCCTCCGCATCCTTCTGGTTGTAAGCCCCGCGGTCGTCCTCGAAGGTCGACAGACGACCATCGAACAACGAGTCGTCCGAGCGCCGCCCCAGCACCGTCACGCCGCCCTTGAACAGCTTGAGCTTGACCTCGCCATTGACGCGGGTCTGGCTGTCGTCGATCAGCGCCTGCAGCATGCTGCGCTCAGGCGAGAACCAGTAGCCGTTGTAGATCAGGCTGGCGTACTTGGGCATCAGCTCATCCTTGAGATGCGCCTGCTCGCGGTCGAGGCACAGGCTCTCGATGGCGCGGTGCGCCCGCAGCAAGATGGTGCCGCCCGGGGTCTCGTAGCAGCCGCGGCTCTTCATGCCCACATAGCGGTTCTCGACGATGTCGAGCCGGCCGATGCCGTGCGTGCCGCCAAGCGTGTTGAGGGTGTCGAGCACCTCGAAGGGGCTGAGCGCCTTGCCGTTGATCGACACCGCATCGCCACGATCAAAGCCGATGACGATCTCTTCGCCCCGCTCGGGCGCCTGCTCGGGGTTCGTGGTCCAGCGCCAGATGCTGTCGTCCGGCGTCCACCACGGATCTTCAAGACCGCCGCCTTCGTAGCTGATGTGCAGGGCGTTGGCATCCATCGAGTAGGGCGAGCCGCCGTCCTTCTTCTTGGCGATGGGAATGCCCGCGTCGGCGGCGTAGGCCAGCAGCTTTTCGCGCGAGTTGAGGTCCCACTCACGCCACGGGGCGATCACCTGCGCGTCCGGCCACAGGGCATAGGCGCCCAACTCGAAGCGAACCTGGTCGTTGCCCTTGCCGGTGGCGCCGTGGGCGATGGCCTGGCAGCCGGTCTGGCGGGCGATCTCGACCAGACGTTTGGTGATCAGCGGGCGGGCGATGGAGGTTCCCAGCAGGTACTCGCCCTCGTAGACGGCGTTGGCGCGAAACATGGGGAACACGAAATCACGGACGAATTCTTCACGCAGGTCATCAATGAAAATCTCCTTGACGCCGAATTGCTGCGCCTTGGGGCGCACGTGATCCAGCTCCTCGCCCTGGCCGATGTCGGCGGTGAAGGTCACCACCTCGCAGTCGTAGGTGTCCTGCAGCCACTTGAGGATGACCGAGGTGTCGAGGCCGCCGGAGTAGGCCAGCGCGACTTTCTTGATAGGGGATGCCATGGCAGATCGAACGCCTGAATCGAGAAAAAGGGGCACCCAGTATAAGGCTGCCGGTACACTGGCCGGACATGGACATTCCTGCCCCGAAACCCAAAATTGGTCATCGCTTCCGCGGTTTTCTGCCGGTCGTGGTGGACGTCGAGACCGGTGGCTTCAACGCTCAGACCGATGCCCTGCTGGAAATGGCGGCCGTCATTCTCGGGGTCGATGAGCAGGGCTGCCTCACCCCGCGCGAAACCCTGTTCGCGGCGGTGACGCCGTTTGAGGGCGCCAACATCGAAAAAGCCGCGCTGGAGGTCAACGGCATCAAGGTCGACAATCCGCTGCGGCTGGCGCTGGACGAACGCGAGGCGCTGGAAAAGATCTTTCGGCCGATTCGCCGTGCAGTGAGTGAAAACGGCTGCAAGCGCGCAATTCTGGTCGGTCACAACGCCCATTTCGATCTCGGATTCATCAATGCGGCGGTGGCGCGCACGGGGTACAAGCGCAACCCGTTTCATCCTTTTTCAGTCTTCGACACCGTGACCCTGGCGGGTGCCGCACTGGGCCAGACCGTGCTTGCGCGCGCACTGGTGGCCGCCGATCTGGGTTACGACGCCGACGAGGCGCACAGCGCGATCTATGACGCCGAGCAGACCGCAGCGCTGTTCTGCCAGCTGGTCAACGCGCAGCAACCGCTGTACGAAGCGGCCAAGGCACGGATCGCGGCGTCCACCGCCGTGACGCCAGACGCGTAAAGCAATGGCCTCGCCTCGCGTGCGTGCGGCAATGACCCGGATCGCGACGGCGTCATTCGTCGTGACCCTGATCATCATCACCGCCATCAAGGTGATTTACGGCGGCGGCACGACCTTCCCCGAGCCGGAGTTGCCCAGGGCGGCGCGCACCCTGGACGCGGCTGAACGGGTGGCCAGCCTGCCAAGGCCGGTGCTCGCCATTGCCGCCACGCGCGGCGGGCGGCTGTTCTTCGGTCTGCATGTGCGCGGCACCCTGTCGCAGCCGCTGGTGGAGTGGATCAACGGCGAAGCCAGGCCCTATCCGCCGCTGGACAAGCGGGTCGAAGGTGACGCGCTGCGCACGGTGTCGGCCCTGGCGCTCGATGACGAAGGGCGCCTGTGGGTGCTGGACCACGGTGAGCACGGACTGTTTCCTGCGCGGCTGGTGGCCTTCAACCTGTCCAACGGCGCCCGCGTCCACGACTTTGCATTGCCGCGTTCGCTGGCGCCGCGCGGCAGCTACATGGCCGGCCTGGCGGTGACTGGCGATGGCCGCACAGTGGTGATGGCCGACGCCAGCTATATCGCCCGGCATCCCGCACTGGTGGTGTACGACAGCCAGTTGCGCGAGGCGCGCCGGGTGCTGGAGCGGGATGCGAGCACGCTCTCAGAGCGCCACACGCCACGGGTCAATGGTCGCCGCATGGAGATGTTCGGGCTGGTGAGCGTTCGCCCCGGCGTCGATGCCGTGGCGATCTCGGACGACGGACAATGGCTGAACTGGGCCGTGCCCAGCCAACAGGGCATTGCCCGCCTGATGCTGCGCGACCTGCGCAACAAAACCCTCACCGAAGGCCAGTTATCACGCCGCGTCGACATCAGCAGGGGCAAACCCTTCAGCGAGGGCCTGCTGGCGTTGCCGGGCGGTGGCTGGGCGATCGCGGCGCCCATCTCGCAGAAAATCGTCCGCGTGGACGTGCGCGGGCAGGCCGAAACCTGGATGGCAGGCACGCTGGGCTGGCCCGGGGCACTGACACTGGGACACGATGGCCAGCTCTACTGGAGCGACAAGGCGGTGGACCGCACCGCCGGCCGCCTGCCACTGCAGGTGAGCCAGTCAGGGCCGTATCCGGTGTACCGCATCGCCTTGCCGACACCCTGAAGGGGTCGAGGCAGGCTGTCATCAAACCATCGCGCAACCGTCACAAGGCCACAATGCCGCAGAAATAGAGTGCCCGGGTCCTGAGTTGACCCCGAGGTACCACGATGACGCAGATGATCGACAGCCAGCGCCCCATCAATACGGCCGCTGCGCCCCGCTTCCAGCTCGGTTTTGCCGACACGGTGGAGGCCATCCGCGCCACCCAGGTGCTGCGCTACCAGATCTTCGCCGACGAGCTGGGCGCCCAGATCGACGGCGATGGCGTCGATGTCGACCATTTCGACGCCTACTGCAAACACCTCACCGTGCATGACACCCACACCGGGCAACTCATTGCCTGCACCCGCCTGTTGACCTGCGAGCAGGCCCAGCGCGCCGGCGGCTTCTATTCCGCCGGCGAGTTCGACCTGGCAATGATCGACAGCCTGCCCGGCCGCGTGATGGAGATTGGCCGCACCTGCGTGCACGCCGACTTTCGCAGCGGCGCCGCCATCGCCACCCTGTGGCAAGGCATCGCCGGGTACGTGATCGAAAACAACTACGACTACCTGTTCGGCTGCGCCAGCATCGGCCTGGAAGACGGTGGCAGCAGCGCGCACGCCATTCTCGAGCAGCTTCGTGGCAAATACATGGCTCCCGAGCGCCAGCATGTGCGCCCTTACCAATCCCTGCCGCTGGCCGACGCCCGCCCGGTGGAGCGGCCGCGCCTGCCGCCGCTGCTGAAGGCCTACGTCTCGCTGGGCGCAAAAGTCTGCGGCGAGCCGCACTGGGATCGGGATTTCAACTGCGCCGACGTGTTCATGCTGCTCGACGTGTCGGAATTGAACCCCCGTTATGCCCGCCACTTTCTCGGTCGTGACGACAATCGCGGCAGCGCCAGCCGGGCCGTGATCTGACCGTGCAACTGCGCCTGCCCTGGTACCGGCGCGGCCTGCGTGTCGCCCAGTTGCTGATCCACACGGCCTGCGGGCTGGCGCTGGCAACGACGGTCAAGCTCGATCCGACATCCCGTCTCGATCCCACCCGACTGGGCCAATGGTGGGCCGGCCGGCTGCTGCGCATTCTCGGCATCCAGCTGACCTGTCACGGCAGCGCCGCACAGGGCGGCCGCGTCACCGTGGCCAACCACGTCTCGTGGCTGGATATTTTCGTCCTCCTGGCCGCCCAGCCGACGCGGTTCGTCTCGAAGTCGGAAGTGCGCGACTGGCCCGTCGCCGGCTGGCTGGCCAGCGCGCTGGGCACCTTCTACATCCGTCGCGGCAAGGGCGCCTCCGCCCCGCTGGTGGAGCGTCTGGTGCCACATCTGCAACAGGGCGGCGTGGTGGTGATTTTCCCCGAGGGCACGACCTCCGATGGTCGCCAGGTGCTGCCCTTCCACGCCCGGCTGTTCGCCGCTGCGGTGGAGAGCGGGGTTGCTGTCCAGCCCGCGGCGCTGCGTTACGGCGCGACCACCGATGGACACTTTCCGGCGCCCTTCATCGGCGACGACGACCTGCTCAGCCACCTGCGCCGACTGATTCAGGTCCCGACGTTGCGGGCAGAACTGCACTACTGCCCGGTCATCAGGCACGGCGGGGCGCTGCGCCGGGAAGAACTCGCCCGGCAAGCCCAGCAGGCCATCGAAACCGCCTTGGGCCTGACGCCCAGCGCCAGCAAACCGCGACGAGCCGCAGCGTCCACCGACGCTGCCCGCCACGACGGGACGATCGACGCGCTGCTGTCCTGAATGGCCGCGTCCGCCACGCTGCGCGCGGCGGGCTGACGTAAACTCCCCATCCGCTTCAACGGATGTCGCGTCATGTCGCAGGCCACGCCCCCCACCCGTCCCGCACCGCTGGTCACCGGCGAGAAACTGCGCGGCGCCGAAAAGATGGCGCGCATTCCGATCAAGATCGAACCCACGACCCGGGCGCCCCGCAAGCCGAGCTGGATTCGCGCCTCGCTGGGCAATGCCGCCGAGGTGCGTCGCGTCAAGTCGGCACTGCGCGAGAACGCGCTGCACACGGTCTGTGAGGAAGCGGCATGCCCGAACCTGGGGGAATGCTTCAGCAAGGGCACCGCCACGTTCATGATCATGGGCGCCATCTGCACCCGCCGCTGCCCGTTCTGCGATGTTGCCCACGGCCGCCCCAACGCGCTGGACGCCGACGAGCCCGTGAAGCTGGCGCAAACCATTCGCGACATGGCGCTGCGGTATGTGGTGATCACCAGTGTCGATCGAGACGACCTTCTGGATGGCGGCGCGGCGCATTTCGCCGCCTGCATCCGCGAGGCCCGCGCCCTGAACCCGGCGCTGACCATCGAGGTGCTGGTGCCCGACTTCCGCGGCCGCATGGACCCGGCGCTGACCATCTTCAACGACATGCCGCCGGATGTGTTCAACCACAACCTTGAAACCGTGCCCCGGCTCTACAAACAGGCCCGTCCCGGCTCTGACTACGACTGGAGCCTGGACCTGCTGGAGCGCTTCAAGAGCCTGCACCCGCGCGTGCCGACAAAGTCGGGGCTGATGCTCGGGCTGGGTGAAGACATCGAAGAGATCGAACAGGTGATGCGCGACCTGCGTGCCCACGGCGTCGACATGCTGACCCTGGGCCAGTACCTGCAACCGAGCAAGCATCACCTGCCTGTCGCCCGGTTCGTGCACCCCGACGAGTTTGATCGACTGCGCGATGTCGGCGAGGCCATGGGCTTCTCGCACGTGGCCAGCGGCCCGATGGTGCGCTCCAGTTACCACGCCGACCAACAGGCCGATGGCGTGCTCAGGCCCGCAGCGTCAATCGCATGAACGACATCCAGATCGAAGAAACCCAGGTCCGCAAATTCGCAGCGGTCTACGCCGAGGCGGTACTCACCTGGCTCGACAGTGGCGAGGCGCAATGGCTGACCTGGGATGGCCACTCACACCGCTTCGACTTCATTTCCGTGGAACGCGACCCCGACGATCAGGGGCAGCTCATCGTGCTGACCATTGCCGAACTCTGGCAACGTCAACTCGGTGATCTTGACGAGATCACCGATCCCGAGCACGAACATTTCGACCCCGACACGCTGCGCAATGCCATCGAGCATCAATTGATCGAAGAAGGCCTGGGCGAACGCATTCTCAAGGGGTATCTGGCGCAGGTGGCGCGGATTACCGCGCAGCTTGAACAAGAGTTCAATGATGGTGATGAGGCGGAGGAGCGGTAGCCCACATCGGGTGGCAAGTTGCAGAGGCCCTCACCACTCTTTCTGATGGGCCCGCAGGCCCATCAACAAAGAGCGACGATGGTGCCACCCGTAAACGAACTAAGGGTGGCTATGGAAACCTAGTTCCGCTTCATCGCATCAAAGAATTGCGCGTTGGTTTTGTTGACCTTGATGCGGTCGATGAGCATTTCCATGGCGCTGATCTCATCCATGTCGTGGATGATCTTGCGCAGTATCCACATCTTGTTGAGATCGCCCGGATCGACCATCAACTCCTCGCGGCGCGTGCCGGAACGGTTGATGTTGATCGCGGGAAACACCCGCTTCTCGGCGATGCGGCGCTCGAGGTGCAGCTCCATGTTGCCGGTGCCCTTGAACTCCTCGTAGATCACCTCGTCCATCTTCGAGCCGGTTTCGACCAGCGCGGTGGCGATGATGGTCAGGCTGCCGCCTTCCTCGATGTTGCGGGCGGCGCCGAAAAAGCGTTTGGGCTTCTGCAGCGCGTTGGCGTCCACGCCACCGGTCAGCACCTTGCCGGAGCTGGGCTGCACGGTGTTGTAGGCGCGCGCCAGACGGGTGATGGAGTCGAGCACGATCACCACATCGCGCTTGTGCTCGACCAGGCGTTTGGCCTTCTCGATGACCATTTCGGCCACCTGCACGTGCCGCGTGGCGGGCTCGTCGAAGGTGGACGAGATCACCTCGCCGCGCACCGTGCGCTGCATGTCGGTGACTTCTTCCGGCCGTTCGTCGACCAGCAGCACGATCAGGTACACATCGGGGTAGTTCGCCGCAATCGACTGCGCGACGTTCTGCATCAGCATCGTCTTGCCGGCCTTGGGCGGGCTGACGATGAGGCCACGCTGGCCCTTGCCGATGGGTGCCACCAGATCAACGATGCGGGTGGTGATGTCTTCCGTCGTGCCGTTACCGCGTTCGAGCTTGAACTGCTCACTGGCAAACAGCGGCGTCAGGTTCTCAAAGTTGACCTTGCGGCGTGATACTTCCGGCGGCTCGAAATTGATCGTATCGACCTTGAACAGCGCAAAATACTTTTCGTTTTCCTTCGGCTGGCGAACCCGCCCGGCAATGGAGTCTCCCGTGCGCAGGCCGAAACGGCGAATCTGCGTCGGCGACAGGTACACGTCGTCCGGGCCGGCCGCGTACGACGCATCAGGACCGCGCAGAAAGCCGTAGCCATCCGGCATGAGTTCGAGCACGCCTTCGGCATAGATGTGCTCGCCGCGACGCGCGGCCGCGCGCAGCAGTTGGACGATGAGGTCCTGCTTGCGGGCGCGGGCAATCCCTTCCAGGCCTTCCTGCTCGGCCAGCGCCAACAGGGCGGCGGCGGTCATCTGCCGCAGTTCTACGGCACGGATGACCTTGGGCGGCGGGCGGTCTGCCACCGGAATGGGGTTGCCATCGGCGTCAAGAGGAACGAACTCGACCTCTTCTTCTTCGATGTCCTCCGGCAGATTGGCGACGTCGACATCTGCGACGTTGCCGGGCGAGCCCCCGTTGCCGTTGGGATTTTTGCGGCCGCGCGGGTGGCGGCGGCGTTGCTTGATGCGGGGAGGCGGTTGATTAGCCAACGTTGAGATGCGGCGTCACGAAACCAGTCAGCTGGGCCTTGGCAACGGCTCCAACCTGCGTGGCGGCGACTTTGCCGTCCTTGAAAAGGAGAAGGGTGGGAATGCCACGAATGGCGAATTTGTTGGGTGTATCGGGGTTTTCGTCAACATTGAGCTTGACGACTTTCAGCTTGCCCGCCTGTTCGGCGGCGACCTGATCGACGATGGGTCCGACCATACGGCAGGGGCCGCACCATTCGGCCCAGAAGTCAACCAGCACCGGGACATCTGATTTCAACACTTCAGCTTCGAAGCTGGCGTCGGTTACCGCGCTGACATTTTCGCTCATGGCAGGTTTCCTGTTGTTCAGTGCAAGGACACGCCGGAAACGGCGCGCAAGGGGCATGGATAAGCGGGGAGGCGTATCACCAACACTCGGCCGTCTGGCTCTTGAGGGTGTAGAGTGACGGGTTATTAACCGAGTCCGGGTTGCCGCGTCTTTTGATTTCTTGGCTTTCGCTTTGAAGCCACGCGGGTGCCGAGTTGATGGCTTTATTTGAGCCCAACTGCGCGCCAGATGCAAGCCGGTCACCAGCGATCCAATCCTTTTACCGACTGCCGGCATGACACAACCAGACCATCTGTCCGAATTACGTTTCGATGCGCTCCCACTTCATCCCACGCTGCTGAGCAGCATCGCCAAGCTGGGCTTCACCCATTGCACCCCGATTCAAGCCGAGACCCTGCCCCGCGCATTGCGGGGTGAAGACCTCGCCGGGCAGGCCCAGACCGGCACCGGCAAATCTGCAGCGTTTCTGCTGGCGACCCTGAACCACCTGTTGAGCAAGCCGCGTGCCGAGCACGGCGACGGCACCTCGCCACGCGCCATCGCCCTGGCGCCGACGCGTGAGCTCGCCATCCAGATCCAGAAGGACGCTGCCGGCCTGAGTGCCAATACCGACATTCGCATCACGGTCTGCTACGGCGGCGCCGGTTACGAGAGCCAGCGGCAGGAATTGACCGAGGGCGTGGACCTGCTGATCGGCACGCCGGGCCGCATCATCGACTTCTTCAAGCAGGGCGTGTTCACGCTCAAAGAAATTGAAGTGCTGGTGCTGGACGAGGCCGACCGCATGTTCGATCTCGGCTTCATCGATGACATCCGTTACTTGTTGCGGCGCATGCCCAAGCCGGACCAGCGGCGCAACTACCTGTTTTCGGCCACCCTGAGTCAGCGCGTGCTGGAGCTGGCCTACGAGCACATGAACAACCCCGAGCGGGTGGAAATTGCCTCGGAACAGGTCACCGCCGATCGCGTGCAGCAAAAGCTGATCCACGTCGCCAATGACGAAAAATTACCACTGCTGGTGGGCTGGCTGCGCGCACACAGCCCCAACCGGACGATGGTGTTCGTCAACACCAAACGCGCCGGCGAAGAGATTGAACGCACTCTGGTGGCCAACGGCTTCGAGGCCGCGATCCTGTCGGGTGACGTGGCCCAGACCAAGCGCATCAAGCTGCTGGAGGCGTTCAAGGCCGGTGATCTGCCCATTCTCGTGGCCACCGACGTGGCAGCGCGGGGCCTGCACATTCCGGACGTCTCGCACGTCATCAACTACGACTTGCCGCAGGACGCCGCCGACTATGTGCATCGCATCGGCCGCACCGCGCGTGCCGGGCAAAGCGGCGACGCGCTGTCGTTCTGCTGCGAAAGCTGGGTTTACAGCCTGCCGGCCATCGAGGCCTACATTGAGCAGCGCATTCCCTCGGAATCACTCAATGAAGCCTGGCTGGCCACCGATCTGGTGCGGCCGCCACGCCCACCGCGACCGCCGCGCCCTGACGCGCGCCGCGGCGGTGCCAGCGGCGGTGGCAGACGTCCGTCCAGTGGCGGTCGACGCCGCTAATCCAACCGTTCATGGGCGAAAAAAGGGCGCTGCAGTTGCACGGCCGCAGCGCCATCGTCGTAGTAGCCGGGCCGGCGACCGCGCTCGGTGAATCCCAGCGCGGCATAAAGACCACGTGCCGCGGTGTTGTCTTCGCGAACCTCAAGCCGCAGGCCCGCGGCGCCCGCGCGCAGGGCCGCATCTGAAGCGGCCGCCATCAGCCGCCGCGCATGGCCCTTGCCGCGGCCGCTGGGGTGCACCACCACCGAATAGATGCGCCACCAGGAGCTGTCGCGCCGGGTGTAGCAGACCAGGTTGGCAAGCACCTCGCCCGGCGCCGCTTCCACCACCCACACATGCGATGTGCTGCGTTGCAGCGCGGCCGCCAGGCTGCGCCGGCTGAGGCGGTCGCCCGGGAACAGCGCTTCGAGCGCCACCAGGGCCGGCAGATCGTCCGGCGTGGCCACACGGCAAACGGGCGTGGCGCTCATCCGCTGCGCGTGCGCGCCTCAAGCCGCTTGATGAAGTAGCCCATCACCCGCTGATACAGCGCGTCCTTGAGCACCAGATCTTCAATGCCGAAGTCGATGTTCGGGTTGTCATTGACTTCGATCACGGTGACGGCGCTGCCGAACTGCTTCAGGTCGACGCCGTAGAGCCCCTGCCCCACCGTCTTGGCGGCCTGTACCGCGATGCTCAGCACGTTGGGCGGCACGTCCGCGATGGCCAGGGTCTCGTGCGCGCCTTCGTCCTTCTCGCCGGCATCGTCGCGACGGATGATCTGCCAATGATCCTTGGCCATGAAGTAGCGGCAGGCGTAGATCGCCACGCCGTCGAGTACGCCAATCCGCCAGTCGTACTCGGTGGGGGTGAAACGCTGGGCAATGATCAGGTCGGAACGCTCGAGCATGGCGCGCGTCTGGCGCTTCAGCTCGGCCTCGCTCTCGACCTTGATCACCCCTTTGGAGAACTGCGAATCAGGCTGCTTGAGCACGCAGGGAAAGCCCAGGTCGCGCGCAATCTGACTCACGTTGCCGCGATGCACGATCAGGGTTTCAGGCTGCGGAATGCGCTGCCGGGTCATCACCTGGGCCAGAAACACCTTGTTGGCGGCGCGCAGGATCGACAGCGGATCGTCCAGCACCACCAAGCCCTCACGGGCCGCGCGGCGGGCAAAGCGGTAGGTGTGGTGGTTGACCGCGGTGGTTTCACGGATGAACAACGCGTCGAACTCGGCCACGTGGCCGTAGTCGCCCTTGTCGAGAAACTCCACGTCGAAGCCCAGATCGACTGCGGCCTTCTCGAAGCGCTTCAGTGCCTGCGCATTGGAGGGCGGCTCGGCCTCCTTGGGATTGACCAGTATCGCCAGGTCGTAGCGGGCCGATTCGCGCTTGATGCGGGGCGCGCGCTTGCGCAAAAAATAATCTGACGCCGCTTCGAGCAGAAACTCGAGGTGCCCTTCCGGCACTTCTCCAAGGGCCAGCGCGGCCACGGCATCCACCCGCCAGTTGCCCTCGCGATGCACGAACGCCACCTGCAGCAGGGGTGCCGGAAAAAGGTTGAACAGCGCCCGGGCGAGCCGCTCGTGCCGCTTGGCCATGCAGCGCGAAAAGTAAATGTTGAGGGTGTAGTGCTCCGAGCCCAACTTGGCCAGCGACTGATTGATCAGGTCATCGACCTCGTCGTTGACGATACGCGGACTGTCGGCCAGCTTCAGGTCCTGGATGGTCGTCACGTCCGGCAGCGCCGCGTGTCCCCGCGCACTGGCCAGCAACGACACGTAATACCCGATGCTCTGGTAAGAAAACGAGCGACACAGGTTGTAGACCCGCGCGCGGCGCGGCTTCACGAAGGCATCGTCGTTGAGATAGGTCCAGGCGGTGACCACCTCGACATCGGGCACCCTGATGGGCCAATCGGTCAGGCGGTCGACCACCACCACGCCCATCATGGATTGGCGCCCTCCGCGATGGTCACAGATCCGTACAGACGGGCAACCAAAAGCAGCATGGGGGCGTCAAACCGAGGGTCGTCGAAAGGGCGAAAATGCTAGCACGCAGGCTCACGAACACCGCAGCATTTTTATCTCATGCACCCTCGCCTCGCCGTCATCATTCCCACCTTCAACGAGGCGCAGGCGCTGCCTGGCCTGCTGGAGGACCTGGCCCGGCAAACCGGCGTGCGCCTCGAAATCTGGGTCAGCGATGGCGGTTCCACTGACGACACGGTCATGCTCGCCCAGCTCGCCGGCGCGCAGACCACGGTGGGGCGCGCCGGCCGGGGCGCACAAATGAACCGGGCCCATGCGCTGGCCCGCGCGCCGCTGCGCCTGTTTTTGCACGCCGATTCACGCCTGCACCGCGCCGATCAACTCCAGCGCGCGCTGCGCGCCTGGCAGGGTGCCGGCGGCCGCGGCGTGGCCGGGCACTTCCCCTTGCGTTTTGCCGATGCCCCAGCCGAACACCGGCACCTGTTCGCCTTCATGGAGGCCAAAACGCGCAGCGGCCGCCCGGGCACCGTGCATGGCGACCAGGGCCTGCTGATTCACCGCGCCGACTTTGACGCACTGGGTGGCTACCGCGAACAATTACCCTACTTTGAAGACGTGTATCTGTCAGACGCGATTTTTCGGTCTGCGCGCTGGCAGCTTCTGCCCGACGCGCTGCACACCTCGGCACGCCGTTTCGTTCGTGAGGGCGTGCGCCAGCGCTATGCCTTGATGGCGGTGATGATGACCGCCCACGCCCTCGGCGACGACGGTTTCTTCGCCGCCAGCGACGCGCTGTACCGGCGTCAGGACCAGGCGCAGGCGCTGTCGATGAAACCCTTGCTCAGCCTGCTGGTCGAACGCACCGTCCGGCAGCCCCGGCGCTGGCCCAAACTGCTGGCTTACGCGCTGCAGAACGCCTGGCAACTGCCCTTGATGCTGCGCTGCCGGCTCACCGACAGATCATGCTGACCCTACCGTTTGGCCGCAGCGTCATGGTGCCGACGCACGTTGCTGGTATTCTTCGGATTCTTTCTTATTTTTCAGCAGGTTCAGATGCCACAAACCCCTACTCCGCTCAGTTTTGAGCGCGCACCGCTCAACTGGCCCGCAGTGATCATGTTTGTGCTCACGACGGTCCCGGCCGTGACCATTTTCCCCTGGTATCTGATCACGGTGGGTTTCGACACCTTCGAGATCATCAGCTTCGTCCTGCTGCTGGGCGCAACCGGACTGTCGATCACCGCCGGCTACCACCGCCTGTGGGCACACCGCGCGTATGAAGCCCACCCGCTGATGAAGATTCCACTGATGCTGTTCGGCGCCATGGCGCTGCAGAACAGCATCCTCATCTGGGCATCGATGCACCGCGTCCACCACAAGCATGTGGATGACGAAGACCAAGACCCCTACTCCGCCAAGCGCGGCCTGTGGTTTTCGCACATGGGCTGGATGCTGCGCGACTACCCCTCCAGCGCGCTGGACTTCAAGAACGCCCGCGATCTGAAGGAAGACCCCATCGTGATGTTCCAGCACCGCCACTATCTGGCGCTGGCACTGGGCATGAACTTCGGTCTTCCGGCCCTGCTGGGGTGGATCAATGGCGATCTTTGGGGCAGCCTGCTGCTGGCCGGCGTGATGCGTCTGGTGATCAGCCAGCACGTCACCTTCTTCATCAACTCGCTGGCCCATTACTGGGGCCGCCAGCCCTACACCGACGCCAACACGGCACGCGACAACGGTCTGCTCGCGCTGGTCACCTATGGCGAGGGCTATCACAACTATCACCACCTGTTTCAGTGGGACTACCGCAACGGCATCCGCTGGTGGCATTTTGATCCCACCAAATGGCTGATCGCCGCCTCGAGCTGGGTGGGCCTGACCCGCAACCTGAAACGCGTCCCCAACTTCGTGGTGCAGCGCGCCCTGCTGCAGCGGCAGTTCGAGGTTGCCCGCGAGCGCATCAGTCACTCAGCCGGGGAGACCGATCCACGACTGGCCCGCCTGCACGGATTGCTGGAACAGGAGTGGCAGCACTTCAGCCACACCCTGGCCGAATGGACCCAGTTGCAGACCGAGCGCTTCGATGCCGCCAAACAGCAACTGGCCGATCAATGGGAGCACAGCGACATGCGCAAACGGCTGCGCGCTCTGGAAGTCAACCTGAGGCAGCAGAACGCGCGCGTTCGGCTGCTGCACCTGCAAGCGGCCTGACCGACAGACCGCGGTAGAACACCCAAGCCCGGCCACGCCGGGCTTTTTTGTGCGCACCGCCATTTCGGGTGAGACGCTCGCGGCACTGAGCCGCTGACGGAACCCGCATGCGCGAAGTACGCAGACCCCGCCCCAGCCCATGATCGACAGAACACCTGATCCGGGGGCGGGCCGACGTGCGCTCGTGCAGTTCGTCAAAGCGTGTCGTCACCGGGCACCGCCGCCGCCCCGGGCGAGAGCCCCTTGATGCCGACGGCCGACGACACCGATCAGCGCTGAGCCGCGTTGTCGAGCCTCAGGCCGCCGGCTCCGGGTCCAGCGGCCAGCGGCCAGCGGCCAGCGGCCAGCGGCCAGCGGCCAGCGGCCAGCGGCGCACGATAATCGCAGCACGCTGCCCCACCAGCCGCACGCCCAGCCGGGCCCCTTATGGCGCCCGGCTGGATTGCGGTGCTACGCGTGCGCGGGTGCGGGTGCGGTGTTGACCGGAATGTCCTCCTGACCACCCAGATCGCTGGCGACCAGCTGATACATCACCGGTACCACATACAGCGTCAGCAGGGTGCCGATGGTCATGCCTGCGGCAATCACCAAACCGATGGAGAAGCGGGCCGAGGCCCCGGGGCCGGCGGCGATCAACAGCGGAATCATCGCCACCACCAGCGCTGCGGTGGTCATGAGAATGGGCCGCATGCGGATGCTGGCGGCTTCCTCAATCGCCGCACGTTTGTTGATGCCCTGTGCCTGCAGCGTGTTGGCGAACTCCACCATCAGGATCCCGTGCTTGGAGATCACGCCGATCAGGGTCACCAATCCGACCTGGGTGTAGATGTTGAGTGTCGCCCCCGTCAGGTTGGTGAGCTGCATCCCGTTGGTGATGCCGATGATGTTGATCACCAGCAGCGCGCCACAGATCGCCATGGGCACCGTGATCAGCATGATGAGCGGGTCACGGAAGGATTCGAACTGCGCGGCCAGCACCAGGTAGATGATCACGATCGCAAAGCCGAAGGTTGCCAACAGGGCCGACCCTTCGGTCTTGAACTGGCGCGACGCACCGGAGTAATCCACCTGGAAACTCGCAGGGGCGATCTCCGCGGTGATGTCTTCGAGAATCTGCAAGGCCTGCCCCTGCGAGACGTCGGGCCGTGGTACCGCGAGGATGATGTTGGAGTTGAGCTGCTGGAAGTGCTCGATGGCCCGCGGCACGATGCGGTCGGTCACCTTCACCAGCGTCGACATGGGCACCAGCTCGCCGTTGCGGGCACGCGTGTAATAGCCCTCGAGCTGCTGGGGGTTGAGGCGCGACTGGCGATCAACCTGGGGAATGATCTTGTAAGAGCGGTTCTCGAAGACAAAGCGCGAGGCCTCTCCGCCGGCCAGCAGGGCCGACAGATCGGCACTGAGCTGGGCCATGTCCACGCCCAACAGCGCCGCCTTGTCACGATCGATCTCGACCACGCCCTCGGGACGGTCCACCTTGAGCCGCGAGGCCAGGAAGAAGAAGCGGTTGGTGTCCATCGCACGGCCAATGATCTCGTCACTGATCTGGGCAATGGTCTCGACGTTCTCGGTCGATTTGAGAACGAATTCCACCGGATACCCTTGGCCCGGCGTCGGCAGCGCCGGCGGCTGAACCCCGGCCCAGCGCAGCCCGGCCACGCCCTGCAGTTCCGGGCCCAGGCGCTCGAGAATCTTTGCGGTGGACACTTCGCGGGTGGTCCACGGTTGCATCATCATGCCGATGAAGCCTTGGCTGGTGCCGCCGGCATCCCCCAGACTGAAGCCGAAAACGTTCTCCACATCCGGGTCGTTCCGGGTGCGCGCCTGTGCGTCGGCGAAGTACTGATTGAAGTACTCCTGAGACGCATAGCCGTCGCTTTCGACGATGGCGAACGCAAACCCGAAGTCTTCGGCCGGCGCCAGCTCCGAGGGGGTGGCGCGGAACAGGAAGTAGCAGGAGCCGATGACGATGATCGCGAACACCGAGATCACGACCGGCGTGTTCATCGCGCCGTGCAAGCGCTTCTTGTAGGCATTGCGCAGTGACTCGAAGCGGCTGTCCAGCCAGTCGGCCAGGCGATTAGGCTGGCTTCCGGGCCCGTGCGAGGGCTTGAGCACCTTGGCGCACATCATCGGCGTCAAGGTCAGGGCGATGACGCCGGAGATCACCACGGAGCCGGCCAGCGTGAACGCAAATTCGCTGAACAGCGTGCCGGTGATGCCGCCGAGAAAGCCGATCGGCGCGAACACGGCCACCAGCGTGATGGTCATCGCGATCACCGGCCCCAACAGCTCGCGCGCGCCCTTGATGGAGGCATCAAAGGGCGTCATGCCTTCTTCGATATGGCGGTGGATGTTCTCCAGCACGATGATCGCGTCGTCCACCACCATGCCGATGGCGAGCACCATGGCCAGCAGGGTGAGCAGGTTGAGCGAGTAGCCCATCAACAGCATGAAGAACAGCACGCCCACCAGCGACAGCGGCACCGTCACGGCCGGAATCAGGGCGCTGCGCACCGAACCGAGGAACAGGAAGATCACCACCAGCACGATGATCATGGCCTCGATCAGGGTGGTTCGCACCTCGGCGATGGCGGCGCGGATGTACTCGGTGGTGTCATAGGTGATGTCGCCGTCCAGACCCTCCGGCATCTGCTCGATCAGGCTTGGCCACAGGGCCTTCACATCGGCGATGGTGTCGAGCACGTTCGCGTCGGGTCGCGGGTTGATGGCGACAAAGATCGATGGAATGCCGCCCCAGGTGGTGACGCCGTCATAGTTCTCGGCCCCCAGCTCCACATCGGCCACGTCCGCAAGCCGCACCACCGCACCGTCGGTGGAGGACTTGACGATCAGTTGCTTGAACTGCTCTGCGGTGCGCAAGTCGGTCTGTGCCGACAGACCGATGCGAACGAAGTTGCCCTTCATCTCGCCCACCGCCGAGATCACGTTCTGCGAACGGATGCGCTCGTAGACATCGGCGGCCGTGAGGTTGAACGCCGTCAGTCGTTCGGGTTTGAGCCAGACGCGCATGGCGTAAGTGCGGGCGCCGAGGATGTCGGCCTTCTCGACCCCGGGAATGGTCGACAGCTGCGGTTCGACGATGCGAATCAGGTAGTCGGTGATCTGGCTGGGGCTCAGCACCTCGGAGGTGAAGGCCAGGTACATCGCCGCAGTCCCCTGTGATTCGGCAACCTCGATGATCGGGTCTTCGGCGCCCGCCGGCAGCTGGCTGCGCAGCTTGTTGACCTTGGCCGAAATCTCGGTCAGCGCTTCGTTGGGATCCTTGTCCATTTTCAGATAGGCGTTGATCACCGAGGTGCTCAAACCGGTGCTTGATCCCAGGTAGTCGATGCCGTCCGCGGTCGCGATCTCGCGTTCCAGCGGCGTGGTGATGAAGCCTTCCATCAGCGCCGCATCGGCGCCCGGATAAATGACCGTGACCGTCACCTGGGCGGTCTGCAGCTCAGGGTATTCACGCACCTTGAGGTCCAGCCCGGCGCGCAGACCGAGCAGCAGGATCGCCAGGCTGACCACCGTGGCCAGCACCGGGCGCTTGATGAAGATGTCAGTGAAATGCATGTGGGCCTACCTGCGGCAATGCGACGTGAGGAAGAGGGGATTGCGCTGACGCTCTGCCACCGGACTAGCCTTGCGCGGGTTGCGGATCGAGCTTGGCGTCGGGCGTCTGCTCGTAGTCGATCACCACCGGTTGCCCGTTGCGCAGCTTGAGCAGGCCCGAGGTGGCGACCTCGTCACCTTCCTTCAGCCCCTCGACAATCTCCACGAAATCGCCACGTGCATTGCCGACCTTCACGAAGCGCTGCGCGGCCGACTTGTCGGGACGGCCTTCTTCGGGGTTTTCAACCGGCTCGATGACGAACACCGAGGTGCCGTAGGAGCTGTAGTTGATGGCCGTACGCGGCACAGCCAGCACGTCCCGCGCGCCCTCCAGGCTCAGCGTCACCTGCCCGAACAGACCGGGCCGCAGCTGGTGGTCCTCATTGGGCATTCGGGCACGCACCAGAAAATTGCGGGTGGCGGTCTCGATGCGCGGCTCCACCGCCATCACCTCACCCTCGAAGGTACGGCCAGGCCAGGCATCGACCTTGACGGCCACATCAAAGCCCACATCGACGTCGCCCAGATGCTGTTCGGGCAGCGAGAAATCGATGTCGATCGGGTCCAGCGACTGGAGGTTGACGATGGCCGTGCCCGGCGCCAGGTACTGCCCCACCGCCACACGGCGAACGCCCAGGCGCCCATCGAACGGCGCGCGGATTTCCTTCTGCGCCAGCCGCGCGGCCTGCGCCTGCACCGCCGCCCGCGCGGCTTCGGACTCGGCGACGACCATGTCCAGCTCCGACTTCGAGATCGCCTCCTGGCGGAACAACTGCTCGCGCCGCTTGCGGTTGGTGTCGGCCAGATTGGCCTGCGCACGCAAGCGTTGCAGCTCAGCCCGCTCGGCGTCGGCATCCAGCTCGATCAAGCGATCGCCGCGCTTCACCATGGCCCCGGACTCGAAGTGGATGCGCGTCACGATGCCGCCCACCTCGGAGGTGACGTCGGCGCCGTTGACGGCGATCAGCGTACCGATGGGCGTCAGCTCGTTCGGCCAGGCCATGGCCTTGACGGTGGTTGCCGACACGGTCACGGGCGGCGTCGGCATGTTGTTGACGTATTCATTCATCATCTTGGTGCCGAACCACTTCATGCCAAACACGGCCCCGAACACGACGCCAGTGAGAATGAGCATGATGAGCATGCGTTTGGTGGTCATGAGTGCGCTCTAAAGAAAGTTGAAGACGTCATTGATGGGGGAGATCAAACATCGCATCGACGATGAGGAATTGATCGATGGTGAGGGTGCCGGCCGTGGACTGCAGCCGCAGCGTGTTGATCAGCAGGTCATAGCGGGCGCGATTCAGATCGCGCTGCACCTGAGCGGTGCGGCTCTTGGCGTCGAGCACGTCGGTGATGGTGCGGGTGCCGGCGTCATAGCCTGCTTCGACGGCCGCCTGCGCGGCACGGGCCGACACCAGCGATCGCCTGAAGGCCTCGGTGTTGGCGCTTGCGACCTGGATGTCTCGAAACTGTCGGGCGACCTGGCGCCGGGTTTCCTCGCGCACCTGCTGAAACTGGTACTTGGCCTCTTCCGCACGCGCCTGGGCTTCGCGGTAGCGGCTGCTGGTCACGCCGCCGCCGTAAATCGGCACGGTGACTTCCAGGCCGATGCGCGCCTCGGTCTGCAGTTGCCCAATGGAATATTCGGTCGAGTCGTTGTGCACCACGCTGCCCACCAGGTCGGCCATGGGCTGGATCTCCGCCTTGCGACTGCGGAGGTCGGCGGCGGCGATCTCGGCCTGACGCTCGGCAATTCTCAGCGCCGTGCTGTTGTCACCCGCCAGCGCCAGCCAACCCTCGACCGAGCTTGCGGGCAACGGTGGGGGCTCGGCCGTTGGTTTGAGGCTGGGCAGCGGACGCTCGAACGGACCGGTCAACTCGGCCAGCGCGTCAATGGCGTCTTCAACCGCCGCCTCGGCGGCAATGCGCTGCGCGCGGCTCAGATCATCACGCGCCTCGGCTTCCCGAAGGTCCAGGCCCGGCACCAACTCCGCCTCGTAACGCTTGCGGGTGTTCTCCAGCGATTCACGCACCGCAAGGTTCTCGGCCTCGATCAGCCTCAACTGGTCCTGCGCATTGAGCGCTTCGAGATAGCGGCTCGACACCCTGGCCACGAAATCGATCTGCTGCTGCCGGAACAGCGCATCGGCCAGGTCATCGCTGGCATTGGCGCGGTCACCCCTCGCGCCCCAGTCCATGCGCAACAGGGGCTGCCGCGCTTCCAGCGACGCCGTCCACGACGGATAGGTTTCCTGAGCCTCGCCAAAGGCAAATTCAGAGTCGCTGGACGTCAGCTGGGCCGCGCCGAAGGCGCCCAGGGTCGGCCGCAAGCTGCCCCGATCCTGCTCGCCCCGTTCGCGGTTGGCACGCTGTGCGGCAAACGCGGCCAGGTAGGTGGGATCGCGCTCGGCGGCGCGCTGCAGGGCCTCATAGATCAGCATGGCGGCGCTGGCCGGTGCACTCAGACTCACAAGAATGAGCCCCAGCGCCAGGGCGCGGCCCCGCTCAGGTGTGATCGCAAAGATCATGGAAAACCTCTTTCTGGATACGGTGGATCAGGGCGTCGAGCGCGGCTTCGTCATGCGGGTCGATCAATGGCTTCCAGTCGAAACCGTTGAGCATGAGGTTGGTGTGGCGGCACAACAGCCGATAGGGATCCTCGGTCTGGTAGGCATCGCAAACCCCTTCGGCATGCACCAGGTCATGCACGCCGCAGGTCAGCGCCCAGAAGCCCGCCGCAACAGAATCCTGCGTCAGCACGCCCAGCGACAGGTCACCGCTGGCCACTGCATCGGCAATGATGCCGTTGACGATGGTTCGGATGGGCTCGGCCGTTTCGGCCATGAACTCGCTGCGGCGGCCCGGCGAGGCCGCGCGCCACACCACTTCACACAGGGTGTACTGGGCGACACGAAAATATTCGGGATTGCGCTGGACGAAGATGCTGTCGGCCACGGCAATGGCAAACAGCCGCTCGCGACTCGGTGCCTGCCAGTTACCGACCCGCGCGAACAGGCTCACATGCTCGGTCGCGGTCGCGGTGGTCAGGGCCACCAGCAAATCTTCCTTGCTGCCGAAATGCTGGTACAGGGTGCCCACCGAGTATTCGCAAAGCTCGGCGAGCCGGGCCATCTGAAATCCGAGCAGCCCCTCGTCACGGATCAGCTCGCGCGCAGACTCCAGGAACATCCGCTCCCGGTCGAGAAACTCCCGTTGTCGACGCTCCCTGAATCCCACGTTTGCCGCCCGGTCCCGATTCGAAGGGCGCCATCTTGAACATCATTCAAAAAAAGAGCAACCGTTAACAAATCTGACATGGATTCGACATTTCGCGTCTCCACGCTGCCGCTGAAGCGCCCTTCGGGGCTTACAGCCCGCGGCTCACAGCCCCGACGCCAGATGGCGCCCGATGATGATTTTCTGGATGTCGGACGTGCCCTCATAGATCTGGCACACCCGCACGTCGCGATAGATGCGCTCGACCGGAAAATCTTCCACATAGCCGTAGCCGCCCAGAGTCTGGAGCGCGGCAGAGCAGACCGCCTCGGCGGTTTCCGAAGCGAACAGCTTGGCCATGCAGGCTTGCTCCAGACACGGCTGTCCCGCGTCTTTGAGGCGCGCGGCCGACAACACCAGCTGGCGCGCGGCCTCCAGCCGCGTCTTGGCATCGGCCAGCCGAAAGCTCACCGCCTGATGCGCCAGCAGCGACGTGCCGAATGACTGTCGTTCGCCGGCATAGGCAATGGCGCATTTCAACGCGGCCTGCGCCATCCCCACGCTCTGTGCGGCAATGCCGATGCGGCCTGCCTCAAGACTCGAAAGCGCAATCTTGTAGCCCTCGCCCTCTTCGCCGATGCGCATGCTCGCCGGCACCCGCATGTCGTCGAAGTCCAGACTGGCCGTGTCGGATGCGCGCTGACCCAGCTTGTGCTCGATCTTGCTGACCCGATAACCGGGCGTACGGGTCGGCAGCAGGAACGCGGTGATGCCGCGCTTGGGGTTTTCGGTGTCAGTGACCGCGAACACCACGATCCACTCCGCCAGCCGCCCCGAGGTGATGAACTGCTTGGCGCCATTGATCACGTAGTGGTCGCCATCGCGCACCGCGCGGGTGCGCAAGGCGCTGGCGTCGGAGCCGGCTTGCGACTCGGTGAGCGCGAAGGCCCCGATGAACGCGCCCCGCGCCGCCGGCATCAATACCTCGGCTTTCTGGGCGTCATTGCCATAGCGCTCCAGAATCGCGCAGAACGGCGCGTTGTGAACGCTCATCACCGTGGACACGGCGCCGTCGCCCTCGGCCACCGCCATCAGCGCCAGCGCGTAGCTCACATAGTCGGCGCCGGCGCCGCCAAGGTCGGGCGATACCGTCATGCCCAGCAGACCCATGTCGGCCAGACCCTGAATCACCTCGGGTTCGATCGCCCCGGCCGCTTCTCGCGCCGCCGCGCCGGGCGCCAACACCTCGCGCGCGAACCGCGCTGCGGCGTCGGCAATCATCTGCTGGTCGTCGGTGTACATCCCCATGTGCATATCCCTCAGTGCCCGGTAAAAGTGGCTGGCCGCTTGGCCAGGAACGCGGTCACGCCTTCGCGGAAATCCGCAGTGCGCGTGCCGCTGGCGAACGCCGCGCGCTCGGCTTCCAGCTGCGCGCCCAGGTCGCTGCTCAAACTTGCGTCCGCGAGCCGTTTGAATTTGCCGTAGGCCACCGTAGGCCCTCTGGCGAGCTGTGCGGCCAGGCGCGCGGCCTCGGCATCGAGTTGGTCGGCATCGACCACCCGGTTGATCAGTCCGTAGGCCTGCGCCTGATCGGCATCCCAGGTCGGGCTGAGCATCATCAGCTCTGCCGCGCGGCGGGGGCCCAGCAAGCGGGGCAGGAACCAGGTGCCGCCGCAGTCGGGGGCGGCGCCGACCCGGTCGTACGCCAGCACGAAGCGCGTGCCCTTGGCGGCCACCACCAGATCACAGCCCGACATCAACGACAGGCCAGCGCCCGCCACGGCCCCGTGCACGACGCCCAAGACCGGCGCGTTCAGCGCGCGCAAGGTGAGAATGGCCGGGTGCAGCGCGTCCAGCAGGCCGTGCACCACCGAGGCCGCCTGGTCAAAGTCATCCGCAAAACGCGCCAGGTCGCCGCCGGCGATGAACGCGCCCCCCCCCGCCGCGCAGCACCACGCAGCGGATGTCGGGCATTTCCCGCAGCGGCAGCACGGCGTCGCAGATGGCGCGCGCGGCGGGCACGTCCAGCGCATTGCGCACTTCGGGGCGGTTGACGGTGATGGTGGCGATGCCGGTTTCGGCATCGACCGTGCGCAGGGCAAGCGACATGGAAGCTCCATTTTTTTGAAGAAGCCCGAACGGGCGTGCGGAGTCTGCGATGGCGGCCTCACCTTGCCATCTGGCCCACCTTGTCATCTTCCAGCCGGGCACGCCTCGGCGCGGTCGCCCATCGACAGGGATCAGGCTGCAGGTATGGGCCGCGCGCTGACGCCAGGCGACCCCTGTGCGCAATAACGCGAAAATCCCCACCGGCGGTCCCGGCAGGGATGGCTGTGGCGCGCGCGGCCGAACCGAAGCCGCGCGGTCAACCGAGGCTCGCGACGCTCAGGTACCGAGCGCCGACCGCGGGTGGACGCTTGCCGGCGCACAACAACCGCAGGCCTCGCAACCCAATCAGCCCAGCTTTTCCTTGATGCGCGCGGCCTTGCCGGCCAGGTTGCGCAGGTAGTAAAGCTTGGCGCGGGCCACCAGGCCACGACGCTTGACGACGATCTCGGCCACGTTGGGGCTGTAGGACTGGAACACGCGCTCCACACCTTCGCCATTGGAGATCTTGCGCACCGTGAAGGCGGAGTTCATGCCGCGGTTGCGGCGTGCAATCACCAGACCCTCGAATGCCTGAAGACGCTCACGGTCGCCTTCCTTGACCTTGACCTTCACTTCGACCGTATCGCCTTCGCGAAAGTCGGGAATGACCTTGGTCATCTGCTCCGCTTCAAGCGCGGCAATAATTTTGTTGCTACCCATGGTTCCTACCTCTTGGCATCAATCGCGTGCTGCGCAATATAGGCGCGCAGCCATTCCTGTTCATCGGGACTCAGCACGAGTCCATCCAGCAAATCCGGGCGCCGCTCCCAGGTCCGGGCCAGCGCCTGTTGCCGGCGCCAGCGGCGTATCGCCGCATGATCACCCGACATCAATACTTCGGGAACCGCCTGCCCCCGCCATTCGGCCGGACGGGCGTAGTGCGGATGATCCAGTGCGCCGCTGCTGAACGAGTCCTCGACCGAGGAGTTTTCATCGCCCAGTACGCCGGGGAGCAATCTCGCGCAGGCATCGATCACCATCATCGCGCCCAGCTCGCCCCCCGACAGCACCACATCACCCACTGACAGCTCCACATCAATCTGTACGTCCGGCGCCAATCCGGCGTCCAGCCGCGCATCCCAACCTTCATAGCGACCGCACAACAACGTCATGCCGCCGCCTGCAACCAACCGCTCGGCCCAAGCCTGGGTGAAGCGCTCGCCCTGGGGCGTCAACGCCACCACCGGTCCGGCGCTCACCGACCGCGCGGCGGCAATGGCGCGGGCCAGCGGCTCGGCTTCCATCACCATGCCGGGTCCGCCGCCGTAAGGCCGACGGTCGATCCGCCGCCACGGGTTTTCGGCGAAGTCCCGGGGATTCACCAGGTTCAGCGCGAGCGCACCTTGCTCAGCGGCCACCCTGGGCATCCCGAACTTCGTGACCTGCTCCACCCATTCGGGGAAAAGCGTGATCACCGAAACCTGCATCACCACTCGCGGGACCAGCGACAGACGATCTGCCGAGACTCCAGCGACACCGACACCACAATCGGGCCAACGACGAAGGGGATCAGATGCGTCTTGTCCTCGTCGCTGACCGTCAGAACATCCTGCGCGCCGTTGCTGAACACATCGGTCACCACACCCAACGGCAGCCCTGCTTCGTCTGCAACCTTCAGCCCGAGCAGATCAATCCAGTAATACTCACCTTCCGGCAGCGGCGGCATCTGCGCCCGCTCGACCGAAACCGTCTTGCCGATCAGGCTCTGCGCAACGTTGCGGTCGGTGATCGGCTCTTCGTCACGCCCAAGCAACTGCACCACCAGCCCGTTGCCCTGCATACGCTGGGCAACGGCGCGGCTCATGAAGCCTTGATCGTCGCCAATCCACCAGCGGCGGTAGTCAAGAATCCGCTCCTCAGGCCGCGTCTGCGACGCGATACGCACCCAACCCTTGATGCCGTACACGCCGGACACATGCCCGAGCGTGATCCGCGTCATGGCTTAGGCCTGCGCGGCCTTGGCGTTGCTTTTAACCAGAAAGGCAACACGCTCGCTCATCTGCGCGCCGTGGCTCTGCCAGTGGGTCACGCGGTCGCTGTTGAGCACCAGCTTGGGCTCCTGACCCCGCGCCATGGGGTTGTAAAAGCCCAGGCGCTCGATGAAGCGACCGTCACGACGGCTGCTCTTTTCAGTGGCAACCACGTGGTAGAAGGGGCGCTTCTTGGCGCCAGCACGAGCCAAACGAATCGTAACCATGATCTTTAATCCAATAACTCTGGCAGCCGACGGGCGCCAAAAAAGGCCGCGTATTGTATCGATTCAGCCGGGAATTGCTACTCCCCGATGACAGTCGCTGCAGCGGCTCATCCGACGCGCCGCATCACCACGCTGCCCGCGGAGTACCCGGCGCCGAACGCCGACAGCACGCCCAGGTCGCCCACAGCCAGATCTTCGTGATGCAGGCTGAGGGCAATCACCGATCCGGCCGAGCTGGTGTTGGCGTAACGATCAAGAATGACCGGCGCCTCTTCGAGCGTGGCGTCACGTCCCAGCACCCGCTTGGCAATCAGCTGGTTCATCGACAGATTGGCCTGGTGCAACCAGAAGCGCCTCACGTCCTTCACCGCCAGGCCCAGGTCGGCGACATGGCTGGAGATCAGCTCGGACACCAGCGGCACCACTTCCTTGAACACTTTGCGGCCTTCCTGGGTGAACAACACGTCGGCCCAGCCACGCGACGGTGATTCGGAGCGGTTCAGAAAACCGAAATTGTTGCGGATGTTGTTGGAAAACTGGGTCACCAGCCGCGTGCCCAACAGCTCGAAGGTGACCTTGCCCGCGGCCGCATCCAGCGGCTCGACGACCACCGCGGTGGCGGCGTCGCCAAAAATGAAGTGGCAGTCACGGTTGCGAAAATTCAGGTGGCCGGTGCAGATCTCGGGGCTCACCACCAGCGCGCAGCGGGCATTGCCCTGCCGCACCGCGTCAGTGGCGGCCTGAATGCCGAATGCCGCCGATGCGCAGGCGACGTTGATGTCGTAGGCAAATCCGTGCCCGCCGAGGTAGTGCTGCAACTCCACCGCCATGGCCGGGTACGGACGCTGCATGTTCGAACAGGCCACCAGCACCATGTCGACCTCTTCGGGCCGGCGTCCGGCACGCGCCAAAGCCTCGCGGGCGGCGACCAGGCCCATCTCGACCATCAACGAGGGCTCGTCGTTGCCCCGCGCGGCGATGACCGGATGCATGACGGCCGGATCGAGCACACCCGCCTTGTCGACGCAGTACCGGCTTTTGATGCCGGAGGCCTTGTAAATGAACTCACTGGACGAGCGCTGCAGCGCAACCGTGTCACCACGGGCGATGGCCTCGGCGTGTTCGGCATTGTGGGCATCGACGTACTGATTGAAGCTTTCAACCAGCTCGTCATTGCTGATGGACTGCTCGGGCGTGAAAAGACCGACGCCGGTGATTGCGGTTCGCATGAAACACCTTGTTGAACGATTGTTGAGGGGCGACGCCTTGTTCGAGCATCGGCCTGACCACCACTGAAACCCGCGCCCGGACTAGCGCAGCGGCAACCGCCACCCGGCCGCCACCACTGCCTGCTCCACGGTGGCCAGGGTCTGCGACTCGCGGCGGATGCTGAGGTGCGAGCCCTGGTACCACACCGGCTCCACACCCCAGTGCGCGGCAAGCTGCAGTGCCTGGCCCGGCGGCACCACCCGATCTGCCGCAGCGGCAAGCACGAAGCGTCGATCTGGCGCGAGCCGCGTGGCGCTCGACAGCGGCGACACCGGACCCAGCACCCGCGCATAGCGCGCTTCATCCAGGCCCTGGGTAGTGAAATAGCCCTGGTGCGCGGGCGGCAACACGCGCCACAGGGTCTCGGCGAAATCGGCCACCGGCACCGCCGACACCACAAAGTCCAGATCCGGCTCGTAATTCGAGAGCAGCGCGGCGTTATAGCCCCCCAGAGACACGCCGAATACACCGATCCGCGCCTGCGGGTCCTGTCCGCGAATCCACGCCACGGTTTGCCGCAGATCGGACAGCGCCTGACACTGGGCATGGAACAGATCCAGCGGATTGCCGTCCAGATAAAAGTCGCCGCTGCGCATGCCCACGCGGCGAGATCCGTGCAAGGGCAGCACCGGCATCACCACGTTGACGCCAAATTTGTTGACCAGTCCGTTGGGTCCGAACAGCGAAAAATCCAGCCACGGCGTGCCCATGCGATATCCGTGTATGCACAGCAGCCAGGGCCGGCCAGGTTCGCTGTGGCGAACCACCCGCACCGGCACCTGACGGTTGGCATCCAGGTGGTTCCACACCGCGCCGCCAGGCAGGGTGTCGTCGGCGCGGAACGCGCTGGGGAACTGCACCGCCTCGTAACGCACGCCCCAACGATGCTCCAGGGCGCTGTCGACGCTGTCGGCCTCGGGCGCGGGCGGCGCCACGTGCAGGCGCTCCGGTTGCGCGTAGATCCCGCGTTCGGACAGCGTTTCGTCAAGCGCCCGGGCCTGGTCGCAGGCCTCCGTCGCCTGCACGCCGGTGGGCATTCGCGCCCCGGCGATGAAGTACCCCAGCACCGCCTCGTCCAGCGCCACCTTCAGGTCCATCTTGAGACTTTCACGCACCGGCGCGCCGCCCTCGACCCTGGCGATCACCTGTACCGACTGGCGGGCATTGACCAGGGCGCCGGCCACCGAGCCGACCAGGGCCCACAGGCCCTCGTCACCACTGATCAGCAACCAGGGCACGCCCAGCAGCACGCCGAAAAACGCGCCCAGGCCGGTCAGCGCGTAGGCGCGGGGCTCGCCGGGCGACCACCACACCATCATCGAACCGCCCACCAGCAACAGGCCGGGCACACACGCCAGCAGTGAGCCGAAAATGCCCTCGCTGGCGACCAGCCAATAAAGGCCGGTCAACAGTGGCACCGCCAACAGCACGGGCGTCGAACGCGGTACGGCGTAGGTTTTTTTCATCCGAGTAACAGACCCCTGATCAGAACGCTGGCGAAAACGATAGCAACCCACATCACGACCTGCGCGATCCACCAGCCCGACCAGCCGCGTCGCAAGCTGAAAAAGGCCACCGCCGAGCACATCGCAAGCACCGAAAACGTGGTGGTGATGGCCAGCAGGGTCGGCCACTCGTCACGCAGGCCCGGGCGCAGATCCAGATGCACGCCCATCATCAGGCTGACCACCCACATCAGCACGGCCAGGGTGAGGGTAAGGGCCAGCGCAACCGCCGTGAGAATTCGAACCGCTTGCATCAACGGCGGCCTTCGGCCTTGCGGCGGCGCTTGCGAATCGCCAGCGGGTTTAACTCGCGCACCACCCGGGGACTTCTGACGCTGCCCAGCACCAGCAGCTTCACGAACTGCCGCACGATGCGGTCCCGGTTCTCGAAGACGCTGTGCACCATGGGCACCTTTTGCCGCTCGATCATGGTGATGCGGTCATCTTCGGCATCGCCGAAGCGCAGTCGCACCGTCAGGAAAACCGCCAGCGGCGCCTGCTCGGCCTGCCGAGCGCGGCCTTTGGGTATGATCGTTTTCGCCATGATGATCCTCCCTCGCAATGACACTTGATGCCAGCACCGACCGGCTCGTCTGCTTCAACCACGGAAAAGAAAGCGGCCCTTGGGGCACCAAGATCAGCCGTTTGGCTGAGGTGGCGCGCGCCTGTGGATTTGCGGTGATCTCGCCCGATTATAGTCACACCCACGACCCGCACTCGCGATTGCGACAGCTCACCACCGAGGTCCGTCCGCGCGCCCAAACCCTGATCCTGGTGGGTTCGAGCATGGGCGGCTATGTCGCCGCGCACGCCTGCAGCGCGCTTAAACCCCAGGCCCTGTTCCTGATGGCACCTGCCCTGTATTTCGAGGGATGGGCCGAAGAACCCGCCGACCTGCCCGCCGACATCGAAGTCGTGCACGGCTGGGGCGACGATGTGGTGCCGCTGCAAAACGTGCAGTGCTTTGCCGCGCGCCATCGCGCTGCGCTGCACGTGGTCGATGCCGACCATGGCCTCAGCGCCGCGATGGACACCATCGAAATCCTGTTCGCACAACAACTGCGCCGTCAGCAATCCGCGGCATGAGTGCCGACACCCCACCACTGGCATCGCTGAAGCAGGCCTACGAGCCCGCCTACCGCCGCGCGCTTTACCGGGTCATGCTCGAAGACGACGAGGTCACGCTGACGATCGGCCACTACGACGCCGCAACCGAACAGCAGCTGTGCAAGACCTTCGACCTGCAGCGCCACTGGGTGATTCTCACGCCCTGCAATCCGCGCTCGGTGCAGTCGCGGGAAGAGCTCAATAATTTCTACCTGGACGAACTGCGCTTTGCCCTCGCCAGCCGCAGCGGCACCTGGGGCAAGGCCACCAATATCGACCCCCGCGGCGAGTGGCCCGACGAACCGGGCTTTTTCGTGGTCGATCCGGATCTGGGCTGGATCATGGACCTGGGGCGGCGCTTCGGCCAGAACGCGCTGGTGTACGCCGCGCTGGGGCAGCCCCCCACCCTCATCTGGCTGACCTGACGTCAGTCCGCAACCGGCTGATAGGCCGCGACGAACGCCGGCGGCATGCGTCGCGGGCGGCCACTGGCCAGATCCACGCAGACAAACTGGGTCATGGCCCGCAGCACCGTCTTGCGGTCGGCCAGGCGAATGATCTGGAAGCCGCGCCGCATCGACAGGCGGCCGTCGTTGGCGTCGATCCAGGTGCCGATCAGCAGCACCTCGCCGCGCAACGTCGGGGCCAGATAGTCAATCTCGTGGCGGTGTACCACGCAGCCGGCGCCCATCCGCTGGAACGCCTCAAAGCTCAGCCCCAGCGCCTCGGTGTGCACCCAGGCGCAACGTTCCATGGCCCGCACGTACTCGGCGTTGTTGGTGTGGGCGAAGTGATCGGTCTGCGCGTCGGCGACCGTCCAGGCCAAGGTCGCCTGGGGCGGTTTGATCCAGGGCAGGGTCGCGGTGGAATCGGGCATTTGGTGATGACACCCCTGCGGGGTTAAAATGAGGACTCATTCAGTCCTGATTGGATTGGCGTCGTGCTCAAACTCAACAAGCTCGCGGATTATGCAACGGTGGTACTGACCGCCTTGGCGACGGCGCCCACGCGGCTGCTCAATGGCCAGGCGCTCAGCGCGCAGACGCAGATTCCCGCCCCCACGGTGGCCAAGGTGCTCAAGGCCCTCACCCGGGGCGGCCTGGTCACGTCCAGTCGCGGCCCGCACGGCGGCTATCAGTTGGCGCATGCGCCTGAGGCCATCACCGTCTCCGACGTGGTGCAGGCGCTCGAGGGCCCGATCGCCCTGACCGACTGCGCCGTGCACGGCAGCGGCTGCGAGATCGCCAACGGCTGCCGCTCCCGCAAGGCCTTCAGGCTGATCGACAGCGCCGTTCGCGAGGCGCTTGCATCGGTCACGCTCGCCGACATTCTGCGCGCCGAAAACGAGATGCCGCTGCGCTTTCACCCCACGCTCACCGCACCTGCCGCGTCGCGACAGGTCACTTCATAACCAAAGGATCCGGTCATGACCGCAACCGCCGACATCCAGGAACTCGTCAAGAAACGCGTCTACAGCGCGGGTTTCATCACCGACATCGAATCTGACACGGTGGCCCCTGGCCTCACCGAAGACACCATCGGCTTCATCTCGGCCAAGAAACAGGAGCCGCAATGGCTGCTGGACTGGCGCCTCAAGGCCTTTGCCCGATGGAAGACGATGACCCCGCCGGACTGGGCGCAGCTCAAGATCGAGCCCATCGATTACCAGGCAATTTCGTATTACACCTCGCCGAAGTCGATGAAAGATGGCCCGAAGTCGCTGGACGAGGTCGATCCGAAACTGCTTGAAACCTACAAAAAGCTCGGCATTCCGCTGCACGAACAAGCGGCGCTGGCCGGCGTGCAGAACGTGGCCGTCGACGTGGTGTTCGACTCGGTCTCGGTCGGCACCACGTTCAAGAAAAAGCTCGCCGAAGCCGGCGTCATCTTCTGCTCGATCTCGGAGGCGGTGCGTCAGCACCCCGATCTGGTGCAGCGCTATCTGGGCACCGTGGTCCCGGCCGGTGACAACTACTTCGCGGCGCTGAACTCGGCCGTGTTCACCGACGGCAGCTTCGTGTTCATTCCCAAGGGCGTGCGTTGCCCCATGGAGCTGTCCACCTATTTCCGCATCAACGAGCGCAATTCCGGGCAGTTCGAGCGCACGCTGATCATTGCCGAAGAAGGCTCGCATGTGAGCTATCTGGAGGGCTGCACCGCGCCGCAGCGCGACGAGAACCAGCTGCACGCCGCCGTGGTCGAGCTGGTCGCGCTGGACGACGCACAGATCAAATACTCCACCGTGCAGAACTGGTATCCCGGGGACGAGAACGGCAAGGGCGGCATTTACAACTTCGTCACCAAGCGCGGTGACTGCCGCGGCGCCCGCAGCAAAATCTCATGGACGCAGGTCGAGACCGGATCGGCCATCACCTGGAAGTACCCGAGCTGCGTGCTGCGGGGCGACGACTCGGTGGGCGAGTTCTATTCGGTCGCCCTCACCCATCACCGCCAGCAGGCCGACACCGGCACCAAGATGATTCACATCGGCCAGCGCACCAAGAGCACCATCGTCAGCAAGGGCATCTCGGCCGGTCACGGCCAGCAAACCTATCGCGGCCTGGTGCGGGTGCTGCCCGGCGCCCAGGGCGCGCGCAATCACACCCAGTGCGATTCGCTGTTGATTGGCGACACCTGCGGTGCCCACACTTTTCCCTACACCGAGGTGCGCAACCCCACGGCGGTGCTGGAGCACGAAGCATCCACCTCGAAGATCAGCGAAGACCAACTGTTCTACTGCCGCGCCCGCGGCGTGTCGGAAGAAGACGCGGTGAGCATGATCGTCAACGGCTTCTGCAAGGACGTGTTCAAGGAATTGCCCATGGAGTTCGCCGTCGAGGCCCAGAAGCTGTTGCAGGTCTCGCTCGAAGGGGCGGTGGGCTGATGCCCATCATCCGCATCGAAATGCTCGAAGGCCGGTCGCTGGCGCAGAAGCGCGAACTGACCGAAACCTTCACCCGGGAGCTTGCCCGCATCTGCGGTTGCAAACCCGAAGGTGTCTTCGTCGTCATCGACGAGGTAAACAAAGACAACTGGGGCGTGGGCGGAAAGCTCTGCGCCGACCTCTATCCGGACCCGAAATAGAACCATGCTGAACATCGACAACCTGCACGTCACCATCGACGACAAGCCCATCCTCAAAGGCATTTCGCTGGCCATCAAGCCCGGCGAGGTGCATGCCATCATGGGCCCCAACGGCTCGGGAAAATCGACGCTGTCGAACGTGCTGGCCGGTCGTGACGATTACGTCGTGACCCAGGGCAGCATCCAGTTCGAAGGCACCGACCTGCTCGATCTGGCCCCCGAGGAGCGCGCCGTGGCCGGGATTTTTCTCGGCTTCCAGTACCCGGTCGAGATTCCGGGCGTGTCCAACCTGACCCTGCTCAAGGCCGCGCTCAACGCCCGGCGCAAGGCCGCCGGTCAGGGCGAGATCGAACCTGCCGACTTCCTCTCATGGGTGCGTGACCGGGTCGCCAAGATGGGCATGGACATCAAGATGCTGCAGCGCGGCGTCAACGAAGGCTTTTCCGGCGGCGAAAAAAAACGCAACGAAATCCTGCAGATGCTCATCCTTGAACCCCGCCTGATGATTCTTGACGAGACCGACTCCGGCCTCGACATCGACGCCCTCAAGGTGGTGTCAGACGGCATCAACCTGATCCGCAGCGCCGAGCGTGCCGTGTTGCTGGTGACGCACTACCAACGCCTGCTCGACTACGTGAAGCCCGACCAGGTGCATGTGCTGGCCGGCGGCCGCATCATCAAGAGCGGCGGCCCCGACCTGGCACTGGAGCTCGAAGAAAAGGGGTACGGCTGGCTGGAGACCGCGGCGGCATGAGCCTGACGTCCCTTCCGGCACAGTTGCCCCCGGCGCGCGGCGCACGGCTGCAGCAATTCCTCGATCTGGGCTGGCCGCACCGCAAGCTCGAAGCCTGGCGCCACACCGATCTGGCGCCGCTGGCCAGGCGCGAGTGGCACTGGACCACCCTGCCTGCGCAGGACGACGCGCAAGAGGTCGACGCCCGCGATCACTTCGCCCTGCTCAACAGCGCGCTGGCCACCGCCCCCGCCGCTGGGGAACAGACGCCCGATCGCGTCGACGCCGACGTGCAGGTGCACACCCAGGGCCGGCATGCGGTGGCCGCCCATGCAACCGACCACCAGGTCTTGCGCCGTGAGGGCACGGTGGACGGGCTGCGCAGCCACTGGCAGCACCTGCAACTCGACCACCATAGCCAGTCGCATCTGGTCTGGGTCAGCGACCCGCAGGGCAGTGGCCACGACCTGTCGCGGCTGAGCATCACCGTGGCCGAGGGCGCGACGCTGGCGCTGGTGGTGGTGCATCTGGGCCGTGCCATCACCCGGCTGGAACTCGACATTCATCTGCAAGGCCCGCACAGCGCGGCGCATCTGCACGTGCTCAGCCTGCCCGCCGCCGGTGGCTTCGACCTGCCGGTGACGGTGCATCACCAGGCGCCGCACGCCGTCAGCCGCCTGCGGTTGCGCGCCATCGGCCTGGCGGGCACGCGCAGCAGCATCAATGGCCGCATCAAGGTCTACGAAGGCGCGATCAAGACCGACTCGGAACAGCACATGGCCAGCCTGCTGCTGTCGCCCAAGGCCGAGATCAACGCCAAGCCGGACCTCGAGATCTACAACGACGACGTCAAGTGCGCACACGGCGCCAGCTTCGGACAACTGGACGAAGACGCCCTGTTTTACCTGCGCGCCCGTGGGCTCAACGACGCAACGGCGCGCGCACTGCTGACCCAGGGGTTCGCCGAACAAGTGCTGCGCGAAATCCCCGATGAGGCTTTGCGAACCTCGCTGACCAACACCTTGTTGCAGCGCCTGCGGGACGCCGAACCATGAGTCTTGACCTGGCGGCCCTTCGCGCGCAGTTCCCGATTCTGGCCGAGACCGTACACGGCAGGCGGCTGGCCTATCTGGACAATGCGGCCACCACGCAAAAACCCTTGGCAGTGCTGGACCGCATGGACCGCTACTACCGGCACGAGAACGCCAACGTGCATCGCGCCGTGCACCTGCTGGCCGAGCGGGCCACGACCGCTTATGAGGGCGCACGCGACCGCATCGCCCGTTTCGTGGGCGCCGACCGGCAAGAGATTGTCTTCACCCGTGGCACCACCGAAGCCATCAACCTCGTTGCCCGCAGCTATCTGCAGCCCCGCCTGCAGCCGGGTGATGAAGTGCTGCTCACCGGCATGGAGCATCACTCCAACATCGTGCCGTGGCAGCTTGCGGGCGCCAGAACGGTCGCGGCGCCGGTGCGCGACGATGGCAGCCTCGACCTCGACGCCTGGCGCGCCATGCTCAACCCGCGCACCCGGCTGGTGGCCGTGGTGCAGGTGTCCAACGCCCTGGGCACGGTGAACCCGGTCGCCGAGATGATCGACATCGCCCACCAGCAAGGCGTGCCGGTATTGGTCGACGGCGCGCAGACACTGGCGCATCTCAAGCTCGATCTGCACGCGCTGGATGCCGACTTTTTCACCACCTCGGCGCACAAGGCCTTCGGCCCCACCGGCTTCGGCTTTCTGTACGCCAAGCGGGCGCACCTCGAGGCCATGCCGCCCTGGCACGGCGGCGGTGACATGATCGAGACCGTGGCCTTCGACGGCAGCACCTGGAACGAGATTCCCTACAAGTTCGAGGCCGGCACGCCCGACATGGCCGGCGCCATCGGCTTTGCCGCCGCGCTGGACTGGATCGAGGGCATTGGCCTGGACGCGTTGATTGCGCATGAAACCGAACTCACCGCCTACACCGCCGCACAGCTTGCCGCGCTGCCGGGCCTGCGCGTCATCGGCACCGCACCGGGCAAGGTCGGCGTGTTCTCGATGGTGATGGACGGCGCGCACCCGCACGACCTCGGCACCCTGCTCAGCGAGTCGGGCGTGGCGGTGCGCACCGGCCACCATTGCACCATGCCGCTGTGGCAGCGCTTTGGCGTACCGGCCACGGCGCGGGCATCGCTGGCGGTCTACAACGGCCAGGACGATGTCGACCAACTGGTCACCGGACTGAAGACCGCCATGCGTCTGCTGGGCTGATTCGGCGGGCCTCAGGCCCGTCGATCGGGCCTTGGCCTACCGTGGGACTGCAGCGCCTTCACCGGCGAGGGCCCTGTGACATGATCGTGCGCCATCTCCCATCAACCGACGTGCCTGACGCGAATGTCGCCACCCAACGCCATCCCCATTCCCGAAGGCTCCGGTCTTCCCTGGTACCAGCGGCTCCAGACCCAGTTCTGGTTGCTGTTTCTGGTGCTCATGGTGGTGCTGGGCAGCCTCACCTACTGGCTGGGCCTGGTGCTGATTCGCGACACCCTGTCGGCCGAATCCTTCCGCTACGAGACCGAAAGCGCGCGCCGGGTCCAGACCCGGCTCTCGGCCCTGGTCAGCCAGGCCGAAACCCTGGCGGCGATGATTGCCGAGTTGGCCGCCGTGGCCGGCGACCCGGCCAACCCCACGCCGGCCATTCCCGACATGGTCAACGCCGCAGACCCCGAAGGTCTGTTCACCGGCATTGGCATCTGGCCGATTCCGGCCCAGGGCCAGCCACGGCGCAGCCAGCTTTGGCTGCGGAGCGCCGACGGCACGCTGGTGGCGCGCGGCGATTACAACGACCCGCGGGCGGTGCCCTACACCGAAGCCGCCTGGTTCACCCCCACCCAGTTCACGCAGCCCCACCGCTGTTACTGGTCGCCGGTGCGCCGCGAGCCGCTGATCGACCGGCAACTGATCAGTTGCAGCATGCCGCTGATGCGTGCCGAGCGCATGATGGGCGTCGTCACCGTGGCCATCAGCGTCAATACCCTTGAGTCGCTGTTTGAAGAAGCCTCGCAAGACACCCCGGGCTACAGCGTGTTGATCGACAGCGACCACCGGATCATCGCCGCCTCGCAGCGGCTGATGACGGCCCTGCGTGACCATCCGGCCGCCAACATGGCCGAACTGGGGCAGCGCTACCCCGCACTTTCGCCCCTGGCGCTGCAATTGTTCGACCGTCGCCAGGCACAACGCTCGGCGCTCACCCGATCACCGGCCTACAATGCCGGCGCCATCACCCGCCTCGCGGCGCAGACCCGCGACTTCAGCCGCAGCGACGCGGAACAGGCCACGGCGCAGATCTGGTCACGCCTGGGCGCGGCGACCCAGTCGTCCGCAGAGCCCGTCATCAGTCACATCCAGAACGATCCGGTGGTCGGTGGCCACGCCAACGCGGTGGTGTTCGAGCTGCCCCGGAGCGGCTGGACCATCATCAAGGTGCGGGCCGCACAGGAAGGCTTTTCCGGGGCCGGCTATCTGTTCAATCAGGCGCTGGTGCTCACCGGTGGCGGCGTGATCATTGCTCTGCTGCTGATCTCGGGCGCGCTACGCGCCCTGATCATCAACCCGCTCAAGCGCATCGCCGAAACGCTGGCACTGCAGACTGACGCCGAATCGTCGCTCGACATCGTGCTCGACGAATCGCGCCGCAGCGAAGTGGGCGTCATCGCGCGTCTCTACAACGAGCGCACCCGTCATTTGCGTGAACTGATGGACGGCGCGCTGTCGATGAAAACCCAGATGTCCCTGGAGTCGGCACAGCGGCGCGACCTCGAGCGCGCACTCGACCGGGTGCGGGCCCTGCATCTCACCACCCTGGGTGCGCTCGACGATGCCTGGGGGCTGCTGGATGCCGAAGGACGGCTGGTCCAGGTCAACCCCGCCATGGAAGCGCGGCTGGACCGGCGACAGACCGAACGGGTTGACCGCATGGCCGACGAGGTCATCAGCTTGCAGGGCTTCGACCAACCCCTGAGCCACTGGCTGCAGCAGGCACTGGAGCGCGGCCAGGCGGTGGAACTGCCGGAGGCCGGCACCTGGCTCAGCAACAGCGGCGACCTGCCGGTAACGGTGCACCTGCATCCGGTCAAGCCAGCGCTGCAACGCCGGGCCAGTCACGTCGTTCTGGTGCTGCGCACCCTCGATCGAACGGCCGAGGCACAGACACAGGGCGACCGCAGCCCGGTCAGCGGCCTGACCGGCCGCCTCAGCGCCGAGCGCCATGTCAAACGGCTGCTGCTCGAACAGGCGGCCACCCCACACGCCGCGGCGCTGATCAACCTGGATCGCTTTGAGGCCCTCAACGTCCTGCACGGCCGGACGGCGGGAGACGAACTGCTGCACCGCGTGGCGCGTCACCTGGAAGGCGCGGTGGGCAATTTCGGCGCGGTGTATCACCTGAACGGCGACGAGTTTCTGGTGGTGCTGGAAGGCTTCGACGCCACCCGCGCCCAGGTGTTGATCAGCGCCCTCTGCGCGCAACTGGCCAAAGCCGAATTCCGCTGGTCGTCGAAAAACCTCAGCCTGACCGCCAGCGCCGGCGTTGCCGACATCCAGCCTAACGCCGAGCGGCCGTTCAACCTGCTGCTGACCCAGGTGGACGCGGCCTGCCAGGCCGCCAAGCAGAGCGGCCGCAACACCACGATCACGTTCACGCCCGAGCTGTCCCGCTCGCAGAGCCTGATCGACAACACCCTGTGGACGCGGCGCATCACCGCCGGGCTGCAGGAAAACCGCTTCCACCTCACCACCCAGCTCATCGCCAGCAGCAAGGTCCTGCAGGGCGAAGGCGAGGTTTTCGACATGCAGGTGGCGCTGGAGGACGAAGAAGGCTTCTGGGCCGAGCCGTCAGTGTTCATGCCGGTGGCCGAACGCCTGCAACTCAGCCCGCAGATCGACCGCTGGATCGTCAGCCAAAGCCTGGTCCGGCTCGGGCAGGACCCGTCGCGGCTGGCGGCCATTGGCCGGGTGCGCCTGCGCCTGTCACCGTCCACGGTCATCGACCCCGACTGGCTGACCTTTCTGATCCACGCGTTCGAAACCCACGGCGTGCCGGCGCGGCAACTCTGCTTTGAATTGCCTGAGCTCGACATGCGCCTCAGCCAGTCGGCGGTGCTGCCGTTCTGTGATGCCATGCGCGCCATTGGCTGCCACCTTGCCGGCCCGCACCCCCTGTCGCTGGCGGCGGCAGACCGCAGGGGCTGGCGACACCTGCGCCTCGACGAAGTGGTGCTCGACGCCGGCAGCCTCGCCGGCCTGCAAACCGACGCGGCCGAACGGCTGATGGCCGAGCAGGCGCTGCAACTGGCGCGCGTGCGCAAGCAACGTCTGCTGGTGCGCAATCTCCACGACCCCGAGATGCTCAAGGCGTGGCAGTTGCTGGGCGCCGACTATCTGGAAGGCATGGCCGTGGCGCGGGCCACGCCCATCCTGTTCAACACCGCGCGGTAGTGATGCCCCCCAGGGCCGCCTGCGTCAGGCGGGCTCCGCGCAGACGATCATCAACTGCGGGCTCACCCGGTCGCGCCAACGGTTGACGCCGAGGCGGTACACGAAGCGCGCCACCGCGCCCACCGCCAGGGCCTGGTCGCCCACGCCGAAGTGCACCGCCTGGAACCGCCCACCGCCCGGGTGCTCAAGGCCGTAGCGCACGTGCTGCTGGTCGCTGCCCATCAGCCGAACCTCGGCGACGGTGAAAACGCCGTCGAATTGCGGCTCGGGAAACCCCTGCCCCCACGGCCCCGCGTCTTCGAGCGCCACGGCGGCATCGATGTCCAGCCACTCCGGCGGCAGCTCGCCGTCGCTGTCCGTCACCTGCAGCAGCGCGTCGGCGTCGAGGTGTCGTGCACACGTCTGGTCAAACGCCTGACAGAACACCGGCCAGTCCGCCTCGGCGAGACTCAGGCCCGCGGCCATGGCGTGGCCGCCGAAGCGCTCGATCAACCCCGGATGGGTGGCGTCGATCTCGGCCAGCACATCGCGCAGGTGCAGGCCGGCAATGGTGCGGCCACTGGCCTTGAGCATGCCCGGCGCCTGCGCCCGCGCGGCGGCGATCACCGGTCGGTGATGCACCTCCTTGATGCGCGAGGCCACCAGCCCGACGATGCCTTCGTGCCAGTCCGGCTCGAACAGGCAGATGCCTGTTGCGGTGCTGTCGGCACATCGTGCCAGCGCCGTGTCGCGCATGCCGGCTTCCAGGCTGCGCCGGTCGCGGTTGATGCCGTCGAGTTGCCGTGCGCGTTCGGTGGCCGTGGCGAGGTCATCGGCCAGCAGGCATTCGATGCCGGTGCGAATGTCATCCAGGCGTCCGGCCGCATTGATGCGCGGCCCGATCACGAAACCCAGATCCTGCGACGACACATGAGCCGGCTCGCGACCCGCCACGCTGAGCAGGGCGCGAATGCCCGCCACAGCCTGCCCGGCACGCACGCGCCGCAGACCGGCGCGCACCAGCACCCGGTTGTTGGTGTCGAGGCGCACCACGTCGGCGACGGTGCCCAGCGCCACCAGATCGAGCAGCGGCGCCAGGCTGGGCTGGTACTGCCCAGCATCGCGCAGCCGGGCGCGCACGGCGGCCAGCAGATAGAACATCACCCCGACACCGGCCAGATGCTTGGACGGATAGTTGCAGCCCGGTTGATTGGGATTGACGATGGCCGCCGCCGCCGGCAGCACCGGGCCGGGCAAGTGGTGATCGGTGATGACCACGGGAATGCCCAGGCTCGCCGCGTGGGCCACACCCGCGACGCTGGAGATGCCGCTGTCAACGGTGAGAATCAGTTGGGCGCCGCGCTCGGCAGCGGCGTCGACCAGCAGCGGCGACAGACCGTAGCCCATGCGGAAACGATCGGGCACCACATAGTCCACATGGCGCCCCCCCAGCAGGCGCAAGCCGCGCACGCCCACCGCCACGCCGGTGGCGCCGTCGCAGTCGTAATCGCCGGCCAGCACGATGCGGCGCTGCTGGTTCAAAGCCGCCACCAGCAGGTCGGCGGCGGCCGTCAGACCCTTCAGGCCGTCGGGCAGCAACAGGGCCGACAGCGGCAACTCCGCGTCCGCCGCCGACCTTGCGCCGCGGGCGGCGTAAAGGCGGCGTACCAGCGGATGCAGCGTCTCCGGCAGGCCGGCCAGCGCCTCAGGCGCCGGGACTGGCCGGCGGCGAATCACCCGTTCATGTGCGCCAGCAGCGCGCGCTCCACGGCTCCGCGCTCGGCCGGCACCTGGATCAAGCCCTTCAGGCCGTCCTTCATGATGATGTCGGGATCCTTCAGGCCATTGCCCGTGAGGGTGCAGACCACGGTGCTGCCCTGGGCGATCTTGCCGGCGCGAATGTCGGCGATCACGCCGCACAGCGAGGCCGCCGATGCCGGCTCGCAAAACACGCCTTCCTTCATCGCCAACAGGCGCTGCGTGGCAAGGATGTCGTCATCGCTGCAGTGGTCGAACCAGCCCCCCGACTCACGCTGCACCACCCACGCCCGATCCCAGCTCTGCGGGTTGCCGATGCGGATGGCGGTGGCCACGGTTTCCGGGTTCTCGACCGGGCCGCCGTGGAGGAACGGCGCACTGCCGGAGGCCTGATACCCCAGCATCACCGGACGCGCATCCGTGACCGCCGCATGCGGCACCTTGCACTGGCCGTCACACATGGCGCAGGCCGGCGTGCCCTGTCCGGTCATTTCGGAATAGCCGATCCAGTGCGCGGTGATGTTGCCGGCATTGCCCACCGGCAGCGCGTGATAATCCGGCGCACGACCCAGGCTTTCGACGATTTCGAAGGCTGCGGTCTTCTGCCCCTGCAGCCGGTAAGGGTTGATGGAGTTGACGATGGACACCGGCGCGGTCTCGGCCACTTCCTTGACCAGCCGCATGCCGTCGTCAAAATTGCCCTTGATCTGCACCACCACGCCGCCGTGCACCACGGCCTGCGCCAGCTTGCCCAGCGCGATCTTGCCCTCGGGGATCAACACGAAGGCGGTGATGCCCGCACGGGCCGCATAGGCCGCTGCCGCCGCCGAGGTGTTGCCGGTGGAGGCGCAAATGATGGCCTTGGCGCCTTCGTGCACGGCCTGCGTGACCGCGACCGTCATGCCGCGGTCCTTGAACGAGCCAGTCGGGTTGAGGCCCTCGAACTTGACGTAGATCTCGCCCTCGAAGCCAATCTCGGAAGGCAGGTTGCGCAGTTGGATCAGCGGCGTTCGGCCCTCGCCGAGCGAGATGGCGCGCACCTCGGGGCCGAAGGGCAGGCGGTCGCGGTAGTGATCAATCAGGCCGGTGTAGATCATAAATTTACGCTTTAGGATTCAGGCAACAGAATGTTCGGGTCGCCGTGGCGCGCCACGGCTGCAAAGTGTCGGATATTCAAGGTGTAAAACGCTTCCGCACCGGCCTTTTTGGCCGCCACGAGATGCAGATAGTCATATATCGCGCCGCCGCGCACGCCCACCAAGTGAGCCTCGCGCAGGGCCGCGCTCATGTCGGTGGCGGTCAGCTCAGTAAAGGATAGCTGCGGCAACAAATCATCAATTAACTGGCTGGCCTGATTGGGTTTCGCGCGCCAGCCGTGTCGCCCCCCGGTCAGCGACGAAAACGTTTCACTCATGACATGCGGCCACGCCGTCACATGAGATGACTGTTCCAGTAGCGCCACGCAGGCCTGATGGCCGTCCTCGTGGGGTAACAGCGCAGCGACCAATATTGACGAGTCGACCGCAACCTTCATCTAGGCCAGCCGCGCTGCGCCTGCTCCTCACGATCGGCAACGATGGCCGCAGCAACGCCGACCTTGCTGGGCGGGGCACGGAGCACAAGCCGACCGTTGACCCGGACCACCTGCAATTCCTCGTCATCCTGCGGCGTCAACTCGATACGGCCCGCGACGACTTCCACGGAAAACCGGCTGCCCGGCTTCAGACGGAGCTGATCACGAACGGCCTTGGGCAGCACAAAACGGCCGCTGGCGTCCATCGAGATGACAGATGCTGTGGCGTCGATCATGGCATTTCTCATGGCATGGAATATGCCATTTTGAATGCCATCAACCAGCGCGTCAACGACCGCCCTCGTAATGCAGGGGGCGCCTTACTCAAAATGCGCGACACGTATCCGCGCCAACTGCTCCCGCACGAACGGCAGTGCTTCGATGCGCGACACCGCATCCTGAATCTGCTGGCCGGTGGCTTCGGAGGTGATCAGCGCCACGGTGGCGTCATCGCCTTCCCGCGGCTCGCGCTGCTGGATGGCCTCGATGCTGATGTCCAACTCGGCAAACACCGAGGTGATGCCCTTGAGCACGCCCGGCGTGTCGGCCACCCGCAGACGCAGATAGAACGCGCTGGCGGCGTCGTGCGCGGGATGCACGGTGGCCGGCTTGAGGCCGGCGACGGGTTGCCCCAGGGGCGGGGCGATCCGTGCGCCCACGCGGCCCAGGTCGATGATGTCGGCCAGCACCGCCGATGCAGTGGCCAGACGCCCGGCACCTGCACCGGTCATGCACACCGGGCCGGCGCCGTCGCCGCGCATGAGCACGGCATTGAGCACGCCGTCCACCTTGGCCAGCAGGTGTTCGGCGGGGATCAGCGTCGGGTGCACCCGTAGGCTGACACCGCCATCGTGCTCGCGCTTGGCGATGCCCAGATGCTTGATGGCGTAGCCCAGTTCACCCGCAATGCGAATGTCCTGCGGCGTGATGGCGCTGATGCCCTCGATCGACAGCGCATCAAAGTCCAGCGGAATACCAAAGGCCAGACTCGCCAGAATGGTGAGCTTGTGGGCGGCGTCGATCCCTTCGATGTCGAAGGTGGGGTCGGCCTCGGCATAGCCCAAACGCTGGGCATCGGCCAGCGCATCGGCAAACGCCTGCCCCTTGCTGCCCATCTGCGTGAGAATGTAGTTGCTCGTGCCGTTGATGATGCCGGCCAGTTCACTGACCTGATTGCCTGCCAAGCCCTCGCGCAGCGCCTTGAGCACCGGAATGCCGCCGGCCACCGCCGCCTCGAAGCCGATGCCGACGCCCGCCGATTCAGCTTGGGCCAGCAGCGCGTTGCCATGTCGCGCAATCAGCGCCTTGTTGGCGTTGACCACCGACTTGCCGCGTGAGAAGGCGATCTCGGTCACGGTGCGCGCCGTCGTCTCGCCGCCGATCAGTTCCACCAGCACGTCGTAATCGCCCTCGCGCGCCAGGGCTTCGGCATCGTCGGTCACGGGAATGCCGTCGACGTTGACGGCGCGCGCGCGGTTGAGATCACGCACCGCGATGCCGGCAATCACCAGACGACGGCCCAGCCGCGCGGCGATCACCTCACCATTGCGCTGCATCAACTCCACAACGCCCTGGCCCACGGTGCCAAGGCCAATGAGGGCCAGTTTGAGGGGTGCCGTCATGACAAAAAACCTGTGAGAAAAAGGGACGTCACGCGCCCGTGGCAACACCGCCGCCCTGCAGCATGCGGCGGATGCCGCGCAGGGCCTGGCGCGTACGGTGTTCGTTTTCGATCAGCGCAAAGCGCACATGGGTGTCGCCGTATTCGCCAAAGCCAATGCCGGGGGACACAGCCACATGGGCCTCCGCCAGCAGCTTTTTCGAGAACTCGATGGATCCCATCGCCTTGAAGGGCTCAGGAATCTCAGCCCAGACGAACATGGTGGCCTTGGGCTTTTCAACCCTCCAGCCGATCTTGTTCAAACCCTCGCAGAGCACGTCGCGGCGCACGCGGTACATCTCGCAGATTTCGGCCACGCAGTCCTGCGGCCCTTCCAGCGCGGCGATGGCCGCCACCTGAATGGGCGTAAACATGCCGTAGTCGAGGTAGCTCTTGATGCGCGCCAGCGCCCCGACCAGGGTGGGATTACCCACCATGAAGCCCACCCGCCAACCCGGCATGTTGTAGCTCTTCGACAGCGTGAAGAACTCCACCGCCAGATCCTTGGCGCCGGGCACTTCAAGCACGCTCGGCGCCTTGTAGCCGTCGAACACGATGTCGGAATAGGCCAGGTCGTGAATCAGCCACATCTGGTGCTCACGGCAGATCGCCACCGCCTTGACGAAAAAATCCAGGTCGACGCACTGCGTGGTCGGGTTGCCCGGGAAGTTGAGGATGAGCATCTTCGGCTTGGGCCAGCTTTCGATGACCGCGCGCTCAAGTTCCTCGAAGAAATCGACATCCGGCGTCATCTTCACATGACGCACGTCGGCACCCGCCAGCACCACGCCGTAGGGGTGAATCGGGTACGCCGGGTTTGGCACCAGCACCACATCGCCCTGGGCCAGGGTCGCAAACGCCAGATGGGCCAGCCCCTCTTTGGACCCGATGGTGGCGATCACCTCGGTTTCGGGGTCCAGGTCGATGTCGTAGCGACGCTTGTACCAGCGGCTCATGGCCCGGCGCAGACGCGGAATGCCCTTCGACACCGAATAGCGGTGCGTGTGCACCCCATCTTCGTCGTGCAGCTCTGGCTTGACGTAATCGCTCTCGGTGCCCCGCACACTGGCCTCGACCAGCTTGTCGACAATGTGCTTGGGCGTGGGCTGATCGGGGTTGCCCATGCCAAAGTCGATGATGTCTTCCCCGCGCGCTCGGGCCGCCTTCTTCAAGTCACCGACGATGTTGAAGACGTAAGGTGGAAGGCGCTCAATGCGGGGGAAATTGGTGTTCACAAGTCATCTGATCGAAGGGAGCGGCCAGCCTAGGCCGGGCGGGTTAGCCACGCATTATCACCCGGAAGGTCGGTGCCTCGTAAGACCCTGGCTCCGAACTTCTACCGCGCGACCGGCAAGAACTTGGCCGGATTCACCGGCTGCCCCCGTTCACGAATCTCGAAATGCAGCAGCGGCTTGCGCTCCGGACCTTCGCCCATTTCGGCAATGCGCTGACCGACCTTCACCATGTCGCCCTCCTTCACCAGCCGGTTGCGGTTGTGGCCGTAGGCCGACAGATGAACCTCGTCGTGCTTGATGATCACCAGCTCGCCATAGCCCCTCAGTGCATTGCCGCTGTACACGACCTTGCCGGCCGCCGCCGCAATCACTGGCTGCCCGAGGGTGCCGGTAAAGAACAGCCCCTTGCTGCCCTGTGCGGGGTTGTAGCCGCGCTCAATTGCGCCTTCGGTGGGCCAGGTCCAACCCAGGGGGCTGAGTACCGGCGGCTTGGCGGCGGCCGGGCCAGACACGGCCGGGCCGGACGGGGCCGACACCGCCACTTCGGTGCTTGGCGCAGGGGCTGAGGGTGGCGCTGCCGGTGGCGGCAGGGTGGCGCTGGGCTGCGACACACCCGACCCGACCAGCCCCGGCGGCAGCGCCTGCGGCTGCCGCACGGGCGGCGGTGCCGACAGCGCGGCAACGGCGGTCTCGCCATTCTCGGGCGCAACAGGCTCGATCACCTCGGGCGGGGTCAACCGCAATACCTGCCCCGGATGGATCAGAAAGTTCTCGCCAATGCCGTTCCACTGCGCCAGCTCGCGAAAATCCACCTGATTGCGAAAGGCGATGGAGTAGAGGGTGTCACCGCGGACGACCAGATACTCATCCGATTTCAAGGCTCTGGGCGCGGCCAGCGCCTCGGTCGCTTCGACGCGCGTGCGTTCGGGTTGCGGGTTCGGCGACCAGGTGAGTGCGCTGGCGCAGCCGACCAAGGTCAACGCGCTGCACATCGACGCCGCGGCGCGAATCGTCTTTACGTGACCCATATCACTCCTATTGCAACGAGGGCGAGCAAAACCCACCCCATCACATCGATGTACTTCAGCAGGTGCTGCTCGAATGCGGGGCCGGCAAGGCGCACCAGTCCGGCAACCATAAAGTAACGCAGGGCCCGGCCCACGAAGCATCCGACTGCGAAGGGCCCCAACGCCATCTGTGCCGCACCGGCCGACACCGTGAACACCTTGAACGGCACCGGCGTGAGCCCGGCAAGAAACATCGCCCAGAAACCGTATTGCTCGAACCAGCCGGACGCAACGGCATAGGCCTCCCGCTTTCCCGCCCGCTCAATGAGGGGCAGCACCACATCCAGCATCCAGTACCCAAGGGCGTATCCGACCAATCCGCCAAGCACCGAAAACACCGTGGTCAGCAGGGCAAGCTTCCACCACCGCTCGGGCCGCGCCATGGCCATGGGCGCCAGAAGCACATCGGTGGGGATGGGAAAGAAGATTGACTCTGCCGCCGTCAGCCCGGCCAGCCACCAGGGCGCACGAGGGTGACGCGAAAGTCCAAGGGTCCAGTCGTACAGACGACGGAATGGCTTCAAGGGCTCACACCTTACCGCTCAGCAGCGGCACGAAACTCACTTGAGCAATGTCCTGCACCGAATAGCGCGTGATGCGCCGGTCCACCACGCGCAACACCTGTTGCCCTGGCGCGCCGACGGGAATCACCAGCCGCCCGTGGGGAGCCAATTGCGTCAGCAAGGCCTCGGGCACCTCGGCGCTGGCCGCAGTGACCAGAATGCCGTCGTAAGGCGCATAGGGCAGCCAGCCCAAGGACCCATCGGCATAGCCGAAATGCACATTGCGCAACCCCATGCTCGACAAACGGATGCGTGCCTGCTCGCTCAGCGTGCGCACCCGCTCCACCGTGAACACGGTCTCGCACAACTGCGCCAGAACTGCGGTCTGGTAGCCCGAGCCGGTGCCCACTTCCAGCACCCGCGCGCGTCGCTTGCCGTCCAGCAGCGCCTGGGTCATCAATGCCACGACGGCGGGCTGCGAGATGGTCTGCGCGAAACCAATCGGCAGGGCCGATTGCGCCTCGTAAGCGCGCTCGTGGAAAGCACCATCGACGAAACGATGGCGCTCCAACTGGCCCATCACCCGCAACACATCGGGATGGCTGATGCCCTGCCGCGCCAGTTCCTCGGCCAGACGCTGCGCGGGTGAGCGGTGGGTCGCCGCCTGCGCACCCCGCACGCTCAAGGGCGCGCGAGGCATCATGCGCCGCGGATCCATTCGCTGAGCCGACCGCGCTGCCCGTGATGCGTCAAATCCACGGTCAACGGCGTGATCGACACATACCGGTGCACGACGGCGTGAAAATCGGTGCCACGGTCACAATCCACTTCAGCGCCGGCGGCCCCCAGCCAATAGATGGGACGGCCGCGCGGGTCCTTGGCGGGGGTCACGTTCTCCGACCGCCGACGCGCACCCAGCCGGGTGATCTCGAAGCCCTTGATCTCGTCCAGCGGCACGTCGGGCACGTTCACGTTGAGGATGATGTCGGGCGGTAACGGCGTCTCGGCCAGTCTTGCCAGCAGGCGCACGGTGATGGCCGCGGCCGTCGCGTAATGCTGCGGCTCGAACGACACACACGACACCGCGATCGCCGCACACCCAAGGTGGCGCCCTTCCATCGCCGCCGCAACCGTGCCGGAATACAAGGTGTCATCGCCCAGATTCGCGCCGGCATTGATGCCCGACACCACAATTTCAGGTGGCCGCGGCAACAACTGCGCCAGTGCCAGGTGCACGCAGTCACTGGGCGTGCCGTCAACGCACCAGACCGCATCATCGTGCTGATGCACGCGCAGCGGCCGCATCAAGGTGAGCGAATTGGAAGCACCGCTGCGATTACGGTCCGGCGCCACCACGTCGAGCGTGTGACCGGCGTCGGTCATAGCGGCCTGCAGACTGCGCAGGCCCGGAGCTTGGCAGCCGTCGTCATTGGATAAGAGAATTCGCATGGTGGACAGCGTGAAGTGCGAGCCGTAGTTTACCGGCAAGCGATGGTCCTGCGGCGGCAAACCTGCCGCGTTCTGGCAAGATGGAATCTGCCATGTCTGCCTCAAACGACGACCGCCAGGCTTTTCTCGCCGCCATGGGCGACGTGCGGCCGCACCGCGCAGCGACCCGCGTCAGCGTCCGCCGTGCCGCACCGCCCCCCGTCGCCCGCAGCGCAGAAGCCGACGCGCGGGCAGTCATGGCCGAGTTGCTGGCCGACCCGGTCGACATCGACGCGCTGGAATACGGCGAAACCCTCAGTTACCGCGCCCAAGGCGTGCAAGAGAGCGTGCTCCGCCGTCTGCGGCGCGGTCATTACCGCGTCGACGGCAACCTGGACCTGCACGGCTACAACCGCCACCAGGCGCGGCTGGCCGTCATCGACTTTCTGGCCGAGTGTCACGCGCGCCGATGGCGTTGCGTGCGCGTCGTGCACGGCAAGGGCAATGGCTCACCCAACTCGGGGCCGGTGCTGAAAGCGCATGTCGACAGTTGGCTGCGCCGCCGCAAGGATGTCGTGGCCTTTTGTTCGGCCCCGGCACACGATGGGGGGACCGGCGCGGCGTACGTCTTGCTCCGGACGCCGGCGGGCGGAAACCACCCGCAAAAGCGACGGCCCGAATAAACGAGCGCCCCGAGGCACCGCCTCTGGAGCGCTCCGGGAACGCAAAGCCCCACCCGGCCCGCCACCGACTCGAACCGCACCCACGGACCGGATCGCGATCAGATCGACCGGCAGGGCGCCAACAGCACCACGGCCTGCGCACTGAGCGCCCGCTTCTCGCCAATCGCATCGACGCCTTCATGGGTGGTGGCTTTCAGGTTGAGCCGGTCTGGCGAGATGCCGAGCAACGGCGCAAGCACCTCGACCATCGCCGCCTTGTGCGGCGCGAGTTTAGGCGTCTGGGCAATGACGGTCAGGTCGGCATTGACCACCGCATAACCGGCCTCTCGCACGGCCTGCATGATGACCTTGAGCAATTCGCGAGAGTCCGCGCCTGCAAACACAGGGTCGGTATCGGGAAACCATTGGCCGATGTCGCCACGCCCGATGGCGCCCAGCAGTGCGTCGCACAGGGCGTGGATGGCAGCGTCGCCATCGGAGTGGGCGACAAGGCGATACGGGCAGACGATGAACACGCCGCCCAGGGTCACGCCGTCTCCTGCCTCCAGACGGTGCAGGTCGAAGCCGTGGCCGATGCGCAGGTCAAACAATGATGAGCGGGTCATGCATCTCTCCCCTGCTGCTGCAGCCAGAACGCCGCCAGCGCCAAGTCATCGGCGTAGGTCACTTTGAGGTTCGCGACCTGCCCCCAGACCAACTGCGGATGAAAGCCCGCCTGCTCCATGGCACTTGCATCATCGGTGGTGGTGGCACTGTCGGCAGCCGCCAAGGCGGCATCCAACAGGCCCAACTTGAAGGCCTGCGGCGTGAGGGCACGCGCCAGCCCTTCTCGGTCCAACGTGCCTTTAACCTGCTGCCCGGTTCGGCGTTTGAGCGTGTCGGTGACCGGCAGCGCGAGCAATGCGCCGTGATCGCCCGCGTCGGTGGCAGCGTCGATCAGCGCATCGATTTCGGCGGCGCTGACACAAGGGCGCGCGCCGTCATGCACAAGGATAAGCGCGTCATCGGGAGCACCCGCTGCCCGGGCCGCAGCCAGCCCGGCACGCACCGAGGCGGCGCGATCATCAGCGCCGTGTGTGAGGTGTAGCCGTTCATGGCCAAAGCAGGGCAGGCCAGTCACCCGTTGGTCGTCTGCAGCGTGGGCCAAGACCACGCCGCTCACGCGGCGATGGCCCAGAAACGCCTCACAACTCCAGGCCAGCACCTGTTTGCCGAGCACGTGGCGATGAACTTTGGGCGGACCGTCACCCATGCGGGTGCCTTTGCCGGCAGCCACCACAACCGCCCAAACCGGAAGCAGCACCGTCATTCCGCGCCGGGAGCCACCACCAAGTAGAAGGTTTCGCCGCGTGCAATCATGCCCAGCGAGTTCCGCGCCCGGCCCTCGATGGCCTGGCTGCCGGTTTCAAGATCCTGCACTTCGGCGGCGAGGCGGGCGTTGCGCAGGCTCAATTGCTCAATCTCGGCCTCTGCCACCTGCACCTGCGTCTGCAACGCCAACGTGTGACTGATGCCCCCTTCTGCCACCCACAGCCGCCACTGCAACGCCAGCAGCATCAGCGCGAGAACGATCGTGGCGATTCGGCGATGCATGGCGGTCGAGGCTTACAGGGCGACGGGGAAGGCTCCGGCGCCGGGATAGCGGGCCTGGCGACCCAGCTGCTTCTCGATGCGCAGAAGCTGGTTGTACTTGGCCATGCGGTCGGAACGGCACAGCGAGCCGGTCTTGATCTGCGTGGCGGTGGTGCCGACGGCAATGTCGGCAATGGTGGCGTCTTCGGTCTCGCCCGAGCGATGGCTGACGACGCTGGCATAGCCGGCATCGGTGGCCATCTGAATGGCCTGCAGGGTTTCGGTGAGCGTGCCGATCTGGTTGGGCTTGATCAGAATCGAATTGCCGATGCCCTTGGCAATGCCTTGAGCCAGAATCTTGGTGTTGGTGACGAACAGGTCATCGCCCACCAGCTGCACCTTCTTGCCCAGGGTGTCGCTGAGCAGCTTCCAGCCGGCCCAGTCGTCTTCGGCACAACCGTCTTCAATCGAGATGATCGGGTACTGGCTGCACAGGCTGTCGAGATAGTCCACAAACTGCTTGGCGCTGAACGTCTTGCCTTCGCCGCTCAGGTGGTACTTGCCGTTCTTGTAGAACTCGGAGCTGGCCACGTCGAGGCCCAGGTACACATCCTTGCCGGGTTTGAAACCGGCCTGTTCGATGGCCTGCAACAGGCAGTCGAGCGCCGCGGCGTTGGACTCAAGATTCGGCGCAAAGCCGCCCTCGTCGCCCACGGCGGTGTTGAGGCCACGCGCGTGCAGCACCTTCTTCAAGGTGTGGAAAATCTCGGCGCCGCAGCGCAGCGCTTCCGAAAAACTTGCGGCACCGACCGGCAGAATCATGAACTCCTGAATGTCGACATTGTTGTCGGCATGGGCGCCGCCATTGATGACATTCATCATCGGCACCGGCAGCGTGACGCTGGAAATACCGCCCAGGTGGCGGTACAGCGGCATCAGATTCTCTTCAGCGGCGGCCTTGGCGGCGGCCAGGCTCACCGCCAGCAGCGCGTTGGCACCCAGGCGGGATTTGTTCTCGGTGCCGTCGAGTTCGATCATCGCGGCGTCGAGTGCGGCCTGGTCCTGAGCGTCCATGCCCAGCACGCGGTCGGCAATCTCACCTTCAACGTTGGCGACGGCCGTCAGTACGCCCTTGCCCAGATACCGGCCCGGCTTGGCCTTTTTGCCCTTGGCGGCCTTGGGCGCGCCATCGCGCAGTTCCACCGCTTCGCGGGTGCCGGTGGAGGCGCCGCTGGGCGCCGCCGCGCGACCACGGGCGCCGGAATCGAGCAGCACTTCGGCCTCGACGGTGGGATTACCCCGTGAATCAATGATTTCAAGTGCGGAGATTTCGACGATCTGGGACATGGGTTCTCAAAAAAGATGAAGTGAATCAACGCTGCGGGTGGCGCAGTGTAAGGAATCGAGGGCGATCAGGCAGCACCCAGGCGGGCCTCCAGGAAGCCGTGCTGCTTGACCACGCGATCGAGTGCCACCAGCGTTTCCAGCAGGCCCTCGATCTCGGACAGCGGCAGCGAATTGGGCCCGTCACACAGGGCGCTGTCGGGCGTCGGGTGGGTTTCCATGAAGATGCCGCTGATGCCCGCCCCCACTGCGGCACGCGCCAGCACCGGAATCATTGCCCGCATGCCGCCGCTGGCCGTGCCCTGCCCGCCCGGGAGCTGCACGGTGTGGGTGGCGTCGAACACCACCGGCGCGTATTCGCGCATCAGCGCCAGGCCGCGCATGTCGGCCACCAGATTGTTGTAGCCAAAGGTGAAGCCGCGCTCGCAGAGCAAGAACTGGCCGTCAGGGGCGACTGCGCGCATCTTGGCGATGACGTTGCCCATCTCCCAGGGGCTCATGAACTGGCCCTTTTTCACATTGATGGGCCGCCCGCAGGCGGCCCACTTCTGCATGAAGTTGGTCTGGCGGCAGAGGAATGCCGGGGTCTGGATGACGTCGATGATGTCGGCCACCGGCGCGACCGGGGTGTCTTCGTGCACGTCGGTGAGCACCGGCACGCCAATCTGGTCCTTTACCGCCTGCATGATCTTCAGGCCATCCTCAAGACCCGGCCCGCGATAGCTGGTGTGGCTGCTGCGATTGGCCTTGTCGAAGCTGCCCTTGAAGATGTAGGTGATGCCCAGACGCTCGGCGATGGGCTTGATGTGGCCGGCCACTTCCAGCGCAAGGTCAAGCGACTCCAGCGTGTCGGGCCCGGCGATCAGGAACAGCGGCGCGTCCAGCCCGGCCGGGCGTCCGAGAAACTTCATGGGGTGGAGACCTCGCTGGGGCGCTGCTGCGCCAGGTGATGTTCGCGCGCGGCGCGGACGAAGCCGTCGAACAGGGGATGACCATCGCGCGGTGTGGAGGTGAACTCCGGATGGAACTGGCAGGCGATGAAAAAGGGGTGGTCGGGGATCTCGATCATCTCGATCAGTTCGTTCTCGACCGACTCGGCGACCAGGTCAAGGCCGCCTTCCTGCAGCGTCTGCCGGTAGCCGTTGTTGAACTCGTAGCGATGACGATGCCGCTCGGCGATGACCTCGGCGTTGTACAGCGCGCGGCTCTTGGAGCCGGCCTTCAGCCGGCAGCTCTGCGAGCCCAGGCGCATGGTGCCGCCCTTGCCGGTGGCTTTGGTGCGCTGGTGGACCTGGCCCTCACGGTCACGCCATTCGGTGATCAGGCCGATCACCGGGTGCGGCGTTGCCGGGTCGAACTCGGACGAGTGCGCGCCTTCCAGGCCGCAGACGTTGCGCGCGTATTCGATCACCGCCACCTGCATGCCCAGGCAGATGCCCAGGTAAGGAATGCGGTTTTCGCGGGCGTAGCGCGCCGCGGCAATCTTGCCTTCAACGCCCCGCTCGCCAAAGCCGCCGGGCACCAGAATGGCGTCCATGCCCTGCAGGGCGCGCGAGCCCTGGGTCTCCAGCGATTCGGACTCGATGTAACGCACTTTCACCCGCGTCCTGGTGTGCAGCCCGGCGTGGATCAGGGCCTCGTTGAGGCTCTTGTAGGCATCGGCCAGGTCGATGTACTTGCCCACCATGGCGAGCTGGATTTCGGTGTCCTGATCGGCACGCGCATCCACCACCCGCTGCCAGCTGCTCAGGTCGGCGCGGCGACAATCGATGCCGAAGTGGTCAATGACCAGGTCATCGAGGCCCTGGTGGTGCAGCCAGTCGGGAATCTTGTAGATGTCATCCAGGTCGATCGCCGAGATGACCGCGCGCTGGATGACGTTGGTGAACAGGCCGATCTTGCGGCGCTCCTCATCGGGCAGGTTGCGTTCGGAGCGGCAGATCAGCACGTCGGGCTGAATGCCGATGGAGCGCAGCTCCTTCACCGAGTGCTGGGTCGGCTTGGTCTTCAGCTCGCCGGAGGCCTTCACGAACGGCACCAGGGTGAGGTGCATGTACAGTGCGTTGGCGCGGCCCAGTTCGACGCCCATCTGGCGGATCGCTTCCAGAAACGGCAGGGACTCGATATCGCCGACGGTTCCGCCGATCTCCACCATGCAGATGTCGGCGCCCTCGGCGCAGAGACGAATCGCCTGAATGATTTCGTCGGTGATGTGGGGAATGACCTGCACCGTGCGGCCGAGATAATCGCCACGGCGCTCCTTGTCGAGCACGTTGCGGTAAATCTGCCCGGTGGTGACGTTGGACAGGCGGCTGGTCTTGCCGCGCAGATAACGCTCGTAATGCCCCAGGTCGAGGTCGGTCTCGGCACCGTCTTCGGTGACGTACACCTCGCCATGCTGAAAGGGGCTCATGGTGCCGGCATCGACGTTGATGTACGGATCGAGCTTCATCATGTGCACGCGCAGGCCGCGCGATTCCAGAATGGCGGCCAGGCTGGCCGCGGCAATGCCTTTGCCGAGCGAGGACACCACTCCCCCGGTCACGAAAATAAAGCGGGTGAGATGCGGCGCGTCGGGCATGGGAGATCGTGCGTCAGGGTTTCGCGATTTTACCACGCCCGTCAGCACCTCCGAGGCCGGGCCGGCAGGCGGCGGGTCGGCGCGGCGCCCAACCCGAGGGCGCCGCGCCGACCCGCGTGCAACCGCCGTTCAGCGGCCTGCGAGCGCCTCGCCAGCGGTGGGCAACACGTAGTCCTTGAACTGCTCGCGCAGCTTGAGCTTGCTGATCTTGCCGGTGGCGGTGTGCGGCAATTCGTCGACAAACTGCACGTCGTCGGGAATCTGCCACTTGGCGATCTTGCCCTCGTAGTGGGCAAGAATCTCTTCGGCGGTGGCCGATTTGCCCTCCTTGAGCACCACGACCACCAGCGGCCGTTCGTCCCATTTCGGATGGAACACGCCGATGGCGCCCGCCTCGGCCACCGCCGGATGGCTGACGGCGATGTTCTCAAGATCGATGGAGCTGATCCATTCGCCGCCCGACTTGATCACGTCCTTGGAGCGATCGGTGATCTGTACATAACCATCCGGGTCGATGGTGGCCACGTCGCCGGTGGGGAACCAGCCGTCCACCAGCGGCGACTCGTCACGGCGGTAATACTGCTTGACGATCCACGGCCCGCGCACCAGTAAGTCGCCGAAGGCCACGCCATCCCACGGCAGTTCCTTGCCGGCGTCGTCCACGATCTTGATGTCGACGCCGAACACCGGGCGACCGGCTTTCACATGAATCTTGAACTGCTCGTAGTCGCTCAGCGACAGGTGTTTTCCCTTGAGCGCGTTGAAGGTGCCCAGTGGCGACATCTCGGTCATGCCCCAGGCGTGGTGAATGTGGATGCCGTAGTCGTCCTTGAAGGCCTTCATCAAGGCGGGCGGACAGGCCGAGCCCCCCACCACCATGCGGTTCACGGTGCTCAGCTTCTGCCCGGTTTTCTGCAGTTCCTGCAGCAGCCCCAGCCAGATGGTGGGCACGCCGGCGGTGAAGGTGACCTTTTCAGCCTCGAACAACTCGATCAGGCTCTTGCCATCGAGCCCCGAGCCGGGGAACACCAGCTTGGCGCCGACGATGGGGCAGGAATACGCGGTGCCCCAGGCATTGACGTGGAACATGGGCACCACCGGCAGCACCACATCGGTGGCCTTCAGACCCATCACGTCGGGCATGATCGAGCCCAGCGCGTGCAGCACCGTGGAGCGATGCGAATAGAGCACGCCCTTGGGGTTACCGGTGGTGCCCGAGGTGTAGCACAGGCAGGCTGCGGCATTCTCGTCCAGCACCGGCCAGGCAGGGTCGGCGCTGCCGCCGGCCAGCCAGGTTTCGTAGGCGATGGGCTTGACGGTTTTCAGCGCCGGCAGCCTGTCTTCGTCACACAACGCGATCCAGTGCTTGATCTTGGGGCAGTGCGGCGCCACGGCGTCGATCAGCGGCGCGAAGCTCAGGTCGAAGAACAGCGCCTCGTCTTCGGCATCGTTGGCAATCCACGCGACCTGCTCGGGGTGCAGCCGCGGGTTGATGGTGTGCATCACCCGCCCCGAACCCGAGATGCCGTAGTACAGCTCGAAGTGGCGATACCCGTTCCACGCCAGCGTGGCGACGCGGCCACCGGGGGCAATGCCCAAGCCTTGCAGCGCACTTGCCGCCTGACGGCTGCGCCGGTGCGCGTCGCGATAGGTGTAGCGGTGAATGTCGCCCTCCACCCGCCGCGAGACGATCTCGGTGTCACCATGAAAGCGGTCGGCGTGCACCAGCAGGTTCGAAATCGACAGCGGTACATCCATCATCTGACCCAGCATTTATGCGTCTCCTGACGTTGATCTGATTGAACGGTTGGCCCCGAATGGTCGCCGATCGCCCCATCCCGCTCAAGCCACGAAGGGATGGCGCAGGGTGCTACACCAAATGACAGGCCACCCGCACACCGTCGTCCATGGTGCGCAGCGCCGGCACCTCGGTGGAACATCGCGCCACCGCCTTGGGGCAGCGGGGATGAAACGGGCAGCCCGAAGGGGGCGCACTCGGGGACGGCAGATCGCCCGGCAGCACGATGCGTCCGGCATGACGGGTCGGATCGGGCACCGGCACCGGCACCGCCGAGAGCAGGGCTTCGGTGTAGGGGTGCCGCGGCTGGCGGAACAGATCGGCGGTGTCGGCCTCTTCGACGATACGGCCCAGATACATCACCGCCACCCGATCGGCGAGGTGCCGCACCACTGCCAGATCGTGCGAAATGAACAGATAGCCCACGCCGAAGCGTTCGCGGATGTCGTTGAGCAGATTCAGGATCTGCGCCTGCACCGACACATCGAGTGCCGAGACCGCCTCGTCGGCGACGATCAGCCGGGGCGAAAGCGCCAGCGCACGCGCAATGCCGATGCGCTGCCGTTGCCCGCCGGAGAACTCGTGCGGATAGCGATTGGCCATCGCCGGGCGCAGGCCCACCACCTCCAGCAGCTCGTTCACCCGGGCCTTCCGCGTGGCGCGATTGCCCCAGCGATGCACGCTCAGCGGCTCATCCAGGGTTTGGCCCACGCTGCGCCGCGGATTGAGTGAGGCGTACGGGTCCTGAAAGATGATCTGCATCTCGCGCCGCCGCGCGCGCAGCGCCGCCCGGCCGATGCCGGTCACGGGCGTGCCGTCCAGCCACACCTCGCCTTCGGTGGGCTCGTGCAGTCGCAAGATGGCGCGTGCGAGCGTGGACTTGCCGCAGCCCGACTCGCCCACCAGGGCCAGGGTGTGCCCTGCCGCCAAATCCAGGTCCACGCCATCGACTGCCTTCAGCGGCGGCTTACGGCGCGGCCAGCCGCTGCCGCCAAAGTATTTCTTGAGACCGCGAACGCGCAGCAGGCTCATGACGCCGCCACCGGGTGCAGACAGGCGGCCAGGTGATCGGCCTGCAACGCCCGAACCGGCGGTGGCGCCTGTTCGCAATCGGCCTGCACACGCGGGCACCGCGGCGCAAAGGCACAGCCGGGGGGCAGCTTCGACAGCTCCGGCACCGTGCCGGGAATGGTCGGCAGGCGACCGCCAACGGCCGCGCCGTCAATGCGGGGCAGGCATTCGAGCAGGCCGCGGGTGTAAGGATGCCGGGGCGCGGCAAACAGCGCCCGCGTGGTGGCCTGCTCCACGACCCGGCCACAGTACATGACGTGCACGCGGTCGCAGGTTTCAGCCACCACGCCCAGGTCGTGGGTGATCAGCAGCATCGCCACACCTTCTTCGCGCACCAGCGTGCGCATCAGTTCCAGCACCTGCGCCTGAATGGTCACATCCAGGGCGGTGGTGGGCTCATCGGCAATCAACAGCCGGGGCCGGCACGACAGCGCCATGGCAATCATGACCCGCTGACGCATGCCGCCGGAAAGCTGATGCGGATAGGCATCGACCCGCGCCCCGGCGTCGGCGATGCCCACGCGGTTGAGCCAGTCGATGGCCTTGAGCCGTGCGGCGCGGCGACTGAGCCTCTGGTGCCGGCACAGTACATCGCTCATCTGGCTGCCCATGGTGAAGACCGGATTGAGCGCGGTCATCGGCTCCTGGAAGATCATCGCGATCTCGGGGCCGCGAATGCGGCGCATCGCACGGTCCGACAGCGTCAGCAGGTCTTGCCCCTTGTAGGCGATGCGCCCTCCGGCGATGCGCGCCGGCGGCATCGGCAGCAGGCCCAGAATGGCGGCAGCCGTGATGCTCTTGCCGCAGCCCGACTCCCCCACCAGGCCGACGATCTCGCCTTCGTTCACCGTCAGGCTCACGCCGTGCAGTGCGTGCAGTTCGCCGCGATCGCTGGCAAAGCGCAGGTCCAGATCCTCGATGGACAGCAGCGGCCCGGTCACGCGCTCACCTTGCGCGGGTCCAGCGCGTCCTGCAGGGCATCGGAGAAGAAATTGAAGGCCATCACCAGCACGAACATCGCCAGGGAGGCGGCGATGAAGTTGTTGAAGAAACCCGCGGTCACCTCGTTGGTGGACTGCGAAATCATCAGGCCCCAGCTCACGCCGTCCTGCACGCCCAGCCCGAGGAACGACAGAATCACCTCGGCCTTGATGGCGGTCACGAACACCAGCGTGCCCTGCACCAGCAGAATGTGACTGGTGTTGGGCAGGATGTGGCGGAAGATGATGGCCCCCTGCGGCACGCCCACGGCGCGCGCCGCTTCCACGAACTCCATGGACTTGAGCTTGATCACCTCGCCGCGCACATAGCGCCCGGTGGTGGTCCAGAACGTGGCGATCATTGCCACGTGCATGGCCAGCGGATGGCCCTGCATCGAATAGGCCACGGCCACCACAAACAGGAAAAACGGAATCGCGTCGAGCACGCCCTTGAGCCACAGAATGCCCTCGTCCAGCCACGACCCGGCAAAGAAGCCCGACAGCGCGCCGAACACCGCACCCAGCACCACCGACGACACCGCCACCACCAGGCCAATCTCGAAGGCCGTGCGGGTGGAATAGACGGTGCGGGCGAAGATGTCCTGACCATTGCGGGTGGTGCCGAACCAGTGCTCGGCCGAGACCGGGGCAAAGCTGTCCGAGCCCAGCACGCCCCAATCCTGGCCGCCCAGCCCCAGCCAGACGGTCAGCGCCACCAGAAAATAGCCCAGCACCACGGCGGCCGACACCATTCCCGCCCGATCGCGCACGAAACGCTGGGCGGCCCGCGACCACAGACTGTGCGGCCGGTCGGCACTCATTTCAGCGCCACACGGGGATCCACCGCGCGGTACAGCAGATCATTGATGATCAGCACCACCACGAACATCAGCGCCGTCAGGCTCACCACCGCCTTGAGCACCGGCTGGTCGCCGGTGGTGACCGCGTCAAAGGTGAGCTTGCCCGCACCGGGAATGCCGAAGTAGCTCTCGATCAACAGGCTGCCGGCAATCACGATGGACGGAATCGAGAACATCACGCGGGTGATGATGGGGATCAGGCTGTTCTTGAGCACGTACTTCCACAAAATGATGCCCGCCCCGGCGCCAAACGCCCGCGCGGTGCGCACATGGTCGCGGCCAACCTCCTCGACGAACACCGCGCGGTAGAAGCGCGTGTTGTAGCCCAGACTGACAAACACGATCGCCAGCGTGGGCACGGTCACGTAATACAGGTAGGCGCCGGGAGTGCTCATGTCCCAGCCGCGCACCGGGAAAAAGTTCAGCCCGTAGCGCGATGAAAACAGCAGCTGAAACACGATGATGATGATCAGAAAACTGATGCTCATCCCGATCACCGAAAACGCCATGATGCTGCGGTCGATCCAGCGTCCGCGGTGCCAGGCCGCCAGCAGCGCCAGCGCGATACCCAGCAGGTTGCCGAGCACGAAGCCCGGCAGCGTGAGGGCCAGCGACACCGGCACCGCGTCGGCGAGCAGGCCACTCACCGGCTGCCCGGTGGACACCGAACGACCGAAATCCAAGGTCACCATCTCGTGCAGGTACGCGGCGTAGCGCACCCAGAACGGCCGGTCGTACCCCAGTTGGGTACGCGCCGCCGCGATCTGTTCCGCCGTGGGGTTCTTGCCGACCAGCTCAAAGGTCAGGTCGGGTCCGAAGTAGACCATCAACAGAAAACTGATGAAGGTGACCCCGAGAATCAGCGGAATGCCGGTCGCGAGACGGCGGATCAGGTACCCCAGTCCTGCCATGCCTATTTCACGTCAACGAAGCGCAGCCAGAAGCCGCCCAGAATCTGCCGGTCGGGCAACCCCAGCACCTCCCTGTGCCACAGGGCGATGCGCCGTCGCGACAGCGACAGAATGCCCACGCAGTCGTCGATCAGCATCTGGTTCATCTGCCGATAGATCTCGCTGCGCGCCGCACTCGGCAGCATCACCGACGATTGCTCATACAGCGCGTCGTAGGCCGGATTGCGGTAATTGGCGGCGTTGCTGCCCGGTGCCGCGTTGGGTCCGTAGAACAGTTGCAGCACGTTCTCGGCGTCCGGGTAGTCCAGCCCCCAGCCATAGCCCATGATCGGCAACTCGGAGGTGCGCAAGGCGCGGTTGTAATCGCCGAAGGTGGCGTAGGTCTTGATGTTGATCTTTTCGGGCGGAATGCCGACTGCGGCCATGTAACCGCGGAATTCTTCGGCCATTTCGCGCCCCAGCACCGAGGCCACCAGCCCGTAATCGAGCGTGGGCAGGTTCTCCGCCGTCCAGCCAGCCTCGGCCAGCCGCGCCCGGGCGCGCTCGGGATTGTGGGTGACCGAATCACGCGACAGCGTGGCGTCGAACTCGGCCAGGATGGGGGGGATCACGCCGGGGAACACCTCGCCCAGACCGGAGTAGAAGCGGTCGTTGCGCTGCTGCCAGTCAAAGGCATCGCGCATGGCACAGCGCAATGCGCGATTCATGGCGTTGCGCTGCGGGTCGGGCACGTTGCCGATGTCGGGGTCGGCCATGTTGAAGACCGTGAACACCAGCCCGGCCTCGGGCCCGGTGTCGAGGTGATAGCGCTGCGCATACTCGGGCTTGAGCGCCACCGGATCCTTGGAGGCCAGCACGATGTCGGTCTGCTCCACCGGCAGGCCCGACAGCTGGATTTCACGCCCCGAGGTAAACGACGCCCAGCGCGCGGCAGACTCCTGGATGAAGTCGATCCACAGCTCATCGACAAACGGCGACGGCTTGCCGTCGAGATGGGCGATGCCCAAGTGCCCGTGCAGGGCGGCGTCATAGCCCTCGTAGGCCAGGTCCAGAGGCTCCTTGCGGAAGTCGGGGTTGCGCACCAGGCGCACCTGCTCGCGCGTGTAACGTTCAAGCTTCCACGGCCCCGAGCCCACCGCCCGGGTGCCCAGGCCCTCGCCATACGCGGTCACCGCCTCGTGCGGCACGATGGCCGCGAAACCCTGCGCCAGGGTGTTCATGAACTGCGGAAAGGGCTTGACCAGCCGCACGCGCACCGTGTGGTCATCCACCGCCAACAGGCCGGGCACTGCGGCGTCGTAGTCGGCGCCGGCGTCCATCCACTGATTCAGCCCCTCGATCTTGCGATCCCACAGCCAGCGCCCCTGAGACACCCGGGCCGGGTCGAAATGCCGCTTCAGCGAATACACCACGTCATGCGCGGTGACCTCACGACCCTTGCCGTCCGGGAAGGCCTCATCGTCAATGAACCGCACCCCCGGCTTCAGAGTGATGGTGTAGGTCAGGCCATCGTCACTGATCTCCGGCATGCCAGCCGCCAGATTCGGCACCAGCACATAAGGCCGCGCCAGGTATTTGTAGCGATACAGCGTGTCGTAGACGCTAACCACGATCTGGTTGGAATACACCGTCGCCGCTTGCAGAGGATCGATGTTGGTCGGCACGCCGTCGTCGGAATGCCGGTAGCGCTTCACCTCGCTGTCGACGCCCGGACGGGAACACGCCGCCGCCACTGCCAGCAGAAATGACGCGCTCAGTGCCAGAAAAAGGCGCAGCTTCATGCGTGCCTCGCTAGAACCCGAAAAGTTGGACGCAAGAAGGTAGCAGGGATAGTGCCAGGCGCGCGCTCGCACCTCGCGTCAGCCCACCACCGAAGCGCGTGGTGCCCCCGGATCAGCGGGTATTGCGGCCTTCGGCGGCCGGGCACGTCACGACCGCACCAACAAGGCAAGGGAACCCCTTCGATGAAACGCGCACTTCTCATGACCCTGTCCTGCGCGGCCGCGTGCGGCTGCGCAGGCTTCAATGCCGGCGCCTCGGCGAGCGACGACGACACCTGACGCTGAAGGCGGGCGGCTTGAATCATCGGCGGCGTCTGCCCCTGGGTTTGGCGCGGCCTTTTCCGGCCCGGCTAGAACGACCCCGTCCACCCGTCCGCGGGCTGCCACCGCAACCCTGCAGGCGCCCGGTCACTGAGCCGCCAATCGGCCAGCGCCACCACCTGGTCGCCGCACGCCAGCACCGGCACCCGATGGCGCAGCCACGCCGGCACGCCCCGGGCGTGCATCAAGGTGCTGATGCGTTGATGCTGCGCACTGCCCCGCGGCCTGATGCGCTCACCCGGCCGGGCGGCCCGCACGGTCAACGGCGACTCGGGCGCCGTGTCCGCAGTGAAGCAGCCCCAGCCGGGCAGTTCGACCGACGCCGTTGCGGACCAGACGCGCGGCCGCCACGGCAAGAGATCATCGGTGGCGTAAAGCCCCTGCCGATGGCGCCGCAAGGTGACCCCGCGAATCCGCAGGGCCGGATGCCGGCCGCTGCCTGCGCGAACCACTTCGCGCTCCACGCGCGCCAGCATCGCGGCTGACGGCAGCTGGCCGAGACGGCTGCGCAGCCAGGCCCGCAGGGCCTCGCGCCGTTCGGCCTCGGGCAACCGGGCGGCCTCGTCCAGCGGCCAGCAGCGGCCCCAGTCGGTCCGCCGCTCGATCAAGGTCACCGGCGCGGGCGCACGCTCGGCCATCAACCCGGCCAGCCGGCCTAGCGCCGCCTGCGCGGCGGGGTAGCGGGTTTCGATTTGAGGCAGCAGATGCCGCCGCAGCCAGACGCGGGTGAACGCGGGGTCGTCATTGTGGGGATCGTCAATCCACACCAGCGCCTGTGACTGCGCATAAGCGGCAATCTGCTGCGGCGTGATCGACAGCCATGGTCGCCAGACCGGCGTGCCGTGGGCGGTGACACCCTGCGCGCGCATGCCCGCCAGACCGTCGGGGCCAGTGCCCCGCAGCACGCGCATCAAGACCGTCTCGGCCTGGTCACCCGCGTGGTGCGCGGTCACCAGCACCGCCGCCGGCGGCACGGCCTCGGCCAGCGCGGCGTAGCGGGCGCGGCGCGCATCGGCTTCCAGCCCGTCACCGCTGGGGGTCACGGCGACATGCCGCACTTGCAACGGCACCTTCCAGGCGGCGCAGATCGCCTCGCAATGTGCGGCAAACCGGTCGGCCGCCGCCTGCAGGCCATGGTGAACGTGCACTGCCCTGACCACGCCCGCCCGCTGCGCGACCAGGGCGTGCAGCAGGCTGACCGAGTCGCGACCGCCCGACAGCGCCACGACCAGATGCGGGGCCGGCGGCGGGTGCAGCGCGAGGCCCAGCGCCGCGGTCACCGGCCGGCCCATGGCGCCACTGGATTCAGGCCGGGACCAGTTCGAACGCCCCGAAGCTCATCAGACGCTGGTGCCGCCGTTCGGCGAGCTGGGTCATCGGCATTGCGCGCAGGCCTTCAAACGCCGCACTCAGACGCAGGCGCAGAGCCTCCATGGTGGCGGGCACGTCGCGGTGCGCGCCGCCCAGCGGCTCGGCCACGATTTCGTCGATCAGCTTGTGGCCCAGCAGGTCCTGCGCGGTGATCTTCATCGCCTCGGCCGCCTCGGGCGCACGCGCGGCGCTCTTGAACAGGATCGACGCGCAGCCCTCGGGCGAAATCACCGAGTAGATGCTGTTGCTGAGCATGATCACGTGATCGGCCACGCCGATGGCCAGCGCCCCACCCGACCCACCCTCGCCAATCACGGTGGCGATCACCGGCGTGCGCAGCCGCGCCATCTCGAACAGGTTGCGGGCAATGGCCTCGGACTGGTTGCGCTCTTCGGCACCGATGCCGGGATAGGCGCCCGGCGTGTCGATGAAGGTGAAGATCGGCAGGTGAAAGCGCTCGGCCAGCTGCATCAGGCGCAGCGCCTTGCGGTAACCCTCGGGCTTGGGCATACCGAAGTTGCGATAGACGCGCTCCTTGGCATCGCGACCCTTCTGCTGGCCCAGCACCACGCAGGCGCGGCCTTCGAAGCGCGCCACGCCGCAGATCATGCTCGGGTCATCACGAAAATGCCGGTCGCCGTGCAGCTCTTCCCAGTCGGTGAACAGGTGCTGCAGGTAGTCCAGCGAATACGGGCGCTGCGGATGCCGCGCCACCTGGGCCACCTGCCAGGGCGTGAGTTGGCCGAAGATCTGCGCCGTCAACTCGCGGCTCTTGGCCTCAAGCCGAGTGATCTCTTCATTGAGGTCTACGCCGCGACCGGCGGTGGAGAAGCGCAGGTCCTCGATCCGCTGATCAAGTTCCGCGATGGGCTGTTCGAAGTCGAGGTAGGTCGGTTTCATGTCGGTATTATTCCTCATCATCGGCCGCGACGAAGTGGGCGTTGCGTTGTCGTCGTCCCTCGACCACCGGCGCCACGTAGGCGCGATAGCTGATCTCCAGCGCGTCGTCGCCCAACCAGGTCACCAGGCTCTGCAGCAGCGCGTCGGTGAGGCGCAGGTGCCATTCGCGCGGCAGGTCGAGCAGCGCCCGGCCTACCGGCAGGTCAAGCCTGACCGTGACCGGCACGCCCGCCGGATCGCGGGCATCGCTGAGCACGCGGCGCAGGGCCACCACCTCACCCGCAGGGCGGCGCCAGTGCAGCGTCAGGCGCTGGGCGTGATCGGCATACACCTGGTCGAGGGTGAAAAATTCGGGATTGAACAGCCGGGGTTCGGCCTCGCGCCCCTCGCGCGCCGGCGAGTAGCCCAACTCGGCCACGGTGAACACCAGCCGGTCGACCTTGACGCGATGCTGGTAGGCCGGCCAGCGCTCGGCATCGACCCAGACGCTGATCTGCATGCCCTGGTCGTCGAGCGTGACCTTGTAGCTGGCGCGGCCGCCGCGGCCGTCGGCGCTGGCATCGCCCTTGAAGAAGCGCAGGTCGGTCACCCACGCGGCGAACATGACGCGGGTGCGCGGCTGCCACGCGGTCTTGCCATCGGGGCCGGGTGGCGGCGGCGCGCCTTGGGCGGCGATCAACGCGCGCAGCCGGCCCGAGCAGACCTTGTCCACCAGGTCACGGTAGGCGTCTATGGGGTGGCCCGAGAGATAGAAGCCCAGGGTTTCGCGCTCTTTGTCGAGGCGCTGCCGGTCGGTGAAATCATCCACTTCGGTGGCGGCCACGACCGGCACGCTGGCGGCATCGCCCCCGCCGAACAGATCGACCTGACCACTGTCCGCGGCATTGGCGGCCTGTTCGGCCATGCCGATGGCCGCGGGCAGGGTCGCGAGCAGCGAGGCGCGATTGAGGCCCAGGCCATCGAGGCTGCCACTGCCGATCAGGGCTTCAAGCACGCGCTTGTTGGCACGCTTGAGGTCGATGCGGTGACAAAAATCAAACAGGTCGGTGAACGGCCCGCCGGCGGCGCGCGCGGCAAGCATCGACTCCAGCGCGCCCTCGCCGACGCCGCGAATCGCCCCCAGTCCGTAGCGCACCTGGCGCGGGCCGGCGACTGAAAAGCGCACTTCACTGCGGTTGATGTCGGGCGGCAGCAGGTCCAGCCCCATGCGCAGCGCTTCGTCGCGCATGACGACGATGGTTTCGGTGTGCGCCATTTCGCAGGACAACACCGCCGCCATGAACTCGGCCGGGTAATGCCGCTTCAACCACGCCGTTTGATAGCTGACCAGCGCGTAGGCGGCGGCGTGCGATTTGTTGAAGCCGTAATTGGCGAACTTTTCCATCAGGTCGAACACGCCACTGGCGATGTCGCCGCTGATGCCCCGTGCCTCGGCGCCCGCCTCGAAGATGCCGCGCTGGGTGGCCATTTCATCGGCCTTCTTCTTGCCCATGGCTCGGCGCAACAGGTCGGCACCGCCCAGGGTGTAGCCGGCCATGCGCTGCGACATCTGCATGACCTGCTCCTGGTAGACGAAGATGCCGTAGGTGGGCGCCAGAACCGGCTCCATCTCGGGGTGCAGATACTCAACCGGCGCGTCGCCGCGCTTGCGCGCGCAGTACTCGGGAATCAGGTCCATGGGGCCGGGTCGGTACAAGGAGACCAGCGCTACGATGTCCTCGAAGCAGTCGGGCTTGAGGTCGCGCGCGGCCTTCTGCATGCCCGGCGATTCCATCTGGAACACCGCCGAGGTCTCGCCGCTGGCATAAAGGGCGTAGGTCTCGGCGTCGTCGATGGGAATGTCGAGGACATTGAGGGTCGTTCCGCCGCGGGCGATGGTCTGCACCGCCTCCTCGATGACCGTGAGGGTCTTGAGGCCCAGAAAGTCGAACTTCACCAGCCCGATGGCCTCCAGGTCCTTCATGTCGAACTGGGTGCGCAGGCCGCCACCGCCGGCTTCGCAATAGAGCGGGCAGTAGGTGGTCAGCGGCTCGGGCGCAATCACCACGCCACCGGCGTGCACGCCGACGCCGCGGGTCACGCCCTCCAGCGACAGCGCCAGGTCGAGCACCATGCGGATTTCTTCATCCTGCGCGTAGGCCTGCTTGAGCTCCGGAACCTCGTCCATGGCGTCGGCCAGGGTGGCGCCGGGGGTGCCGGGGATCAGTTTGGCCAGCCGGTCGCCAAAGCCATAGCCGTGGCCAAGCACGCGGCAGACGTCCCGCACCACGCCGCGCGCGGCCATGGTCGAGTAGGTGATGATCTGCCCGACCCGGTCGCGCCCATAACGCTCGGCCACGTACTGGATGACGCGGTCGCGGTTGTCCATGCAGAAGTCGATGTCGAAGTCGGGCATCGACACGCGTTCGGGATTGAGGAAGCGCTCGAACAGCAGATTGAACGGCAGCGGATCAAGGTCGGTGATGCGGATGGCATAGGCCACCAGCGAGCCGGCGCCCGAGCCACGGCCGGGCCCCACCGGGCAGCCGTTCTCCTTGGCCCACTGGATGAAGTCGGCGACCACCAGAAAGTATCCGGCGAAGCCCATCTTTTCGATGATGCCCAGCTCGTAGTCCAGGCGCTGGCCGTACTCGTCGGCGCGGCCCTGCGGCAGGCCGTCGGGGAACCGCTCGGCCAGACCTTGCTCGGCGCGGGCACGCAGGTAAGCGTCGGGCGGGCCGCCGTCCGGCACCGGAAATTTGGGCAGGTGATAGGTGCCGAACGACAGGGTCAGGGTGCAGCGCCGTGCGATGTGCACGCTGTTTTCCAGAGCCTCGGGCACGTCGGCGAAGCGCTCGGCCATTTCTTCCGGCGACTTGAGGTATTGCTCCGGCGAATAGGGTCGCGGTCGCTTGGGATCGGCCAGCACCCGCCCTTCGGCAATGCAGACGCGCGCCTCGTGCGACTCGAAGTCGTCGCGGGTGAGAAAGCGCACGTCGTTGGTGGCCACCACCGGCACGCCGCGCAGCTTGGACAGGGCGACGGCCTGCTGCACCCAGTCTTCGTCACCCGGCCGGTCGCAGCGGCAGATGTCCAGATACAGCCGATCACCGAACAGGGCCTGGAGTTCGTCAAGAGCGGCCAGCGCCGGGCCGACCTGATCGGCGGCGGCCGCGCGGAAGAGTGCACCGTCGCGGCCGGTGAGCGCGATCAGGCCCTGATGATGCGCCTGCAGTCGTGCCCGCGACACGCAGGCACGTCCGCGGGTCTGGCCGTCGATGTAGGCGGCCGAGAGCATCGCCGACAGGTTGCGAAAGCCGGTGTCGTTCTGCACCAGCACGGTGAGGCGCGACGGCGCATCGGTCGGCAGTTCCGGGGCGATCCACAGATCACAGCCGACCACCGGCTTGATGCCCACCGCCTCGGCGCCCTTGTAGAACTTGACCGTGGCGTAGACGTTGGTCGGGTCGGTGACCGCAACCGCCACGAACCCCAGCGCCGCCGCGCGGGTCAGCAGGGTGTCGCCCTGCCCGCCACCCTTGCGCTTGGGTGGCTCGACACGCACCGTGCCGTCGGTCAGGGCGTACTCGGTGTGCAGCCGCAGATGGACGAAACCGGTCATGCCGCGACCGCGGCCCGGGCCCGCTGGCACGGGGCAAAGCTCATGCGGTGATGCACGCCGGGCCCGCGCGCGGCCAGTGCGGCAAGGTGCTGCGGCGTGCCGTAGCCCTTGTGCAGGGCAAAACCATATTCAGGGTTGCGTGCGTCCAGCGCCAGCATCCACTCATCCCGTGTGGTCTTGGCGAGGATACTGGCCGCCATGATCGCCGGCCGCAAGTCGTCGCCGCCGACCCAGCAGGTGGTCGGCCAGCCGCCGTGGGGGTCCTGGTTGCCGTCGATCTCGACCGCGTCGGGCACCCACGGCAGGGCTGCCACGGCGCGGCGCATCGCCAGCAGGCTGGCCTGAAGAACGTTGAGGGTGTCGATCTCGATCACGCTGGCCTGGCCGATGCCCCAGGCCAGCGCCTCGGCCTTGATCTGCACCGCCAGCCGCGCCCGTGCGGCGGCGCTCAGGCGCTTGGAGTCACGCAGGCCCGCGATGGGCCCGGCCAGCACCACGGCAGCCGCCACCACCGGCCCGGCCAGGCATCCGCGCCCGGCCTCATCCACGCCGGCGACCCGCAGCAGCGCGCTCATGGGCGCGCGGCCAGGCCGCTGAGAATGGCCCGCGCGGCCTGCTGGGCGGCCCCCACGGCGAGTTGTTGGCGCACGTCGGCGAAGGCGTCGAGTTGCACCTGTCGCGCGGCGCCGTCCACGAGCAGGGGCATCACGTCGGCTGCAAGACGCAGCGGATTGCATTCGGCCTGCAGGCGCTCCGGCACGGTGGGGGTGCGACTGAGCAGGTTGGGCAGGCTGACGTGGCGGGTCTTGAGCAAGCCGCCCTTGATCATCAACCAGGCGGTCAAGGGCGCGGTGCGATAGCCCACCACCATGGCGCGCCCCACCAGCAGGGTTTCCAGCGTGGCGGTGCCCGAGGCCACCAGCACGGCGTTCGCGGCCGCAAGGGCCTGATGTGCCTGGCCGTCGATCAGCCGCCAGTCGGCATTCGGGGCCCACTGCCGAATCTGAGCGGCAAGCCCCTCGCGCAGTGCCGACTTGGCCACCGGCGTCACCACCTGCAGCCCCGGCAGGGTTGCACTGAGACGCGCGACCGTCTGCGCGAACACCGGCGCGAGATGCCGGACCTCGCCACCGCGCGAGCCGGGCAGCACGGCCAGCGTGACGCGGTCGGCCAGCCCCAGGTGCGCGCGCGCGGCGGCCGTGTCGGGCGCCGCCTGAATTTCGTCCGCCAGGGGATGGCCGATGAATTCGGCCCGCACGCCGCTGCCGGCGTAATGCACCGGCTCGAAGGGGAACAGACACAGCATCTGCCGTACCGCGCGACGAATGCCCTTGATACGACCCGCACGCCACGCCCAGATGGTGGGGCTGACCACGTGCACGGTGTGCAGGCCGCGTTCGCGCAGGCGCTGCTGCAGGCCCAGGTTGAAATCGGGCGCGTCGATGCTGACCACCGCATCGGGCTGCGCCGCGACGATCTGCTCGACCAGCGTCGCACGCAGCCGGAACAATCGCGGCAGCGCGGGCAGAATCTCGGCCAGACCCATCAGCGACAGTTGCTCGATGCTGCCCAGGCTGCGGCAGCCCGCCGCCTCCATGCGCGGCCCGGTCAGGCCGAAGCAGTCAATGTCGGGCCGCTCGCGGCGCAGCGCCTCAATGATGGCGCCGCCCAGCTGGTCGCCCGACAGTTCGCCCGCAACAAAGGCCAGCTTCATCGCGCCAGCGGTCGCTTCCCGCCTTCCAAGAAGCTGGCGATTGCGGTCATTGCCGCGTCGTCGCCTGCGGCGGCAAGCGCGGCAATCTGCGCCCGCACGTCGGCCATCGGTGCGCCGGAGCGATAGATGCGCTTGAACACGTCTTCGATGCGCTCGATCTGTTCGGCACTGAACCCGCGACGCTTCAGGCCGGTTTTGTTGACGGTCCGCACTTTTGCCGGATTGCCGTGCGCCAGCATGAACGGCGGAATGTCGCCGTCCACGCCCGCTGAAAACGCGGTGAAGGCGTGGGCGCCAATGCGGCAGAACTGATAGACCAAGGTATAGCCGCCGAGACCGACGAAATCCCCCAGCTCGACATGCCCGGCCAGGCTGGCATTGTTGGCCATGATGATGTCGTTGCCCAGCACACAGTCGTGCGCGATGTGGCAGTAATTCATGATCAGGTTGCGCGAGCCGATGCGCGTCTGGCCCTGTTTGGTGTCCCACTCCTTGAGGGTGCCGCGCTGGATCGACACGTACTCGCGGATGACATTGTCATCGCCGATCACGGTGCCGGTCGGATCGTCGCGTTTGGCCGAGATGTCCTGCGACAGCGCGCCGATGGACGCAAACGAATACACCTCGTTGCGCGCCCCCAGGGTCATCGGTCCATCGAGCACCGCATGGCTGTGAATGACGCTGTCGGCGCCAATCACGACCTTGGGCCCGATCACGGCATAGGCGCGCACTTCAACCGAAGCATCGATCTCGGCGCTGGAATCAACGATGGCCGTCGGGTGAATCCTCGACATCAAGCCCCTTCCTGCATCTTGTCGGGGTGGCGCAGCACACACATCAGCTCGGCGCAGCAGGCCAGGTCGCTGCCGACCAGGGCCTTGGCGGTGAATTTCCAGATGTCTCGCTTCTGCTTGAACAACCGCACCTCGAAGCGCAGCTGATCGCCAGGGGTCACCGGGCGTTTGAACCGGGCGTTGTCGATGCCGGCGAAATACAGAATCAGCCCGGAGTCGGAGCGCACGCCACTGCGAATCACCGCCAGCAGCCCGCAGGCCTGGGCCATGGCCTCGAGCATCAACACCCCCGGCATCGTCGGTTCGCCCGGGAAATGGCCGGGAAAGAAGGGCTCGTTGAATGTGACGTTCTTGATGGCCACCAATTCGTCATTGGTGTGGCTGAGCACGCGATCCACCAGCAGAAATGGATAGCGATGCGGCAGCATCTTCAGGATATCGCGCGCTTCAATCATTGGGTTCCCCTTCCTGTTCGGGCTCTGAGGCCAGGCCCAGCCTGGCCTCCAGCCGCTTGATTTTCGCCTCGGTGCGGTCGAGGCGGCGCATGCGCGCCACCTGTTTCCGCCACTCGCGGGCCGGCACCACCGGCCAGCCCGAGCCATACGTTCCCTTTTCCGGCAGCGAGTGGGTGACCATGCTGCGCCCCAGCAGCACCACGTCATCACCGATCAGCAGGTGACCGGAGATCCCCACCGACCCGCCGATCAGACAGCGGGCACCCACCTGCGTGGACCCGGCAATACCAGTCTGGGCCGCGATCGCGGTGCGCGCGCCGATGCGGCAGTTGTGGGCGATCATCACCAGATCATCGAGTTTGGCGCCCGTTTCGATCACCGTGTCATCGATGGCGCCGCGATCCACACAGGTGTTGGCGCCAATTTCGACATCATCGCCAATCACCACGCGGCCAAGCTGGGGCACTTCTTCCCAGCCATCGGGCGTCGGCGCCAGACCGAAGCCGCGGGCACCGATCACGCATCCGGCGTTCAGGCGGCAACGCGCCCCGACCACGCAGTTCGGCCCGATCCAGTTGCGACCTTCCAGCCGAGTGTCCTCACCGACCGAGGCGTTAAGCCCGATATGGCTGTGCGCCGCAATGCGAGCGCCCGCAGCGATGGTGGCGCCGGCGTCGATCACCACGAAGGGGCCGATCTCGGCGGCCGCATCGACCCGGGCAGACGGGTCGATCACGGCAGACGGGTGAACGCCCGGCAGGCACGGCGGCTGAATATCGAACAGCGCCGAGACGCGCGCAAACGCCAGATAAGGATCACGCGCCACCAGGGCCGTGCCGCTGTAGCTGTCGGCGTCGCGCGGGCCGAGCACCACCACCGACGCCGCCGTGTCCCGCAGCGCGCTGCGGTATTTTGGATTGGCGAGAAAGCTCAGGTGGCCCGGCCGGCCGGGCGTGAGGGTACACACCCCGGTCACCGACTGCTGACCGTCACCGCGCAGTTCAAGATCGAAGCGATGCGCCAGTTGCGCGGCTGTCCAGACCGCCATCACTCAGCCCTTATGGCTTGGCTTTGAGGCGCTTCAGCACCTCGTCGGTGAGGTCCATCGCATCGCTGGCGAACGCGGGATCCTGCACGACGAGGTCGTACTTAAGTTCCTGCGCCACTTCGACGATGACGGCATTGATGCGCTCACGCATCTGCTGGGTCAGCTCGCGGTCGCGGTTCTGGATGTCTTCCTGCAACTGACGCTGCTGCAGGCCGAGGTCGATGCGGCGTGAGTTGAGGTCCTTCTCGCGCGCGGCGCGTGCGTCATTGGCCATGAAGTCGGCTTCGCGCTGAAACTTTTCGACGTCTTCCTGGAATTTCTTGGCATTGGCCTGGAGGTCGTTCTGACGCCGCTCAAACTCAGCCTTCATGCGCTCGGCACCGGCTTTGAACTGCGGCGATTCGAGCACGATATCGGCGGTGCGGATCGCACCGATCTTGCCCTGCGCATGAACGCTCATGGGGGCAACAACCAGGGCCGTGAACAACGCGCCGACGGTGACAATTTTCTGAAGCATGGTCAATTACTCGTGTAAAGAAGTTGAGAGGACAAACATGATGCGGTCGCAACCGCGTTAGAACCCTGAACCGAAGGAGATCTGGAAACGGTCCACCTCGTCACCCACCTCGTCATTGAGCGGGAACCCGTAAGACAGGTCCAGCAGCCCGAGGAACGGCGTGAACCACTGGAACGCGACGCCGGCCGACTGCCGCAGTTCGGCGGTGTCGAAATCGCGCGGCTCGGCAAAGACGCTGCCGATGTCGAAGAACAGGGAGAAGCGCGTGGACTTGCCATCGGCTTCAAACGGCAGCGGAATCACCAACTCGTTTTGAACGGTGGTGCGCATTGTGCCGCCGAACGGGTTGTCGAACGGGGTGTCGCGCGGCCCGAGAGAGCCATCCTGGTAGCCGCGCACCGTGCGCGGACCACCGGCAAAGAAGTTGTTGTAGGGCGGCACCTGACCGTCACCGCGGTAATTGTCGATCATCGCCGCGCTGCCATTGATCTCGAGGAACACGCCTCGGTAGATCGGCACATAGTGCTGCGCACGGTAGCTGAGCGTGTAGGTCTCGATGTCACTGCCGGGAATCACCACGTCGAGGTTCAACTGGTGCAAGGCCCCACGCGTGGCGAAGAAGGTCCGGTTACGGCTGTCGAAGGTGAGCCCGGTGCGCAGATCCACATTGGTGAACTTGGTGCCGTTTTCGATGGCGAACCTCAGAATTTCATCTGAAGACGCGTTCGGGAACGTCTCGATCGCGGTTTGATCAATCCCGGCCCCGAGGCGGAACGCCGAGAATTCCGACAGCGGAATACCGTAGGTCAATGCCGCGCCGACCACATTGGTGTTGAACCCAGAGCTGAAACGAATCACCGATTCGGACTCGCGGTAGAACCCCGAAACCGTCTGGCTGATCCCATCCTGGGTGAAGTAAGGGTTGGTCCACGAGCCACTGACGCTCTTGGAGATCACGTTCTGCTCGACCCCCACCTCGATGCGGTTGCCGGTACCGAGGAAGTTGGTGTGCGTCACCTGCCCGGTCACCAGGAAGCCCTGCGAACCCGAGAAGCCAATGCCGAACTGCACCGAACCCGGCGGACGCTCTTCCATGCTGAAGACGATGTCGACCAGGTCGTCGCTGCCGGGCACCGGCACCGTCTCGACCTCGACCGCCTGCAAAAAGGGCAGGCGCGAAAGGCGCACGCGCGAACGCTCGATCGCGCTCTTGGAGAACGGCGCGGCTTCGAGTTGACGCATTTCACGACGCAAGGTGCGATCGTTGGTGGACGCGTTGCCCCTGAACTCGATGCGCCGCACATAGGCGCGCTTGCCGGGTTCAACCAGATAGTTCAGCGTGACCTCGAGGTTTTCTTCGTCGACTTCGGGTAGCGGCGTGACCTTGGCAAAGGCATACCCGATGTCTGAAAGGGCGACTTCGATGCGATCGGCGCTCTCGGTGGCGGCGCGGCGGGAGAAACGATCGCCGGCGCGGGTCGACAGGAAGCGCTCGAGGAAGCGCGCGTTGATGATGGTTTCACCGCTGAAACGGGTGTCCTTGACGGTGTAGATCTCGCCTTCTTCGACGTTCACGGTGATGTAGATCGCATCGCGATCTGGCGTCAGCGCGACCTGCACCGAGCTGATCTCGGCGGTCAGAAACCCACGATCCTGATAATACGATTGCAGGGTTTCGAGATCGCCACCGAGTTGCTGGCGCGAGTAACGGTCCGAGGACTGGAACAGACGACCGTGCGTGGCCTTGAGGGCGAACTGGTCGAGGAGCTCTTCGCGGGTGAAGGCCTCGTTGCCCAACAGGTTGATGCCGCGGATGCGCGCCTGGCTGCCTTCGATCACGTCGACCTTGATGGCAACGCGGTTGTTGGCCTGGAAGTCCAGCGTGGTGTCGATCTGGACGTCGTAATAGCCGTTCGCAAAGTATTGGCGCTCCAGCTCCTGCTGCACCTGGTCGAGCAGTTCGCGACGGAACAGCTCACCTTCGGCGAGCCCCAGTTCCTTCAGCGACTTGTCGAGCTCATCGCCACCCACCTTGCTGTTGCCTTCGATCTCGAAGCGGACGATCGCCGGCCGCTCGGTCACGCGGATGACCAGCGCGTCGCCGTCCTTGTCGAGCTGCACGTCCTCGAACAAGCCGGTGGCGTACAGCGAGCGGATCGCCTGCCGGGCGCTGACGGTGTTGATCTCGTCGCCCTCGGACAGCGGCAGGTAGGTCAGCAGCGTGCCGAGTTCAAGCCGCACCAATCCTTCGGCACGAATCTCGCGCACGACATAGGGCGTGAAGGCTTGTGCCGTTCCTGCGAAAAGCAGGCAGGCCAGCGCAAATGCGCTGCTGTTCAGGAAATTTTTCATCAACCCCATCGACGGGTCTTCGCTTTTTTAATAAGTGGATCGAACGTCAGGACAACAAGCGGGCGATATCGTTATAGAACGCGAGACTCATCAGCCCTGCCAACATCAGCAGGCCCACTCGCGCCCCCATCTCCATGGTCTGATCGGAAACCGGCGACCCCTTCACTGCCTCAACTGCGTAATACAACAGATGACCACCATCGAGCATGGGCACGGGCAGTAGGTTCAACACGCCCAGGCTGATGCTCACGATCGCCAGAAAACCCAAAAACGACACCAGGCCAACCTGTGCCGAAAAACCCGCCACTTGCGCAATCTGGATCGGTCCACTGACGTTCTTGACTGACACGTCGCCGGTGACCATGCGGCCCATCATCTTCAGGGTCAGTGCCGACATCTGCCAGGTCCGCGCCACGGCCGCCTGCACTGATTCGACTGGACCACGACGATGTTCAGCGCGCAAATCCTGCCACATCTCGGGGGACACGGCCACGCTGGCGCCAAAGCGGCCCACGGAATTGACCTCACCGATGATCACTTCGCGTTGCATGAGCTGCCCTTGCCGCTCGAATTCGAGCTGCACGACCGCGCCGGCGCGGTCGCGCACCCAGCGCGCCCAGTCCTGCCAGGACGCGATGGTCTGGCCATCGACCGACAGAAGACGGTCACCCGCCTGCAACCCCGCTCGGTCGGCCGCCTCGCCCGGCATCACCGCTTCCAGCACCGGCGGGATGGGGGGTTCGTAGGGGCGCAGCCCAAGGTCGTCAAACAGATACGCCGGGTCGATCCGCGCATTGTGCAGGGCCAGCGTCACCTGCCGGGTCGATCCGCCGGTGCTGCGCACCGCGGCCACGACCGGCTCGCCATTGAGGGCCTGATCGATCAGTTCGGTGTGCAGCACTTCCCAGGTGGCAATGTCTTTGCCGCCCAAGGTCATGATTTCGTCACCGGCCTTCAACTCGGCCTGCGCCGCAATGCTGTCGGCGGTGGGCGCGGCGATCATGGGGCGCATGCCCTCGACGCCGATCACGAAAATCAGCCAGTAAAAGGCAATGGCGAGAATGAAATTGAACACCGGGCCGGCCGCGACGATCATCGCGCGCTTGCCCACCGGCTGCGCGTCAAACGCCAGATGGCGCTCGTGCTCGGGCACCTCGCCTTCGCGGCTGTCGAGCATCTTGACGTAACCGCCCAGCGGAATGGCTGAGACCACCCATTCCACGCCATCGGCGGCACGCCGCGTCAACAGCGGCTTGCCAAAGCCGATCGAGAAACGCAGCACCTTGACGCCACAGCGTCGCGCGACCCAGTAATGGCCAAATTCGTGAAACGCCACCAACACGCCGATGGCCACCAGAAACCCGGCGATTGACCACATGACATCCATCATCCAACGCTCCTCGTCTGCACGTACGCGGCGGCGCGCGCGCGGGTTTCCGCGTCAATCGCCATCACGTGTTCCAGCCCTGCGGTCGGGGCGGACGCCACAGTTTCAAGCATCTCGCTGATCACTGCTGGAATTCCCATGAAGGGCAACCGCCCGGCCAGAAACGCTTCGACCGCCATTTCGTTAGCGGCGTTCAGTACCACCGGGGCCATACCGCCCTGCCGCAGGGTGGCTTCGGCCAGGGCCAGGCAGGGGAAGGCCTGGCGATCGGGCTCTTCGAAGTCGAGCCGCGACAGGGCCAGCAGGTCCAGCGCCGGCACGTCGACCGACCAGCGCTGCGGCCACGCCAGTGCGTGGGCAATGGGAATGCGCATATCAGGGCTGCCCAGTTGCGCGAGGGTCGATCCGTCGACATAGGTCACCATGGAATGAATGGTGCTTTGCGGGTGGACCATGACCTCCAGTTGGTCGGCAGTGACCGAGAACAGGGCGGCGGCCTCGATCAGCTCCAGACCCTTGTTCATCATGCTGGCGGAGTCGACCGAGATCTTCTGCCCCATCACCCAGTTGGGGTGCTTGACCGCCTGCGCGGGGGTTACCGAGGCCATGGCCTCGGCCGACCAGCCACGGAACGGGCCGCCCGAGGCGGTCAATACCAGCCGCGCGATGCCCTGCGGCGGGGTGCCGCAGCGATAACCCGGCGGCAGGCACTGGAACAGGGCGTTGTGCTCGGAATCGATGGGCAGGATCACGGCGCCGCTGGCGCGGGCGGCCGACATGATCATCTGCCCCGCCATCACCAACGGCTCCTTGTTGGCGATCATCACCTTCTTGCCGGCGTTGATCGCCGCCAGGGTCGGTCGCAGGCCAATCGCTCCCACGATGGCCGACATCACCTCGGTCGCCGCCGGCAATGCCGCCGCCGCCGTCAGCCCCTCCATGCCGGCCATGACCTCGATGGGCTCGCCCCTCAGCGCCTCGGCCAGTGCCCGCGCCGCGGTGACGTCGGCCATCACCGCAAGCCGGGGCCGGTGCTGCCGGCACACACGCACCATGGCGGCGACGTCGGTATGCGCGGTGAGCGCCAGCACCTGCACCTGGTCGGGGTGCTGGCCGGCGACGTCCAGGGTGGCGCGCCCGACCGATCCGGTGGCGCCCAGCACGACCAGTTGCTTCATGCCAGTCCCAGTGCGATCAGGCCCAGCACGAACAGCGGGACTGCGGCCACGACGCTGTCGATACGGTCCAGCATGCCGCCGTGGCCGGGCAGAATGTTGCCGCTGTCCTTGACGTTGGCGATGCGCTTGCAGGCGCTTTCAAACAGGTCGCCCAAGATCGAAAAGCCCCCGATGACGGCGCAGAGCAGCACAAACCCCAAGGCCGGCCCACCGGTCAGCTTGAACAGCCACAGGCCCACACCGGCCCACACGCCGCAGAGCAGCAACCCGCCCACCGCGCCTTCGCGGGTCTTGCCGGGCGAGATCAGCGGCGCCAGCTTGTGACGACCGAAGCGACGCCCCGCGAAGTAGGCCCCCACATCGGCCGCAAACACCAGAAACAGGGCGAACAGCAGCCACCATGCCCCCTCGGGCCGGGCATGCAAGTGGCCACAGGCGACGATGGTCGGCACCACCAGAATCAGGCCCTGCACCATGCCCCTCCGCGACTGGACACTGGGCCTGACCCGTTGCGGATACCCGGCAAGCGCCCAGGCCACCCAAAGCCAGTTCAGCAGCGACAGGCCAAGCAGCACCGGCAGCCACCCCGCCCACCGCGTGTGCGCCCACCAGGCCAGCATCACCAACCCGTAACTCAGTGCGGCGTAGCCCAACGCCACCGAAGGCGAGCGCGCCCACGTGGACAGTGTTGCCCATTCCCGCGCGGCAATGGCGCCGACCAGCGCGAACACTGCCACCAGCATGGCGCTGGGCGCCAGAAATATCGTGGCCAGCAGCAGCGCCAGCAGCACCACTGCGGTGAGCACCCGTTGCCGCAGCATCAGGCGCGCGCCGCCCGCGCCGCGGGGCGCGCGATGGCCGTGGAGCGGTCGGCACAGGGCAGGGCCCCAAAGCGCCGCTCACGGCTTGCGAACCACTGCAGCGCCGCGTCGAACGCGGCGTGGTCGAAGGCGGGCCAGAGAATGTCGGTGAAGTACAGCTCGGCGTAGGCCGCCTGCCAGAGCAGGAAATTGCTGAGCCGCCGCTCGCCGCCGGTGCGGATCAGCAGATCAACGTCGGGCAGGTCGCGGGTACTCAGTCGCGCCGTGACGGCTTCGGGGCTTACCGGAATGCCGTCATCCGCGCAGCGCTGCGCCGCCTGGCAGATGTCCCATTGACCGCCGTAATCGATGGCGATCACGACTTCCAGCGCGGTGTTGTCCACGGTCAGCGCTTCGGCCGCCTCCATGGCCTGCAGCAGGGCCGGGCTGAGGCGGGTGCGCGCGCCGATGAAGCGAAGGCGCACGTGCTGGGCGTGCAGCCTGGCCACTTCCTGACGAAAGGCGCGGGCAAACAGCCGCATCAGGACCCGGACCTCGGCCTCGGGCCGCGACCAGTTTTCTTGCGAGAACGCATAGAGCGTCAGCGCCCGGAGGCCGCGTTGACGGGCGAACTCAATCGCGGCCCGCACCGTGGCGCCGCCGACCCGATGCCCGACCGTACGGATGCGGCCGCGGCCTGCCGCCCAGCGGCCATTGCCATCCATGACGATGGCGACGTGCTGCGGAATCGCGGGAGCGGGCACAACCGGCATGCGTGAAAGGCTCAGACCGCCATCAGTTCTTTTTCTTTGGCCGCGCCCACTTCGTCGGCCTTGCTGATGTACAGGTCGGTGAGCTTCTGGATATCGGCTTCGGCGCGCTTTTCGTCGTCTTCGGTCAAGGTTTTCGCCTTCACCGCGTCCTTGATCGAGGTGTTGGCGTCGCGGCGCACCCCGCGAATGGTGACGCGGGTCTGCTCGACTTCGCTCTTCACCACCTTGACCAGATCGCGACGGCGTTCTTCGGTCAGCGGCGGCATGTTGATGCGCATCGTCGCGCCGGCGGTATTGGGCGTCAGGCCCAGATCGGACTTCATGATCGCCTTCTCGATGGCGGCGATCATGGTCCGCTCCCAAGGCGTGATCGACAGGGTGCGGGCGTCTTCGACCACCACGTTGGCCACCTGCGAAATCGGCACATCCGAACCGTAGTAATCGACCCGCACGTGGTCCAGCAGCGCGGGATTGGCTCGGCCGGTGCGCAGGCGCAGCAGCTGCGAGGCCAGGGTGTCGATGGATTTGGTCATGCGCGCTTCGATATCGCGCTTCAACTGGTTGAGGTCCATGGCTATCTCGGTTCCATCACAAACATCTGGGACGGCATCATCGGCGAAATGATTGCCGAAGTGTTCATACGCGCACGTAGGTGCCGGTGTTTTCGTCGCCGCTGAGGATCTGCATCAACGCACCGGGGCGCGCCATTTCGTAGACACACAGGGTCATGCGGTGGTCGCGCGCCATCACCAGCGCGGTCTGATCCATCACCCCGAGGCGACGGTTCAGCGCCTCGTCGTAGGTCAGCGTGCGGTAGCGCGTCGCGGTCGGGTCTTTCTTGGGATCGGCAGTGTAGACGCCATCGACCAGGGTGGCCTTGAGCAACAGATCGGCGCCCACTTCCACCGAGCGCAGTGCGGCGGCCGAGTCGGTGGTGAAAAACGGGTTGCCGGTGCCGGAGGCAAAGATCACCACCCGCCCTTTTTCAAGATGACGAATCGCGCGACGGCGAATGTAGTCTTCGCACACCTGGTTGATCTTCAGGGCGCTCATCACCCGCACTTCAACGCCGGCGCGTTCGATGGCGTCCTGCAGCGCCAGCGCGTTGATGACGGTGGCCAGCATGCCCATGTGGTCGCCCGTCACCCGGTCCATACCGGCGCGGGCCAGCCCTTCGCCGCGAAAGATGTTGCCGCCGCCCACCACCAGCGCCACCTGCACACCGGCTTCGATCGCCGCCTTGACCTCACCGGCGATGAAGGTGGTGACGTCGGCATCGATCCCGAATGGCAGGTCGCCCAAAAGCGCTTCGCCGGAGAGCTTCAACAGAATGCGCGGGTAAACGGGCTTCGCTGACATCAATCACCTCTCCATGCAATACACACAACAAGGCCCCGTTTCCGGGGCCTTGAAAACGTCTGGCCAGTGTAACGCCAGATCAGGCTGACAAACCGGCCTGAGCGGCCACTTCGGCAGCAAAATCAGTGGCCTGCTTCTCAATCCCTTCACCGACTGCAAAGCGCACGAAGCTCGCGACCTCGGCCTTGTTGGCGGTCAGCAACTGGCCCACGGTCTGATCCGGCTGTTTGACGAAAGGCTGGCCCAGCAGGGTGATCTCGCTGACCACCTTGCGAATCTTGCCTTCGGCCATTTTCGCCAGAATCTCGGCCGGCTTGGCTTTCTTGCCGTCTTCGATGTCCTGCGCCTGCTCCTGGGCGATCTGCGCATCGATAATCTTGCGCTCGGAGGCCAGCACCTCGGGATCGACATCATCGGCCGACAGGAAGCGCGGGCTGGACGCCGCAATGTGCATGGCGATGTCGCGCGCGATGTCGATGTCGCCCTGCTTCAGGGCCACCACCACGCCAATCTTCGAACCGTGCAGGTAATGCGCCAACGCGCCACCGGCGGCGGCCACGACCGAGAAGCGGCGGATGGAGATGTTCTCACCGATCTTGGCGATCATCGCGCGACGCTTTTCTTCCAGCGTCTGACCACCCACGTCCAGCGCCAGCAGCGCCGCCATGTCGGCAGGACGCTTGGCCAGCGCCAGCGCCGCAACCTCATCGGCAAAGGCCTTGAAGTCGTCGCCCTTGGAAACGAAGTCGGTTTCGGAGTTGACTTCGACCAGCGCCACGGCATCGTCGGCAATCGCACTGCCGATCACGCCTTCGGCGGCCACACGCGAACCTTTCTTGTCGGCCTTGGCCATGCCGTCCATGCGCAGCTTCTCGACGGCCTTTTCGATGTCACCATCGTTGGCTTCGAGTGCCTTCTTGCAGTCAATCATCCCGGCGCCGGTGCGCTCGCGGAGTTCCTTGACCTGGGATGCAGTCACTTGGCTCATCTTATTCCTCGTTGGTTTCGGGCTTGGCGTCGGCGGCGGCTGGCGCGGTGTCAGCGGCAAGCGCAGGCGCGGCTTCGGCTACCGACGCGGGCTTGGCAGCACGCGGGGCACCACCGCCTGAGGGCTTGCCGCCGCCGTCACGGCGCGGGCCGCCGGGGGGACGGCGCGGGCGCTGCGAGCGGTCTTCAGCCACCGGCTCGGGCGTTTCGCGGAACGGAATCGGGTTGGCGCCGCGGGCATAGATGATGGCGTCGGCAATGCATTCGGCATACACACGCACGGCGCGGGTGGCATCGTCGTTGCCGGGAATCACATGGTCGACCACGCTGGGGTCATTGTTGGTGTCGACCACCGCAATGACCGGAATGCCCAGCTTGCGGGCTTCGAGCACGGCGTTCTTTTCGTAGCCGGTGTCGATGATGAACAGGCCGTCGGGCAGGCTGGGCATGGCCTTGATGCCGCCCAGTGAACGGCGCAGTTTTTCCAGTTCGCGCTGGAACATCAGCTGTTCTTTCTTGTTGAGACGGTTGATGGTGCCGTCTTCAACCTGCTTCTCCATGTCGATGAGGCGCTTGACCGAGCCTTTCACCGTCTTGAAGTTGGTGAGCATGCCGCCCAGCCAGCGCTGGCTGACGTAGGGCATGCCGCAGCGCTGGGCTTCTTCTTCGACGGCGTCACGCGCGGCGCGCTTGGTGCCGACGAACAGGATGCGGCCGCCGTTGGCGGCGAGCTGGCCTGCATAATTGCAGGCATCGCGCAGCATCGGCAGCGTCTGTTCAAGGTTGATGATGTGAATGCGGTTACGGTCACCAAAAATGAACTCGTCCATTTTGGGGTTCCAGTAACGCGTGCGGTGACCAAAGTGGACGCCCGCTTCCAGCAGTTGCCGCATGGTGATATCAGCCATGGGATTTATTCCTTTGTTCAATGGGTTGATGGCAAATCGCAGGCTATGGACTCATTGCTTGAGCGCCGAGCCACCCTTGAAACCTGCGAATGGATTAGCCCTTAAAACAACCTTCGTTGCCTTTAAGGGGCGCGCTTTATACCATTGCGCCCCCTCGCCTCACAACTTCCTGTCTTTTCGCGCGAGGGTGGAGCTGCCAATCCTGATGTCCGTCACGATCAAAACCCCCGAAGCACAGGACAAGATGCGCGCCGCCGGCCAGGCCGCCGCCTCGGTGCTGACCATGATCGAACCGCATGTGAAGCCGGGCGTGACCACGGGAGAGCTGGATCGCATCTGCCGTGAGTTCGTCGAGGGCCCGCTGGGCTGTGTGTCGGCCACGGTGGGCTATACCGCAGGCGGCTCGAGGCCGCCGTTCACCGGGGCCATCTGCACCTCGGTGAATCACGTGGTCTGCCACGGCATTCCCGGCAACAAGGTGCTGAAGAAGGGCGACATTCTCAATATCGATGTCACCGTCATCAAGGACGGTTACCACGGTGACACCAGCAAGATGTACTTCGTTGGCGAGCCCACGGTACTGGCGCGGCGCTTGGTCGAGACCTGTCACCAGGCCATGATCCAGGGGATCGAGCAGGTGCGGCCCGGCGCGCGGCTCGGCGATATCGGGCACGCCATCCAACAATTGGCCGAGGCCGCCGGCTATGCCATCGTCCGTGAATACTGCGGCCACGGCATCGGGCTGGTGTTTCACGAAGACCCTCAGGTGGTGCACTACGGCAGGCCCGGCACCGGTTTCGAACTCAAGGAAGGCATGACCTTCACCATTGAACCCATGCTCAACGCAGGACGTGCGGCCGTCAAAGAGCTGCCCGACCAGTGGACGGTGGTCACCAAGGATCACAGCCTGTCGGCGCAGTGGGAACACACCGTGCTCGTCACCCGCGACGGCCATGAAGTGCTGACGCTGCGGGACGGCGCGCTTTGATCGAAGCAGGCGCAAGCCGAATTCTCGACGACGACGACGAATCCGACGCCGTCTTTTCACCGGCCAAGGTGCGGGCCCGTCTGGCCAAGGGCCAGTACACGATCAATGCCTTTCGCGAGACGTTGAACTGGGGTCGCGACCGCCTGTTCGCCATGTTTGAAGACGGCGGCCGTGCCGAAACGCTGGTGCACGCCCGCGCCCACCTCGTCGACGAATGCCTGCGCGCGGCCTGGACCCTGCATTTTCCGGATCAGCCCGCCGGCCTGGCCATGCTGGCGGTGGGCGGCTACGGTCGCGGTGAACTGCTGCCGCACTCCGACATCGACATCATGCTGCTGCACGAGGGGGACGCCCTGCAGCGGCACCGCAACCCGCTTGAGCGGCTCACCGCCTTCGGCTGGGACATTGGCCTGGAGGTCGGCCAGAGCGTGCGCACGCTCGACGAGTGCGTCGACGAAGCGCGCAAAGACATCACCGTCATCACCACCCTGCTGGAGGCACGCCCCCTCTGCGGCGACGAGGTCCTGGCGGGACGGCTGGAGGCGGCACTGTCGCCCGACGTCCTGTGGCCGGTGGCCGAGTTCTTCGCCGGCAAGAAGGCCGAGCAGCAGGCGCGCTACGCCAAGTTTGACGACACTGCCTACAAGCTGGAGCCCAATGTCAAGGAAGGCCCCGGCGGCCTGCGCGACATTCACACCATCGCCTGGGTGGCCAAGCGCCACTTCGGCAACCGCACCCTCATGGCGCTGAAGGACGAGGGCTTTCTCACCGAGCAGGAGGCCCGCGAGCTGTTCGCCGGACAAGACTTCCTGTGGCGGGTGCGCTTTGCGCTGCACAAGCTGGTCGGGCGCCGCGAAGACCGTTTGCTGTTTCACCACCAGATCAGGGTGGCCGAGCTGTTCGGCTTTGTCGATGACGACCGCAACCGCGGCGTCGAGCAGTTCATGCAGTTGTACTACCGCACCATCAAGACGCTGTCGTGCCTCAACGACCTGCTGCTACAGCTGTTCGACGAAGCGATTCTGCGTGACGAGGCCCGCGAGCGCATCACCCCGCTCAACGCCCGCTTCCAGAAGCGCGGCGACACCATCGAGGCGGTGGACGACGCCGTCTTCACCCGCGCTCCCTGGGCGCTGATCGAGATTTTCCGTCTGATCCAGGTCGAGCCCGACATCAAGGGCGTGCGCGCTGAAACCCTGCGAATGATCCTCCGCGACGGCCGCCTGATGGACGCCAACGCGCGCAGCGATCTGCGCGCGCGCACCCTGTTCATCACCATGATTCGCCACGGCGACGGCCTGACCCGCGCCCTGCGGCTGATGAACCGCTACGGGGTGCTGGGCCGGTACCTGCCCAGTTTCGGCAAGATCGTCGGGCTGATGCAGTTCGACCTGTTCCACACCCTCACCGTGGATGAGCACGTACTGCGCGTGCTGCGCAACACGCGGCGCTTCCAGATCCCGCGTTTCGCCGAAGAGCTGCCCATCGCCTGCAAGGTGATGGAAACCCTGCCGAAGCCCGAGCTTCTGCATCTGGCGGCGCTGTTCCACGACCTGGCCAAAGGGCAAGGGGGTGATCACAGCGAGCTGGGCGCCATCGAGGCCGAGAAGTTCTGTCTTGATCATGGCCTCGCCCATTCCGAAGCCGAGCTGGTCGCGTGGCTGGTGAAGAATCACCTGGTGATGTCGCTCACGGCGCAGAAGCAGGACCTCAGCGACCCCGCCGTGATCGCCACCTTTGCCGCGCGGGTCGGCAACCGCGAGCGGCTGGATTACCTGTTTCTGCTCACCTGCGCCGACATTCGGGCCACCAATCCGGCCCTGTGGAACGCCTGGCGCGAAAGCCTGCTCACCGAGCTGTACCGCACCACCAAACGGGCCTTTCAGCGCGGCTTGAGCAATCCGATGACCGACGAGGAAGAGGTCAGCCTCACCCAGCGGGCGGCGCGCCAGCAATTGCAGGCGGCCGGCGCCGACATGGCGGCCGTCAGCCAGCTCTGGTCACGCTTCGATGCCGACTACTTTCTGCGCCACAGCGCTGAAGAACTGATCTGGCAGGTGCCGGCCCTGCTCAGCGAAGACGCACAGCACCTGCCCCTGGTGCGCGTCGAAACGCTGGCCGATCGCGGCACCACGGTGTTCATCTACATGCGTGACCGCGAGCGTCTGTTCGCCGTCACCACCGGGGTGCTGGCGCGCATGGGCCTGAACATTCTCGATGCCCGTCTGCACACCACCCATGACGGCCACGTGCTCGACACCTACGCAATTGCCGAGGCCGACAACCAGCCGGTCGAGGCCAGCATGCGTTTCAACGAGATCACCACCCAGCTCAAGCAGGCGCTCAGCGACCCCGAGTCGGGCAAAGTGGCGGTCAACCGCCGTATTCCTTACCGGCTCAAGCACTTCAGCACGCCGACCCGGGTGCTGTTTCGCCAGGACGCCTCGCGCAACCGCACGGTGCTCGAGCTGGTGGCCGCCGACCAGCCCGGGCTGTTGTCCTTGATCGGCCGCATTTTTGCCAAGCGCGGCATTTCGCTGGACGCCGCCAAGATCGCCACCATCGGCGAACGCGCCGAAGACGTTTTTTACCTGTCCGATCGTGATGGCCAGCCCATCACCGACCCCAAGGCGCTCGAGGCCCTGCGTGAAGTCATTGCCCGCACGCTCGATCGCCCCGAAACCGAAGTCTGACCTTTCCGGAGTAAACCCTATGACGCTGCAAGCCCAGCTCGATGCACTGTGGGACGCGCGCGCCCAGTTTGATCCCACCAACCCCGAGCATCGCCGGCCGGTGGAACAGGCCATCGCCCTGCTCGACAACGGGGAGGCCCGGGTGGCCGAGCCGACCGCCAGCGGGTGGGAAGTGCACCAGTGGCTGAAAAAGGCCGTGCTGCTGTCGTTCCGCCTGGCCGACAACGCCCCGGTTGAAATGGGCGCGCTGCGGGGCTACGACAAGGTGCCCTTGAAATTTGAAGGCTGGGCGGCGGCCGACTTCACCCGCCAGGGCGCGCGCGTGGTGCCGCCCGCTGCAGTGCGCCGCGGCAGCTTCATCGCCAAGAACGCGGTGCTGATGCCCAGCTACGTCAACATCGGCGCCTACGTCGGTGAAGGCAGCATGGTCGACACCTGGGCCACCGTGGGCTCCTGTGCGCAGATCGGCGCCCGCGTGCATTTGTCCGGCGGCGTCGGCATCGGCGGCGTGCTCGAACCGCTGCAGGCCAACCCCACCATCATCGAGGACGACTGCTTCATCGGCGCCCGCAGCGAGATTGTCGAAGGGGTGATCATCGAAAAGGGCTCGGTCATTTCCATGGGCGTGTTCATCGGCGCCAGCACACCCATCTACGATCGCGAAAGCGGCGACACCCTTTACGGCAAAGTGCCTGCCGGCAGCGTCGTGGTGGCTGGCAGCCTGCCGCGTGACGGCGGTCGCTACCACCTCAATTGCGCAGTCATCGTCAAGAAGGTCGACGAAAAAACCCGCGCCAAGACCGGCATCAACGAACTGCTGCGCGACGCGCAGCAGCAAGGCTGAACCCGGCCAGGCCACGCTGATGGACGCCACGCTGGAACTGCTCAAGGCCCTTGTCGCCCGGCCCTCCAACACGCCGGACGATGCCGGCTGCTGCGACCTGCTGATGGCGCGGCTGCAGCCTCTGGGGTTTGCCGCCGAGTATTTCAATGCCGGCGGCGTGACCAACCTGTGGGCAAGCTTGCGCCGCGGCGACGGCCCATTGATGGTTCTGGCGGGGCACACCGACGTGGTGCCCACCGGCCCGCTGGACCAGTGGCGCAGCCCGCCGTTTGAACCCACCGTGCACGACGGCCTGCTCTACGGTCGGGGGGCCGCCGACATGAAGTCCGGCATCGCCGCCATGGTGGCGGCCGCCGAGCGCTTCACCGCGCGCGACCACTGGGCCGGCACCCTCGCATTTCTCATCACCAGCGACGAGGAAGGCCCCGCCACCTACGGCACGCAGTACGCCATCGAGCAGCTCAAGGCGCGCGGCGTGGTGCCGGATTACGCGATCGTGGGCGAGGCCTCGAGCAACCTCACCTTGGGCGATCGCATCATGATCGGCCGGCGTGGCTCGCTCAACGGCCGGCTGAAGGTGCTCGGCAGGCAGGGGCACGTCGCCTACCCGCACAAGGTCGAGAATCCCATCCTTCGTGCGGCGCCCGTGCTGGCGCGCCTGGCGGCCGAGACCTGGGACGAGGGCAACGCTGACTTCCCGCCAACCTCGTTCCAGATTTCCAACATCAATGCCGGCACCGGCGCGACCAATGTGGTGCCCGGCACCCTGGACGTGGTGTTCAATTTCCGCTACTGCACCGAGTCCACCGATGCGCAGTTGCGGCAGCGCGTGCAGGCCATGCTCGATGAAGCGGGTCTGCGATACGAATTGAATTGGGAACTGTCGGGCAAGCCCTTCCTCACCCGGCACGGCGCGCTCACCGAGGCCGCCAGTGACGCGATACACGCGGTCACCGGCGCAGCGCCGGAACGCTTCACCGGCGGCGGCACGTCCGACGCGCGATTCATTTCGCCCTGGGGCGCCCAGACCATCGAGCTGGGTCCGATCAATGCCTCCATCCACAAGATCGACGAGCACGTCCGCATCGCCGATCTTGCGCCGCTATCACGGATGTACGAAAGCATCCTCGACCGGCTGCTGCGGCCTTGAGGCGCCAGCGCCCCGACAGACATCACGACCTGCGGGGCCGCCGCATCTCGCGACACGATCACCCAACCGTGGGCCTCACAGATTGCTTACCCCCGCGGCGACATGCCCCGACGGAACGTACTGGGCCGCCGATTCACAATGGCCGGTCTGGTCGTCGAAGAAAAAGTCCGGAGCAAACGCGCGTAGAAATCGGGCCTTGTCGAGACCGCCCAGAAACATGGCCTCGTCCACTTCGAGGCCCCAGTCCATCAAGGTACGGATGGCCCGCTCGTGTGCGGGGGCGCTGCGCGCCGTGACCAGGGCGGTGCGCAACCGGATCGGCAGGGTGATTCCGGCGCTTTGCTGCAGCGCGTGCAAGGCGGCCAGCAAAGGTTTGAAAGGCCCTGGCGGCAGCGGCCGCGCCACCGATTCGACCTCGTGCCGGGTGAAGGCCGGCAAGCCGTCACGCTGAAAAATCTGCTCGGCCTCGTCGGAAAACAACACCGCATCACCGTCGAAGGCAATCCGCACTTCGTCAACCTTCGAGCCGCTCGCGGGTTTTGACAGCGGCATGACCCTGGCCGCCGGAAATCCCGCATCCAGCGCGGCGCGTACGTCGTCACCATTCATCGACAGAAACAGGTGCGCGCCCAGCGCATCGAGATAGCCAAAGGGCGGACGGCCACGCGTGAACATGCCGCGCTCCAACTGCAGGCCGTGATGGGCCGCCGAGCGGAAGGCGCGCAGACCCGACACCGGATCGTTGCGCGACAGCAGCACCACTTCGACGCGCGGCGTGTCGCCCTGATTGAACGCCAGGAGTTTCTGCACCAGCGGAAAGGCAATACCGGGGCGCGCCGGCACATCCAGACGCGCGAGCTGCAGCTTCATGTAGGCGCGGTCGTTCTGCGCCTCGAAAAGCTGGTTTTCTTCTTCGAAATCGAACAGCGCGCGCGATGACAAGGCCACCACGAGGCGTCCATCCAGACTTACCGCCATGCCGCCTTCTCCACGATTCCGACCCGCCTGCAGCCTACAGGCTCGACGCGCCAGGTGACGCTCGTCAGACTCGCGCCTTTGGAGCCAATTGGGGTTTTGACAGTGAACCTTTGCGCCTGGACCCGGCCATGACGCCGAACAGCGCACCGAGGCTGGCATTGTTTGCCTACGGCAGCCTGCGCGAGCGCAAGGTGCAGCGCTGGCTGTTCGGCCGCGCCGTTCCGGCCACACCCGACAGTGTGCAAGGTGCGTGCTGCCGGTGGGTGGATGACCTCGACGCCGACCTGTTTCGCCTCACCGGACAGCGCGGCTGCCCCATGCTGCGGCTCGATGCCAACACCTCTGCGCGCATCGATGGCGAACGCCTGAGGCTCAGCGCCGCGGCACTGCAGCGGGCCGATGCCTATGAAGGCGACGCCTACCGGCGCGAGGTCGTGCAGCTGCTGTCGGGGCATCGCGCCTGGGTGTACGTCGAGGCGCGCCGTGCGCGGCGCTGATCACGCAAAAGCCCCGCGCGGCGTCTGCCGGGCGGGGCTTTGATCAAACGACGCTCAAACGAAGCCGGGGGGCCTTCAGGCGCCTTTTTCCAGCCCATTGTTCCACTTGCCCTGCGCCGCCAGGCCATTCATCTTGGCGCGGTGCAGGTGGGCGGCACGGCCTTTGTCCAGGCCCTCGGTCTTGCCGCCCCAGGCCTTCAGCGCCGCTGCCTGCAGCGCGCGACCGTAAGAAAAGGTCAGGGTCCAGGGCAGGTTGCCGATCTTGTTCATGGCATCGAGATGCGCGGTGGCATCGACGTCGCTCTGGCCGCCCGAAAGGAAGGCGATGCCCGGTACCGCCGCGGGCACGCGGCGCTTCAGAACCTTGACGGTGCGCTCGGCCACTTCCTGCACGCTGGCCTGCTCCGGGCATTTCTTGCCCGAAATGACCATGTTGGGCTTGAGGATCATGCCTTCCAGGTACACGTCCTGCGCCGAAAGCTCGGCGAACACCGCGTCGAGCACCAGGTCGGTGATTTCTTCGCAGACGTCGATGGGGTGGTCACCGTCCATCAGCACTTCGGGCTCGACGATCGGCACGATGCCGGCCTCCTGACACAGCGCCGCATAGCGGGCCAGGGCATGGGCGTTGACGTGGATGGCGTAATCCGACGGCGCGTTCTCGGTGATATTGATCACCGCGCGCCACTTGGCGAAGCGGGCCCCTGCGGCATGGTATTTCTCAAGCCGGGCCCTCAGGCCATCAAGGCCTTCGGTCACGGTTTCGTCTTCATGGGCGTTGGCCAGCGGCTGCGCGCCCTTGTCGACCTTGATGCCGGGAATCACGCCCTTGGATTGCAGCAGTTCCGAAAACGACTGACCGGCCAGCGACTTCTGGAACAGGGTCTCCTCAAACAGAATGACACCCGAGGTGTATTGCTCGAAACCCTCAGTGGTGAACAGCATGTCGCGATAGGTCTGACGGTTGGCTTCGGTGTTCTCGACGCCAATGGTGTCAAACCGCTTCTTGATCGTGCCCGTTGATTCGTCGGCAGCCAACAGGCCACGGCCGGGCGCCACCATGGCCTTGGCAATTGCATTCAGGGCATCAAAATTCATCGTGCGGTCTCATCAGAAATTGTCGGGGGCTGAATTGTACTGATACCCACCCCCTGCGCGACAGCATTCGCGGCGCGCTCGTACACTAGGGGCCTATGAAACACGTCCTCGACCTTGGCCCCGCCGTGGCCTTTTTTGTTGCCTACTATCTGGGCGACATCTACACCGCGACGCTGACCGTCATCATTGCGCTGTTCGTGACGGTGGCCGGATACGGGTTGCTGGAACGCCGGCTGCACAAGCTGCACCTTGCCGCCGCGCTGGCCGCCCTGGTGTTTGGCGGACTGACGCTCTACGTGCGCGACCCCACCTTCATCAAGTTCAAGCCGACGATGATGTACGCGCTGCTGGGCCTGGTGCTGCTGGGATCGCACTGGATCGGGGATCGCGTGCTGCTGCAGCGCCTGCCGCAAACCGTGGTAGCGCTGCCAGAGACCCTTTGGCGGCGGCTCAACGCCATCTGGGGCGCCTTCTTTCTGGCGCTGGCGGGGCTGAACCTGCTGGTCGCCAGCCAGTTCAGCGAAGAGGTGTGGGTACAGTTCCGCACCTATGGCTACTCCATCATCACCTTCGTTTTCCTGTTGACGCAGCTGCCGTTCCTGACCAAGTACATGCCACAGCAGGCGGACAAGCCCTGATGTGGTTCATGATTCTGGCCGACGACGCGCCCGGCAATGCCGCCCTGCGCACGGCGCAACGCCCGGCGCACCTTGCCTATCTGCAGGCCCTGATTGATGACCATCGCCTGCTGCTTGCAGGGCCGCGTCCGCTGGAGCCCGGCAAGCCGCTGAGCGAAACCCCCATCATCGGCAGCCTGATCATCGCCGACTTCGACAGCCTGGAAGCCGCCCAGCAGTGGGCCGCAGGCGATCCCTACGCCAAGGCCGGCCTGTTCGAGCAGGTGCGGATCGAGGCGTTCGTCAAGGCACTCCCAGCATGAGCGCCCACCGCATCGCACTGATCGAGACGGCCCTGCGCGCCGCGCTGTCGCCCACCGAACTGACGGTACGCGACGACAGCCACCTGCACGCCGGGCACGCCGGTGCGCAGAGTGGCCGTGGGCATTTTCACGTCACCCTCACCAGTGCAGCCTTCGTCGGCCTGACGCCCATTGCCCGTCACCGTGCGGTGTACGCCGCCCTCGGCGACCTGATGGACACCGACATTCACGCCTTGTCGATGCGCCTGCAAACGCCCTGACCCCGACTGGAACGGCGCGCTGATTCAGGCTTGCAGCGGCGTCCCTGCGGCGACGGATGCCGGCTCGACCAACGTGGCCCGGCCGGCTTCGGCCAGCGCACGGCGCAGCTGGGCCTCCACGACATCCGGGGTTTTCTGGGCCACCGATTCAAGGTGCACCAGCGCCACGCGGGCGAACACTTCGGCCGACTGTTGCAGTGCGTCCGGCACGTCGAGACCGTCCAACAGCATCTCCAGACGTGACTGGGCGCGTTGCGCCGCAGCGGCATCGAGGCCCATCCACACCACCGCGAACTGATCGTCGGCATAGCGGGCCACCGCCTTGCAGGCGCCCTCGGCGCGTTGCAGCGGCTTGAGCTGGTCGGCCAGGGCACACAAGGCGCGGTCCCCCGTGCCATGACCATGCTGGGCATTGAAGGCCCCGAACCGATTGATGTCGATCAGCGCCAGGGTCAGCGACTGCGATTCGCGCCGTGCCTGGGCCCACAGTTGCGCCAAGCGGATGTTCCACTCGTGCCGGTGGGCCAGCCCGGTGAGGCTGTCGACGCGGCTCAGCAGCGTCTGTGACTGCTCGATCAGCCACATCAGCCGCTGGGTACGGTCCTGGTGCACGCTCAAGGTGGCGGCGATGGCAAACAGCAGCAGCGTGATCAGTGACTCGCGATGCAGCAGGCCGGCGCGGTCGCTGCTCATCACGGCATCCTGCAGCAGCAAAATGGCGGCGCTGATCACGATGCCCGGCAGCAGGTAGTGCCAGCGATAGCGACCAAACGCGCTGACCAGGATCCACGCCGTCGCCAACCAGATGGCCATCAGGTCAGCGTCGCCACCCCGGATCATCAGCCACAGGCGCAGCCCCAGAAGCCAGGCAACCGCCACGGTGATGGCCGCGATCTGCAGCCAGCGAACGGCCCGCTCACCCAAGCGCGGCGCCCGAGCGACGACGGCCGCCGTGAGCAGCATCAGGGCAATACTGGCAACGGTAAGCCCGGTCAGCCAGCCTGGCCCCTGGGTGGCGGCCTCGCCTTCGGGTTGGCCACTCACTGCCCACAGGGCGAGCAGCGGCATGCACAGCAGCAAGGCCCGCAGCAGACGACCCTGCCGCCGGCGCGCTGCGGCATACGCCGCCTCAAGTCCGGGCGGAAAGGCGAACGGCCAGCGCTGGGTGCGCTGGCTGAGCAGTTGCAGGGTTCTTAGCGAGGGCGTGACTGACATCGGTTTCATGGCGTCATCTTCGGGTCGGCCTCAGTTATACCGACCCCCATGCAATGGATGGGCCAGCGACGGGCCGGGGGCCGGTTTCGACTGATCAGTGGTATCGGACCGGCTCTGACGCACGATTGCCCAAAAGGTTCAGGCCGCCCTTGGCGGGTCCAGCAGTTTGAGAAGCGCTTCCCAGTCCAGCACGGTGACGCCCAGCTTCTCGGCCTTGACCCGCTTGGACCCGGCCGCCTCGCCCGCCACCACGTAATCGGTCTTGCTCGACACGCTGCCCACCACCTGTCCACCGGCCGCGGTGATACGTGCCGCCACCGCGTCACGCGCTTCGGGCAGGGTGCCGGTGATCACGAAACGCCGGCCCGACAGCGGCCCTTCAGCGGACGCCACCGCCACGTCGGGCCAGTGCACCCCGGCCTCGCGCAGGCGCTGCACCATAGCCTGCTTCTGCGGATCACTGAACCAGTCGACCAGGCGTTTGGCCACCTCGGGCCCTACGTCGGCCACGGCGCGCAGTCGCGGATACCGGTCCTTGTCCTTTTCTTCGCCCGCGGTCGCGGCATCGGCCTCGCAGGCCGCCAGCAATGCCTCGTAGCGGCCGAAATGCTGCGCCAGGGTGTCGGCGGTGCGCTCGCCCACGTCACGAATCCCGAGGCCGTAGAGCAGCCGCGCCAGCGTGGTCGACTTGGCCTTGTCCAGGGCCGCGACACGATTGGCCGCCGATTTTTCGCCCATGCGCTCCAGGCCCATCAGCGACTCGGCGGTCACGGCGAACAGGTCGGCAGGCTCGGCGACCCGCCCGTGGTCAATGAGCTGCTGCATCAGTTTGTCGCCGATGCCTTCGATGTCGAGCGCGCGACGCGAAACGAAATGCAGCAAGGCCGCATGCAGTTGCGCCGGGCAGCCCAGCCCCGCCGGGCAACGCGCCACCACGGCGTCGTCACTGCGCTCGACCTCGGTCCGGCAGGCTGGGCATTGCGACGGCAAATCGATGATGCGCGCGTCGCTCGGGCGCTGCCCGATGACCACTGCCTTGACCTCGGGAATCACATCACCGGCGCGGCGCACGATGACGGTGTCACCGATGTGGATGTCCTTGCGCCGAATCTCGTCAAGGTTGTGCAAGGTGGCGTTGGACACCGTGGCGCCGCCCACGAACACCGGCGCAAGACGCGCGACCGGGGTAATTGCGCCGGTGCGGCCCACCTGGAACTCGACATCCAGCAGCCGCGTCTGCGCCTCTTCAGCGGGGAATTTGTAGGCGATGGCCCAGCGCGGCGCGCGCGCCAGTTCGCCCAGCTCTTCGCGCGCCGCCAGCGCGTCGAGCTTGTACACGACACCATCGATGTCGAAGGGCAGTTGGGGACGTTGCGCCAGCAGCTTTTCATAGCAGGCCAGGCAGGCGTCAGCGCCTTCGGCCACGGCATTCAAGGGGTTCACCGGCAGGCCCCAGTCGCGAAACTGCGCCAGCAGCGCCTGCTGGGTGGCCGGCAGCGTGTAGCCGTCGCTGGCACCCAGGGCATAGACGTACAACTGCAAAGGCCGTTGCGCGGTGAGCTGCGGGTCGATCTGTCGCAAGGCGCCGGCTGCGGCATTTCGCGGGTTGACGAAGGTCCTGTCACCGCGCGCGGCCTGCTCGGCATTGAGCCTGGCGAAGCCGGCGTGCGGCATGAACACCTCACCGCGCACCTCCACCATGGGCGGCGCCTGCCCGCGCAGGCGCAGTGGCAGGCTGCGCAGGGTGCGCAGGTTGGCGGTGATGTCTTCACCGGTCTGGCCATCGCCACGGGTCGCGCCCTGCACGAAGCGACCGTGCTCATAGCGCAGATTCACGGCGAGGCCGTCGAGCTTGGGCTCGACCATGTAGGCCACTTGTGCGCGCCCCAGACCTTCGCAGACGCGCCGGTCGAAGCTCAGAAACTCGCCCTCGTCCAAGGCATTGTTGAGCGAGCGCATCGGCACCCGGTGCGGCGCGGGCGCGAAGGCGCCCGAGGGACTGCCGCCCACCCGCTGCGTCGGCGAGTCGGGGCGCACCAGCTCGGGATCAGCCGCTTCAAGCGCCTGCAATTCCCTCAGCAGCGCGTCGTATTCGGCATCGTCCATCTGCGGTTGGTCGAGCACGTAGTAGGCGTGCTCTGCGTCGGTCAGCCGCCGCCGCAATTCCGCCGCACGCGCCGCCGAGTCGGACGCCCCCGGCTTCAAGCGGCTTGCGCGGCCGCCGCGACCTTTTGCCGCAGGGCGGCGCGGCTGGCCGCCGTCAACGGTTGGCGCGCCTGGTCAAAGACATCGGCATCGAGCGCCCCGGCCAGACGGTCGCTGGTGATGAACAGGTCTTCCAGCGCCGCGACCGGATCTTGCGGACCGGGCACGGTGAGATACAGCGTCAGGCCCGGCGCGGCGAAGCGCCCGGCGTCTGCCGGGTCCAGCGCGCCGGGCTTGACCAGGCTGGCGATCGAAAACGACACGTCGTCGCCGGAGCCACGTTGGTAGATTTTTTCGGGCGTCGGCACCAGTTTCTGCGCCCTGAGTGCCGCATGAATGCGCGTGCCGGGCAGTGACCGGCCTTCGCGTTCGGCAACAAACAGCACCACCACACAGTCGGGCGCAGCCTCGGAGGCCGCGGTCGATTGGGTCGCCGCCGCTGGCTCGGCCGGCGCTGCCTCGGCGGGCGCCAACTCGGGGGGCGCGTCCATGGCGTCCTGCGGGTTGCTGCTGGGCGTGCGCAACAGGCCACTGCCCAGCGAGGGTGCAGCCCTGTCGGTTGCGGGCGACCCCTCGCGATCGGCCGACAGGGTCGGCACCTTGCGCGCCTTGCCGGCGAGCGAATGATCCGACACGGACGCCGCACCTGCGGCTGCAGCCGGTGCTTGCGCCGGCGACTGAGCACGTTTGGGCGGGGGCGGTGGCGGTCTGCTGTCGGGTGCCGCGGTTGGCAGAGCGGCCTCCGCCCCATCACCCTCTTTGACCTTGCGCGGACGGCCCACGCCAAACTCATCGAACTCCCCGGCGGCGCTGCCGAAAATGTCCATCTGGTCACCCAGAGGCAGGCCCTTGCCGCCGCTGCCACCGCTGGATCGGGAGGGCGGCGTCCAGCGCGCGCCGCCAATCGAGTCTCGGCGGCGCTCGCGCAGGGCGTTGATGATCACCCCCAAGATGATGAGGATTCCCAATATCAGCAGGGCCAGCTGCAACTTGTTCATGACGAATGCCCCCGGAGCGTGTTGGTCTCGAAATCTCGCCCGCCGGCTTCAATCCCCGGATGGATCGATGTGGCGGTCACGTGCTGTCACCTTCGCCCACTTCGGTCAGGGCAACCGCCTGATCGACATCGACGCTGACCAGTCGCGACACCCCTGGCTCCTGCATGGTGACGCCGTGCAATTGATGCGCGAGTTCCATCGTGATTTTGTTGTGGGTGATGATAATGAATTGCACGTTCTGCGACATTTCGCGCACGACCTCGCAAAAGCGGCTGACGTTGGCGTCGTCCAGCGGGGCATCGACCTCGTCCATCAGGCAGAACGGTGCCGGGTTGAGCTCGAACAGGCCCAGCAGCAGGGCGACCGCCGTCATCGCCTTTTCGCCCCCCGACAGAAGCTGGATGGTCGCATTGCGTTTGCCGGGCGGCCGCGCCATCACCCGCACCCCGGCATTGAGCAGGTCATCGCCGATCAGCTCCAGGGTGGCTTCGCCGCCCCCGAACAATTTCGGGAAGCGATCGCGAAACACCGTGTTGACCCGATCGAAGGTGTCACGAAACAGGGCCTTGGTGTCGCCGTCGATCTTCTGCATGGCGGCCTCCAGCGTTTCCAGCGCCCCGCTCAAGTCCGCGTGCTGGGCCTCTAGATAGTGCGCGCGTGTCTGGGCCTCTTCGAGCTCCTGAATGGCCGCGAGGTTGATCGCGCCGAGGCGCTCGATGCGCCGGATGACGCTGGCCAGTTGGTCTTCACACGCGGTCGGCGTGAGGTCGGCGGCGATGTTGGCGGCCAGCTGCCCACGGCTGAAACCGCTCTCGGCAAGCTGCGCATCCAGCGCCTCGCCCCGCGTGCGGCAGTTCTCGGCCTTGAGTTGCAGGGCCTGAAGCGTCTCGTTCTCGCGCTCCCGACGCTGTTCGGCCTGCTGCAGATCGACCTGCGACCCGTGCAGTTGCCGCTCCGCAGCCTCGGCAACACCGCGCTTGCCGCGGAGCGCGTCGCGTCGCTCGGCCAATGCGGCCTCGGCGGCGGTGACCGCTGCGGCCTGCACGGCCAGCGGCTCGGTCCACTGCTGGGCCTGGGCGCCGTGGGCACTGACCTGGGCGTCGAGGTGACGCAATTGCTCGGACAAGGCCTGCTGGCTCGACAGCAGCGCGGCCAGCGTCGATTCGGCACCGGCACGCTCCACCGCCAGTCGCTGCGCCTGTTGCGCCCGGGCGTGATGCGATGCGCGGCTGCGCTGCACACCGTCGCGGGCCTTGGCCAGCGCCTGCTGATGTTCGCCCCGCGCCTGGCGCAGCGCCTGCGACTGCGCTTCAAGGGCCACCAGACCGGCCCGTGTGTCGGCCAGCTCGACCTCGGCTTCGTTGAACTGCTGCTGGGTTTCCTGCCGCTCCTGCGCCAACCGCGCGGCGCGTTGCTGGGTCTGTTCGAGGCGTACCTTGAGCGACTGTTGCTGCGCCAGCTTCTGCGCGTGGCGTGACTGAGCCTGATCGGTGGCCTGCGCAACGCTGCGGCGCTGCGCCTCCAGCGCCTGGATGCGGGCGGCCAGCGCGCCCAGCGTGGTGTTGAGGTCCGCGACCGTGGCCTCAACGTCGCTGCGCGCCTTGACCAAGGCCTTGAGCTGGCGGCGCCGTTCGATCACCCCGCTCTGCCCCTGGCCCCGCTGCGGGTAGCGCACCCAGTCACGCCCTGCCCAGACGCCGTCCGGCGTGATGCACGACTGCCCTGCGGCGAGTTGCGACTGACGTGCGATGAGCGCGGCAAGATCGGCAACCGCTTCGATGTCACGCAGCCAGTCACCCAGCGCCGACGGGCCCCGCACGTGGGCCGCCAGCGCCGTGTCGCCCGGCCGCACGGAAACAACCGCTTCAGTGCGATCGACCATGATCACCGCACCGCGCTCCGGGCCGTGGGCCGCAGGCTGGCATGCTCGCGCGTCCAGCCCCACCGGCGCGCTCAGCACGGCGTGCAGCACATGCTCGACGGCCGGCTCCCAACCGGCATCAACCTCGATGCGCTCGGCGAGCTTTGGTGCGTCCTGCACGCCGCACTCGGCCCACCACTGCTTGAGTGCTGCTTCGTCATTGCGCAGCGCGGCGGCCTGCAGGGTCTCAAGCGAGGCCTGCTGACCCTTGATGCCCTGCAAATGCTGACGCGCGTCATGCAACGTCTGCTCGTGTTGCCGGCGCTCGTCACGCAAGGTCGAGAGCTGCGACTCCATGTTGCCCAGCTGCGCGCGCCCGTCGGCCAGGGTCGCGGCCAGGGCTTCGGCCTCTTGATCGGCACCCTCAAGGGCCTGCACCAGCGCAATGATGTCGAGCGTCGCGGCCTCGTCGGTCAATCGCTTGAGCCGGGCCTCGGCTTGCACTCGGGCACGGTCCAGTGCCTGCACCCGCACCCGCTCGGATTCGGTCTTGGCCAGTGGCGCTTCGGCGCTCTGCGAAAATTGCTCCCAAAGTTGCTGGGCTTCGGCCAGGGCAAATTCCTGGCGCTCAAGATCACGCAGGGCTTCGGCCTCGAGCGCTTCGGCTTCAGCGAGACGCTGCAACAAGGCAGCCAGATTCTGGTCTGCTTCGGCGTGCCGCGCGGCCTCGCGATCGCGGCGCGCCAGTGTGTCGTTGCGGCGACGGTCGAGTTCGTCCCGTTCGCGGGTCTGCATGTCGCGCAGGGCCTGGGTATGCGCCAGGGTCTGCTGGGCCTGAGTGCGCGCCGATTCGGCTTCGTAGACGCGTGCCTGCTCGGCGTTGATGGCCGCTTCGGTCTCACGCAGGGCGCGCTCCGCCTGCTCGCGCGCCGCACGCGCGGCGGCCAGGGAGTGCACGGCGGCGTCCTGCGAGGCCTGCTGCGCGGCGATCTGCTGCGCGATGCCCGCCGATTCTTGCGCCACCGCCTGGGCGCGCAGGTACAGCAACTCGGCGCGTAGACGCCGCTCGTCGGCCTTGAGCGTGGTGTATTTCTCGGCATTGGCCGCCTGCCTGGTCAACGCCTGGATGCGACCGTCAATTTCACCCCGCAGATCGTTGAGACGATCGAGGTTCTCGCGGGTGGCGCGGATGCGGCTCTCGGTCTCGCGACGCCGATCCTTGTACTTGCTAATGCCGGCCGCCTCTTCAAGCCATTGCCGCAGCTCTTCGGGCTTGGCCTCGACCATGCGGCTGACCATGCCCTGCTCGATGATGGCATATTGATTCTTGCCGCCGAGTCCGGTACCGAGAAACAGGTCGGTGACGTCACGCTTCAGGCATTTGCGCCCGTTCAGAAAATACTGCGAGCCGGCGGCGCGGCTGAGTTCGCGGCGCACCGAGATTTCGCTGTAGGCGGCGTAGCTGCCGGTGATCTGCCCGTCCTGATTGTCGAACAGCAACTCCACGCTGGCCCGGCCGATCGGCTTGCGGGTCTTCGAGCCGTTGAAGATCACGTCCTCGGCATCGGCGCCGCGCAGGTTTTTCATGCTGGACTCGCCCAGCACCCAGCGCACCGCGTCAATGATGTTGGATTTGCCGCAGCCGTTTGGACCGACCACGCTCGTCAGGTTGGACGGCAGCAGCAACTGGGTCGGATCGACAAATGATTTGAAGCCGGCGAGCTTGATCCCCGACAGGCGCATGCGATTTCCGTGAATTGCAGATCTGAAGCCCGTCGCGCCTGACAACGTGCATGACGGCGAGCCTCCCCACACCGAGCCAGCCCGGCAATGGGCGCCCCACTGAACGGCGGTTGACGGCGCATCCGCTCAGGTGTGTCGCGATAGTTTAATTTAGCGCGCCCTGCCCCGTCGCCCCGACCTGATTCGCCCATGACCCCACACGCTTCGCAGTCACTCGAAACCTTTCCCAACCCCGCGCCGGCACGCGATTACGTCATCCGCATGCGCCTGCCGGAGTTCACCTGCTTGTGCCCCAAGACCGGGCAGCCGGACTTCGCAACGCTGTATCTGGAATACATTGCCGACCAGCACTGCGTGGAACTGAAAAGCCTGAAGCTCTATATCTGGCGCTTCCGCAATGAGGGCTGCTTCCACGAGGCGGTCACCAACCGCATGCTGGACGACCTGGTGGCGGCCACCCGGCCGCGCTTCATGCGCCTGACCGCGGTCTTCAACGTGCGTGGTGGTGTGTACACCCACGTGACGGCCGAACACTGCGCGCCGGGCTACGTGCCCTGCCTGCCCCCGCCGGCCTGGCATCTCGATCCCACGGGGGCCGGAAACACGCCCGGGGTCTGAGCGGGCGCGCTCAAGTCTTCTGGCCCGACGCGAGCAGTCCAGCCAGCACGTTGACCGTGACCCAGCGGGCGTGCCCCATATCGCCCCGGTAAACCCATACCGGATCGCCGGGCCCGCCAAGGCTGGACACGATGAGACCGGCGCCGGCGAAGTTCTGGTCACGCGTGTCTTCATTGATCGTCACCAGGGCAGCGAGGCCGGCCGCTTTGGCAGCCGCCAACCCCATGGCGGAATCTTCGACGGCCACACACTGGGCGGCCGTCAGGCCGAGGCGCTGCAGGGCCAGCTGGTACAGCATGGGGTGTGGCTTTTTGTGGGTGACCTCTTCGCCACTGGCAATCACCTCGATTGCCGCGCGCAACTCGGGACGCAGGCTAAATTCCAGCACCGGGTCCAGCGTGCGCCGCGACGCGTTGGAGACGATGGCCAGGCGGATGCCGGCATCCCGCGCCTCGCAGATCAGCCGCTCCACCCCGGCGCGCAACGGGATCTGGCCCGCCGCGACCCGGTCGCGAAAGAAATCGGATTTGAGCTGATGGACCTTGGCAATCCACTGGTCTGGGTCGCGCGCAACGGCGGCGGATTCTGGCCCCAACTCGGGCGCGTAGGCATCCAGATAGTGGCGGATGCGTTCACGCCCTCCGGGCTGCTTGAGTAGCGTGCGGTACAGATCGCGATCCCAACGAAACGGCACGCCCAGCGAGTCAAATGCCTGATTGTAGGCGGGATGGTGCCCTAGCCCTTCGGTGTCGGCCAAGGTGCCGTCGACATCGAAGAGGATCGCTTCGAGCGTCATGCCGCAAGTCTGGCGTGGCGGGGGACCGATTTCATGGCGAACCATCACAAATGAAAGGACGCGCGGAATCTATCAAACTCGGCTGAATGAGGACGAAAGGACGATTTGCGCCGACGCCGAGCGGGCCGTTGCATGAGGGATCGCTGCAAACGGCGGCCGCGAGCTGGATCAGCGCCCGCCGCAAGAACGGCGAATGGTGGGTGCGCATCGACGACCTGGATGCAGCACGCTGCCCGCCCAGCGCGGCCGGCCGCATCCTGCAGCAATTGGAGGCCTACGGCCTGCACTGGGACGGACACCCTGTCTACCAGACACAGCATGTCGAACGGTATCGCCAAGCGCGTGAGGCGCTCACCCGGGCCGGCGCGCTCTATCCCTGTGACTGCACGCGCGCCGAGCGACGGGCGCGGCTGCAAGAGACCCCTGCGGCCTACGACCAACACTGCTGGCGCCATCCCCACGCGCCGGCCAGAACCCCGGCTTGGCGCCTGATACTGAATGACACTGATCTGCACTGGAACGACCAACTGCAAGGCCCGCAACACGCCACGCGCGCGCAACTGGGCGACCCGATCGTCTGGCGCCAGGACGACATCCCCGGTTACGCCCTGGCGTGCGCGGTTGATGAATCCGCGATGGAGATCACCGAAGTGGTCCGCGGCGACGATCTGAGGCTGGAAACCCCGCCGCAACTGCAAATTGCCCGAACGCTGGGCCATCGTCCCGCGAGATACCACCATCTGCCGCTGGTCATGGACGCGTCAGGCCGGAAGATGAGCAAGCAGAATCATGCGGCGCCCCTGCCGGACGACCCCAGCGGCATGTCGGCGGCCATGCTGCGGGTGCTCACCCGGCTGGGATACACGCTACCGCCGATGCTGCACCGTGCAGCGCCCGTGCTGCAGCTGCGCTGCGTTCTGGAGGACCTCGCGGCATGCTGAGGCATGCATGGCCTTAACGGACAGCATCTGGCATTATTCGATGATGCACTGCACAAAAATATCTGACACCGATGTCTGAAATCCGGATCATCAAGAAGTACCCCAACCGCCGTCTTTACGATACGGCGATCAGCCGCTACATCACGCTTGAAGACATTCGCAAGCTGGTGATCAGCGGCGTGCAGTTCAAAGTCGAAGACAAGCGCACGCGGGATGACATTACCCGCGGCATCCTGCTCCAGGTGATCGCCGAGCGGGAAGAGAACGGCACCCCGATCTTCACCAACGACCTGCTGCAGTTCATCATCCGCTTCTACGACGACCCCATGCAGACCAGCATCAGCCGCTACCTGGAGCTGTCGATGAAGCTGTACTCCGAGCAGCACCAGCACTTCACCGAACAGTTGCGCAACATGCTTGGGCAGGCCCAGCAGCCGTTGCAGATGCTCAAGGAGCTCGCCGATGGTCAACGCCCGCTGTGGCGCACCGTTCGTAGCGAGTTTGTTCGCAGTCTCTCCGAGCGTGCCCGGGCCATCAAGCCCAGCAGCAAGTAGGCGGGCCGCTGGCACGGCATTTGCTAAATGAAATCATTGCCAAACGGGTGCTTCACGGGCTCGCAGACACAAGCCTACCGCCGCAACACAGCACGACAACCTTCAACTCACTGATAAACAGGCTACTTTTTTCACCCGATAGAGATTTGACAACACTCAAGGTCATCTTTATACTGCGCCGCAACAAAGTCCGGAAATAAAAAACCCGACACGGGTGCCGGGCTTTAATTTAAACAGTCTCCTCCAGAAAGGCCAAGCGCCTTTCTCGCACCTTGCCCCCGGTCTCCGGGGGCTCTTTTTATTGTGTCCCGCAAAAATGCAGGCATCGGCGCCTAACGGCCGATGAACGGCTCTTGTGGACTGGATTCTCCACGACTTCTTAGGCGCGCGCAATGCCTGATCCTGCGGACGCACCGGCGCCCCCGGGCGCCACACAGGGCGCTTGCATAGTCAGAATGGTGCGCTGCACCATTCTTCCCTCCAACTTATTGATATCCTTGCGCATTAAGATTGACAAAGGAATTGACAACGCTCAGAGTCATCCTTATACTGCACTGCAACAAAGTCCGGAAATAAAAAACCCGACACGGGTGCCGGGCTTTGAACGGTCTCCTCCAGAAAGGCCACGCGCCTTTCTAGCACCTTGCCCCCGGATTCCGGGGGCTCTTTTGTTTTCGCTCCCCTCCAGAGGCCTGATGTGTTGAGCTCTTCTGGTCACGCCTGCGCCTGACCGCGACGCTTATCGCACCATTATCGAGCACCTGCACTGAGAGTGCAACAATGTTCGCAAAGCCAGTCGTCACGCAACCGCCCGTTACGCGAGGCGGGTAGCGCACACAAAAAAAACGGCCTTTCGGCCGTTTTTTTGTTTTCTGCGGAAGCCCGTCACATCAGGCGATAACTTCGTCCAAGGCCTTCATCGACAGGCGAATTTTGCCGTCACGGCTGACTTCCAGCACCTTGACGCGCACGACCTGCCCTTCTTTGACAACTTCCTCGACCTTCTCGACGCGCTTGTCTGCCAATTGCGAGATGTGGACCAACCCATCCTTGCCCGGCGCGATGGTGACGAAGGCGCCGAAGTCCATGATCTTGGCGACCTTGCCTTCATAGATCGCACCGACTTCCACATCTTTGGTGAGCATCTCGATTCGGCTGATCGCTGCTTGCGCGGCTTCGGTGCTGGTGGCGGCGACCTTGATCGTGCCGTCGTCGCTGATGTCGATCTGCGTATTGGTTTCCCGGGTAATGGCCTGGATGGTCGCGCCGCCCTTGCCGATCACTTCGCGAATCTTGTCCGGATGAATCTTGATCGTCGTGATCCGCGGCGCATGCTCGGAAACATCCGAACGCGGCGCTGCAATCACTTCGTTCATAGCCTCAAGAATGTGCAGGCGGGCCGCCTTGGCTTGCTCCAGGGCCTTTTGCATGATCTCGCCGGTAATGCCCGCGATCTTGATGTCCATCTGCAGCGCCGTCACACCACTGGAGGTGCCGGCGACTTTAAAGTCCATGTCGCCAAGATGGTCTTCATCGCCAAGAATGTCGGTCAACACCGCCCAGTCGCTGCCTTCCAGAATCAGCCCCATCGCGACGCCGGCAACCGGCGCCTTGATGGGCACGCCGGCATCCATCAATGCCAGGCAGGCGCCGCAGACCGATGCCATAGACGAGGAGCCATTTGATTCGGTCACTTCTGACACCACGCGCACGACATACGGAAACTCGGTCGTCAAATCGGGCATGACCGCCGCGACACCCCGCTTGGCGAGGCGCCCGTGGCCGATTTCACGCCGCTTGGGCATGTTCATGCGACCGGTTTCGCCGACGCAATAAGGGGGAAAGTTGTAGTGGAACATGAAGCGCTCGTGCCACTCGCCCTCGATCGCATCAATGATCTGGTAGTCCTTGCCGGTGCCCAGGGTCGCGACGGCCAGCACCTGGGTTTCGCCGCGGGTGAACAGCGCCGAACCGTGGGTGCGCGGCAAAACACCTGCCGCCACAGACAACGGGCGCACGGTGGTGCGATCACGACCGTCGATACGCGGTTGCCCTTCGAGTATGCGGCCCCGAACCACCTTGGCCTCCAGCTCGTGCAAGGCATCCTTGACGTCGCGGTCACCCAGTGTTTCGGGCTTGGCGCCCACGGCCTCGGCGCGGATTGCGTTAATCGCGGCCACACGCTCCTTCTTGTCAGTCAGCGTGTACGCATCGGCAATGCGGCCTTCGTAAGCCGCCGCAAAGGCGCTCACCGCGCGGGTGTCCGGCGCCTGCCAGTCCCACTTGGGCAGACCGGCTTCGGCCACGAGCTCGTTGATGGCAACGATGGCCGCCTGCATCTGCTCATGACCGAAGAGCACAGCGCCCAGCATGATCTCTTCCGAGAGCATCTTGGCCTCGGACTCGACCATCAACACGGCATCCCGGGTGCCCGCGACAACCAAATCCAGATCGGAGGCCTTTAGCTGACTCTCGGTCGGGTTGAGAATGAAGTTGCCGTCCTGGAAGCCGACACGCGCCGCGCCAATCGGTCCCGCAAAGGGGGCGCCGGTCAGCGCAACGGCCGCTGAGGCGCCGATCATGGCGGGAATGTCGCCGCTGATTTCAGGGTTCAGGGACAGCACGGTGGCGGCCACCTGAACTTCGTTGAAAAAGCCGTCCGGAAACAGCGGGCGCAGCGGGCGGTCGATAAGACGCGAGGTCAGCGTTTCCTTCTCGGTCGGGCGCCCTTCACGCTTGAAGAAGCCGCCGGGGATGCGACCGCCGGCGTAGAAGCGCTCCATGTAATCCACCGTCAGCGGGAAGAAGCCCTGGTCGGGCTTCGCATCCTTGCGCGCGACGACGTTGACCATGACCACGGTCTCGCCCATCGATACGATGACGCTGCAGGCCTGCCGCGCGATGGCGCCGGTTTCCAGGGTGACGGTCTGACCACCGAACTGGAAGCTTTTCTTGACTGCCGTTGCCGGCGTGGCGGGAATAGCCATTAATCATTTCTCCATAAACAAATAAATCGCCGCCGGAGATCCTCCGGCGGCGTCAGAAATTCAAATTGTTCTTGGCCGCTCGACACGTCGACCAGCACCGCAGAACTCAAAAAGCCTGATCGCTCAGCGACGCAGGCCGAGCTCGCCGATCAATTTCAAATAGCGGCCTTCGTCCTTGCCCTTGAGATAATCGAGCAGGCTGCGGCGACGATTGACCATCTTCAACAGGCCACGGCGGCTGTGGTGATCTTTCTTGTTCGCGGAAAAATGACCCATCAACCCGGTGATGCGGGCGGTCAGCAAGGCCACCTGCACTTCAGGCGACCCGGTATCGTTGGCAACGCGCGCGAACTTCTTTGCAACATCAGCCTTCTCGGCCACAGACATCGTCATCTCGAATGCTCCAGAACAGCGTTCATATAAGTCGTTAATCAAGCCGCGTATTGTAGTCAGCGACAGCCCCACCACGCAACTCGCTCTAAGGCTTTTCGTCTCTTGAAAGCCACCGTTTCGGCCACAGCAGACCATCGTCGCGCCAAACAGCCAGGCTGATCGCCGCACCTTCCCCGTCGAGAACCGCCACTTCGCGCCGCGCCGCGCACGTTTCTGACGCCGCGCTGTCTTCCACGGCAATCGGCTGGCCAGCCCTGAGCTGCGCGGCCTGAGGCCCCGTGACCACCACTTTGGGCCATTGCACCAGCGCCGATGACAGCGGCAACAGGCAGGCGTCCAACGCGGCCTGCCCCCCGTCGCTCGCAATGGCCTGCAGCTGCGAGAGGGCGTATTGCGTGCCGCGGAATGGCGTGACCCACTGTCGCCGCAATGCGATGAGATGGGCCAATGTTCCCAATTTTTGCGCCAGGTCTTCAGCCAGCACCCGGATGTAGGTACCCTTGGAGCACTGCACGTCGATGACCCATTGCATGGGCTGCCAGTCGACCAGCTTGAGCTGATGAATGACGATGTCTCTCGGCGCGCGCGCAATCTCCACCCCCTCGCGCGCCAGCGCGTAGAGCCGCTGCCCTTCGTGCTTCAAGGCTGACACCATGGGTGGAATTTGTGTTTGAGGGCCACAACTGACGTCGAGAATCGCAATCACTTGCGCGGCATCGTGGGCCGGCACAGATGCCGATTCGACGACCGCGCCGTCGGCGTCTCCGCTGTCGGTTCTGGCCCCCAAACAAATGGTGGCCCGATAGGCCTTGTCGGACGCCAGCAATTGGCCGCTGAGCTTTGTGGCGTTGCCAAGGCAGATCGGCAGCATGCCAGTGGCCATGGGATCCAGGCTGCCGGTGTGCCCGGCCTTGTCCGCCTGGAACAGACGCCGAACCTCCATCAACGCCGCGTTGGAGGTAATGCCTGGGGGTTTGTCGAGCAGCAAAATGCCATCTACCGCGCGTTTCGGGCGACGCGGCTTGCTCATCCGTCGTTGCCGGCCCCGCCAACACTGCCGTCGGGCTCGGCCTGCTGGCGTGCGGCCGCCACACGGTCGTCCGCCGCCCGCGCATCGCGAATGATGGCCGCGATGCGGTCACCTTCACGCAGCGCGCGATCGGCCAGAAATCGCAGCTCAGGAATGTAGCGCAGGGTGAGTTGCCGGCCCAGGTCACGGCGCAGTTTGCCGCTGGCGTGATTCAGCACCTTGACGGACTGCGCCAGCGCGGCGTCGTCGGCAAAGCTGCTGACCTTGACGTTGGCCGACCGCATATCGGCTGCGGCATCGACTGCGGTGACCGTGATGTCGCCGATGCGCGGATCCCTAAGCTCGCGAATCAGCACCGACAGCACTTCCTGCAGTTGCTGATTGATCCTTGAAGTACGGGAAAACTCTTTAGGCATGGGTGCCCGGCCCTCGCAACGGGTGCGACTTCAATGCCGTGGCCATGACGACGAGCGCGGCGACTTCATGCCGCCGCCGTCTTGACGGACCGTTTCACTTCGAAGCGCTGGAAGCACTCGATCTGGTCGCCGACCTTGACGTCGTTGTAATCCTTCACGCCGATGCCGCATTCAGTGCCGGCTTCAACCTTGTTGACGTCATCCTTGAAGCGGCGCAGAGATTCCAGCGTGCCTTCGTAAATGACCGTGTTGTCCCGCAGAACGCGGATGGGCAGCGCACGTTGCACCGAGCCTTCCATGACCAGACAGCCTGCAACGCTGCCGAGCTTGGCGCTGCGGAACACGTCGCGAACCTGCGCGGTGCCCACAATCTGCTCGCGGGTCTCGGTGCCCAGCAGGCCCGAGATGGCGTCACTGACCTCATCGAGCACGTTGTAAATGATCGAGTAGTAGCGCACGTCCACGCCGGTGTCCTGGATGCGCTTGCGCGCACCGGCATCGGCACGGACGTTGAAGCCGATGATGATGGCCTTCGAGGCCAGCGCCAGGTCGACGTCGGATTCGTTGATGCCGCCGATCCCGGCAGACAGCACGTTGACCCGCACTTCCTCGCTCGGCAGATTCCGCAACGCCTCGGAGAGCGCTTCGGCCGAGCCCTGCACGTCGGCCTTGATCATCAAGGTCAACTGCTTGATCTCGCCTTCGCCCATGCGCGCCAGGATCTGGTCCATGCGCAAGGCCTGGTTCTGAGCCAGGCGCTGTTCACGCGCCTTGCCTTCACGCAGGTCGGCCAGTTCGCGCGCCTTCTTCTCATCGCCGACCACCACCACGTCGTCGCCCGCCTCCGGCACACCGGATAGGCCAAGCACCTGCACGGGAATTGACGGCCCAGCGGTTTTCACCGGACGCCCCGCCTCATCAAACATGGCACGCACGCGGCCGAAATACTGGCCGGTGAGAATCACGTCGCCCTGCTTCAGGGTGCCGCTGCGCACCAACACGGTTGCCACAGGGCCGCGACCCTTTTCAAGAGACGATTCGACCACGGTGCCCCGCGCATCGGCGTCGATCTGCGAGGTGAGCTCCAACACTTCCGACTGCAGGAGAATCGCCTCGAGCAGCTTGTCGATGCCCTCGCCGGTGTGCGACGAAACGCCCACGAACTGGTATTCGCCGCCCCATTCTTCAGAGATGACCTGCTCTTGCGACAGGTCGTTGCGAACCTTGTCGAGATCGGCGTCCGGCTTGTCGATCTTGGTGATGGCCACGACCATGGGCGCGCCCGCAGCACGGGCGTGCTGAATGGCTTCTTTGGTCTGCGGCTTGACGCCGTCGTCAGCCGCCACCACGAGCACCACAATATCGGTGATCTGGGCGCCGCGGGCCCGCATGCGGGTGAAGGCGGCGTGGCCCGGCGTGTCGAGAAAACTGATCACGCCCTTTTCGGTTTCGACATGGTAGGCGCCGATGTGCTGGGTAATGCCACCCGCTTCGCCCGACGCCACTTTGGTCTTGCGAATGTAGTCGAGCAGGCTGGTCTTGCCGTGGTCCACGTGGCCCATGATGGTCACCACCGGTGGGCGCGGCACGCGCTCGGCGTCGCTGACCTCGGCGAAAACCGCTTGTTCAAGTGACTCCTCGACGTCGGTGGCCTTCACCATCACGACGCGGTGACCCATTTCCTCGACCATCAGCGCGGCCGTGTCTTGATCAAGACTTTGATTGATCGTTGCCATCAGGCCGTTCTTCATCATCAGCTTGATGAGCTCGGTGGCCTTCACCGCCATGCGGTTGGCCAACTCGCCGACGGTGATGATTTCGGGCACTTCGACATCGCGCACCACCGGCGCGGTGGGGCGCTCGAAGGCATGTTGGTTGTCAATCTGCACCCGGCCGCCACTGCTCCTACGGCTCTTCTTGTCCCGTTTGCCCGACTTGCCCTCGGCCACGTGCAATTCTTTGCGACCCTTGCGGTCACCGTCGCGACGATCGCCGCGACGCGCGGGGGCCGTACCGGGCGCGGCGGCGGCAGGCGCAGGTGCGGCGGCACCTGCGGCGGCCCTGGCCGCCGGCGCCGCCACCGGCGCGGGGGTGGCGGCACGCATCTCGGCCGATCGGCGCAGGTTTTCCTCGGCACGGCGACGCGACTGGGAGGCTTCCCAGCGCTGGCGATACAACAAATCTTCTTTCAGCAGACGCTCGTGCTCGGCCTGATCCTGCTTGGCCTTTTCATCAGCGTCACGCAGGGCCTGCTCTTCGGCCTCTCGCGCGAGGCGCTCGGCCTCCTCCTGAGCGCGTTTAGCCTCGGCCTCGGCCGCCTTGCGCACCGCGATTTGCTCGGCTTCCAGCGCCCGCCGGGCCGCTTCGGCCTCACGCGCCGCCCGCTCTTCGGCGGTGGACTCGGGCGCTGCAACCGGCTCAGGCAGCTCGGCCGGCACAAAGGTGCGGCGCTTGCGGACTTCAATGCTGACCGTCTTGGCCGGCGCGCCACGGGCGCCAGAAACCCTGATTTCGCTGGTTTCCTTGCGCTTCAGCGATATACGCCGCACGCCCAAATCCGACTCGGCCGAGGCAGGCTCAGAAGACTCACCCGACTGCCCGGTGGCGCGCGCGGTTTTCTGTCGCAAGTAGCTCAGCAGCGCGATCTTGTCTTGCGCGCTGATCGAAGACGACGCTTCCTTCACGGACACGCCCGCCTCCCGAAATTGCGCAAGCAATTCGGTGACGGGGCGATTCAACTCATTGGCAAATTCAAGAACGGTAACTGTCGACATGCAAATCCTGTGGTTTCCGGCCGGAGCAGCGCTCAAGCGTAAACGCGACGGCGAGCCGCCATAATCAATTCTGATGCTGCTGCCTCGTCCATCTCGACGCTTTCCAGCAATTCGTCGGTGGCCAGGTCGGCGAGCTCGGTGGCGGTGCGGATGCCGGCCTCGTTGAGCACATCGGCAACCTGCGCGTCGATCCCCTCGACCGCGAGAAGGTCATCCTTGTCGCTGCCATCGGCCGCCGACTCGGCGCTGGCGATGGCCCGGGTCAGCAGCACGTCCTGGGCGCGATTCTTCAATTCGGTGACGATCTGTTCATCGAATTCCTCGATGCCCAGCATCTCTTCGTCTGCCACATAAGCCACTTCTTCGAGCGAGGTAAACCCTTCCTGCACGAGGATGAGGGCCACTTCGGCATCGACGTCCAGATCGGCCATGAAGGTCTGCTGGATCGCCTGATTCTCGGTCTCCTTGCGCGCCTCGGCATCGGCGGCGGTCATCACGTTCAGGGTCCAGCCCGTCAGCTCGGAGGCGAGGCGCACGTTCTGGCCCCCACGGCCGATCGCCTGGGCAAGTTTCTCTTCTGATACACCGATGGTCATCGCATGGGCGTCTTCATCCACGACGATGTTCTCGACCTCGGCCGGGGCCATGGCATTGATCACGAACTGCGCGGTGTTCTCGTCCCACAGCACGATGTCGACGCGCTCACCCGCCAATTCGTTGGACACCGCCTGCACCCGCGAACCGCGCATGCCCACGCACGCGCCGACCGGATCGATACGCTTGTCCTTGGCCTGAACCGCAATCTTGGCCCGCAGGCCCGGGTCACGCGCGGCGCCCTTGAGTTCAATCAAGCCCTGGGCGATTTCCGGCACTTCGAGCTTGAACAGCTCCATCAAAAAGCGCGGATCGGTACGCGAGACGAAGATCTGCGGACCGCGAATCTGCGCACCCACCTCATAGATGAAACCGCGGACCCGGTCGCCCGGCCGCAGCGGCTCGCGCTGAATCTGGTGGTCACGCGGAATGACCGCTTCGACGTTGTTGCCCAGATCCATGATGATCGCGCCGCGCTCCATGCGCTTCACGATGCCGGTCAACAATTCGCCCACGCGGCTGGTGTACGCCGCAACCACCATCGCACGCTCCGCTTCGCGGATTTTCTGAATGATGACCTGCTTGGCCTTCTGGGCCCCGATCCGTCCGAAGTCCACCGAGTCCACCGGCGTCTCGATGACCTCCATCGGCTGAATCTCCGGATGGTCCTTCTGCGCGTAGGTCAGCTTGATCTGACGCTCCGGGAACTCGAAATCTTCTGAGTCATCCTCCAACACCGTCCACCGGCGATAACTGAGGTATTCGCCCGTTTCACGATCAATTTCGACACGGATATCGGCTTCGTCCCCGTGATGCTCCTTGGTCGCCGATGCCAGTGCGGCCTCAAGCGCCTTGAAGATAATTTCATGCTCGACACCCTTCTCATTGGAGAGGACGTCAACCATCAGCAGGATGTTCTTATTCATGATTTGGCCATTTCACGGTCAAAATCGGGCACCAGACGGGCCCGCTCGATATCCTCATACGACACTTGCAGTCGCATTTCGGGAAGCGCAACTTCAATCCCGTTCGCATCGGCTGCCACCAGCACACCGGAGAAGCGGCGCCGATTCTCACGCGCCACGTGCAACTGAACCTTGATCGTCTCCCCAACAAACCGCTCGAAATGCGCCGGCTTGACCAGCGGACGGTCCATGCCCGGTGACGACACCTCAAGCTGGTAGGCAGTGCTGATCGGGTCTTCAACATCCAGCAGCGCTGCCGCCTCGCGGCTCACGCGCTCACAGTCACCCAAAGTGATGCCGCCCGGCGAGTCGATGAACAGCCGCAGCATGGCGCTGTGCGAGCCAGCCGAAAACTCGATCAACACCAGCTCGTAACCGAGCGATTCGATCAAAGGCTCCAGCAATTTGTTAAGTTTTTGATTAAGCACAGTAAATCTGATTAAGTCCCCACGAAACCGCAATAAAAAAGGCCCACAGAGGGGCCTCGTTTTCTGCCAAAGATTTGGTAGCGGGGGCAGGATTCGAACCTACGACCTTCGGGTTATGAGCCCGACGAGCTGCCAGACTGCTCCACCCCGCACCAGACCTTCAAAAAATCTCCGAGGCCATCCTCGAAGGCCGCGCATTGTATGGAGTCGGAGGCGCTTGCGCAAGGGGCTGCTCGTAACTTTCTGAGCGGCCGGCTGTTTTCGAAGCCAGCACCAGCCAGCCGCCCCCAGCGTCAGAATAGTTGTTTCCTTGTTTGAAAAACCACGGAGGGAGGCGAGAGGACGACGATGTGGCTCGATACGGACAAGGATTCAAGGACAGAGCGGTTGCGCGGTTGCTGCCGCCGGAGAGTGCAGACGTGAAGGTGGTGGCCGCCGCGGTCGGCGTGTCGGCGGACACCTTGGAACGATGGAGGTCGGAAGGGGCGCGGCGTGATGCGTATCGTGGAGCTGACTGGTTGGAGCTATCCGACGGCGCGCAAAGCGATCGATCTGTACGACGAAGGCGGTGCGGCGGCGTTGACACCGAAACGTCGAGGTCGACATGGCGGCGTTGGCCGGAGCTTGACGCACGATCAAGAGCATCAGATTCAGCGCACGATCTGCGACAAGCGCCTGGAGCAGCTGAAGATGGATTTCGCCCTGTGGAACCGTGCGGCAGTGGCCGAGTTGATCCAGCGCGAATTTGGCATCAGGCTTTCTGTTCGCGGTGTCGGGAATTACCTGAAACGCTGGGGCTTCACACCGCAAAAGCCGATCCGGCGCGCATATGAACAGCGCCCTGAAGCCGTCCGAGCCTGGCTTTACGAGCAGTATCCGAAGATTGCCGCCAGCGCCAGGACCGAGGGGGTGAGATTCACTGGGGCGATGAAACGGCATTGGTCAATACCGATGCATGCGGCAGAAGCTACGCACCCGCCGGTCAAACGCCCGTGACACGGTTGGACGGTGGCACCCGCGAGAAGCTGTCGATGATCGCGACGGTCACCAACAAGAGCCAAGCGCGATGGATGATCATTGATTCGGCGTTCAACGCCGACAAGTTGATCAAATTTCTGGGGGCACTGATCCGGGATGGAACACCTACTTCCAAGACCCGCATGTCAAATATGCTGCATGACCGGGTTCAATCTTTTTCTGGCCGACTCAATAGGTTCGCGCCACTGCCGGGTGCGGCGGGGGTCGAACCGGCGATCCCTCGTGTCGATCAGGGCTCGCGTATCCTCGCGCCCTTCCCGCTCCAATCGACGCTCAACATGTCGTTTCTGCAATTTCGGATTCACAACAGCCGGCATCCTGAGTTCGTCGACGAGGCGCTGATGGTCGCGGGGGCGCTGTCGGTCAGCTTCATCGACGCTGCCGATGATCCGGTGCTGGAGCCCGGTCCAGGCGAAACCCCGCTATGGACAGACACTGTGGTGCTTGGCCTGTTCGACCCCGCCGTCGCGGTCGATGAAGTGGAGAACACCTTGCGCACCCTGGTGCCGGATGGCGCCGATCTGCGGCTCGAAACTGAGCTGCTTGAAGATCAGGACTGGGTCCGTGCCTGGCTCGCACACTGGGAGCCGCTGCGCTTCGGGCGCCGGCTGTGGGTCACGCCCGAGGAAAAGCGCGCCCAGATTCCCGCCCAGCCCGATGCGGTGATTATGACACTGGATCCCGGCCTTGCCTTTGGCACCGGAACGCACCCCACCACCGCCCTGTGCCTGGCTTGGCTGGATGCGCAAGATCTGGCCGGCAAAACCGTGATTGACTATGGCTGTGGCAGCGGCATTCTCGCCATCGCCGCGCTGCTGCTGGACGCCGAACGCGTGGTGTGTGTCGACATCGATCCCCAGGCGCTGACCGCAACCCGGCAAAACGCGGAAACCAATGGCGTGGCAGACAGAATCGTGACCTGCCTGCCGGAGGCCTTCGCTGCCGCGCCCGCAGATTTCGTTTTGGCCAACATTCTGGCCGGCCCGCTCAAGACCCTGGCGCCGACTCTGGCCGGCCAGCTCAAGCCGGGAGGTCGCCTGGTGCTGGCCGGGCTCCTCGACCGTCAGGCCGAGGAGCTTCATGCCTGCTACGCGCCGTATCTCCGCTTCGAGCCCGATCTGAGCCTGGAAGGCTGGACGCGCATCGCGGGTCAGCGCTTACAGGATCAGGCCTGACCCGCCGCCCTGCGCAGCACGCCCCAGCAGCAGGCTGTTGAGGCTTTTCACGAACCGGGCCGGGTCGTTGAGCTGACCGCCTTCGGCCAACACGGCTTGTCCCAGCAGCAACTCCGCGAGATCGGCAAAGTCCTCGGCGTCCGTACAGCCCTTGAGTCGTTCGACCAACGGGTGTGCGGCATTGATTTCAAGGATAGGCAGCGAGGAGGGCACTGACTCACCCGCCTGCCGCAGCATCGCCTCAAGGCGACGCGACACGCCGTGGTCGGCGGCGACCAGGCACGACGGCGACTCGGTCAGCCGGCTGGAGAGACGCGCCGACTCGATGCGCCCTTCCAGCGCCTGCTGGAGCTTCGGCAGGGTGTCGGCGAAATCTTCGGCCTGCTTGGCTTTGTCGGCGGTCTGGATCACGCCTTCGACATCTGCTGCGGCGGCCGCAACCGATACCAGTTTGCGACCCTCGAATTCGGTCATGTGCGCCGTGACCCATTCATCGATGCGGTCAGTGAGCAGCAGCACCTCGTAGCCTTTTTTGCGGAACCCTTCGAGATGCGGACTGTTGCGCGCCGCCGCCAGGGAATCCGCCGAGTGAAAGTAGATCGAGGTCTGGCCCGAAGGCATGCGGGCCACGTAGTCGGCGAGTGTGACCGAAGACGCATCACCCGAGGTCGTGCTGGTAAAGCGCAGCAGACTGGCGAGTCGGGCCTGGTTGGCCTGATCTTCAACAATGCCCTCTTTGAGCACCGCGCCAAACGACTTCCAGAATTCGGCGTAGTCATCCGGCCGATTTTTTGCCAGGTCGTCCAGCAGGTCGAGCACGCGCTTGGTGAGCGCGCTCTTCAGTTTTTCAGCGGTGCGGTTGCCCTGCAGAATCTCGCGCGAGACGTTGAGGGGCAGATCGGCAGAATCGACCAGGCCCCGCACGAAGCGCAGGTAAGACGGCAGCAACTCGGCCGCCCGGTCGAGAATGAAAACCCGCTTGACGTAAAGCTGCAGGCCGCGCGCGTGATCGCGATCCCAAAGGTCCATGGGCGCGCGCTTGGGGATGAACAGCAGGGAGGTGTATTCAAGCGAGCCTTCGACCTTGTGATGCGCCCAGGCCGTGGGGGCTTCCCAGTCGTGCGCAATGTGCTGGTAGAACTGCTGGTAGTCCTCGTCCTTGAGCTCGGACTTGGGCCGCGTCCACAGCGCGCGTGCCTGGTTGATGGTTTTGCCATCAAGGCTGATTGGCAGGCCGATATGGTCGGAATAGCGCCGCACGATGTGCTCGATGCGGCTGGGCTCCAGAAACTCCGCCTCGTCCTCGCGCAGGTGCAGGGTGATTTCGGAGCCGCGTTCAGCCTTCTCGGCGGCGGCCACGGTGAATTCACCTTCGCCGTCCGACACCCAGCGAACGGCAGCATCCTCACCGGCCTTGCGCGTCAGCACCTCGACCCTGTCGGCCACGATGAACGCCGAATAAAAGCCCACCCCGAACTGGCCGATGAGCTGGCTGTCTTTTTTCTGGTCGCCGCTGAGTTGGGTCAGAAACTGGCGGGTTCCGGAACGCGCAATGGTGCCGAGGTTGTCGCGCACGTCCTGCTCGTTCATGCCCACGCCGTTGTCGGCAATGGTGAGCGTGCGGGCGTCCTTGTCGATTGCCAACGTCACTCTGAGGTCGGACACGTCGCCCAGCTGCTCAGGCGACTGCACCGCCAGAAACCGGAGCTTCTCGCAGGCATCCGAGGCATTGGAGATCAGCTCGCGAAGAAAGATCTCCTTGTTCGAATACATGGAGTGAATCATCAGCTTCAGCAGCTGGCGGGTCTCCGCCTGAAAGCTGTGGGTCTGCGGGGCGGTGGTCATATCGGCGTCAGCGCTCATGATCGCGATCTCTGGTGTCTGGAAACGGGATGCCCCCAGTGATGGGGGCATCTGCGCAGCCGTTCAAGAGCGCGTTACGTCGCGCACTGGCGAGGCCGCCCTGCGGTCATTGCTTTTTATGCTCGGCCAGCATCTGCTGCACCATCGGCATCATTTTGGTCAGGCCACCCGCTTCACCCAGCGCCAGCGCGGCCTTGTCAGATGCGCCCTGGCACCACGCGGCACGCAAGGCAAGCAGCGCACCAACGCGATTCGACGACGCGCAGTGAATCAACACGCCCGCATCGCCCGCTTCGTAAAGCGCTTTGTCGAGCGCCTTGGCGGTGTTCAACGTCAGATCGCCCGGGCCAGCCACCGGAATCACCTGATAGTCCATGCCCAAGCCTTGCACCACGGCGGCCTCGTCGAAGCCGGCATCTTCAGCCGCCGGGCGCAAGTTGATGACCTTTGAAACGCCCGCGGCCTTGATCGCCGAAAACTGCGAGGCGCTGGGCTGCCCGGCGGTGACCACGCCGGCAAGCGGATGACCCTGTTGAGGGAGGTTCAATGTGTCGATGTCGATGGGGGGCATAAAAAGATCCTGCTGCAAAAAAGTTCGGGGGGTCTCACATCTTCAATAGACGATCATGCGCCATCATGCCCGTCAACATGGCGATCACAAAGGCAACTACGGCCGCTGATCCCGTCACCAGTCCGGCAAGGGCTGGACCCGGGCAAAATCCGGCGAGCCCCCAGCCAAGACCGAAAAGCGAACTGCCGACCACCAGTCGTGCATCGACATCACGCCGCGTCGGCCATTCGAAACGCAGCGCATGCCAGGGGCGCGATTGACGCATCAACACCGCGAATCCCGGCAGGGTGACGGCCACGCCACCACCCATGACGAAGGCAAGCGTCGGGTCCCAGGTGCCGAAGATGTCGAGAAACCCCAGCACGCGCGTCGGCTCTGTCATCCCGGCAATTGCAAGCCCCGCGCCGAACAGCATCCCCGCCAACAACAGCATTGCAGACGATTTCATTTCAGCCCCCCAGAACGTGCCGCGAAACGAACACCGTCGCCACGGCAACGCTCATGAACACCATCACCGCCACCAGCGACCGCGGCGAGCGACGACCCAAGCCGCAAACGCCGTGCCCCGATGTGCAGCCATTGCCCATTCGCGTACCCACCCCCACGACAAAGCCGGCCACCACCATCAGGCCCAGGGACGCTGGAATGGCGTTGGTCACCCAGCGCCCGGTGACCCACTGCACCAGCAGCGCGCCCACCAGCAAGCCCGCAACAAACAGCAGTCGCCAAGCCCGCTGACCGGTTGCCGCCGGGGCCAACAATCCGCCCACCACGCCGCTGATGCCCGCGATCTTGCCGTGGGATGCCATCAGCAACAGCGCTGAACTGCCGATCAGCAACCCACCGACCCACCCGCGAATCCACGCAGGCACATCAACCAACATATCCATGCTCACGTCTCCTTGGAATATACCCCTTGGGGTATATTGACGCTCACCCCCTCCAACATGCAAACGCCCATGACCGCAGCCGGTTCAATCACCCTGGAACACACGCACCGTCGTCAAATGATCAACCGCCTGAAGCGGGTTGAAGGACAGCTCCGCGGCATACAGAAAATGGTCGACACCGGCACCGATTGCGCCAAGATCGCACAGCAATTGGCCGCCGCACGGAAGGCACTGGACCGCAGCTTTTACGAAATGATCGGCTGCAGCCTGGTGGCAACGCTCGCCAACGCGCCCGACCTTGAACACGCGCGCACCGAAGGCGCCGACTGGGCGCAGATGCTGGCCAAGTTTGGCTGAGCTCAAGCGTGAGCGGCATTGATTTCGCGGACCGGCGGTGCGCCTGCAGCCGCCGGATGTCCTTCTATCGGTCGAGGCTGACCGTCGGGTTACTGTCAGTTATTTCCTACATTGGCACGCATTAGCGTTGGCCTCCTTTCACGCGCATGGAGCCGCCGATGACCTTCAACCTTTTCACCGCACCGCGCCACACACTGATCGTGGCAACCGCAGTTGCATCACTCTCGCTGGTGGCCTGTGGCGGCGGCGGCAGTGACGGCGCAGGGTCTACCTCCGACCCCGTCACGAGCCCGTCTGTCGATCCCGTTGCGCGCGCCGCCGGGCCGCTAGACCCGGTACAAGCCGAGCTTGACAATATCGTGCTCAACCCGCTGGCTTCGGCACTGTCAGGCACGCCACTGGCCGGCGTGGTCGACTGCGCGAATGAACTCGTCAACTACAAGATTCTTGACACCGTCGATGTATTGGCAGGGGCACTGTTGCTCAATGGCAACCCCTCAGATCTCACCTCACTGTCGCAGACCCTCGACCCCGAGCGGCTCACCGAGCGCGTCCGCGCTATCGCCTTTGACACCGCGCAACTGTTGCTGTCGCTGAACGATGCCGGCTCCAGTTGCGCCGCGCTCGGCAACAGCGTGAGCGACTCACCCGATGCCCAACAACTGCTCAACGGCAGCAACCCACTGGCCGGAACCCCGTTTGAGTCCATCGGCGCAACCATCGGGCCTGCAATTGCGCGGCTGCTCAACGCAACCGGTGGTGCCACGCCCAACCGCAATCTGCCCACCGCCAGCCTCGTCAGCGCGTATCAGCAGTTCAATGACACCGTTCAGGCCAGCCTGGCAATACTGCCGACAGACGTGCAGAACGCCCCCGTGGTGAGCGGCGCGCTACTCACCGTCGGTGCTGCGCTCAACGATCTCGAGCCCGCCCTTGCCAGCTTGGTCACCTTCGACGCGGCCACGCTGCAGAACGCCCTGACGACCCTGTTGAGCGGGATTGTCAGCAACTTGACCACTCACTTGCTGCCGCTGGGTGGACTGGAAGGCGAAGTTGGCGAGCCTGGCGCTCTGAGCGGATTGAACGCCTTGGCCGTTGGCGAGTTTGGCAGCACGCTGGCCGAATTGATCTCTGGGGGCACCGCCGTGCCCGGCACGACCGCACTGAGCCTGCTGAACGCGGTGCTGGCGCCGCTGCAGGAAACGGTCCTCGGCCCCATCATCGACCTGCTGTCAGGGGCACTGGGCAGCGACCCGCTGACCCCCGGCGACACCTCGGGCAGCCACTTGAGTGGCACGCCGCTGGCCCCCGTGCTCGACGTCATTACCGGCGTACTTGGCACGCTTCTGGGCAGCACCGACAGCGACACGCCCTGCCTCAACCTGCCCCTGCCGTTGCTGGGCAACCTGCTTTGCCCCAGCGCCTAGCGTTTTCAGGCGACCCCAACAAGGCCACCTTCGCGGTGGCCTTTTTCATGTGACAAGCCCCAACCGACCCACCGCAAAAAAGCGGGCGGCTCACGCAACGAGCACACCAAGGCAGCGCCGATCGCGCTCAAAATGCAGGACGGCTGAATGGTGCCCCGAGCAGGAATCGAACCTGCGACCTACCGCTTAGGAGGCGAAGGTACGATAGCCTATAGGCCCTTGTACTCACTGCATTTTCTGGATCAGACGCTTGGCCCATCTGCTCCATATCTGCTCGGTGCCGCCATGTCCTATTACAACGAACGACGATGGGAAGTAGAGCGCGAATACGCCGACGGGCGCAAGAAGATCCTGAAGCAGGTCCGTCACGACTTCCGCATCACCCTCCCGGACGGGCGTCGCGTCACCCGTTCCTTCAAGTCGAAGGAGGCCGGACAGCGTTGGGTTTCTGAGCAGGAACGCCTCGCCGAGCTGGGGGCCGACTTCGCTGGTGTTGAGCGCGCCAAGAAGGCCACCCTGGGCCAGATCATCGACCGTTACATGGAGGAGATCGCCCCTACGCTTCGCTCACCCAGCGCCGCGAAGTCCTGCGCCGACTCCTTGCGACGAGAATTGGGTGACACGCCCTTTGCTGGGCTGACACCCGAACGAGTCGGGCAGTATCGCGACACCCGGCTCAAGCAACGCAGCAAACGCGGCGGCGGCAAATTGGGCGCCCCATTAGTTGAGCTGGACCGCAATGTGAAGCCGGCGACGGTCAAGAAGGAGATGGCCTTCCTTGCCAGGGTCATCGATGTGGCCATTAAGTCGTGGGGCTATCGCCTTCCTTTTGGCAACCCGGCTCGCGGCGTGGACCGTCCGCCGGAAGGCGATGGCCGGGATCGCCGCCTGTTGCCTGGAGAGGAAGAACGACTGATGTCGGCCTGCGCCCACAATCAGGCGCTACGGTGGGCCATCATCCTTGCCATCGAAACAGCGGCCAGGCGTGGTGAGCTCTGTGCCTTGGTGTGGGGCGATGTTGATTTCGAGCGGCGGACCCTACAGATCCGAGCCGAAGACGCTGGCGCCGCCAAGACAGGCGCCAAACGGACTGCACCGCTCAGCAAGAAGGCCATTTCCGTTTTGACGGAGGCCAAACCCAAGCGCGCCAAACCGAACGAATCGGTGCTGGGCTTCGGGCCGGGCGGCCTCAGCCAGGCCTTCGAGCGCGCATGTCGTCGCGCCGGAATCGTCGGTCTGCGGCTACACGACCTGCGGCACGAGGCCACGTCGCGACTGTTCGAGCTAGGGCTCGACATGATGGAAGTCAGTGCCATCACGGGCCACAAGACGTTGGATATGCTCAAGCGGTACACTCAGCTTCGCGCTGAACAGATCGCCCTCAAAATGGAGCGTCTAGCCCTTCAGTCGGCCGACAATGCGCCACTTGAAGTCCAGCTCGCCGCAGTCCTCAAGGAACTGCGACTGCTCCGGCAGATGTAATACGCCCCGGTAGCTCAGTGGATAGAGCGAATGCCTCCTAAGCATTAGGCCGCAGGTTCGATTCCTGCTCGGGGCACCACCGTCGACTAAGTGCCATTTGCTGCCACTCGCGAACATCCGGTCTGGGCCGACCGAATGTCGACGAAGCGATACGACCGATTGTTGGCAAGAGACATCAGGCCCATTCCCTTTGCCAACAATAGTTTGGTGCGCGGCGTCGATTGGGCGAGCGGTTCCCCGGTCTCAACGAAAAGATGCCGCTACAAGGATGCTGCAGCCCAGCGCGATGGTGCCGACGCCGGCCACATCGAAAACGGTCGGCGTTACGCGATCCACGATCCACAGCCACGCCAGCGCGGTGCAGGTATACACACCGCCGTAAGCCGCATACACGCGACCCGATTCCGCGGGGTGTCGCGTCAACAACCACGCGAAGGCCATGAGGCTGAGCGCGGCGCCTGCAAGCACCCAAAGACTGGCACCGCGCTTGGCCCACAGCAGCACCAGATAGCAGCCGACGATTTCCGCGACGGCAGTCAGAACAAACAGTCCCAGCGTGGTCGTCCAGCTCATTAATGGCCCCTGTTCGGTCCATGCACGCCGGCACGGCGAGATGCCGTTCGGGATTTCGTGGGCGTGGCCAGGCCTTGCAAGATGCCGCATTCCTTCGACGTGCCCGGCGCGTCGCAGCGTGCGCGCAGGTCCTTGAGCTGGCCCTGCAGGCTGCGCAACACGCGGATGCGTTCGGCGACGTGGCCGATGTGTTCGTCGAGCACGGTGTTGACCTCGGCGCAGCCCCGCTCCGGCGCGTCACGCAGTCGCAGCAGGTTGCGGATTTCCTCGTGGGTCATGTCCAGCGCCCGGCAGTGCAGGATGAATCCCAGTCGCTGGCGCTCGGCGTCCGAGTAAAGACGGTAGTTGCCCTCGCTGCGGGCAGGCTGCGGTAGCAGCCCCTCCTTCTCGTAATAGCGGATGGTCTCGATGGCGACCGACAGATGACTCGCCAGCTCACCGATGCGGTAGGTCTTGGGCATGTGCTGCTCCGGGGCTTGACCCTGAAGTTACTACAGGCTGTCCAATACGGTCCATCGTCCACGTCGGGATTCCGATGGCTATTGATTTCTGTGCTTCCAATTGTGCCTCGAACGTGCTGGTTCCGCCGCGCTATCGCCGAGTGCTGTGGATCGCGTTATGCGTGAACCTGGCGATGTTCGGGGTGGAGCTGGCGGCTGGCTGGGGAGCGGGCTCGGTCTCACTGCTGGCCGACGCCGTGGACTTCTTTGGCGATGCCGCGAACTATGCGGTGTCGCTGTTCGTGCTGTCGATGGGGCTGGCCGCTCGCGCCCGCACGGCACTGCTCAAGGGGCTGTTCATGGGCGGCTATGGCGTCTATGTCCTGGGTCATGCGAGCTGGAACGCGCTGCACGGGGTGGTGCCAGAGCCGCTGACGATGGGCCTCGTCGGTGGCCTGGCCCTAGTCGCGAACCTGAGCGTGGCCTGGCTGCTATACGCCTACCGCGAGGGGGATGCCAACATGCGCTCCGTGTGGCTGTGCTCACGCAACGACGCCATCGGTAATGTCGCGGTGATGATGGCGGCGGTGGGCGTCGTTGGAACTGGTACTGCCTGGCCGGATCTCACCGTAGCGGTCGGGATGGGCCTACTGGGCCTCTGTGCCGCGCGGCAGGTCATTGCGCAGGCACGCGTTGAACTTGCATCGACCCGGGAGGTGCGCCGTGCTCACGCCTGAATTGACCTATACGGCCTTGCTGATCGTGCAGGCCCTGCATCTGCTGCATCACCGTCTGATCAAGCGACACATCAGCTCTGCGGAAGTGGTGTCGGCGGCGGTGCTGTGCGTACCGCCCACGGTCGCGATCCCCGTCGGCCTGCTGATGGGCACGCACCTGACGCTGATCGCCGTGCAAATCGTCGACAGCGTGTGGGTTCGGACGCTGTCGCCGAGCTGGTCGTCGTCGCCCGGCGATCCGCGCGCCCTGAATGCTGTCCCTTCCGTGATAGCCTCTCAGTGATGACCCGCATGCCCGCCATCTGGTTGCTGTGCCTCGGCCTCGCGCTGACGCGGATGCTCGGTCTGCACGCGCACGCCTGTGCTGGCCTGGAAAGCGCGGGCCACGAGCACGAGGCGCCGCACTACGCTGACGCGGGGCTCCTGTTCGGCGAGTTCCACGTTGATGATCATCCCGACAACCTGGAATTGGAACTTTCGGCGGCGCTGTCGCCGGCCCAGTTCCAGCTCGACCTGAGCGCCGACGAACCTGTGCTGCACTCAGCCGACATCGCCGATCCTGTCGCGGCCTCGGGCGGACTGACGGTGCTCACCGCGCGCGGACCGCCCGACGCGCACGAAACCCGACCGCCTCACTTCGCACCGCCGCTGCGCGGTCCGCCCTCGATCTCCCTCGCCTGAACCCACCCCTTGCCCTGATCCCAGGGCATCCGTTCACGCTGCACGGGAGTTCCCCTCATGTTTCGATTCACCGCCACCGGGCGCTTCGCGCTCGCGGCACTGCTGGCTTTTGGCGCGGCCAGTGCCGCGCTTGCAGCCGAGGTCCCTCTGACCTTGCGCGAAGCGTTATCACGCACGTTGCAATCCAATCCAGACCTAGCGGCCTATCAATACGTACTCAAGGCGCAAGACGGCCTCGTCACACAGGCGGGCCTGAAGCCGAACCCCAGGCTGACGGCCGATCTGGAGAACGTGCTCGGCACCGGCGACACCAGCGGCTTCGATGCTGCCGAACTCACCATTGGGCTGAGCCAGTTGATCGAACTGGACGGCCTGCGCGACAAGCGCGTCGCCAGTGCCCGCCTGGAACGTGAAGGCCTTGAAGTTGAGGGCCACATAGCGCGCCTGGACTTGCTGGCCGAAACGGCCAGACGATTCGTCTCGTTGGTCAGCCAGCAAGAGGAACATCGTCTCGCACATCTGGCTGTGGAGCTTGCAGACAAGACTGCGGCAGCGGTGAAGCGCCGCGTGGAAGCAGCCAAATCGCCCGAGGCGGAGCTGGATCGGGCGGCTGTGGCACTCGAACGCGCCCGCATCGCCGATGCACATGCCGAGCACGAACTGCTCGCCGCGCGCTCCGATCTGGCGGCGTCCTGGGGCGCGGCGATGCCTGATTTCACCGAGGCTGCGGCCGACCTTTACCAGCTTCCCGAGATTGCGCCGTATCCGGATCTGCTCACTGCGCTGGAACGCACGCCTGATCTGACGCGCTACCTGAGCCAGGCCCGTCTGCGTGAATCGGAAATTACGCTGGCGCTGGCCAGCCGCCGCCCGGGCATCGAGATCGGTGCGGGCCTGCGCCGGCAGCAAGCGGTCAGGGACACCGCGCTGGTTTTTTCGGTGGGCATCCCGCTGCTGACTTCTGATCGCAACCAGGGCCGCATCGCCGCAGCCGAGGCACTCAGGGACGGCGCCGAAGCGCAACGCATTGCAGCGCTGGTGAATGCGCGGGCCCAACTGTTCCGCAATCATCGCGAGCTGCTTGACCTGCGGCAGCAGGTGTCCGCGCTGCGCGAGCGTGCCCTGCCCCAGATTGAGGCCGCGCTCAAGAAGACCGAATACGCCTACGAGCGTGGACGCTACAGCTACCTCGAACTGGTGGACGCACAGCGCGAGCTGGTGGCGGTGCGCGACAGCCTGATTGATGCAGCCACCGCCTACCACCTGACCCTGATTGAAATCGAACGGCTCAGCGGCCTGTCCGCCAGCCGCTAAAGGATCGCTCCACCATGAAGACCATCACCTACTCCGCCTTATTACTGACGCTCGGGCTTGCCCTGACGGCCTGCGGTAAGCCGAATGAACCCGCCCACACCGACGAGGAAGGGCACGCTCACGATGACGCGAAGAGTCATTCCGAGGCCGAGCCGCACAACGAAAGCGAAGGCCATCACGAAGGAGATCGCCACGAGTCAGCAGGCGAAGCCAACCACACTGACGAAAAAGGCCATGCCCACGATGACGCGGAGGGCCATTCGGAGAGTGATCCCCACAACGAGCGGGAGGATCACAGCGAGGGGGATCGCCACGAACAAGGCGAAAGCGGCCACACCGAGGAAGAAGGCCATGCCGAAGCGCTGAACCTCAGCGCTGAGGCCCGCGCGGCCGCAGGCCTGGTGATTGCACCCGCCGGGCCCGCGATGTTGAGGGAAACCCTTTCTCTCTATGGCGTGGTCAAGCCCAATCCCGAACGCGTGGCCAGTGTCACGGCCCGTTTTCCCGGCATGGTTCGCAGCGTCAATGTGCAGATCGGAGACACCGTCAAACGCGGCCAGTCACTGGCCACCGTCGAAAGCAACGAGAGCTTGCAGGTCTACACCGTCAGCAGTCCACAGGGGGGTGTGGTGACTGAACGATTCACCAATCCCGGTGAGCAGGTTCAGGGTCAGCCGCTGTTTACAGTGGTGGATCTGTCCACAGTGTGGGTTGAGTTGTCGCTGTTCCCGCGAGATCGATCTCTTGTGAAAGTGGGCCAGAACGCTCGGGTGCAGACCGCCGACCGGGGATCGACCAGCGAGGGCCGTATCGTGTTCGTGTCACCGCTCTCAGTCAGTGCCACACAGAGCCTCACTGCGCGGGTCGAGCTGGAGAACGCTGACGGCCGTTGGGCCCCAGGTCTTTACGTACAGGCCGAGGTGGCCATCGGCGAGGCTCAGCTTGCGCTGGCCGTGCCGGAAGTCGCCCTGCAGGAGCTGGAGGGTCGGACGTCCGTATTTGTCGAAGACGCTGGCGGATTTGAATCACGGGTCGTAAAGACAGGCCGCCGTGACGGCGACGTTGTCGAGATTCTGGACGGCCTCACGGCGGGTGAAGCGGTGGTGGGTGAGGGCAGCTTTGTGCTCAAGGCAGAGTTGGGCAAGGGGGAGGCCGAGCATGGGCACTGATCATCAACCAGCCATTGATGCAAACGACCATGCGCAGCGAAAGGTGCTGCTCTGGGTTCTGGTGCTCAATGCCGGGTTAGGGGTCACGCTCCTGATCGGCGGACTTGCTTCAGATTCCAGCAGTCTCATCGCCAATTCTCTAGACAATTTTTCCGACGCCGTGGCCTACGCCGTCAGTTTCCTCGCGGTGACGCGGGGTGCCCGGTGGAAGGCGGCGGCTGCCGCGATCACGGGGGTCATGCTTCTGCTGCTGGCCGGAGGTGTGATTGTTGACGCGCTGCGCCGCTTTGTCAGCGGCTCCGAGCCCTTGGGCATGTCCATGATGATGCTCGCTGCGGTCGCTGTTGCCATCAATGTCCTATGCGTCAAATTGCTCCGCAGCCATCGGGGAGAGGACGTTAATCTGCGCGCGGCGTGGACGATGAGCCTCAACGACTTCGTCTCCAATTTCGGCATTTTCGCTGCGGGTGGACTGGTGCTGGTCGTCGGCAGCAACTGGCCAGATCTGGCCGTCGCTTTTTGCATTGCATTGGTCGCCGTTTACGGCGGCATCAGCACCCTTCGCGACGCTGCGCAGACGCAGCGCGCCGCGAGCTCCAACAAAGGACACGCTCATGATTGAAGCCATTCTGCGCTTCGCCATCGCTCGTCGCGGCGTGGTGATGACCCTCATGCTCGCGCTCATTGCGCTGGGCATCTACAACTACCAGCGCCTGCCGATTGATGCGGTCCCCGACATCACCAATGTCCAGGTGCAGATCAACACCTCTGCCCCCGGCTACACGCCGCTGGAAGTTGAACAACGCATCACCATCCCCATCGAGACTGCAATTACCGGCCTGCCGGACCTGGATTACCGGCGCTCGCTATCGCGCTATGGCCTCTCACAGGTAACCGTGGCGTTCAAGGAGGGGACTGATCTCTATTTTGCCCGCCAGCTCATCAACGAGCGCCTTCAGCAAGTCCGTAACCGCCTGCCCGATGGGGTGGAGCCCGCGATGGGGCCCATCGCGACAGGCCTCGGTGAAATTTTTCTCTACACCGTCGAGGCCGATCCTGATGCGCGGCAGCCAGACGGCAGCCCTTACGACGCCACTGCGCTGCGCACCCTCCAGGATTGGGTGATCCGTCTGCAGTTGTTGCAGGTGCCAGGCGTCACCGAGGTGAACTCCATCGGCGGCTACGCCAAGCAGTTTCACGTGCAGCCCGATCCGGCGCGTCTGCTGTCCTACGGTCTGACCTTCGAAGACGTGGTGCAGGCAGTGGAACGCAACAATGCGAACCAGGGCGCGGGTTACCTCGAACGCAACAAGGAGCAACTGCTGGTCCGCATCCCTGGCCGGGTGAGCGGCATTGGTGATCTGAGTCGCCTGGTCATTGCGACGCGCGACGGTCAGCCGATCACCATTGCGGACGTGGCCGAGGTCGCGCTGGGCAAGGAACTGCGCACCGGTGCCGCCACGCGCGATGGCCACGAAACCGTCCTGGGGACGGCAGTGATGCTGGTTGGCGAGAACAGCCGCGCCGTTGCAAAGGCGGTCGCCGAGCGCCTGGTCAAGGTCAACGAGTCACTACCTGATGGCGTGCGAGCGGTGCCGGCTTACGACCGCACCGTGCTGGTCGACAAGGCCATCGCCACCGTGCAAAAGAACCTGCTGGAAGGCGCGCTGCTGGTGGTCGTCATCCTGTTCCTGCTGCTGGGCAATCTGCGTGCGGCCCTGCTCACGGCGCTGGTGATTCCGCTGGCCATGCTCATGACCATCACCGGCATGGTGGAGACCCAGGTCTCTGCCAACCTGATGAGCCTGGGCGCGCTGGACTTCGGCCTGATCGTGGACGGCGCGGTGATCATTGTCGAGAACTGCCTGCGGCGACTCTCCCAACAGAGTCTGGAAGGCGCGACCCTGAGTCTGAAGGAGCGCATGGAAACGGTTTACGACGCGACCGCCGAAGTCATCCGGCCCAGCCTGTTTGGCGTGTTCATCATCACCGCCGTTTACCTGCCGATCTTCGCGCTCGAAGGCGTGGAAGGAAAGATGTTCCACCCCATGGCGCAAACCGTGGTGATGGCGCTGATCTCCGCGCTGTTCCTGTCGGTGACCTTTGTGCCGGCCGGCGTGGCGCTGCTGTTCCGTGGTCCGGTGAAGGAAAAGCACAACGTGATCCTGCATGCCGCACGTCGCGGCTACGAGCCGCTGCTGCGGTTTGCGCTCAAGGCGCGCGTTGCATTTGTGGTCGGTGCGGTCGTGCTGGTACTGGCCTGCGGCTGGCTTGCCACACGCCTGGGCAGCGAATTCGTGCCCAGTCTTAACGAGGGTGACATCGCGGTGCAAGCGCTACGCATCCCGGCCACCGGGCTGACGCAGTCGGTGGAATTCCAGAAGCAGATCGAAACCCGCCTGCTGAAATTCCCCGAGGTGCTCACCGCCTTCGCCCGCACCGGGACGGCCGAGGTGGCCACTGATGCGATGCCGCAGAACATCTCCGATGGCTACGTGATGTTGAAGCCGCGCGACCAGTGGCCAGATCCAGGCAAGCTCAAGTCGGACCTAGAAGCGGAGATGCAGACGGCGCTAGAACAAATCCCGGGCAATGCCTATGAGATGAGTCAGCCGATCCAGTTGCGCTTCAACGAGCTGATCACCGGTGTTCGCTCGGACTTTGCAGTCAAGCTCTACGGCGATGATCTGGATCTGATGCTCAGCACCGGCAACCAACTTGCCCAGGCGGTACGCGACGTCGACGGTGCTGCTGACGTGAAGGTCGAGCAGGTCGCAGGGCTGCCCGTTCTTTCAGTGATGCCGCGCCGCGATGCACTGGCCCGCTACGGGCTGACCATTTCGGAAGTGCAGGCTGTTGTTGCCACCGCGCTCGGCGGTCGCGAGGTCGGCTCGGTGTTCGAGGGCGATGCACGCTTCGATATTGTGGTCCGCCTGCCGGAAGCGCTGAGACAGGATTTGCGCGCCCTGCAGAGGTTGCCAGTCCCTTTACCCCAAGGCGGCCACGTGCCGCTACAGGAAGTGGCGAGGCTGGACATGGCTCCCGGTCCGAACCAGGTCAGTCGCGAAGACGGCAAGCGACGGATCGTGGTCACTGCCAATGTGCGTGGGCGTGATCTGGGCAGTTTTGTGGCCGATGCGCAGGCCGCCATCGCGCAGGTGAATGTGCCGCCGGGGTACTGGCTGGACTACGGCGGCACCTTCGAGCAACTGCAGTCGGCGTCCAAACGCCTGTCCATCGTGGTGCCGGTCACGTTGGCGCTGATCCTCGGGCTGCTGGTGCTGGCCTTCGGCTCCATCCGTGACGCACTGGTGATCTTCAGCGGCGTGCCGCTGGCGCTGACCGGCGGCGTGCTTGCGCTGTGGCTGCGCGGCATCCCGTTATCGATCTCGGCGGGCGTCGGCTTCATCGCCCTATCCGGCGTCGCCGTGCTCAACGGCCTGGTGATGGTCAGCTTCATCCGTAGCCTGATGGGAGAGGGCAAGTCACTGGACGACGCGATCATCGAGGGCGCACTGACCCGTCTGCGGCCGGTGCTGATGACCGCGCTGGTGGCCAGCCTCGGCTTCGTGCCGATGGCGCTCAACGTCGGCACCGGCGCGGAGGTGCAGCGTCCGCTGGCCACGGTGGTGATCGGCGGGATCATTTCCTCAACGCTGCTGACCCTGCTGGTGCTGCCGGGGCTGTTCCGCATGGCGCATCGGCGCGAGGCCAGGGCCGTGCTCGCTCCACCGGCCACACCTGTTTCGGAGAGCGCAGCATGAACCTCGGCAAGGATCTCGGCTGGCAGGCGGGCATCTCCATCGTTGGTGTTGCCGTGCTGCTTGTGCTCGGCGTGATTGCGATGGAGAGCTACACGCTGCTGATTCAACGGGTGCCGGAATCGGCGCTGCGCGGGCCGCATGTGCTGTTCGACGCCGCCGTGCTGCTGCTCGCGCTGCTGCTGCTGGATCGCGCCCATGCAACGCCGCGCGCAGCGGACGGGCGCGGTGCCGCTGGCGTCGTGCCGGCCCCGGCGATGCCGTCGCCCCGGTCCGGCACGCGCACGCTCGTCGCGCGTTTCGCCCGTAGTGACGACCGCCGCGCGTCGCTGCAGGTGGCGAGCACGCTGATCCCGCTGGGCCTGCTGTGGTGGCTGGTGGCGGTGGGTCACGGCTGGGCGGTGGTGCTCGCCGTGCCGGTGATGAGCCTGTTCCTGCTGCGCGCGTTTGCACTGATGCACGACTGCGGCCATCGCAGCCTGTTCCGGCGCGGCGCGCTCAATGCCGCCTGCGGCTTTGTGTTCGGCGTGCTCACCGGCATGCCGCAATACGTATGGTCGCGGCATCACGCCTATCACCACGCCACCAACGGCAACTGGTCGAAGTACCGCGGGCCGCTGGGCACGCTGTCGCTGGAGGAGTTCGCGCAGATGAGCCCGGCGCGCCAGCAGCAGTACCGGCGTGCGCGCTGGGTCGGCATGGCACCGCTCGCCGGCCTGATGTACCTGGTGGTCAACCCGCGCCTGAACTGGCTGCGTGGCTGCGCGGCGCTGCTCGTGCATCTTCTGCGCGGTGGCATCGCGCAACCGCAGGTCGGCTGGCGCGCACAGGCGCGCGTGTTCCGAACCCGCCATTGGGCATCAGCGGCAGAGTTCCGCCACATGAGCCTCAACAACCTCGCTCTGCTCGGACTCTGGGCGGCGATGTCCAGCCTGATCGGGGCCTCGCTGTTCTTCACGGTCTATCTGCTGGCCACCGCGCTGGCGGGTGCGGCAGGCATCGTGCTGTTCACCGTCCAGCACAACTTCGACCAGGCCTATGCCAGCGACGATCAGGGCTGGGACTACGAAACCGCTGCGCTCCACGGCACCAGCTTCCTTGTGCTGCCGGGCTGGCTGAACTGGTTCACCGCCGACATCGGCTACCATCATGTTCATCACCTGTGCGCGCGCATCCCGAACTACCGGCTGGCCGCCTGTCACGCGGCGCATGCCGAGCGGTTCACCGAGGTGCGCCGCCTGAGTCTGGCCGACGTACTGCCCTCACTGCGCTGCCTGCTCTGGGATCGTGAGGTGCGGCGCATCGTGTCCATCGACCGCGGCGCGCGATGAGCGCGGGGCACGCCCACGGACGCAGCGCCAGCGAACGCGCGACGTGGATCGCGTTCGCACTCACCGGCGGCTTCATGCTGGCCGAAGTCGCGAACGTGTGCTGAGCGGCCATTTGTTCAGCATCGCGAATGACAGGTTTGGGCTGTTTTCCGACTAACTGGACTTCTCTAGGCAGTAGTAGCACGAGGTGCGCGGTGGGCACCTGATGCTGACGCTGAAAACGCACCGCATCGCAGTAGCCGTTGATCGCAACCCAACCCCTACGTCCTGGACGCTTCGAGGTATGAGCCCGACGGTGTGTGCTGCGTCAACGACCACGCCGGATTGTATGACATGCACTTCGATATTGAGCTTGACGATAGTGAAGCTCGGCGTGCCCGAGTTGGGCTGATCAGCGTCATTTTCTCCAAACACCCTGGTGTCAGGGCTCGCTTCAGCTGTTTCGTTCTTCCGATTTCTTGCAGGCCCCTTTCGCCCGAAGATTTATCACAGTCGCCATGAGCGCCTGGACCATTGCTCGCCGCTGCAACAATACCCGCTCATGGTCACGGGGACCTACAGACTTCGGCAATGAGATGGCGGCGTTAACGATAACCATCACCTCGTCGAAGACCGAACTCGAAGCACATGCATGCACCTTGACCGCTTGCCGCGAGATACCGAGTGACCGGCCAATCTGAGCCATGTTCACCATCTTCGTCGCGCTAGGCGAGTGAACCAGCAGGCTGACGGCCAAGGATGTTGCCCTGATTCCACTGGCACAGATATGGAGCGCGACGTAGCTGATAGCAGCTGTGTCAATGACCAAACTGTGTGCTTCGCTCAGCCTGTCGAATCGCACGGACGCCTGTTGGAAAGCTAGACGGGTTTCATCTGTGCGATAGATGTCGTGCCAATGCTCAGCTTCCATCCATCGAATTTCCTCGACTTGGACGAGCTGATTGAATCGACTGAACTCGGGCGCTCGACGCATTGCGGGTTCGATCTGTCGAACAGCAGCGGTTAGCTCTCGACGGAACTCGCTGAACTTCTGAAGCCCGGCAGGCGGTCGCTTTCGTTGACGATGTTGGGCGCAACGACCTGTAGTTCGGTCGGCGGGCCGCCAACACCAATCACAAACGGGCGTGATCCCCTGAGGAGCCAGGGGCACTTCGATGCTTGAAGTGTACTTCTGGCTGATCAGTGACAGGCCGAGCAACAGGACAAACGCTGGGTCAAAGCGCGGATCTTTGAGACCGTCCTGCTGCTCTGCGGCGATTCGCTTGTAGGTCGACAACACCCACCCCGGCTCTCTCGGAGTCCCCCATCGTAACCGGTTCGCCAGACGCCTTAGGTATCCCGCCGGGTGAAATGCCTCGGCAGGTAGGTTCTGCTGCACCTGCAGCATTCTCATCGGACTGATCAGGGTGAACAGCCCCGCCGCCTCAATCGATTCAATGAGCCAGTCCCATTCGACATCGGACGATCGTTGCGAACGACGAAGCACGTCAAGTTGCTCGTTCACGAGATCAGAAACAGCGTGGATGTCACCCTGGGCCGACGCTGCGAACAGCGGAGCAATATCGCCCTGCAGAGTCGACGAGAGGAGGACATCACGGACGGCAGTTGGGCATCCCGCCAACTGCTCAGCGCGATCAATCGCCGATGTCACTTTGTTGCGCCAGCCTCTGACACATCGTGATGAGACCCCGAGATGTTCGGCAGCTTGCTCTGCAGATACCCCCAGTAAGCGGAGAGCCCAAGCGTTGATGTCGGACTCCCGGATCACACCGCGCGCCTTGCCCCCTCCGCACGCCTCGTTAGAAAAATGCCGAAGGGCTGATTCCAGACGGACGATGTCGCCATCGAGAAACTCGCGTCCTACCGCAGTTTCTTCAACTTCATCGAACAGACGCTTCAGGAGGCGACGGAAGCCCGCAGACACACGCGAGTGCTTCTCGCAGTATTTGCGTGCCCGGGATGCTCTACCGTCGGCCCGGAATGAACGGTGCGTATGGGCGAGATTTCCGCAAGCTGCGCAGAACTGAAGTCCGTTGTCGGATCGGGAATCCATAGTGTCAACATTATCGACCATGGTGACGCATAACGGAACATAAATGAGCAATTAAACAGCGGACCACTGCTTTGCTGGCGCATAGCTTTGTGAGCCATCACAAGCAACCACAGCGGTGGCGCAATGTCTTCAGCTCCCAACTCATCCACCCCAGAGATGCTCGATCTCGCGGCGCTTAGCGCGCTGCTCCATCTCAGCCCGGCCACAATCCTGACTCAGCGCACCCGCGCACCTGATCGTGTGCCACCAGCTTGGAGAAGCCGTCCGCTTCGATGGCGACGTGATGCAGTGCTCCAATGGCTGATCGAGCAGGAAAGGCAGGAACAGCGACGCGTTGAGAAACGCACCCAAGTCGTTTCGACTCGACGAATCAGCCGCTGAGCTCGATCCCGATGGATGGGCTCAGCCGGGCGCTTCTTCCGATTGTGGATGCCGCCGAGAAGATCGCACTTGGGCCGCCCGAAGGCGACGACATTGCGTTCTTGGATGGGCTTCTCTGCACAGTTGCGCTGCCCCGATCCAGGGTCAGCGGCAATGTCTTTGAACGTGCCAGTGGCCGAGCCGCACTGCGGGTAGAAGCCGGACAGCTATGGAATGGTCGCAAGTGGGTCCGTCAGATCGTTCCCTACGGGCCTATTCCGCGGTTGATGCTCGCGTGGATCTGCACACAAGCGCTTCGTTGCGAATCCAAAGAAATCTGGATCGGCAATTCAGCGTCAGAGTTTCTACGGCTAATAGGCAAACCCGCTACAGGTGGCCAAGCGAATCGAGGAGCTCATGTGGCGCTTCGCAGCCAAGCTGCGGCGCTCTCAGCTTGTCGACTTCAATTGGGCTGGTCAACGGGCAAGCGAATCAGCACTGCAAACCTGCAGCCGATTGTGCAGTTCGAAGCGTGGGCGGGTGGCGACGAACGCCAGCGATCCCTCTGGTCACCGACGCTCACTCTTTCCGAAGAGTTCTACGCCCGGCTTGCGAAGCACTCCGCGCCGTTGGATTGGCGCGCGCTTTGCGCACTCGGTGGATCCGCATTGGCGCTCGACATATACAGCTGGCTCGCGCATCGCCTTCATCGACTGCGTACACCGGGATACCTGCCGTGGTGTTCGCTCCGCGATCAGTTCGGTCAGGAATATATCGGCGCCAATGGCGCCAAGAATTTCAAGCGGGCGTTCTCGGACTCTCTGGTGAGGGCTCTCACGGTCTATCCGCAAGCGGATGTAAGCGTCGTGCATGGCGGCCTGCGCCTAAAGCCTTCGCATCCGCCCGTCGTCAAAACGCTCAGCCGCTCGGGGGACAAGCCTGTGGGTCGCGCGACTTATCCACGCGACATTGCCACCCCCTGTACTGCGACATTGCCACCCCCTAACCGCGGTGCGGACTGCGACATTGCCACCCCCCTAAAACCTATAGCGTTTACCGATAGCAAAACCAATAGCAGTGACCATGAATCTGGGGATAACTATGCCCTCGTTCCGACGCCACAAAGTGAGCGTCAACGGAAGTCCGCGGCTACCGCTCGGACACTCGCCTGATGCTGTCCATGGCAGCCATCAAGAGCCCCGACGTGGCGAGCGCCTACTTCCAGCGGGATGATTACTACTCCTCCAACGGTGGTGATCCTGACGCCCAGGGGCAGTGGATCGGCGAAGGCGCCGCCAAGCTAGGACTATCGGGCGCCGTAGATAGAGACGCTTTCAGGCAGTTGCTGGCGGGCAGACTTCCCGAAGGCACACAGCTGGGAACAGTTCGCGAGAAGGGTGGTGAGATCGAACACCGGCCGGGCTGGGACCTCACGTTCTCTGCCCCCAAATCAGTGTCTTTGATCGCTGAAGTCGGCAGTGACGAGCGCGTGATGGCGGCGCACGACCAGGCGGTTAAAGCCGCTCTGAGCTGGATCGAGGCATCCGTTATCGGCACTCGCATCCGCACCAGTGGCATCGTGGAGCGTGTAAAGACTGGGAACCTTATCGCCGCGACATTTCGCCATGACACGAGTCGCAACCACGATCCGCAACTGCACACTCACGCTGTCGTATTGAATGCCACGCAGTCCGAAGATGGAAGGTGGCGATCACTGGATGACAAGCGGCTTTTCGAGAACAAGATGGCCGCCGGGAACGTCTACCGGGCTGCACTTGCACTTGAGCTGCAGCAGCTCGGCTTTCAGATCGAGCAGACGCACGCAGACGGTCGGTTCGAGCTGGCCGGCGTCTCGCCCGAGGCGATCCACGAGTTCAGCACCCGGCGAGCTGAAATCGTCGCGGCGATGGAGAAGCGCGGCCTTTCCGGGCCAGAAGCTGCCGCCCAGGCCGCCTTGATGACGCGAAACTCGAAGGTGCCCGAGAACCGCGCGGAGCTGGCGCAGGACTGGCGCGAGCGCGCGGCGTCCATCGGCTTCGACCCGCAGCAGCTCATCGCTCAGGCCGAAGCGCGCGGGCCGGTAGACCAGGCCCTAAGCCCCTGGCAGGAGTCGAAAGCTGTCCAGTTGGCCATCGGGCGCTTGTCGGACCAGGAAGCGGCCTTCAAGCATTCCGCGCTGGTCGCTTGGACGCTGGCCAACGGCATGGGGAAGCTCACGGTTCAACAGGCCGAAGGCCTGATTCAGCGCGAGCGAGCCGCCGGACGGCTCCACCATGCCGAGCTGGGGGATCAAGCAGGCTGGACGACCGTCAGCGCCCACCAGCAGGAACTACGGGTCCATGCGTCCGTCGAAGACGGCAAGGGCGCCGTGGCGCCCGCCTACGCCCCTACGGAGGCCGTGGCGGCGCTTTCCGGCTCGCCCCTCAATGCGGGCCAGCAAAAGGCCGTCGAAATGATCCTGACGGCCCCTGACCGCCATGTCGGCGTCGTCGGCCGACCCGGCACCGGGAAGACCTTCATGCTGGGCCAGGCTCGCGAGCTGATGGCCGCGCGCGGCTTCGAGCTGGTCGGCATGGCTGCCAACGCCGAAGCAGCCCGCCAGCTCCAAGGATCAGCGGGCATCCCATCCAAGACCCTGCACAAGCATCTGTCGCACGCCGGGCGCGACGTGGCCCGGCTGCGGAGCGCCACGCCGGAACAGCGGGCAGAGATTGAGGCCAAGTACGAGAAGCAGGTATGGGTGGTGGACGAGGCCTCACAGGTCAACAACTCGGCCATGCGGCGCCTGCTGGATCTGTCGTCCAAGCTCGGGGCGCGCACGGTCCACATCGGGGACACGGCACAGCTCGGCGCCATCGAGGCCGGTAAGCCGTTCGCTCGGATGGTCGCGAATGGCATGGAGCATCGTGAAATGGACGAGATTCGCCGGCAGACCGACGCCCGGCACGTCGAGGCGATCCGCGACGTGCTCAAGCAGGACATCGGCGCCGCGATGCAGAAGCTGGCGCCTGAAACCCGCGAGATCCCTGATCGGGATGATCGCCTGAACGCCATGCTTAAAGATTGGGAAGCCGCTGGCCAGCAACGCGACCAGGTGTTGATGCTCTCCACCCGGAACGCGACCCGAACCGAGCTGAACGACAAGGCGCGGCAGATCCTGCGCGCCGAAGGCAAGCTGCAGGGCGAGAAGTCCGCCCAGCAGCTCTTGCCGGTCTATGCCAGCCGAGCAGATACCGCCGTCGTCAGCACCTACAAGGCTGGCCAGCTCGTTCACTTTCCCCGCGCCCTGCCCAGCATGGGCATCGAGCGCGGCGCTTACGTCCGTGTGACGGAGGTCGATGGCGCTGGCCATCACGTCCACCTGGACGTAGGCGGCAAGACCGTCGTATGGAGTCCCCAAACGATTGCGGGCGGTTCAAAGACACCGCCTCAGATCTTCCAGCCGCGCGAAACGTCTCTCGCTGCCGGCGAGCGCATCACCTGGTCGAAGAACAACGCCGAGCTGGGCTTGAACAACGGCCAGCGCCTGACGGTGATCGCCAGCAACGAGAAGACCATGACCGTCCAGACCGAGGACGGCCGTCGCCTGGACATCGACCGCACCAAAGAATCGAACCGACATTGGGAACACGGCTACGCCACGACGATTTACAAATCCCAAGGCGAGACAGCTGAAAAGGTGCTCGTGGATGCCAACAGCCAGGACAAAAATCTGCTGAGCCAGAAAGCCTTCCTGGTCGCAATCAGCCGCCATATCGACAGACTCACGGTCTACACAGATTCGATCAAAGGGCTATCGGCGAACGTATCTGGCAATCCGGGCGAAAAGCTCTCGGCTATTGAGACACGGCGAGAGGTTGCGGGTCCGAATGCGCGAGATGAGTTTGAAAGGCGTTACCAGCGGGTGAGCGAGAAGGCTCAGGTAGAGTGGTCGAGGGCGGTGAGAAGGTTCCGGACACCCGGTCTCGATTTTGAGCGGTGAAACAGCGTGACCGACTTTCGCATGCGAAAGTCATGGGCCGTCTATCTAACCCGCTCACTACCGACATCTGCGCCGAAGTCGAAGTCGTTTTCGTCGTGGCGATGCTCGTCAGGATCGAACTTAGCTAGCAACTCGGCGAGGGAATACCTTGGCATGTCGAGCTCTTTACCTCGCTTGGTGTCGCGCGCGTCAAGCTTGGTTTTTGTTTCGCTAGAGCTCATGCACAGCCTCAGATGTGTCCCACCTACAGATTTTCGCATGCGAAAGTCTCCCTCACTACCTCGAAAGAAGTTGGCAGGCAGGAAGTGTTACTTCTTGCCGTAGGTCGCGTCGTGATCGGGCGGGATGGCTAGCAGGCGAATGAAGTCGCCATCTCGGTAAGCCACAGCACGCCGTGCTTGGGTGATGCGAAGGCTGTAGAGCGCGGGGACCCCAGCGGGCGGCTCGACGCTGACGATCTTTTCCCAGCGCAGCCCCTTGTCCCGATAGACCTGCTGCCAAGTGAGTTGCCGCAGTTTGCCCAGCATGTCCAAAGCGGCGTGGCGTTCCGCTTTCTGAAGTTCAAGCAGGTCGCGCTGAAAGACCGGGTTGTTCAGATCCAGCCGAACCGTGCCGTCGCGATCAGCGGCCTTCATCACGCAGACGCTTCAACAGGGCTTCGTTATCGTCGTCACGCGCTGGGTTGGACTGCGCCCAGGCCAGGGCTTCGCGCAGACTTTCCGCCGCTTGTGGTTGGTGCAGCCAGCGCTCGTTGTCGGGGATCACCGTAGCGGTACGTACCAGCCAAACCCCAGGCTCGCGCTCTTCCAGTAGCACTTGGCGACCGGCGTATTGCTTGCCCAGCGAGATGGTCCCGTTGGCGCCCACAACCTTCACGGCGGGCTGGCTTGAGAGTGTTGGCATGGCGGCCTCAATAAGATAACAAAATACGAATGCACTATAGCACTAATATGTCTCGACAGTCCCGACCTCGGCGCGCCGCCCTACGGATCGACTTTCGCATGCGAAAGTCTCACGGGTAGAGGATGACTACGACTGCTTGTGGTGCTCAACAAGCGCCCGGATCGCTTCGTCCGCAGCTATGTGGCCCTCGGCCGCTTTATGACCCAACTTCCGAGCCTGCTCGCTCGAGGCAGGCAACCCCTCAATGTCGCAGTGACGATCGGCTTGGGCCAGAGCGCTTTCGAACGATGACTCTGCCGAGTCTCCCTTCTTTGTGAAGACCAGTTCCGCATGCAGGCCCACACGGGCAGCGAGCTGGACCAGGTTGTCGAGTGAGATGGCCGCGGCATCACCACGCAGGATCTTGTTCAGCCTCGGCTGCTTGATGCCAAGCTTGTCCGCTATCTGCTGCTGCGTGCCGGCCAGAGCCCGAAGCTCGGCCCGCAAGTCACGCATGGCCAGGGCACGCGTTCGCCGGAGCTGAGCAACATCTGAGGGATAGAGCGCCGCGAAGGCGTCTTCGAAGTCAGGGCTGATGCAGGCATCTTCTTCAGTCACGGCCAACCGTCCGGTCGGGGATAGTCCCCCGATTATAACTACACGGTTATAAACGTGACGCCGAATGTAGTGTTGTGTAGCGCTACACGACACTACACTTGGAAACAATCAACAGCCTCAGACGCCACGTGGGCGACGTGGCGCCTTCGAGCGCTCGGGCAGATTGGTCAGCTCCGCCAGCTCGGGCATCAACTCGCTCGGCGGGCACTGCAGGCCCCATGCGATGCGAAACAGCACCGACAGCGTGATGTTGTAGCGACCCCGTTCGATGTGGCTGTAGTAGGCCCGATCCAGCCCCACGACGGCGGCAAACTCTTCTTGCGAGTGGCCGGACGCTTCACGCCGAGAGCGGATCGCTTGGGCGACAGAAACAATGGCGGGATGCTGCGGATTTGGCATCCTGTCGATTGTTGTCATCTTGCGCTATAACACCACGGTGTTTTACACACACAGGATTAAAAGTGGATCAAGCGCGTAAACGAATTGACGACTCAAAGGACCGCTGGCGAAAGAGCATCTTCAATGCGGACGGGGAGACTCTGTTCGAGAACTTCGGGCTGGTCTGGACCGACCCGCCACCGCTCTTCGAAATGCGAAGCCCACATGCCGTTAACGCGGTCGAGGCGCTGGATGCGCTGATGGGTCTGGCAGAAGCAGGCGGCGCGGATGCCGACGCAGTTGTAGACATCCTGGCCGCGTTTGATGATCCAGTAGCTCACCCCCTCCATCTGCACGTGCTGGGTTCTCTGAGGCCGCAGGCATGGGCGCACGTCGCGTTGGCGCTGGATATGCTCCGCCTGACCAACGGCGTGCGCGCTTGCGACTTCCGTGATGGGGGACGACGCTTTCGATCCATCGTGGATCGCCCTGAGCAATCCGCGTCATGACGTCTACAAATCGTAAACGTCATGGGGTCATCCTCACGGCAGCCGCAGTAGCGTCGCTCGGGGCGCTGGTGCCCGTCGGCACGCGCGGCACCTACTTCTTTACGATCAGTCACCTCGAAGGCTTGGCACTCGCTTTATTCGCGACGGGTCCGCTGCTTGCGCTGTTCGCCTTGCTATCACTGATCGGGAAGATCAACGCCACACGGGTATGGTTTCTGCCGCTGGCGATCTTCAGTTTCGCACTGTCGATCATCGTCGCCCTGGGAGCTGTCGAAATCCTCGACCATCGGCGCTCGATGAGTCATCTCGAACCGGCCACGTTCGGGCTCGGGGCTTACGCCCTCCTGGTTGGAAACGCGATCGTCATCATGGCGGCAGTCGGATTCACGACCGTACGCCCAACCGATACGGCCGATTGAGGGGCGGTTACTCGCGATTTTCGCATGCGAAAGTCACATGCAAAGGACCGACGTTTCGGCCAGCACAGGACAAAACAAGTCGATGAGAGGGGCACAGCGCCATGTTTACGCGCCATTGTCACCGCGTAGACGCAATCGATTTAGGTTCGTAGACAATCTTGGTTCGGCTTGGCGCATGCCGTTGGCGCCGATTCGTATACACGGCGGCTTCGCTGCCCCCAACGCCGTGTAGACGTTCGATATCAGCAAGCTCCAAAGCGCTCTCCGCTGTTAGCGGAGAGAGAAAGATTCACACCTGATGCACTGCCTGCGGCCCCTGACAATCACGCCCATCTCGTTGACCCGCTTGCCTTTTCTCCGGATGGTCGGTCTAATCGACAAGCGCGTGGCATTCGTCACGCGAGCAATGTAAATCAGGGGCTTGCGGGATTTTGATAGCGCGTAGCGCTACAAAGACGCAAGTAACCTCAGGGGACGTGATGGCGGACCAGACAGAAGGCGGGCTGAAGTTCAGTCTGCGCCTTAGTGGCGACATGGCGGCGCAAGCGCGGCAGCTCGCCGCCACTCGGCGTACCACACCCTATCGCGCAATTAAGGATGTCCTGGCCACCGCATTACCAGCTGCACTTTCAGAAGCCACCGGCCCCAAGACAACGCCAGAGGCGCTTTCTGCTCAGCTTCAGGTGCAGCAAGGGGCGATCAAGTGGCAGTCACGAATGATGCAGGACTCCGTCGACTTCACAGCGGAAACGCTCATGTTGTTGAGACGAATCTCTGAAGAGCTATCCAGTGCTCGAGACCAGACTTCCAGACAGGCGCTGTGGCGCAGCGTGAAAAAAGAAGTACAGGCCATGCGCGAGGCGCCCAAACCCGACGCGAGCCGAGCCAAGTAACGCTTTTAGGTCCTGTACAACAGAACACCAAACGAATGAACAAAGCGGCCCACGACAAAATCGCTTCCTTCAGCTGGGGCATAGCAGATGACGTCCTGAGCGATCTCTTCAAGCGCGGAAAGTATCTAGCTGTAGTTGGGTTGCACTCCGGCGCGCGTCAAGATAGTTGTCGCCTCAGTCATGCAGCCAATCGCTGTTTGGTT
>OJGS01000002.1_pt1 | contig 177667 bp, 159 predicted proteins | sample 1594531 | NCBI WGS metagenome assembly OJGS01 (sample SAMN05416816, study PRJEB24817) | seawater metagenome | isolation source: Sea water | place: Canada:Atlantic | collected 2013-07 | reverse complement strand
GAGATCAGCCTCGGTCTCGTGGGCTCGGAGATGTGTATAAGAGACAGGTCTAGAGATCGCAATTCAGGTCAGTTGAGAATGCGGAGTTCAACGCGACGATTCCGCTCGCGACCCTCTTCGCTGTCGTTGTCGGCAATCGGTTCAGCTTCACCATAGCCACGGGCAGTGATCGGGTTGTTCACGCCCTTGGAGACGAAGTAATCACGAACCGCATTGGCGCGACCTTCAGAAAGCTGCTGGTTGTAGGCGTCATTGCCAAGGTTGTCGGTGTGGCCCGCCACTTCAACCTGCATGTCCGGGTACTTGTTGAGCACCAGCGTGGCGAGGTCGAGAATGGTCTGGGCGTCAGGACGCAGACGGGTCTTGTCGAACTCGAAGGTCACGCCATTCAGCGGGATCAGGTTGCCCAGGGGGCAGCCGACGCCGTCCACACGCTCACCTTCGGGGGTCTCGGGGCATTGGTCGCGGTCATTGATCACACCGTCGCCATCGTCGTCACGCAAACCTGACGGGACTTCAACCACTTTCGGCTCAACCGGCGCGGGTTCCGGCAGCGGCTCGCGCGCTTTCAGCAGCGGGATTTCGATGCCCAGACCGTAGCGGATGTCGCCGTACTCGTTTTCAAAGGTGTCGAACACGTAGCGGGCTTCGGCACGAAGGCGAATATCGCCGTACTTGATCACCGGGCCGGTCACGAAACCGAGCCCCGCGTTGGCCATGAAGTCGAACTCGTCTTCATTCGGGGACACGTCGTTGTAGTTACCACCGACGCCGAGCAGCGCAAACGGCGTAAAGCCCGTGCGGTCGCCGAACGAATAGGTCAGGTCAGCGGTCACACCGTGACGATAGAAGTCAGTGATGCCGGGAACGTCGGTTTCGATCGTTTCGGAAAAAAGCTGCGCTTCGACACCCCAGTTGCTGGGAAACTGCCAGCCGTACAACACGCCGAGACCCACGGCTTCATCGACATCAGCGTTCAGGCCCAGCTCGTTCAAGCGCTGGCCGCGGTCATCATCGGTGGTGCTGTAGGTGCCCAGCACGCTGAAATAGCGCTGGGTTTCCTGCGCATTCGCCAGCGTGGGCACAGAGGCGACGAGCCCCAGCGCGATGAGCGCTTTCGAAGTTGAAGACAGTTGGAAAGACTTCATGAAAATTATCCTGGGTCGGTTGAACGTGAGCCTGCGAAAACTTTCAATGCGATGCCTGAACAGCACGCTTTGCCAAGTCAACGCAGCGATTTTAATTGTGCGCCGCAGCATGCAGCGTCAACTGCAGCACCTGATGGATGTTTAATTTTAGACACTATCGTACACCCCATGTCACGAAGCGCTTGGCTCTAATTGGAGTCCAGTCATCAAACGCATAATTCCCCCCCGGGCTTCGTTGCGATTGGGAGAATAAACCGCATCATGCCGCCACACAACCCTGCTGCAGGCGGACCGTGACGAATGTGGCGCAACAAGTTTGCAGGCGCGCGCGTCCAGTCGCGACCGCGCCAAGACCGGTTACTGACACCTATAGATAGCGTGATCGGGCTGCGACGGCCATCGCCATTCCGGAACTGACACGCTGATCAAAATTGGCCTGTCGCCATACATGTGGCGGCACCTGGGTGCTGCCCGGTCATTCCACCGTCACGCTCTTCGCAAGATTACGCGGCTGATCCACGTCGGTGCCCTTGAGCACCGCCACGTGATAGGCCAGCAGCTGTAGCGGCACGGTGTAGACAATGGGATCGGTGAACGGGTGCCCATGGGGCATCGGCACGATGTGCACGCCCGGTTCATTCTCGAAACGCGCGTCAACGTCGGCGAACACCAGCAATTCGCCGCCGCGTGCGCGGACTTCCTGAAGGTTGGATTTCACCTTGTCGAGCAGCTCGCCCTGTGGCGCCACGGCGATGACCGGCATGTGGTCGTCCACCAGCGCCAGGGGGCCATGCTTCAGTTCGCCGGCAGCATAGGCTTCGGCGTGGATGTAGCTGATTTCCTTGAGCTTGAGCGCGCCTTCCATCGCCACCGGCCACATGCCCCCCCGTCCAAGGAACAGCGCATTGGGCTTGAGCATCAACCGCTCGGCGTGGGCACGCAGCCGGTTCTCCTGCAACAGGATGGTCTCGATCTGACCCGGCACCGCTTGCAGGGCCGCAATCAGCTCTGCTTCTTTGGCGGCATCGATAGCGCCGCGGCGGCGCGCGATCAACAGCACGAGCAGCGACAAGGCCATCAATTGTGTGGTGAAGGCCTTGGTGGACGCGACGCTGCGCTCCGGCCCGGCGTGGGTCATGAGCGCAATGTCGGACTCGCGCACCAGCGATGATTCTGGCGCGTTGCAGATCACCAGCGACGCCGCCAGTTGCCCGGTCTTGCGCGCATGGCGCAGGGCTTCGAGCGTGTCGGCGGTCTCGCCACTTTGCGAGATGGTGATGAACAGGGTGTTGGGCGCCACCAGCGGGTCGCGATAGCGGAACTCGCTGGCCAGTTCGACCTGACAGGGAATGTGCGCGATCTGCTCGAAGGCGTAACGCGCCACCTGTCCGGCGTGCGCCGAAGTGCCACAGGCGGCAATGTGAATGGCGTCGATCTTCGACAGCAGGGCGTCGGCATTCGGGCCCAGGCAGGCCTCCAGCACCCGACCCTCGGCGACCCGCCCCTGCAGGGTCTGCATCAACGCCTGCGGCTGTTCGTGGATCTCCTTGGCCATGAAGTGCCGATAGCTGCCCTTGTCCACGGCGTCGGCCGAGAGGCTGGAGCGCTTCTCTTCACGCGTCACCGCCGCGCCGGAGGCATCCCAAACCTGAAAACCCTCGGTGCGCAGCACCGCCACATCGCCCTCGTCGAGGTAGACCATGCGATTGGTCACCGGCAACAGCGCCAGCGCATCACTGGCCGCAAAATGCTCGCCGATGCCTACGCCGATCACCAGCGGGCTTCCCTTGCGGGCGAGCCAAAGGGCGCTGGGGTCTCGCTCGTCCACCACTGCCACGGCAAAGGCCCCGATCAACTGCGCGATGACACGCGTCAACGCCGCATGCAGATCGGCACCGGCATCGCGCTCGGACTGCAACAGATGCACGATGACTTCGGTGTCGGTTTCGCTGGTAAAGACGAACCCCTTGCCACTCAGCTCGGCACGCAGCCTGGCGTGATTCTCGATGATGCCGTTGTGCACCACGGCGACCGTGCGCGACTGATGCGGATGGGCGTTGTGCTCGGCCGGCGCGCCGTGCGTGGCCCAACGGGTATGGGCAATACCCACCCGGCCCTCGGCGCCGCCTGCGGCCAGCGACTGCTCCAGCGCCGCGACCTTGCCCACCGCCCGCACCCGTGACAAGCCGTGGGCGCCCAGCACGGCGACGCCCGCTGAGTCGTAGCCGCGATATTCCAGGCGCTTAAGCCCCTCGACCAGGATCGGCAGCACTTCACGCTGGGCAATGGCGGCAACAATTCCACACATGACGATTCCTAAAGGTGAACGACGGCAACAAGGGAGCCCCGCATCAGACCGGCGGCAGTCGGGCGCCGTCCACGCCACCGCGCAGATGGGAGGCCGGTTCGGGCAATGGCGGCGGAATATCGTGTGCCGCAAGCACGTCGGCAATGACGGCGAGATACCGGGCGCGCATGTACGGGGCGCGCTCCACGCCATCACGATTGACCCACACCACCAGCTCGAAGGCGAGGGCGAAGGGGCTCATCTCGATGAGCCACACGTCGGGCGCAAAACGCGGCCCGGTGAGGGTTTCCGGCACGGCCTTGACGGCCTCCAGCACCAGGCCGCCGATGTGTTCGCGCGCCACGCCACGGCCCACGCTGAACGGCACGTGCAACCGCCGACTGGCGTGATCCAGGGTCCAGTGCGTGACCGGCTTCAGCACCAGCTCGGCGTTCGGGACCATCACGCTGCCGCCATCGTTGTTGGCGACCAAGGTGTGGCGCAGGCCGATGTTGCGTACCGTGCCGGCAATGCCCGAATCGAGCGACACGATGTCACCGATCCGCAATGATTTCTCGCCCAGCAGAAAGAAACCGGAAACGATGTTGTTGAACAGCCCCTGCATGCCGAGCCCGATGCCGATGCCGATGGCGCCACTCAGCAGCGCAATGGCCGACAGATCGATGCCCACCATGTGCAGCGCCAGCAGGGCGCCAGTGATCCACAGCACATAGCGGAGCAATCGCGAGGCGGCGAAGAAGGCTGATCGATCGAGTCCGGGCCGTCGGTCTGCCGCCCGCTGCAGGGTCGACTCCAGGCGCTGCGCACCCCAGACCACAAAGGCCACCAACAGCAAGAACAGCGCGCCGCTCAACGGGGTGACATCACTCTTGCCGACGGTAAACAGCGGCTCGCCGGCCATGGCGGTGAAGCGCTCGAAACGCCCCAGCCAGCTCGAAGACACCGTCTCGTTCATGGCTTGCGCGGGGTCGGGCGCTGCCAGCCCGGAAGACTGGTCTGCCTGCTGCGCGACACCGTGAGCTGCCCGGCGGGCGCGGCCTTGGCGATCACCGAGCCGGCGCCGATGGTGGCATCAGCGCCGATCTCCACCGGCGCCACCAGGGCCGAGTTGGAACCGATGAAAGCGCGGTCACCAATGCGCGTGAGGTGCTTGTTGACGCCATCGTAATTGCAGGTGATGGTGCCCGCGCCAACGTTAACGCCGGCGCCCAACTCAGCGTCGCCGACATAGCTCAAGTGATTGATTTTGCTGCCGGCGCCAACGATGGCCTTCTTGGTTTCGACGAAATTTCCAACCTTGGCCCCTGTTGCCAGGCGGGTGCCGGGCCGCAAACGTGCAAATGGACCGACATGCACGTCGGCCGCCGTCACGACGCCTTCGAGCACCGAATGCGACTCGATCACCGCGCCGTCACCCAGTTCAACGTCGCGAAGATGACAGTACGGCCCGATACGCACCTTGTTGCCCAGCACCACACGGCCTTCGAGAATGCAGCCGACATCGATGCTCACGTCCTGCCCGGCCTGCACCCCGCCGCGCACGTCGAGGCGCGCGGGATCGGCCAGCGTGACGCCCGCCTGCATCAGGGCCGTGGCGCGGCGCGACTGCAGTTGGCGCTCGGCACGCGCCAATTGGACACGGTCATTGACCCCCTCAAGCTCGGCGGCATCGGCGGCACAGAGCGCGGTAACCGCACGGCCATCGGCCACCGCCATGGCGATCACGTCGGTGAGGTAATACTCGCCCTTGGGATTGTCATTTTTCAGCGCTTCCAGCCAAGGCCCCAGCCAATCCCCGGGTGCTGCGATGACGCCGGTGTTGATTTCATTGATGGCCTGTTGCGCAGGCGTGGCGTCGGCCTGCTCGACGATGGCACTGACCTGGCCCGAGGCGTCGCGCACGATACGGCCGTAGCCGCCGGGCTCGGCGACTTTGGCGGTGATGATCACCACCTGCGAGCGCGCCGCCTCGGCGGCCGACGCCAGTGTGGCCGGGGTGATCAACGGCACGTCACCGTAGGCCACCAGGATCACCGACCCCGGGGTCCAGGCCTGCGCCGAAAGGCGGACCGCGTGGCCGGTGCCGAGTTGCTCGGTCTGTTCCACCCAGGTCACGGGACCGGTCATATCGCCCTGCGACGCAGCCCACTCGCGCACCTCCGCCTGGCCGTGGCCCACCACCAGATGCACCTGCTGCGGCATGAGCGCTACCACCGCGCGCAGCACGTGCGCCAGCATCGGCTCGCCGCCCAGAGGTTGCAGCACCTTCGGGTGCGCCGAGCGCATGCGGGTGCCCTTGCCCGCCGCCAGCACGACCACATCCAGCGGCGCAACGGAAATGGCTTGATTCATGGCAAAAGTGTACCGGGGTGGCGAAAGATCAAACGCAAAAAAGGCCCTTGAACCGGGCCTTTTCCGTGCTGCGCGGTGACGACACGCTGGCTCATCTGCCCTTGCGCAACTGCTCGACGAACTTGAGGCGGGCCGCCGCTTCGATCAGTTCGAGCTGCGCCTTGGCCATGTCCATCTCGGTGCTGGCATTGGCCAGCGCAGCTTCAGCGGCGTCCTTTGCGGCCTGTGCGGCGGCGGCGTCTGCATCCTTGCCACGCAAGGCGCTGTCGGCCAGCACGTTCACCCCGGTCGGCAAGATTTCGGCGATGCCACCGCCCACGAAGAACGGCAGTTCCTCGCCCTGGGCCGTCTGCACGCGCACCGCACCCGGCTTGAGCTTGGTCAGCAGCGGGGTGTGGCCCGGCAGGATGCCCAGCTCACCGAGTTCACCGGGCAGGAACACCGACTTGGCCACACCGCTGTGGATGTGCCCCTGGGCGCTGACAATTTCGACTTTCAGTTCAGACATGGCGATCTCATGATGAAGGAGGCGTGACGGGTGATGGCGGCGGCACGGCCACGCCGCGCCATCCTCGATCACGGCATCACTTCATCTTCTGGGCCTTCTCGATGGCTTCGTCGATGGTGCCGACCATGTAGAACGCCTGCTCCGGCATGTGGTCGTAATCGCCGGCCACGATGCCCTGGAAGCCTCGGATGGTTTCCTTCAGCGACACGTACTTGCCAGGCGAGCCGGTGAACACTTCGGCGACGAAGAACGGCTGCGACAGGAAGCGCTGGATCTTGCGGGCACGGGCCACGGCCTTCTTGTCGTCTTCCGACAGCTCGTCCATGCCGAGAATGGCGATGATGTCTTTCAGTTCCTTGTAGCGCTGCAGCACGCCCTGCACGTCACGGGCGGTCTGGTAGTGCTCGTCACCGATGACGTTCGGGTCCAGCTGGCGGCTGGTCGAGTCCAGCGGGTCCACGGCCGGGTAGATGCCCAGCGCGGCAATGTCACGCGACAGCACCACGGTGGCATCCAAGTGGGCGAAGGTGGTCGCCGGTGACGGGTCGGTCAAGTCGTCCGCGGGCACGTACACGGCCTGGATGGAGGTGATCGAGCCGGTCTTGGTGGAGGTGATGCGCTCCTGCAGCACGCCCATTTCCTCAGCCAGGGTCGGCTGGTAGCCCACGGCTGAGGGCATACGGCCGAGCAGCGCCGACACTTCGGTACCGGCCAGGGTGTAGCGATAGATGTTGTCAACGAAGAACAGTACGTCGCGACCTTCGTCACGGAAGTACTCGGCCATGGTCAGGCCGGACAGCGCCACACGCAGACGGTTGCCGGGCGGCTCGTTCATCTGGCCATAAACCATCGCCACTTTCGATTCGGGCAGGTTGTCGAGCTTGATGACGCCGGCTTCCGACATCTCGTGATAGAAGTCGTTGCCTTCGCGGGTACGCTCACCGACGCCGGCGAACACCGACAGACCGCTGTGCTCGCGCGCGATGTTGTTGATCAGCTCGAGCATGTTCACCGTCTTGCCCACGCCGGCGCCGCCGAACAGCCCGACCTTGCCGCCCTTGGCGAACGGGCAGAGCAGGTCGATGACCTTGATGCCGGTTTCCAGCAGCTCGGTGGAGCCGGACTGGTCTTCGTAGCTCGGGGCATCGCGGTGGATCGTCCAGCGCGTTTCGCTGTTCACCGGGCCGCGCTCGTCCTGCGGCTCGCCGAGCACGTTCATGATGCGGCCCAGAGTGGCGGCGCCCACCGGCACGGAAATGCCGGCGCCGGTGTTCTGGCACACCAGACCACGCTTGAGGCCGTCGGAGGAGCCCATGGCGATGGCGCGAATGACGCCGTCGCCCAACTGCTGCTGCACTTCCAGCGTCAGCTCGGTGCCGTCGACCGTCAGCGCGTCATAGATGCCGGGAACCGCGTCGCGTGGGAATTCAACGTCGACCACGGCGCCGATGATTTGAACGATCTTTCCAGTACTCATGTTGTCGCTTTCCTGTCTTGTCCTGTAAGTCGGCCGTCAGACCGACGTGAATGCCGGGGTGAGGCCCGACCGACACTTTTGTCTGCGTTGCTCAGCTGATGGCCGCGGCACCGCCGACAATCTCGGCGAGTTCCTTGGTGATGTTGGCCTGGCGCGCCTTGTTGTAGGCGAGCTGCAGTCCGGAGATGATGTCGCCGGCGTTTTCGGTGGCGGACTTCATCGCGACCATGCGCGCGGCCATTTCGCAGGCCACGTTCTCGATGACCGCACCGTAAATCTGCGATTCGATGTAACGGGTGATGACGCTGTCGATCAGCACTGACGCAGTGGGTTCGTATAGATAGTCCCAGTGATCCGGCAGATCGTCGGTGACCGGCTGCACCGGCAGCAGCACCTGCGAGCGCGGCTTTTGCGTCATGGTGTTGACGAACGCGGTGGAGACCAGCTCGATGCGGTCGACCTCGCCCTCGCGATACGCATCGACCAACACCTTGATCACGCCCAGCAGGTCGTCCAGCTGCGGCTTGTCCCCCAATTGCGTGGCCTGCGCCAGCACCTTGCCACCGACGCGGCGAAAGAACGAAACGCCCTTGCCCCCGAATACGGCGAACTGCACTTCGGCGCCGTCGGAGCGGGCCTCACCGACCAGCCGCATGACCGAACGGAACAGGTTGATATTGAGGCCGCCGCACAGGCCGCGGTCGGTGCTGACCACCAGATACGCCACCCGCTTGACCGGGCGCTCGGTGAGGAACGCATTGGGTTCGTCACGGCTGGCCGCTGCAAGATGGCCCAGCGTATTGCGAATCTGCGTCGCGTAGGGACGCGCCTGCGCCATGCGATCCTGCGCCCTGCGCATTTTCGACATGGCGACTTTTTCCATCGCGCGCGTGATCTTCTGTGTGTTTTTCACACTGCTGATCTTGCCGCGGATTTCTTTTGCGCCTGCCATTCGTTGATCCGTGATTGATGATTCGTGGGCGGTGGAGTGTGAGACTCAGAGTGCTTTAAAACCCTGCTGTCGCCTCGCACTCCGCACTAAAGAGGTCAGATGGCCGACTGCTTGACGTAGGCTTCCATCGCCGACTTCAGGCCCGCTTCGATCTCTTCGTTCCAGTCGCCCTTGACGTTGATCTTGTCCATGAGCGCCTGGTGGCTGTTGCTCAGGAACTGATGCAGGCCCTCTTCCCACGGCTGAATCTTCTCAACCGGCACCTTGTCGAGATAACCCTTCTCCACCGCGTAGAGCGACGCGCCCATCAGCGCGACGGTCAGCGGCGCGTACTGCTTCTGCTTCATCAACTCGGTGACGCGCTGCCCACGTTCCAACTGCTTGCGGGTGGCCTCGTCGAGGTCGGAGGCAAACTGGGCGAAGGCCGCCAGTTCACGGTACTGGGCGAGCGCAAGACGCACACCACCGCCCAGCTTCTTGACGATCTTGGTCTGCGCGGCACCGCCCACGCGTGACACCGAGATGCCGGCGTTCATGGCGGGGCGAATGCCGGCGTTGAACAGGTCGGTTTCGAGGAAGATCTGGCCGTCGGTGATCGAGATCACGTTGGTCGGCACGAAGGCAGAGACGTCGCCCGCCTGGGTTTCGATGATCGGCAGGGCGGTCAGTGAACCGGTCTTGCCCTTCACCTTGCCCCCGGTGAACTGCTCGACGTAGTCGGCATTGACGCGTGCCGCACGCTCCAGCAGACGGCTGTGGAGATAGAACACGTCGCCGGGGTAGGCTTCGCGACCCGGCGGACGCCTCAACAGCAGCGACACCTGACGATAGGCGACAGCCTGCTTCGACAAATCGTCGTAAATGATCAGCGCGTCTTCCCCGTTGTCGCGGAAATACTCACCCATCGAGCAACCGGAGTACGGTGCGATGAACTGCAGCGCCGGGGCTTCCGAGGCGCTGGCGGCCACCACCGTGGTGTAGGCCATGGCGCCATGCTCTTCGAGCTTGCGCACCACGCCGGCGATCGAGCTGTTCTTCTGGCCGATGGCGACGTAGACGCACTTAATGCCGGAATGCTTCTGATTGATGATGGTGTCGATGGCCATCGCGGTCTTGCCGGTCTGGCGGTCGCCGATGATCAGCTCGCGCTGACCACGACCGACCGGCACCATGGCGTCGACCGCCTTGTAGCCGGTCTGCACGGGCTGGTCGACCGACTGCCGCCAGATCACGCCGGGCGCCACCTTTTCGATCGGGCTGGTGGCCGAAGCGCCCAGGTCACCCTTGCCGTCAATCGGCTGGCCCAGGGCGTTGACCACGCGGCCCAGCAGCTCGGGGCCAACCGGCACTTCCAGAATGCGGCCGGTGGTCTTGACCGTGTCGCCTTCCTTCAGATGCTTGTAGTCACCGAGCACCACCGCACCGACCGAGTCACGCTCAAGGTTCAGGGCGAGGCCGAAGGTGTTGCCGGGAAACTCCAGCATTTCACCCTGCAGGGCATCTGAAAGACCGTGGATGCGGACGATGCCGTCCTGCAAGGAGACCACGGTGCCGGTGTTACGCGCCTCGGAGGCCGATTCAAAATTCTGAATGCGGCTCTTGATGAGGTCGCTGATTTCTGAAGGATTCAGCTGCATGTTCGTCTCTATATCGTTGGCGTCGTTAACCGGTCTTGTGACCGACTCGACCTAGAAGTCGCTTGTGACTCGCTCACTGCCCAATCTGTTTCTGCAACCGCTCAAGCTCGCCGCGGATCGAGCCGTCGATCACCAGATCTTCGGCGCGGATGATGGCGCCGCCGATCAGGGCGTCGTCGGTGGCCCAGTCGATCTTGACCTTGCGGCCCAGCCGCTCGGCGATCACCGAGGCAAATGAACGCTGCCGATCGGCGTCCACCGACCCGGCGGTGGTGACGGTCACGGCCACCGTGCGTTCCGCGTCTGCACGCAGGGCGTCGAACTGATGCTTGATGTCCGGCAGCGCAGGCAGCCGGCCCTGCTCGGCCAACACCGCCAGAAAATTACGGCCCTGTTCACCCAGCGCGTCACCGAGTGCGGGGGCAAGCGCGTCGACCAGCACCGCCGGTTCGACCCGCGGATGCCCCAGCAGCGATCCGATCGATGGATCTGCGACCAGCTCGGCCAGCTGCGCCAAGCCGTCGGACCAAGCCGACACGGTCGACTGCTCCCGCGCCAGTTGGAACACGGCCTTTGCGTACGGTCGGGCGATTTGACTCAGTGAGCTCATCGGGACCGATCCTTAAATGCGCGCGGCGAGGCGATCGAGAATCTCGGCATGCGCCTTGGCATCGACCTCGCGCTTGAGGATCTGCTCGGCACCCGAAACCGCGAGGTCCGCAACCTGTTTGCGCAAGGCATCGCGCGCCTGAGCGGCCATCTGCTCCACTTCGGCGTGACCGCTGGCGATGATCCGCTGCTGCTCGGCGGTTGCGTCGCCCTTGGCCTTCTCGACCAACTGCGTCGCCTGCTTGTTGGCTGCAGCGATGATGTCCTGCGCCTGGGTCCGCGCGGCCTTCAGCTCTTCATCGGACTTCGAAGACGCTTCGGCAAGGGCTGCCTTGCCCTTCTCGGCAGCTGCCAGACCATCGCGGATCTTGGCTTCGCGCTCTTCCATCGCTTTCATGATCGGCGGCCAGACGTACTTCATCGTGAACATCACGAAGAGCAGGAAGACGATCATTTGTCCGAGGACGGACGGAATGCTGATACCCATCGAAAACTCCGCTTAAACCAGGAATGCCGTGCGCAAGGTGGGGCGAACCCCTCTTAGCCCTGAACGGCGGCGAGGAACGGGTTGGCGAACATCATCAGCAGGCCCATAGCCACGCCGATAATCGCGACGGCGTCCAACAGGCCGGCGACGATGAACATCTTGGTCTGCAGGTTGTTGGCGAGTTCCGGCTGGCGCGCAACGCCTTCCAGCAGCTTGCCGCCCAACAGGCCGAAACCGATGGCCGTGCCAAGCGCTGCCAGGCCGAAGATGAGACCAACCGTAAGCGCCGTGTTGGCCTGAATCTGGGCAATGAGTTCCATCGAAGTGCTCCGTATGTACTAAAGAAGAAGTGAGTGGGTGAAAAAAATGCGGACCTGCTTAGTGATGCTCGTGTGCCATGCCGAGGTACACGATGGTCAACGTCATGAAAATGAATGCCTGAAGCGTGACGACCAGGATATGGAAGACCGCCCAGCCAAACCCTGCCACGAGCTGCCCGAAGAACAGGCCCAGACTCATGACGTTGAAACCTGTCCAGGTCATGCCGAGCAGCGCGATCAGTATGAAGATCAATTCACCGGCATACAGGTTGCCGAACAGTCGCAGGGCCAGTGACAGCGGCTTGGCGAGCAGTTCAACCGTGTTGATGATCAGGTTGGCGGGGATCAGCAGCGGATTCTTGCCAAACGGATGGGTCAGGTATTCCTTGGCGAAGCCACCGACGCCCTTGCCCTTGATGCTGTAGATCAGGATCAGGATGAACACCGAAATCGACAGGGCAAAGGTGGCGCTCATGTCGGCCGAGGGCACGACACGCATGTATTCCAGCCCGATGAGCTGACCCAGAATCGGGAACAGGTCCACCGGAATCAGGTCCATGACGTTCCAGAGGAACACCCAGACGAAGATGGTGAGCGCCATCGGCGCGACGAACCCGCGATTGCCGTGGAAGCTGCCCTTGACCGAGTCGTCAACGAAGCCAACCAGCACCTCGACGAACGACTGCAGCTTGCCGGGCACGCCACTGGTGGCACGCACCGCGACAATGCGGAACACGGTGAGCATCAACAGCCCCAACACAGTCGAGAAGAACAGCGTGTCGAGGTGCCAGGTGTCAAAACGGATGAAACCGTTCTCGCTGCCCGCCTTGAGGTGCTCAAGGTGGTGCGTGACATACCCTGCAGCGGTGTTATCTCCTGCCATAACGTGAACTCACAAGTCAGTTCCAAAGCAGCGCCAGCTTGTAAAAGCTGACCCCAATCGCGAATGCAAGGATCAGTGGCAATGCGTATGCCGCCAATCCCTTCAAGGCCAGTGCAAAGAGCACGACGGCCAACAGCCATTTTTTTTGCTGCGCCCGCACAAATTGACGCGCGATCGTCTGAGGATCGGTCGCGGGACGAGAAAAAGTCTGCACCCCTGCGTAGAGCGTCAATGTTGCAGCGATGGCGCCACCCACCAGAGCGGCCAAACCATGCATTTGATCTTTAGCGAACCACCACCCCAAACCCAGGATGATTGCGCTGGCAGCCTGCAGTGCGGCCAATCGAAGAACCACTTTCATGGGCTTCTCTCATGATGTGCACTGCAGCAAACGCGGCGGATTGTAGCGGCACGGTCACTGATTCGCAACGATAATTTTTGGTTCCGGGGATAAAAGCCCCGCGCGACGGGCGTTCCCGCAACGATGACGGGGGCCGACAGCGCAGCGGCGCAACTCAACTTTCGAGCAGACCCAGCAGGCGTCTGAGTTCTGCCGGGTCCTGGTAGCTGATCAGCACCTTCCCCTGCCCCTTGGCACCCGGCTGGATGCGCACCGGCAAGCCCACCGCGCTGCTCAGGCGCTGCTCAAGCTCGGGTTCGGGACGACTTTCGCTGCGCGGCGAGGGCTTGGGGCGCGCGGTTTCACGCAACAAGGCTTCAGTCTGGCGAACCGTGAGTTCCCGGTGCATGGCGTGGTGGGCCAGTTCGGTCTGACGCTCGAGGGGCGCACCCAGGAGCACCTTGGCATGCCCCAGACTCAGCCGGCCTTCACGCACCGCGTTCTGCACCATCGGGTCCAGTTCGGCCAGGCGCAACAGATTGCTGACCTGGGTGCGCGAGCGCCCCACCGCCTGCGCACACTGCTCGTGGGTCAGCCCACACTCATCGATCAATTTGCGCAGCGCGGCCGACTCTTCGAGCGGGTTCAGGTCGGCCCGCTGGATGTTCTCGACCAGGGCGACCGCCATGGCCTCGCGCTCGTCCATCTCGCGGACGATCACCGGCACCACCTTGAGCCCGACGATCTGCGCCGCACGGTAACGGCGCTCGCCGGCGACGATTTCATAACGACCGGCCGACACCGGACGGACGATCAGCGGCTGAACGATGCCGCGCGCGCGGATCGACTCGGCCAGTTCCGCCAGACCGGTTTCATCAAAATGCTTGCGTGGCTGATGGGCCCCGGCCTGCAGCAGCCCGATGGCCAGGTCGACCAGACCCATGTCGGTTTCGCTGGCCGAACCCAGTGCCGACACGTCGGACAACAACGACCCCAGGCCGCGTCCGAGGCCACGCTTCTTCTGACTCATGCTGCATCCTTACGGTTACGTGACGCGCGCGGATCGTGCCGCCGCAAGACTTCGCCCGCCAGGGCAAGGTAGGCCCGCGCGCCCGTGGACTGGGCGTCGTAAAGCATCACCGGCAGGCCGTGGCTGGGCGCTTCGGCAAGGCGCACGTTGCGCGGCACGATGGTGCGATACACCTTGTCGCCGAAGTGGCTTTCAAGCTGCGCCGACACATCGTTCGACAGGTTGTTGCGCGGGTCGAACATGGTCCGCAGCAGACCTTCGATTTCAAGATTGGGATTGATCACGCGCTTGATCTTGCCGACCGTGTCCATCAGCGCGCTCAGGCCCTCCAGCGCGTAGTACTCGCACTGCATGGGGATCAGCACGCCGTCGGCGGCGACCAGGGCGTTGACGGTGAGCTTGGACAGGGCGGGCGGACAGTCGAGCAGCACGTAGTCGTAGTCGTCGGCCACATCGGCCAGTGCGGACTTGAGGGCAAAGTCGCCGGCGGGCACGTCACGCAGTTTGATCTCGGCCTCGGTCATGTCGGCATTGGCCGGCAGCACCGACAGCGTCGAGCGTTGCACCTGCAGAATCACGTCGCGTATCGCAGCCAGTTCCAGCAGCACGTCGCGGGCGCTGCGCTGCAGCGTGTTCTTGTCGACCCCCACGCCCATGGTGGCGTTGCCCTGGGCATCAAGATCCACCAGCAACACGCGGCGCTTGGTGGCCGCCAGCGAGGCGGCAAGGTTGATCGCCGTGGTGGTCTTTCCCACCCCGCCTTTCTGGTTGGCAACAGCAATCACGTAGCTCATGTGGGGATGGCGAAGATCAGGTGCCGCACCTCGTCGAGGCCGGGCACCTGCACACGCATGGACTCCCTGATGTGGATGCTCGCGGGCACGTCGGCCAGCTCACGGTCGGCTAGTTTGCCCTTCATCGCGACCCATTGACCACCGGGGGCCAACAAAGCCGTCGTGCTGGTAAAAAATTCATCCAGGGCGGCGAACGCGCGGCTGGTGATCAGGCTGTACGGCGCCGGGGGCGTCCAGGCCTCGACACGCGCCTCGGCCACGGTGACGTTGGCGAGTTTCAGCGTGCGTGCCGCGTGGCGCAGAAAGCGCGCCTTCTTGCCGTTGCTGTCGAGCACGGTCACCTCCAGCGTTGGCGCCACGATGGCCAGCACCAGTCCCGGCAACCCCGCACCGCTGCCCACATCCAGCAGCCGCGCGCCGGGGTGCGCCAGCAGCGGCTGCAACGGCGGCACGATCGCCAGGGCGTCGAGCAGATGGCGGGTGACCATGCCGGCGCGGTCGCGCACGGCCGTCAGGTTGTAGGCGGCGTTCCACTTTTCCAGTTCGTCCAGGTACTGCCGCAACTGCAGCAGGGCCTCATCCGGCAGAGACAGCGACAGCCGTTCAAGGCCGTCGATCATTTGCGCGTGGCTACGGTCGCGTTCGAGGCTCATCGTTTCAGCAGCGACCCTAACAGCCCGCGCAGCACCTGCCGGCCGACTTCTCGCCCGACGGCGCTGCCGGCGCTGCGCACCGCCGACTGCAAGGCCTTTTCGGTCATCGACTGCGGCGCCCTTGGCCGGGCGCGCGAGGCGCGCGGCGGCCTTGCCGTGGCGCCGCCCGCACCTCCGGGGGTCTGCGCGCTCCACGCTTCGGCACGCGCGGCCGCCGCGCCGTCTTCGGCGGCCCTGGCCTCGGCCTCGGCGGTGCGGCGCGCGAGTATTTCGTACGCTGATTCGCGGTCCAGCAGCGCCTCGTAACGGCCAAACACCGGGCTGCGCTGAATCACCGCACGGCGCTCTTCAGGGCTGAGCGGCCCCATGCGACTGCGCGGCGGCGCGATCATGGCGCGCTCCACCGGGCTGGGAATGCCTTTGTCCTGCAGGGTCGAGACCAGCGCCTCGCCGACGCCCATCTGGGTGATGGCCTCGATCACGTCCACGCCGGGATTGGCGCGGAAGGTTTCGGCGGCCGCGCGCACGGCCTTCTGGTCCCGCGGCGTGAAGGCGCGCAGGCCGTGCTGCACGCGGTTGCCGAGCTGGCCCAGCACCGTTTCGGGCAGGTCCAGCGGATTCTGGGTGACGAAGTACACGCCCACCCCCTTGGAGCGGATCAGGCGCACCACCTGCTCGACCTTGTCGACCAGCGCCTTCGGGGCGCCCTTGAACAGCAGGTGGGCCTCGTCGAAGAAAAACACCAGTCGCGGTTGGTCCAGATCGCCCACTTCGGGCAGCGATTCGAACAACTCCGACAGCAGGAACAACAGAAACGTCGCGTACAGCCGCGGCCGCATGAACAGTTTGTCGGCCGCCAGCACGTTGACGATGCCGCGTCCCGACAGGTCGGTGCGCATCAGGTCGGCCAGTTCGAGCGCGGGCTCACCGAACAGGGCAGCGCCACCCTCTTGCTCAAGCTGCAGCAGCGCCCGCTGGATCGCCGCCAGCGACGCCGTGCTCACCAGCCCGTATTCAGCGCTGATGACCTTGCTGCGGGCCGCCACATGCCGCAGCAGGGCCGTCAGGTCCTTGAGATCGAGCAGGGCCAGACCCTGATCGTCGGCGTACTTGAAGGCCACCGCCAGCGCGCCCGACTGGGCGTCACTCAGCGACAGCAGGCGCGCCAGCAGCAGCGGCCCCATCTCGGACAGGGTGGTGCGTATCGGGTGCCCCTGCTCGCCGAACACGTCCCAGAACATCACCGGCTGCGCCGCGGGGGCGTAGCCGCTCACGCCCACCTCGGCCGCGCGTTCGGCCAATTTGGGGTTGTCGGCGCCGGCCGCTGCCAGGCCCGACAGGTCGCCCTTCACGTCGGCGCAGAACACCGGCACGCCCAGCGCCGAAAAGCCTTCGGCCATGACCTGCAAGGTCACCGTCTTGCCGGTCCCGGTCGCGCCCGCCACCAAGCCGTGACGGTTGGCGTAGCGGGCCAGCAGGGCCTGGGCGGTGTCACCTTTGCCAATCAACAGAGACGTCATGCGGGACTCACGGGGACCAGAGACATCAGATCAGGGAGAGTACGGCTTCCGGCGGGCGGCCGACCACCGCGCGCGTGCCGATCACCAGAATGGGCCGCTCGATCAGCGCCGGGTTGGCCGCCAGCAGGGCCAGCCACGCCTCGCGGGGACGCGCGTCGTCGGCCTTCAGGCCCAATTGTCTGGCGGCCTCGTCCTTGAACCGGACCAAGGCCGCCGGCTCGACATTCAGGGCCTTGCAGATGCTGTCCAGGGTTGCGGCATCGGGCGGTTGCTCCAGATAGCGGATCACCTCGGGTGCCAGGCCACGGGCTTCCAACAGGGCCAGCGCCTGGCGCGACTTCGAGCAGCGGGGGTTGTGATAGAGCTTCATGGCGACATTCTGGCACTCCCTCAGCCCAAGGCCCCGGCGCCCTCGGTGGACCGCTTCAATCCCACCGTCGCGATGCGGCGGTCGACCATTTCACAGATGCGCATCACGGTGCCGTTCAGGGTGATGCTGGCGTCCGCTGCCGCCGCGTCGCCCAGGTGGCGGCGCAGCACCTGATCCAGCGTCAGCCCGCCTTCGATGACCAGATCGATGCCGTAACAGCGCAGCAGGTCTTCGATGCGGGTCGTGCCTTTCAGGCGCAGTTCGGCCGCCGGCAACATCGCCACGACGGCTTCGCCCACGTGCGACGAAAACACGCGATCGACGAACGGCCGGGTTTCGGGTCGCAGCACCACGAACAGGTGATCTCCGGCCTCCAGCGTGGTGGAGCCGCGCGGCGGGATGACCGTCTGCTGGCGGGTGATCATGGCCACCACGGTGCTGTCGGGCAGCGCCATCTGCGACAGCCGCCGACCTGCGGCGCGGCAGGTGTCACCGAGTATGTATTCCACGATGTCGGCATCGACATCACCCAGCGCGGTGATCTCCAGCGTGGCCGGCGGCACGGGCGGCGGCGGCGCGGCCAGACCCAGCTTGCGGGCGACGATGGGCAAGGTGGAGCCTTGCACCGTGGCCGAGATCAACACCACGAAGAACACCACGTTGAAGATCAGCGGCGCGCCCGACAGGCCGAAGATCAGCGGAAAAATCGCCAGGATGATGGGCACCGAACCGCGCAGGCCCACCCACGAAACCAGGGCCATCTCGCGGGCATTGAAGCCAAAGGGCAGCAGGATCGGCACTACCGCCAGGGGCCGCGCAACAAAGATCAGCACGAATGAAATGATCAGCCCTTCCTGCCACACGTCCAGCAGCGATGGCGGATGCACCAGCAGGCCCAGCACCACGAACATGGTGATCTGCCCCAGCCAGGCCAGTCCGTCATGAAACAGGAAGGTGCTGCGCTGAAAAACGAACCGGCTGTTGCCGACAAAGACGCCCGCCACAAACACGGCCAGGAAGCCACTGCCCTGGAGATTGGCCGCGACCCCGAAGGCCAGCAGCCCGAACGCGGCGACCAGCACCGGATACAAGCCCGTGGCCAAGAGGTGGATGCGGTTGATGACCCGCACCGCCACCCAGCCCACGGCCAGCCCCACGGCCACGCCCACCCCCATTTGCAGGGCGAACATCTGCACCAGACCGATGCCGAAGGGCAGATCGTTCATCAGCACTTCGAGCAGGCCAACGGTGAGGAAAATCGCCATCGGGTCGTTCGAAGCGCTTTCGATCTCCAGGGTCGACTTGAGTCGCGGCGCGACGTGAATCCCGGCGTTGCGCAGCAGCGAGAACACGGCGGCGGCGTCTGTCGACCCGACGATGGCCCCCACCAGCAGCCCCTCCATCAGTGGCAGATCGAGCGCCCAGCACGCGGTGAACCCGGCAATCGCCGCGGTGACCAGCACGCCCAGCGTGGCCAGCAGCGCCGACGGCTTCCATACCGACTTGATCGACGCGAGGGGCGTCTGCAGCCCGCCGTCGTACAGGATCATTGCCAAGGCCAGCGTGCCGAGCGCGTGCGCCGCATCGGCATTGTTGAAGATGATGCCGCCGATGCCGCCGTCGCCGGCCAGCATGCCGATGATCAGGAACAGCACCAGCACCGGCAGGCCCATCCGCGCCGACAGCTTGCTGGAAACGATGCCGACCAGAATCAGAATGGCCGCAAGCAGAATGATCTTGTCAATCAGAAACACGAGGCGCGGCCCTTTTTGACGGTCACACTACCGCGGCAGGGTCAGACGCGCCTTGAGGCGGCGCAAATTGCCTGGCGTGGTCTCGTCGCCCGTCAGCAGGCGGGTGACGCGCTTGCCCGTGTCGATCTTGAAGCGCAGCACCACCATGCGCGGATGCACCACGCTGTCGTCGAGCAGCTCGGCGGCGATGCGCTTGCCACCGCGCCAGATGAACCACTGGCCTTCGGCCTCCCAGCGGATACGGGTGATGGCACGCTTGCCAAACCCCAGCGCGGGGTGGTGCCGCAGGGCAATCCACGACAGGGCGATAAGCCCGGCCAGACCCATCATCCAGGAGGGCGCAAGCCCAGTGAACGGCAGCAGTGCGGCGGGCAGGGCATGCACCCACAGCGCCATCATCAGGGCGCTGCGCGACGGGCGCAGCACCAGCTCAACGGAAGATTCGAAATTCCCGGATGACATCGTGGTACTCCTCGGGAGGCTGGTCGTAGCCCATCGTCCAGGCCCAGATGTCCGGGTCTTCGGCCTCAGACAGCAGGCGCTCAAAGGCCTGCCGTTCGGCGGCAGGCGCCTGGGGATAGCGATCGGCGTGATAGCGCGTCGCCATGACGTCCAGCTCCTTCATTCCGCGACGCAGCAACCACGTCAGTCTTGCGGCATCCATGCCCTTCTCCATCAAGCAAAAAAGCGGCCGCGAGGGCCGCCTTCCGGATCGCGACGCGCCGTGTTCAGACCGTGCGCTCGACCATCATTTTCTTCACTTCGGCAATCGCCTTGGCCGGGTTCAGCCCTTTGGGGCAGGTCTTGGCGCAGTTCATGATGGTGTGGCAACGATAGAGCTTGAAAGGATCTTCCAGCGCATCGAGGCGTTCACCGGTGGCTTCGTCGCGCGAGTCCACCAGCCAGCGGTAGGCCTGCATGAGCACCGCAGGGCCAAGGTAGCGATCGCCGTTCCACCAGTAGCTGGGGCAACTGGTCGAGCAGCAGGCGCACAGAATGCACTCGTACAGACCGTCGAGCTTGGCGCGGTCTTCTTCGCTCTGCAGGCGCTCACGGGTGGGCGCTGCGGTGTCGGACTTCAGCCACGGCTCAATCGACGCCAGCTGGGCATAGAAGTGCGTCAGGTCGGGCACCAGATCCTTGACCACCGGCAGGTGCGGCAAGGGATAGATGGACACGTCGCCCTTCACCTCACTGCAGGGCTTGGTGCAGGCCAGCGTGTTGCCGCCGTCAATGTTCATCGCGCACGACCCGCAGATGCCTTCGCGGCATGAGCGACGGAAGGTCAGGGTCGCGTCGGTCTCGTTCTTGATCTTGATCAGGGCATCGAGAACCATCGGCCCGCAGGCGTCCATGTCGATGTCGTAGACATCAACCCTTGGATTGGCGCCGGTGTCGGGGTCATAGCGATAGACCTTGAAGGTCTGCACGTTCCTGGCGCCGCTGGGCGCCGGAAAATGCTTGCCGGCCGATTTGTCGATCTTCGAGTTCTGGGGCAGTGAGAACTGGGCCATTGCGGCTTACTCCATCAGCGATAAAGGATTAAAGAGCGGTCGATGACGACCGATCAGTATGGACTCAGTATTTGCGGGCCATGGGCGGAATGTGATCGACATCCGCGTCCATCGGCTGCATGTGCACCGGGCGATAGTCCAGCGTGACCTCACTGCGGTCGCTGCGCCACGCCACCGTGTGCTTGAGCCACTGCTGGTCGTCGCGATCCTTCAGGTCGTCGCGGGCGTGCGCACCGCGTGACTCCGCGCGATTCTCGGCGCCCACAATGGTCACCAGCGCCTGGCCGAGCAGGTTGTCCAGCTCCAGGGTTTCCATCAGGTCGGTGTTCCAGATCAGCGAGCGGTCGGTGACCTGCAGATCGGTATCGAAGCCTTCGATGATGCCCTTGAGCTTGGCAATGCCCTCCTGCATCAGCGGTCCGTCGCGGAACACCGCGCAATGCTTCTGCATGGTTTTCTGCATGTCGAGTCGCAGCGACGCGGTGGGCGTGCCGCCCTTGGCGTTGCGCAGCTTGTCGAGGCGCGCCAGCGAGGCTTCTTCAGAGCGGCCGGAAATGCGCTTGTGCGCCTGACCCGGCTTGACGATCTCGGCGGTCCGTATCGCCGCGGCACGACCGAACACCACCAGATCGAGCAGCGAGTTGGAACCCAGGCGGTTGGCACCGTGCACCGACACGCACGCGGCTTCGCCCACGGCCATCAGACCGGGGACGACGCTGTCGGGATTGCCGTCTTTCAGGGTCACGACTTCGCCGGTGTACAGGGCCGGGATGCCGCCCATGTTGTAGTGCACGGTCGGCACCACGGGAATCGGCGCCTTGGTGGCATCGACACCGGCGAAAATCTGTGCCGACTCGGTGATGCCCGGCAGCCGCTTGTGCAGCACTTCGGGGCCCAGATGCTCAAGGTGCAGGTGAATGTGGTCGGCTTCTTCACCCACGCCGCGGCCTTCACGAATCTCGGTGGCCATCGAGCGGCTGACCATGTCGCGCGGCGCCAGGTCTTTCACGCTGGGCGCATAACGCTCCATGAAGCGCTCGCCGTCCTTGTTGGTGAGATACCCGCCTTCGCCGCGTGCGCCCTCGGTGATCAGGCAGCCCGCGCCGTAGATGCCGGTGGGGTGAAACTGCACGAACTCCATGTCCTGCAGCGGCAGACCGGCGCGCTGCACCATGGCGTTGCCGTCGCCGGTGCAGGTGTGGGCCGAGGTGGCCGAGAAGTAGGCGCGGCCGTAGCCCCCGGTGGCCAGAATGGTCATGTGGCTGCGGAAGCGGTGAATCTTGCCGGTGGCCATTTCCAGCGCCAGCACGCCGCAGCACTGGCCCTGGTCATCCATCAGCAGGTCGAGCGCGAAAAACTCGATGTAGAACTGCGCCTTGCACTTGAGGCTCTGCTGGTAGAGCGTGTGCAACATGGCGTGACCGGTGCGGTCGGCGGCCGCACAGGTGCGCTGCGCCGGCGGCCCTTTGCCGAAGTCGGTGGTCATGCCACCGAACGGACGCTGGTAAATGGTGCCTTCCGGCGTGCGGCTGAAGGGCACCCCGTAGTGTTCAAGCTCGATGACGGCGGGTATCGCCTCGCGGGTCATGTACTGGATGGCGTCCTGGTCGCCCAGCCAGTCAGAGCCCTTCACGGTGTCGTAAAAGTGCCAGCGCCAGTCGTCCTTGCCCATGTTGGCCAGCGCCGCGGAGATGCCGCCCTGCGCCGCCACCGTGTGCGACCGGGTGGGAAAGACCTTGGTGATGTTGGCCGTTTTCAGGCCCGATTCGGCCATGCCCAGGGTGGCGCGCAAGCCCGAGCCGCCGGCGCCGACGACGACCGCGTCGTACTCATGGTGAACAATTTCGTAAGCAGACATAAACAATCTCTTTAGGGCAGCAGGCCTCAGGCCAGCGCGATTTTAAGAACCGCAAAGATGGTGGCAGCGGCCACGGCAAGGTGCACGAACTTGGACAGCAACAACACCGCAATGCGGGCGCCTTCATGGCCCACATAGTCTTCCACGATGGTTTGCACGCCCAGCAACGAGTGATACAGCGTTGCACTCAGAAACAGGATCAGCACCACGGCCACGCTGGGCGCCGACACCCAGTGCTCGACCGCGGCGTAGTCGCCGCCGGCCAGCCGGGCAACTGAAAACACGAACCACAGGCTGAGCGGCACCAGCGCAACGGCAGACACCCGCTGCATCCAGAAATGATGGACCCCCGACTTGGCCGAACCCAGACCCTTTGCGCGTGACAATGGCGAACGTAAGCTCATGGATCTGCCCTCAAACAAGGTAGGCCGCGACCCAGATCGCGGCCGTGATGACGAAAGACGCGGCGACCGCGATGTAACCGCTGCGGTAGGCGGCGTCCAGTTCCAGCGCGTGGCCGGCATCCCACACCAGATGGCGGATGCCGTTGCACAGGTGGTACATGAACGCCCAGCTCCACGCGAACAGCAGCACCTGCCCGTACCAGGCCGTCAGGTGCGTGGCGAAGGCGGCGTAGCGCTCGGGGCCGCTGGCCAGGGCGATGAGCCAGCCTGCGATCAGCAAGGTGCCCAAGGTCAGGCCCAGGCCGGTGATGCGATGCGCGAACGACAGCACCGACGTCAATTGAAACCGGTAGTACTGCCCCAGCATGAAGGGGGACAGCGGTCTTGCCTGCGGCCCTGACTTGGGTGAACTCATTGAATGCTCCCTGTAATGAAAACGGGCGCACCAAGGCGCACCCTGACGCAACGATCTGCTTTAAAAATCAATACACCGGCCGTTCTTTTCCCAGTCGCCGTAACGGGTCGGGTCAAGACCATTCTGGCGTCCGCCAAACTCTTTGACCTTGCCGTCGGCCTCGCCTGACCAGACCTTGACGGTCGGCGCAGCCTGGGCCTCGGGGGGGGCCAACAGGTCCCGCAGGCGGACGACGTCGGCATCGCGACCCACAGGCTGAGGGTCGGCGGAGGCTTCGTCGGGTGGTGTGGCGGTTGGCTTCACGGGCGCGGATTGTGACAATCTCGGGCATGACTCGCAATGTTCCAGACCCAAATTCCACCATCGGCACCCTCTCACACCGGGGGCTGATTCGCATCGAGGGCGGCGACGCCCTGCGGCTGTTGCAAGGCCAGCTCAGCAATGATGTGGGCGCCCTGGGGGTGGCCCAGCAGCAATTCACGTCATTGAACAGCCCCAAGGGCCGCCTGCTGGCCACCGGTTTTCTGATGCGCGCGGCACCGGAGGCGTACTGGTTCGACCTGCCCCGGACACTGGTCGAATCGGTGATCAAGCGGCTCAACATGTTCGTGCTGCGCAGCGATGTGCGCATCGAGGCGCTGGATTCGGCATCGGCGACCGCAATCATCGGGGCGCCAGCGGCGGGCGCACTGCCGGCTGATCTGTACGAAGCGCTCGCGCCGCTGCTCGGCAAGGACGCCTCGCCAGACATGGGCCAGCACCTGGACGGGGGCCGGCTGGTCGTTCCCCGTCCAGGGCAGCACCGACGCTGGGTGATCTGGTCGCCCTCCGCACCGCGCGCGCACCTCGATCACGACCTCACCGACGCGTGGCGCCTGGCAGACCTCCAGGCCGGCATTGCCAATCTGGGGCCTGAAACCCAGGATCGCTTCATCGCCCAGCACGCTGGCGTTGATCGGCTCAATGGCCTCAGTTTCACCAAGGGCTGCTTCACCGGGCAAGAGGTGATCGCGCGGCTGCACTACCTCGGACAGGCCAAGCGCTTCCTGGCACTGGGCACATCGGCATGTGCCCCGGAGGCCGGTTGTCGACTGATGCGCACCACTGATGACAGCACCGTGGGCGAAGTCGTGGAATCCGTGGTGTGCTCCGGCCAGAGTCATTGGCTGGCCGTGTTGCAGGGGGACAACTTTGCGCCCGGCGACCTGCACGTTTCATCTGATCAGCCGGTCAGCTCGTTACGCTATTTCAAGAACGAAACACCGCCCGCCGGCCCCAATTGAGCTTGCCCACCAGAGAGTGCCCGATGCCCCAACGCAATCAACCCAAACCCAAACTCGGATTGAACCGACTCCTGGCGGCGCTGGGCGCGCTGATGGCGTTGATCTCAGCCACCGCCGCGGCCGCCCTGCCGATGGCGGTCACCGACGAGCGCGCCGTTGCCGAATCCGTGGCCGCCTCCTCGGCCATGCCCTTGGTCTATGCGGTGGGCCTTGCGCCATCGCTTGCCGAGATTCGGGGCGACAGTGGGGGCGTCAGCATTTTTTCGGCCGGCGCCAAAACGCTGGGGCTGCGCCTTCAGGTGCATCACTGGCCCCAGGGCGTGCCGCTGTATTGGCAGTCCGAAGGGCTGTCTGAGCCGCATGTCATCACCGTTCACGAGGGCCAGCCCCAGTGGCTGCCCGATGTGCCGGGCGAACTGGCCACCCTGACCTGGTCAAGCGATGCACTGCCCGAGAACGCCGTCGTGTCGCTGGAGCTGGTCTATCACGGCTATGAAGACGTGCAGAACTTCACCTCGAAAGCCGCGGGCGATTCAGACGATTGCAACATCGACGTCGCCTGTCCGCAGGCCAACGCCTGGGGCAACCCGGTGAGGGCGACAACCCTCATCACCGTCGGCAGCGGCACGACGCGCGCGGTCTGCAGCGCCACCCTGCTCAACAACACCGCCAACGACCAGCGACCGCTGCTGATCACCGCGCGTCACTGCAGCGTGACTCCCGGCAATGCCAGGTCCGTCAACGCGGTCTTCAACTACCAGCGCTCGGTGTGCATGGGCGCCAACGACGGAAACGTGAGTCGCGACGTCGTGAGCGGCAGCACCTGGCTGGCCGAATCGGTACAGGCCGACACCACGCTGGTGGTCCTCAACAGCCCGGTGCCCCGAGCGTTCAATGCCCGATTCGGAGATTGGTCGGCGGTGCCCGCCACGCCCCTGTCCGGCGTCAGCGTCCATCACCCCAACGGCGACCAAAAGAAAATCAGCCTGTTCGACGACCCGGCAACGATCTACAACGATGTGCGGGTCAGCGACGACGGCGGCCTGCTTGGCCTCGACAGCTTCACCGTTGACGCCTGGGGCGTGCGCTGGCAGCAAGGCACGACGGAGACCGGCTCATCGGGCGCGGGGCTGTGGAACCAGAATGGCGTGCTGGTGGGCGTGCTCAGCGGCGGCTCCAGCAGCTGCAGCAATCCCACCGGCACTGACCTCTTCGGGCGCCTGGCGGTCGCCTGGGACGAGAGCGCAGGCATCCGCAACGCACTGGACCCGGTGTCGGGCGGGACCGCCCGCGTCTCATCGGGACAACACGCCACAGGCGCATTGGGTTCCGCTGGCGACGCAGTGGACGGCGGCGGCGGCGGCGGCGGACACTTCGGCGGCGTCAGCCTGCTGGTGCTGACCGTGTTGCTGGGGATCGCGCGCAACCCCAGACGGCGGCGCGGTTGAGCGTGTGATCTTGCGGGGGCGTCTGTCAGCTTCAGGCCGCGAAAGGTGCCCGGACGGCGCCCCACCACGACCATGAGCGCGTCAGCGCTGCCAGCAGGCATCTCCCTTGGGGCCAGACGCCGAGCGGGTCCCCTGTGCGTTCCAGCGCAAAGTGCCGCACTGACTGCGCGTGGCCTGCGTGGCTTGAGGAACGGCCATGACCACATACGCGCGCGCCGTGACTGAATTCACTTCCACGCTGACCGTATAGATCAGCGGCTCGCCGTCAGCAGCGATCTGACCGTCACCGCGCAAGCCCACCGTCTCGGTCGCGTACCCCAGATCGGCAAGGCCGTCGGCGAACCTGCGACGGTCGTTGTAAAACGCCTGCTGCCGACTGGCGAGCGCCGCCAGAAACGCTTTTGCCACCCCTTCGTTGGCACGCACGATGTAAGCCTGATAAGACGGCACCGCGATGAGCGCCAAGATCGCGATGATCGCGGCCGCGATCATGATCTCGATGAGGGTGAACCCCCTCGAACCCTTCATGGAGCGGCCTCCTGGCCTTCGTCTGGCGGCGCTTCATTCACCGTGATGATCGTTCGATCGCTCAACTCGTTGCGGCGCCAGAATGTTGGCAGCCTCGGCTCCGCGCCTGCACTGACGATCGACAAGTCCCCCAGAAGCAGATTGCCACCGCCGATGTAGACCACTTCCGAAGGAATGCCGCCAGAAGCCAGGAGGCGGTAACGATCCGTCTTGGTGGTGGGCTCGTCGTCCGGCACCGGAGAGTCATCGGTCAAATCCAGATTGAAACGGGGTGTTCCATTGTCAAGCCGCACCGAGTAAAGCAGCCCCGCGCCTTCGCTGGGACCGCAGGTCAGCGGTTCGAACCCGTTACCGGGCGGCAGATAGGACGTCACAAAAATGGTGCCGAGAAAGGTGAATGGCGTCGAGAGAATCTTCTCTCCAGGAGCCACCTCCAGCGCCATCTTCCAGCCATTGGTCAATGCCACGCCGCCGCATTCTTCAAACGGCACGCACTCGGTAATGTCGTTGATGTCTGCGTGCCGTCTTGGCGTCAGGCCTTCCTTCTGTGCAGCGGTCAGCACCCCGATATCCGGGTCACGGATCGCATAGAGCCAGTTCTGCGGCAAGCCGCCGTCGCCCTTGTCGAGTGGATCAGCGCGGTCACCCGACCCGATTACGACAGCGTCGTAGGGCGTGCCGTTGGTGTCCTTGGTCTGGACCAAATCGGGTGCGTGAAAGAAGCGCCGATCGTTCTGGCGCGTGGCAACGTCGTGGCGCCCCAGGGCTGCCAGCTTGTGCAAGGCCCATCCCGCGGGGTTGCCCACTGGCAGGTCGGCGCGCCACACGTTACCGCCGGTATCGCCAAATACGATGCGGTCGATCAGTCCGTTACCTGAGGTGTCAGCAACGGTAAGGTCCGACGGAATGCTGTCGACCAACTCGGGATGAATGCCTTCCCAGATCAGCGCACCCGTCAGCGCATTCACCACATAGACCGAATTACCCACCGCGTCGTTGGATCCAAGGGTCTTGGGTTGCGGGGGCGTGCCGTAGTCCTTGTTGACGTCATAGCCTGCCGAAAAAATCACCACCGGCGTATCCACACCGTCCTGCTGGATCTTGCCGACCTGAGGCTGCGAGAACGTGAGGCCCAATCGACTGAACCCCGGCGTGGTGTGGCTGATGCGCCAAGCCAGCGTTGGCGCCTCTGGATTGCTCACATCCAATGCGTAATACGCGCGCCCGCCTCTGCGCAAGCCAAAAAAGACCAAGGCTTGGGCAGGCACCCCGGTCACAGGGTCAACGTCCAGCAACAAAGAAGACGGCGCGCCGTCAACCCCGTAGGGATGCAAGGGCAGACTGGCATCAGCATTGTCGTCCCGCAGGCGCTTCTGTATGCCCATCGCCTCATCCGGCATGAAGGCCCACACCTCTCGGCCATCCTGCACCGGCGTCGCACCGGGCTGGGTATTGCGGACCATCCTGAAGAATCCGTCATTACTGCCAAAGGCGATGTAAATGGCCTGATTGGCTTCAGTGTAGGCACCGCGCTGTCCGTAGTTGATGGGCAGGGGCCGCGAGTGCATCGGGTCACCCATCCATACGTCCCTCACCACCTCCGACGTGGCGCTGGCACCGTCGTAGCCCCGCGCGTAGCGCAGCAAAGCCTCGGCCTCGGCGACGCTCGCCGCACCCAACGAACTCTGCAGCGTTTCGGCAACGGTGGCCGTGGCATCGAGTGCGGCCAGCGCACTACCGCTGGCGTAAAACAATTGCCGCGCGCCTGAGGCCGCATTGGTCAGCCCTGGATCCGAGCTGAGATACCCGGGAATCTGCTGGGCAACGCCACCACGTTGGGTATGTCGGCCATCCTTTCCAGAAAACAGACCATTGTCCAAGTCTTGCTCGATCACGTCTCGACCAGTGGGGTCGGTCCAGAAGGTCAGCGCGTCGAATCGAATACGCCCGTCACCGGCGACTGCCGACTGATCATTGGCGTCCATCAGCACACTGGCGCGACTGCCATCCGCTTCAAGACGCTCATCGATGATCAGCTTCTTGACATTTCCGGACCACCTTGGCGTTTCCTCGGCCCGGAACAGTGCGACATAAACGTTATCGACAATCTCGGCGCGGTTGAAAACATTCACCGGGACCGAAGCCGAAACAAATGTCGCGCTGACACTGAGAATCTCCTGAAGGATGCCACGCAGCGTATCGATCAATATCTGAGGATCTTCGGAGAACGCCAACGGCTCGCCGGTGCCGCCCGCCTGGGAATAGCTTCGGGTGTTGTTATTGATGAATCTTGGGTCGACCACGAAGTAGGACGTGACATTCTGCAGGCCAGCCAGAGAAGGCGCAGCCCCGAACTGGCCGTTCGCCAAGTCCGTTTGATACAGCTTGGAGATCATATTAGGGAAGGTGTCGCTATTGCCAGGATTGAACCCCAGCCCGCCTTCAGCGATCGATTTAGAAATTTCTGAATTCGAGTCGGCATCCTGATTGGAAACCTGGAACATCAGGTTGACCGTATAGATCGACGAGCATGAGCTTGCACCCTCAATCGGGCTGAGGTAATGCGTGCCTTCTGGATTCTCGATGCCTTGATCCCATGCGATTTCTGGAAAATTGACGTCGAGATTCTGAGCAAGGTCGCCCGCATAATCCCGGTAACCGACATGACCATTCCAAACGGGCTGACCCGTGAGATATCGGAACAACTCGAAAAAGAGTTCAGCACCTTGGTACGAGTGACTCTGGTTGCCGCCCGGAACCGGTATGTTCCGCAAAATATTCACGAACTCCTGAACCGACCCGTTGGCATCATTGGGCTGGATGCTACGGAAGCCGCGCGCGATATAGCCGCCGTTGCTGCAATTCTGGTTTTTATTGTTTTTCGGCAGGGCGTTCGAGGGACCCGCACAGTTGTTGCTGTAGTCGTGGTTGAGCATCAAGCCAACCTTGACGCCCGATATTTCGAGAAAGACCACTTTCAATGACAGGCGCAGCACATCAAAGAACGTCCAGGCGCGATTTCGCGGAATATCAACGTCGTCTGCGCCCAAGCGAGACGCAAAGAATTCGGTTTGATCTGAAACCGATGCGCCCAGGTTCGAACGATAGTCCAGCGAAAACATCACCATCGGCTCGCTGACTTCCGAACTTCTGGGGCTCAGATAGATGTCGGTGTCGTCGGCCCAAAGCGAGCACGGCATGGCCGCTGAGACGGCGAACAGAAACCACCTAAATGCTGAGGAACGCACGGGAATCTCCTACTGCGAACGGCCGTAAATGAGGATCATTCCCTGCCCCACTTCGCTGCGGGACTCGCCCTGATCGGCACGGTTGTATTCGGCAACGACCTCGAAACTGCTGGCCCTGAGCTTGGGCAGGCTGGAGGCGAACCGGGCCGCGAGCCGCGGCGGCGCTTCGGCATCGCCGGTCATCACCACTTGGGCGCGCATCTGGTCGGCCGTGGTGTCGGCCCAGTTGAATGCCGGGAGCTGAATGTTGCTGCGGTCGCAGTTGGCGATCCCGGGGGTGCAGTTCATGAACCCCGCGTCGCCCTGCACCACGATGTTGCTGTCGACACTGACCACGGCATCGAGCACCGACTGGGCGCGCTGCATCCCCTCGATCCGCAGCTCCTGATTCAGCGCCATGCGGCTGTCGAGCGCGGTAAAGCGAACTCCCGACAGCGACAAGATCGTGATGATCACCAGCAGGATGAGGGCGATGGCCAATGCGGCGCCACGTTGCGTCCGTGATGGGGGCAATGTCATTGGAATGTCCTCTGGGCCTGCACATTGCGCAGCGGCACGGCAACACTGCCGAGGCGCCGATAGAACCGGTCTTCACCCGGCGTCACCACTTTGTCACCCAGGACGTAGGTCTTGAGGTTGCGGTAGCTGCCGTCCGGCTCGACCGAGCGCAACAGCACATGCAGTTGCAGGGCCACCACGGCCGCCATCTCCAGGTTGCTGGGCGTCGAGGTGTAGTACTCCGCGGCCCCCGCCCCGCCCTGATCAATGCCGAACAGCACTTGAAAGTCCTCGACGCCCGAGACCAGGCACTCGGACACCGGCGCCACCGACCCGCCAGCGGGCCGCAGGCGCTTGCGGGTCAGGCACGGGGTGGCGTTGCCCGCCACCGTGAAGTTGCGAACAAAATAGATGCTTGAGAGGTTCTGCCAGTATCGGCAGCGATCGGGCGCTGCGGCGCAGTCCGCATCCAGCGGCCCTTCGTATCCGCCAGATTCGGTCGACGGTGACATTCCGCCCTTGGTTGAGAGGGTCTGCAGATACACGCCGTGCGCACCCGCATCCAACTCGGCGCGGGTGATCCAGCGACCCGACACACGGTTGAGCCGCAGGGCCCCTGTTCCAGAGCCATCGATGCCCTCGTAAACCTCGCTGGCAGAGATACAGGGGAAACGCGCGTTCACCTGATCCCCCGTCGCGCTGTTCAACCCGTCGATTGGCTGGCCGAACTGCAGCAGGTTGCCAGGGCCACAGCCATCGAGGGCCGCCAGTGTGTCGACTCCGCCGATCTCGCGGCGCACCAGGGTTGGATCGATCATCGTGCCGTAAAACCCTGCCATTTCAATGTCTTCGATGAGCTGTCCGATGGCGAAGCGCAGCTCGTCATTGAGTCCGCTGATCCGCTCGTCCTGCCGGTAGCTGCGGGTGCTGTTGAGAAATAATGCGCTGACCATGCCGACCACCAGCAGGCCCACCACCAGTCCCACCATCAACTCGACCAATGTCAGGCCCAACTGCTGTCGTTCGCGTGCATTCATGTCGTTCATCGGGCGGCGATAAAGGTTTGCAGCTGCAGCACTCGGCGCAGTGCCTCGCCGTCGCCATAAAGGCCCAAACCCCGTCCGCAGTCGGGGGCCGTGGGGTCGTCAGGCAGTGGCACGCTGCCGCGCCAGGCAATGGTCAAGGTGTACAGACCCGACACGCCCCCGTTGGGCCCCTGGAGGCAGGCGCGCCCGTCGTCCAAGCCGCCCGTTGCAGTGCCGTCCGCAAGGGCTCCGATACGCTCCTGCTGGCCGTCAAGCAGCGCCTCCCACTCACGAAGATCCTGGCTGGCAAGCTGCTGCGGGCTGCAGGGGTTGTCGGGGGCACAAACGGCACCGCCGGCCATCTGTCCATCGCCGAGCCCCTGCACGGCTGCATTGAGATAGCTGTTGAGCGCGTCGATTGAGGCATTACCCCGCATGCGCTCCAGCAGATTGTGTGCCAATGAGGCGGCATCGCTGTGCATGGCGGCATCAAGGGTGTTGCGCTTGCTGACGATCTGCAGGGCCGACAGCGCCAGCACGCCGATCGACACAATGACCAGCGCAACCAGCGCCTCCACCAAGGTCACCCCCCGCTGCCGCGGCGCTGGGCGTTCAAGGCTCATGGGCAATCACCGCCTTTTTCCAGGCGCGAGCGGCCCGACGGGGCAATGATCACTCGGCGGAGGCTGTCACTTGCACCGGGATCGCAAATTGCGAACGTGCCACCGATGCCGGTCACCATGCGACCCGACGGGTTGAAGTTCACCAATGGCTGGCCGTAGCCCACCGTCAGGGCAGAGGCGTCTACCGGGGTGTCAAGCAGACGCTCGCAATCAGCCAGATCAATACAGCCGGATCGGTTGATGACCACCCAGCCATTGCGCCAGTCTGCCGCTGCGTTCGAGCACGCCGCCGGATCGGGCGTATCGGGGTTGCCTGCGGCCCGCGGACACAACGAAACGGGCGCGCCCCGCTTGATCGCTTCGCCGCGCGCGAACTTCAGCGCGAACTGCAGATCGTTGGTCAGCGCTGAGGCGCGATTGCGACTGAGCAATTGAGAGAACGAGGGCACCCCGAGCGCCAGAAGAATGACAAGCACGCTGATCGTCACCATCAACTCGATCAGTGAAAAGCCGTGACACCGCGATTCCGTGCGACCCATTCGTGCGTACCTTCGTAAGCATCTCCCCCGCCCCGTGCGCATGCACTCAACATCCGCACCCTAGAGGCTCGCCAACCCGCGAGCCACGCTGACCTGACACGAGTAAGCATTTTGCGGACCAAAGGTCCGCTAAGAGAACCCACCTTCTCCAACCCGAGGCGCCATTACCCAGATGCGCGCGCGAGTGCCCCCCGATCTGGCGGGGCAGACATTATCCGGCAACCCCTGACAGGGCAAGCCGCCATCAGCCCCCAAACTGCGCCTTGAACTGCCGAGCAAACTCGCCGACCTGGTCGGCGGGCAGGTCGTTGATTCCGGCGGCCGCGGCACGCCCGCCGCCGGTGGCGAACCGGCGACAGAGTTCATCGGCACCATGCTTGCGATTCAGCGGTGCGCGCACGCTCACCAGGTAGTGGCCATTGGCTTTTTCGGTCAGCACCGCATGGGCGCGGTCGGGGTGAAGGTTGGTCAGGTCGTTGCTGAAGACGCCGCAGACCCGCCGCGCCCAGGCGGCGTCCGGCAGCACCAGCAAGGCGGCGTGTTCGGTGGCGCCGGACATGAGGGGCGTTGACGCGGCGCGGTCCATGTCGGTGCGGTAGCCCTCGGCCAGCCTGTCGAAGTCCTCGCGCCCCTCATTGATGAAATCGAACGGGGACGCGTGTGGACTCACCCGCCTGAACAGCGCGTCCGGCGCGAAATGCAGGTCGTCGATATTTTCGCCGTAGCCGTTGTAGTTGAGGTAGGTGCCCAGCGCCTCAAGCTGCTGCAATTGCGCGGCTGACAGGCCCAGCGGCCGGGCGATGGCTTCGGCGCTGCGCTTGAGGTTGTCACCGTAGGCGCCGGTCACTGCCCATTCGGCGTAGCGGTTGTCGAGGCGGCCGTTGATGAGCAGGCTGGTGCAGACATCCGGCGCTTCGTTGATGAACGCCGTCAGGCGTGGGTGTTGCGGAATCTCGCCGGCGAAATGGTGATCGACGTAAAGCACCTCGGCGCCTGCGGCCAGCGCACGCTGCAGCGCGTCGCGATTCTTGTCGAGCGACACGTCGAGCACGGTGATGCGGTCACCCGCCTGCGCCTCGACCTGCGCCATCAGGTTGATGTCGCGCTTGACGCCGGTGACCAGTCGGGCGTCGCGCGGCTCGGCCAGGCGCAATTGCGTCAGCGCGCAGATGCCGTCAGCGTCGCCGTTGAAGATGTCGATATCGGCCATGGTCTTCCTCGTGCTCGCAGGGTGGGGGCGGCCCCAGAACGAAACTGGCCGGATCCGCGTCGCAGATCCGGCCAGTGCAACATCCAGGTTCAGGCCTTGCTGGCGTCAAGTTCCTGATAGTAGGCCATGAGCACCTTGGCCACTTCAGGGCGCGAGAATTCCGGCGGCGGCGCAATGCCCTGGCCGAGCATCTGGCGCACCTTGGTGCCCGACAGGGCAACAAAGTCGTCCGGCGTGTGATCGGGCGCCTCACGCATCATCACCACCCGGTCGAGCTTCTTGGAATAGGCGGTGTTGTCGGCGCGGAAGATCTGGATGGCCAGCGCACCGGCCGGCACCTTCTCGTCGAAGATGGTCTGCGCATCGAAGGCGCCGTAGTAGTCGCCCACGCCGGCGTGATCGCGGCCCACGATGAGGTAGTCGCAGCCCATGTTCTGGCGGAACACGGCGTGCAGCACCGCTTCGCGCGGGCCGGCGTAGAGCATGTCGAAGCCGTAGCCGGTGATCATCACCGTGTTCTTCGGGAAGTAGTTTTCGACCATGGTGCGGATGCAGGCATCACGCACCGGCGCCGGAATGTCGCCTTGCTTGAGCTTGCCGAGCAGCATGTGGATGACGATGCCGTCGGTGCCGAGACGCTCGTGCGCCATGCGGCACAGTTCTTCGTGCGCGCGGTGCATGGGGTTGCGCGTCTGGAAGGCAACGACCTTGTTCCAGCCGCGTTCCCTGATCTCGTTGCGAATCTCCACTGCGGTGCGGAAGGTGTCGGGGAACTCACCCTGGAAGTAGCTGAAGCTCAGCACCTCGATCGGGCCGGAGAGCACCGTGTTGCCGAGCCCCAGAAAGGTCTGCACACCCGGATGCTGGGCATCGAGGTTGCCGAAGATTTCGCGGGCCATGGTCTGCAGTTCGGCGTCGCTGACGGTCTCCACCGCCTGCACGTCCATCACCGCCAGCACGGGGTGGCCTTCAACGTTGGGATCGCGCAGCGCGATGCGGCCCGGCCTGAGGTTGGTTTCCTTGGTGATGTTGAGCACCGGCACCGGCCAGAACAGGCCGTCGGTGGTCTTCAGGTCGGTGGCAACGCTGAGTGCATCGGCCTTATTCATGTAGCCCGACAGCGGGTTGAAGTAGCCCGCCCCCAGCATCACCGCGTTGGCGGCGGCGGCCGAGTTCAGCAACAGGCTGGGCAGCGATTCGGCTTCCCTGGCCAGTTGCGCGTGGCGCTCGGTGTCGTACACGAAGCGGGGGTTGAGCGTCTCGGAGCCGTGGGGCTTGATCATGTCGGGGATGTCCTGGAGGGTCTGGGGGAAGTGAATCAAGCGTTGGGGACGATGCCGCGCGCATGCAGCAGTTTGAGGACCGCGTCGACCTCGTCTTCGAGGCTCATCTCGTGGCTGGGCAGCACCAGTTCGGGGGTCAGCGGCGCCTCGTAGGGATCGCTGATGCCGGTGAAGTTCTTGATCTCGCCGGCGCGCGCCTTCTTGTACAGGCCCTTGGGGTCGCGTTCTTCGGCCACCGCCAGCGGCACGTCCACATACACCTCAATGAAATCGATGCCGGCGGCTTCGTGCAGCGCGCGAACCAGATCCCGGTCCGCCCGGTAAGGCGACACGAAGCTGGACAGCGCGATCACGCCCGCGTCGACGAACAGCTTGGAGATTTCGCCGATGCGGCGAATGTTCTCGGTGCGATCCTCGGCCGAAAACCCCAGATTCTTGTTGATGCCCAGGCGCACGTTGTCGCCGTCCAGCCGGTAACAGAGCTTGCCGCGCTGATGCAGCGCCGCTTCCAGCGCCACCGCCACGGTGCTTTTGCCAGAGCCTGACAGGCCCGTGAACCAGATCGTCGCGCCCTTCTGCTGCAACAGCTCGTAACGGTCAGCACGGGTGACCTCGCCATGGTGCCAGGTGACGTTGGTTGCTTTTTGTTCGGTCACGACGCGGTTCCGTTGGATGAAAGTCGCGCAGTTTAGAGCGGCGGGCCCTATAAATAAAATGCAGAATATCCATAATTGCCATCTGTTTTATATATATCACGCCACCTACTGACACCCGCGCCGCTCGTGAACCTCAACCATCTGGCCATTTTCCATGCGGTGGCCGCCAGCGGCAGTGTCAGCCGTGGGGCGCAGCAGCTGCACATCAGCCAGTCGGCCGTCTCCAAGCAATTGAGCGAGTTCGAGCGCGCGCTGGGCGTGCCGTTGTTCGATCGCCTGCCGCGCGGCGTGCGCCTCACCGAAGCCGGCCGGCTGCTGGTGGGCTATGCGAATCGCCTGTTCGCCATCGAGGCGGAAGCCCGCCGCGCACTGGGTGACCTGAAGCAGCACGCGCGCGGCAGCATCACCATTGGTGCCAGCCGCACCATCGGCAGCTACCTGCTGCCGCAAAGGCTCGCCGCCTTTGGCCAGCGTCATCCGGCCGTGGCGCTGTCGCTGCAGGTTGAAAACACCCATGTCATCGAGCGCACGCTGCTGGCCGGCGAGATTGACATCGGCTTCACCGAGGGCGTGGTCAGCAGCGAGCGACTCGATTACGCCGTGTTTGCCCGGGACGAGCTGGTGCTGATTGCCTCGCCCCGCCACCCGGCAGCCCGTCAGGGGTCGATCCGCATCGCCGCGCTGGGCGAGCAGCGCCTGCTGATGCACGAGGTGGGCTCAGGCACCCGCGCCGTCACCGAATTGGCACTGGCGGAAAAGGGCGTACGCCTGCGGCCGTCGATGACGCTGGCCAGCACCGAAGCGATCAAACACACCGTGGCCGCAGGGGCGGGCCTGGCGTTCCTGTCGTCCTTGTCGATCCGCACCGAACTAAAGGCCAGACGCCTCGCAGTGCTGGAGGTCGAGGATTTGCACATCGCCAGAGACCTTTATGTCGTGCGCCTGCGCGACACCCCGCCAGGCCCCACGCTGGCGGCCTTTCTAGCCGTGCTGGACGCAGCCGGGTGAACCGGTGACCTCATCCACCAGTTGATCGACCAGGGTGGCGGCAGTGGCCGGCGCCAGGGTGATGCCGTTGCGAAAATGCCCGAAATGCGCCCACAGGCCGGGCACCGCGGTGGGCCCCACCTGCGGCGCCCCCGCCGCGCCGGGCCGCAGACCTGCCCAGTGCCCCGCCAGCCGATACCGGGCAAGCGCCGGGCTGAGCGCCAGTGCCGCCGCGTGCAAGCCATGCCGCGCCTCGGGCGTGGGGCGGGTGTCGAAACCGCAATGCTCCAGGGTGCTGCCGACCAGGACCTGCCCGTCAGCGCGGGGAATCAGATACACCGCACGACTGACCTGCACCGGGCCGGGCGGCGGCGCGCCTGGCGGTGGACTGAACAGCAACATCTGCCCCTTGACCGGCCGCACCTCGCAGCGCAGCCCCACGGTCGCCAGCACCTCGGCCGACCACGCCCCCGCCGCGACGATCACCGCATCGGCCCACACGGCCGGCCCAGCGGTCTGCTGAACACCGACCACCCGGCCCTGACGAAGCAGCGGCACGGCCTTGGCGCCCAGGCGCAGATCGACTCCGGCCGCCCGCGCCGCCAGCGCCAGCGCCCGCCCCAGTCGCGGGTTGCGCACCTGACCCAGTTCGGGGCTCAGCAGGCCGTCGGCGCAGGGCGTGAAGGGCAGCCCCCAGCGCCGGTGCCAGGCTTGGGCCGGCGCCCGCTCGGCCTCGGCAAGCCACCAGCGGATGCCGGTGCGGCGGTACTCCACGTCAATGCCGGTGTCGGCCCGCAAGCGCGCCGCCCACTCGGGATACACCTGGTGCGCCGCCTGCGCCCACCGCTGGATCGCCGGAGGTTCGTCCCACGGCCACAGCGGCGAGACGATGCCACCGCCTGCCCAACTGCTCTGCCGCGCCGCCTGCGGTGCGGGGTCGAACACGGTCACGGCCACCCCCTGACGCCGCATTACCAGCGCCGTGAACAGCCCGACGATGCCAGCGCCGAGCACGACCATGTGGGACCCTGATGTCATGCTGCGAAGAATAACGGCGGCGGCCGCACCGCGGGCAGCCCGCCCCATTGGAAGGCCCCGGGGGCCTTCCGTCGGAATGGCCTGAAGTCGACCGCAGGGCTGGGGCACAGTGGACGCCAAGGAGACGATCCGTGCGCAAAGGCAGGCCCGGTTTCACGCTCATCGAGCTGATGGTCACCCTCGCGGTGCTGGCCATCGCCGTGGGCCTGGCCGTGCCCGGATTCCAGGCCCTGTTCGCCAACAACCAGCGGGCGGAGTTCAGCCGCGAGCTGTATGTCAGCCTGGCGCAAGCGCGCAGCGAAGCCGTTTCGCGCAACAGTCTGATCAGTGTGATCCCCATCGACGGCGACTGGCTCAACGGCTGGCAGGTGATCGTCGATGACGACGGTGACGACGCCCCGGACGCACTGGATCTCAATGCCGACGGCACCCTGGTCGCCGATGCGGGCCTGCTCAGCGAAGTGGCGTTCACCCATCTCAACATCGAATGGATCAGCGAGTTCGGCGCCCTGCCCCGCATCCGCTTCAATCCCGGCGGCCGGGTGATCGACGCCGTGGGCGTGATCGTCTGTGGCAGCAGTCCCGGCAACAGCCGCGAAGTCACCGCCCGCCCCGCCGGCCTGCTGCGCCTGCGGGACCTGGGCGACGACAGCGCCCGCTACGCGAGCCTCTGCCCATGAAGCGCGCGCGCGGCTTCACGCTGATCGAAGTGCTGGTCACGGTGTTCGTCATGGGCGTGGGTCTGCTGGCGCTGGCGGGCCTGCAGATCATCGCCAAGAAAGCCAGTTTCGACGCCGCCCAGCGCACCCTTGCGGCCCAGGCCACGCAAGACATCCTGACCCGCATGCGCGCCAATGCCAGCGTGGTCGACCGCTATGTGGTGGCCAACGCCATCGGGCTGCCGCCGCCTGGCCGCAACTGCACGCAGGCGCCGTGCACACCGGCTGAACTGGCCGCCTGGGACCTTTACCAATGGGCGCAGCAGCTGGCCGTGGGGGGCGAGGTGGACGATGAAGGCGTGGCCACCGGCGGCATGGCCGAACCCACCGCCTGCATCCTGGCGGGCGGCACGACCGGCCATTACCGCATCGCGATCGCGTGGCGCGGCATCACGCCGCTGGCGCCGCCGGAGGACCCGGACGACCCCACCGATCCGGCCAACGTCGATTGCGGCAGCGACGCCTACCTCGACGATGAAGGCCTCGATGACCATCGCCGGGTAATGGTCTCGGACGTGTTCGTCGCGAGCGCCGTGTCATGAGGCCCGACCGCACACGCCAGCGCGGCCTGACGCTGATCGAGCTGATGATTGCCGGCACGCTGGGCCTCGTGCTGCTGCTGGCCCTGGTGCAATTGTTTGTCGACAACAACCGCCATCGTCGCCAGAACCAGCAACTGGCCGGCCTGCAGGATCAGGGGCGCTACGCCCTGGCCTCGCTCACCCGCGACCTGCAGATGGCGGGCTATTGGGGCGGCATGTTCCAGGCACAGACCGTCGACGTCCGTGCCTCGGCCCTGGCAGGGCTTTCCACGACCGCAGACTGCGGGCCGGCCGACGCCGAGGCCGGTTGGGCCTTCGACGCCGAAGCCCGCGTGGCCTTTTTCGACGATGCCGCGGGCAGCCCCGTCGCCGGTCGATTCCGTTGCCTGACCGATGTGCGGCCCGACACCGATGCGGTGATGATCCGCCGGGTGTCGGGCCAGGCCACCGCGACGCCCGACACCTGCACCGAGCTGACCCTGATGCCGCAGGACTACCTGCTCAAGACCAATGGCGTGGTGGGCAGCCTGCTGCGGGTGCCGGCCACGGGCAAGGTCGAGGCCTGCACCGAAGGCGAGCCCATCTCGGCCCCGATGCAGATGTACCGATATTTGCCGCGGCTGTATTACATCCGCAGCTGGGCGGTCACCGCCGGCGATGGCATTCCCACGCTGTGCCGCAAAACCCTGAGACGCGGCGCAACCCCCGGCTGGGAAGACGAGTGCATCGCCGAAGGGGTTGAAGACCTGCAGATCGTCTGGGGCATTGACGATGATGGCGACTTTCTCAGCACGCCCAACCGCTACACCAGCCAGCCCAGCGACGCCGATCTGTTGCGGGCGGTGACGGCACAGGTGTCGTTGCGGGTGCGGGCATCGACGCCCGATCGCAGCTACAGCGACACAAAGACCTACACCTACCCCGGCCGTGAGGGCGAACGGGCCTGGACGCCGCGCCAGGCCGATGACGAAGCCAATGGCGTGCCGCCACGCCAGTACTATCGCAAGCGCTTTGCCACCACCGTGCAACTGAAGAACCCGCTGCCATGAAACCGCGCCCCCCACAGGCACACCAGCACGGCGCGGCCCTGGCGACGGCCCTGCTGTTCCTGATCGTGCTCACCCTGCTGGGGATCGGCGCCATTCGCGAAGCCAGCACCTCGCTGACCATGGCCGACAACGAGGCCTCGCGCCTCAATGCCATCGACGTGTCGCAATCACTCATCGACGCCTTGGTGGCCGACATCGAGACCCACTTTCCGGTGACTCTGGTCGCCGATCTGCAGGTCGGCTGCTTCCCCGCCGGTCTAGCCGCACAGAATCCGCTGCGCGCGCCGTTCGCCTGTGCCGATGGGGGGCTCACGCCACCGTCGACCCCCTCCAACGCGCTCGTCGATCGCACCTATGTCGAAATCTGGCGTGAGTCGGTCAACGGGCAGGCGCTGGTGCCGGCCACCTCGGTCGGCACCACGGGCACCACGGCGCGTGTGGGCTACGCCCGCTTTCGCATCACCGCCGGCACCGATCGCAGCGCGGTGGGCCAGGGCGCCGCCGAGATCCAGCAGGGCGTGCAGATCGCCGTGCCCGAAGCCAAGGGGATCACCCAGTTCTGATGAACGCCGCCCACGCCATGCGCCGCCTGCTGGGCACACTCGCCACCGTCGCGGCGCTGGTCTGCGCAGCGCCTGCACAGGCCGACGACATCGACATTTACATCAACCCGGCCGAGAACCCGCTGCAGCCGCCCACCACCATTCTCGCGCTGGACCTGAACCTGCTGGGCATCTGCAACAACACCCTCACCAACCCGACCAACGCCAGCAACCCGGATGCGCCGCAGTTGTGCCTCAACCTCAGCAACAGCTCGCTGTTGGGCGACGTACTGGGCACCAACACGCAAGGCGACCCGGAAGATCTGCTCCGCAACCTGTTGCTGGGCAGCGGCACCAACAACGCCACTCGCGCGCAGGCCCTGTGCAACCTTTACGGCGTACTGGGCATCGACTCGCCGCTGGTGAACCTGCCCCTGGTCGGCCCGCTGCTGCAACCGCTGCTGGGCGGCATCAGCCAGCTCACTTGCGGCACCTTGAACACCCTGCTGGGCATCCCGCTGCTGGGCAGCATCATCAACTTGCTGCTGGGCGGATTCGTCGGCGATCTGGTCGAGGGGCTGCTCGACCCGCTGCTCGGCACGGTAGTCGGGCAACTGCCGTCCGTGGTCACCGGCCTGCTCGACACCACCGTCAGCGGCGTGCTGGGCGCCGGGCAACTCAACCTCATCAGCCTGCTGGAGGCGATTCTCAACGAGCTTATCGACTCGCGCGTGGCCATCGTCATCACCCATGCCGACCGGGCCGATGCAGCGGGCGCGCCGGCGTCGAGCTGCGCCTTCGGCGACCAGGCCTCGATCACCACCAGCCGCCGCGAGACGGTCGGGTGCAGCAACGGCGCCTATTTCCTGCTGGGCGCGACCCCGCTGATCGACCAGAACAGCGTCGTCATGGTGCTGAACCGCGTCACCGCCCTGCTGACCAACCTGCTGAGGCCCAGAAACATTCTGAATGCGGTTACGGGGCTGACGGGCACCCTGCTCAGCAACCGCGTCGAGCTGCTGCCGCCCTATCAGGCCAAGGAGGTGTATGCCGAGGTGCTGCACTACCTGGCGGGCGACGAAGTCTTCAATGCCCCGCTGAACCGCTGGGACGGCCTGACCGCGCTGCTGGCGCGCGACCCCAGCATTGAACACAACGGCCGCTACAAAAAGCCGACGCTGGAATGCCGGCGCGCCAATCTGGTTCACCTGCAGCTGACCAACCCGCTGTTGCAGAACGAGTCCGACGCCACCCTGCGGCGCTATCTGCCCGGGGTCGAGGCATCGGGGCCCGTGTCACTGGCGGCCGTGGTGCGCGAGGCCCAGGAAACCGGCTTCGCCGACGTCAACGGCAACCGCATCGCCCTGCAGTCGTTTTTCATCGTGCAGGACAACCTCGGCAGCGTGCAGGCCTTGCTCCAGGCCGGCAGCAACGTGACGACCTACCTCGACCGGCTGGGCCTGCTGGGCCTGGGCGACGCCATCGGCCAACTGCTCAAGCCCACATTGGTGGTCGACGCCAGCCTGCTGACCCCGACCCTCACCTTCGACCTGACCGCGCCCAATCGCATCCTGTCGCCGAGTTTCTTTGGCCAGTTCCGGCCCACCGCCAACCAGTCCCCCCGCTGGCCCGGCAACCTCAAACGCCTGGAGTTCGATGGCGCAACCTACACCGACAGCCTCGGCCAACCGGCGCTGGCGGCCGACGGTCGCATTGCCGACAGCGCGCTGACCGTCTGGACCCAGCCCGGCAACCTGCCGCCTCTGACGAGTGCCGACGGGCGCAACACCACGCTGGGCGGCGCGGGCAGCCGCATTCCCGCCTCGGGCCGCGGCAACGGCTCGGTCGCGGCCCGGCAACTTTTCTACGATCGGCTGGCCAACGGCGTGCTCAGCCTGCAACCGCTGAATGCCGACGAGGCCAGCCGCCAGACCGAGCTGCGGCCGGTGCTCGGCGCCGCCAACGACGCCGAATCGCGCGCCCTGCTGCTGTACGCCCGCGGCTGGGAGGTGGGCACCACCGCCGCCCCGGCACCCAATCTCGCCAGCCTGCAGCCCCGAAGCTGGCGGCACGGCGCCGTGCTGCACGCGCGCCCGGTGGCCATCAACTACGGCCCGCGCGGCGGCTTCACGGCCGCCAATCCCGACGTTCGCATTCTCTACGGGGCAGCCGATGGCTTTCTGCGCATGGTGCGCAACGACACTGGGGTGGAAAGCTGGGCCTTCATGCCCCAGGCGGTCATGGGCCAGCAGAAGACCCTGCGCGACAACCAGCCCGGCGCCCGCCTCCCCTACGGCGTCGATGGTGAGGCGACGATCGCGATGCGTGACCGTGGCCCCAATGGCGGCCCGGCCGATGGCGTGATCAACGGCGCGGGCGACGATGCCGTGTGGGCCTTTTTCGGCCTGCGTCGCAGCGGCGCGGCGCTTTATGCGCTGAACCTGACCCACCCCGACCTGCCCACGCCCATGTGGCGCATCACGCCGGCCGGCCTGAGCAGCAATGCGGCCGTTCCGGCCGCGCGCGCCGACTGGTACACCGAGCTGGCACTGACCTTCAGCACCCCCAAGGCGGTGCCGATGCGCATCAATGGCCAGACCCGCATCGTGCTGGTGGTCGGTGGCGGCTACAACGGCGGCCGCAACGATGCCAACGAGCCCTTGGGCAAGGACGCACGCTCGGCCAGCAGCAATCAGATCGGCACCGATGACGGCGTCGGCAACGCCGTGTTCATCATCGACGCGGAAACCGGCGAACTGATCTGGAAGGCAACCCGCGGCGCACTCAACGCCGAGGCGCCCTTCGACGCCACCCAGCGCCGCTTTCGGCACCCCTTGCTGCGCGACAGCATTGCCGCCCCGGTCGAGGCGCTGGACACCACCGGCGACGGCTTTGCCGATCGCTTCTACGTGGGCGATACCGGCGGCCGCGTGTGGCGCGGCGACATTGCCGGTGACAACCCCGCGAACTGGACGATGGGCCCGCTGTTCAATGCCGGGCGTCATGATGCCGGCGCAACCGTGGCCACCGACCGTCGCTTCTTTCATGCGGTCGATGTGGTGCCGGTACGCAGCCCTGGCGCCAATTTCGAGGCCGTGGTGATCGGCAGCGGCAACCGCGCCGATCCGGTCGAGCGGGTGCAAAGCAACCACCTTTACGTGTTTCGCGACCGTGCGCTCCGCAGCGGTCGCGCCGCCGACGCGCTGATCGTCGAAAACGATGCCCTGCCCGGCCACGCCGACTTTGCCAACCTCACCGCGCTGTGCCAGAACGCCGGCGACGACGGCTGCACCGACAACCAGAACCTGACCACCGGCTTCCAGATTCAGCTCACCCGCGCGGGCGAAAAGGCCCTGTCGCAACCGCTGACCCTGGGCAACGTGGTGTTCTTTTCCAGCTTTGTGCCGCCCGATCCCGGCGCGGTGGCCTGCGAGCCCTCGGAGGGCGGCAGCCGGGTCTACGGCATTTCGCTGCGCGACGGCCGCCCCGGCGGCGCAAGCCCGATCAGCAGCGCGCCGGGGTCTGAAGGGCGGTCGGTTACCGCCAAGACGCCCGGGCTGCCGGGCGACCTGTCGATGGCCGACGTGGGCACCGCCCGCACCGGCACCGAACTGTTCGACGTGGAAGTGCCGCGCTTCGTGCCCATTTACTGGCGTGAGCGACGCGGGGAAGATGAGCGTCCGATTGCGCAGGCCCCCGATTAACGCCATGCCTCGCAGCCGCCGCGGATTCACCCTGATCGAGCTGATGATCGCCGTCGCCATCCTGGCGATCATCGTTTCGATTGCCCTGCCCAGCTATCGCAACTACATCCTCAAAGCCCATCGCACCGCCACCAAGACCGCACTGGTGGAGCTGCAGGCCCGGCAAGACGGCCATTACGTGGATCGCCGGCGCTACGCCACCACGCTCACCGCGCTGGGCTACCCCGCCAACCCCTCGTGGATCAGCGCGGCCGGCGAGCCCGATACCGAACAGACCGATCGGTCGATTTACCGCATCGTGCTCAGCGAGGTCACCCCCAACGGCTACCGGCTTGATGCCATTCCGGTCGGCGCTCAGGCCGACGACGAACGCTGCGGCACCCTGAGCCTGATCGCCAGCGGGCGCAAGCAGGCCAGCGGCAGCGACGGTGTCGACTGCTGGCGCTGACGCCATTCAGCAGACATGGTCATGGTCACAGAATTTCATTAACTTGTGCGCTCCAACGATCGCGGGGGCAAGGGTCATGCAACGAACACACAAGGTGGCAGGCATCATCATCCTGATGCTGGGGTTTCTGGGCAGCGCACACGCGGGGGGCAGCGCCACCATCAGCAGCAGCGAAGGCGATCTGGTGCGCATGGAATACCTGGGCGACAAGCTCAGCATGAGCGTCTCCGAGGGCGATGAGCGCATGATTCTCCGCGACGGCAAGATGTTCATGATCAGCGGCGACACGGTCATCGACACCAGCAGCATGTTGGGCATGCTGGGTCAGCAGATTCCCAATGTGGGGCCGGAAGACGTCGACCAGTTCAAGTCGCTGGAATCAACCGGACGCAACGAAACCGTCGCCGGGGTCAAGGGCGAGGTGCATGTCCTGAAGTACGTGGACGCCGACGGTCAGGCGCATTCCAAAGAATTGGTCCTGTCGAACGACCCGCGTGCGGTCGCGCTGTCGAAAGCCCTGTCGAACATGGCCAGCACCCTGTCCAAACTGACCCAGGTTCCCACCACCGACGGCAACGCCCGATTCGAGGCCGCACTCAAGGGCCGCGGCCTGCTGCGCGCTGACCAGGACTTCAAGGTCGTCCGCTTTGACAACGCGCCGGCGGCCAGCCGTTTCGAGCTGCCATCGGCCCCTCAGTCAATTCCCGACCTGCAAGGTCTGATGGGCGGCGGCGCGACCGCCGAACCACAATCGGCCGAGGGCGCAGGCGGCGGCCTCTTGGACGGCCTGTTCGGCCAGAAAGCTGAGCGCCAACAGGAGCGGATCGAGCAGCGCACCGACGCGGAGGTCGACGAAGCCACCGATTCCATGGTCGACAAGGCGCTGGACAAGGCCTTCGGCAAACTCTTCGGCGACTGACCCGCGCAAACGTCAATTTGCCTGAAAAAAGCGCGGTGCAGTCGGTCTGCACCGCGCTTTTTGCCTGGAGTCGCGGGTTGCAGGCGCGGCTACAACACCCAGCGCCGCACGTCGGCCAGCAGCGCGCCCAGCAGCACGACGAACCGCGCCGCGGCCGCACCGTCGATCACCCGATGGTCGTACGACAGTGACAACGGCAGCAGCAGCCTTGGCGCAAAGTTTGCGCCGTCCCACACCGGCTGCAGGCTGGACCGCGACACCCCCAGGATTGCCACCTCCGGCGCATTGACGATGGGCGTGAAGTACTTGCCGCCGATGCCGCCCAGGCTGGAGATCGAGAAACAGCCGCCGCGCAGGTCGTCGGGCTTGAGCTTGCCGTCACGCGCGGTGTTGGCCAACCGGGCGCAGTCGGCCGCCAACTCGCCCACCGACTTGGCCCACACGTCCTTGACGACGGGCACCACCAGGCCATTGGGCGTGTCGGCGGCAAAACCGATGTTGCAATAGCCCTTGAGCACGATCGACTCGCCGTCTGCTGCCAGTGAACTGTTGAACTCCGGATAGCGCTTGATGACCAGCCCCACTGCCTTGATCAGAAACGGCAGCAGGGTCAGCTTGGCTTCGGTGTAGTCGCCCGCTGATTTGCGGAAGGCTTCCAGCTCGGTGATGTCGGCATCGTCGTGCTGGGTCACGTGCGGCACGTTGAGCCACGACCGCGACAGGTGCGCGGCCGACAGCTTGCGAATCCGCGCCAGGGCCTTGGTCTCCACCGGGCCGAACTGCGCGTAGTCCTGGGCCGGAATCGGTGGGATGCCGCCGCCGGCCGCCCTGGCGCCAGTGCCGGCAGCCGGCTTGGCCAATTCGGCCTTGACGTAAGCCTGCACGTCTTCGATGACGATGCGCCCGCGCGCGCCGCTGCCGCTCACCTTTGACAGGTCAACCCCAAACTGCCGCGCCACCTTGCGGGTGGCCGGGCCGGCGTAGAACGGCTCACCGTCGGCCTGGGTGGCGGGCGCCGCCGTTTTCGCGTGAGGGCCGGCGTTCGGCTGCGCTGCGGGGGGTTCGGCGGTCGGTGCCTTGGTCGCAGCGGGCGGCTTCCGAGCCGGCTGCGTCTGGGCGGGCGCGGTCTGCTGCGCCGGCGCATCGTCGGCGGCCCCATCCGCGGGGGTCAGCACGCACACCTCGGCCCCTTCCCCCACCTTGTCGCCCACCTTGAGCTTGAGCGAGGTGACGGTGCCGGCCACCGGGCTGGGCACATCCATCGTGGCCTTGTCGGACTCCAGCACCACCAGCGCCTGATCCTTCTCGACCGTGTCGCCTTCGGCCACCAGCAATTCGATGACCGGCACCGACTCGAAATCACCAATGTTGGGCACGGTGACGGTGTATGGGCCGGCTTGCGTCTGCCTGGCCGACGCGCGGGCGGGCCCGTCTGCAGACTCGGCCGTCTCGGACGTTTTCTCATCCTCGTGCGGTTCAGGCTCGGAGGGCGGAGCGTCGTGCCGGCCTTCGGCCTTGTGGACCTCGGGCGCCTCGGAATCGGCATCGCTATCAACATCGGCATCGGCGGCCGCATCGGTCTGGCCGCTGAGCGAGCAGACCAGGCTGCCCTCGCCCACCTTGTCGCCGACCTTGACCTTGAGCCCGGTCACCTTGCCGGCCGCCGGGCTGGGCACGTCCATCGTGGCCTTGTCCGACTCCAGCACCATCAGCGCCTGATCCTTCTCGACCGTGTCGCCTTCGGCCACCAGCAATTCGATCACCGGCACCGACTCAAAGTCGCCGATGTTGGGCACCTTCACTTCGATCGTGTTGGCCATGACTTACACCGTCCAGGGGGCGGGGCGATTGGCGGCCAGCCCGTAGATTTGCGCGGCCTGCTTGACGCGCTCCATGGGCATCGCACCCTCCAGCGCCAGTGCATGCAGGGCTTTGACCACGATCCAGCGGCGGTCCACCTCGAAGAAGTCGCGCAGTGCGGGGCGATTGTCCGAGCGGCCAAAACCGTCGGTGCCAAGCACGTGATAGGCCATCGGCCTGCCACCGTTGTCGGTGGCCCGTGGCATGTAGGCACGAATCTGCTCCGGCACGGCGCGGACCCAGTCACTGCTGGCGATGGCCGGCCCCATCATGCCTTTCAGGCATTCGGTGACGTAGCCGACGCGCGGCGTCTCGGTGGGATGCAGCAGGTTCCAGCGTTCCACCTCGCAGGCTTCGCGCGCCAGCTCCGAAAAGCTGGGCGCGCTCCACACGTCGCTGGTGACGCCCCACTCTTCGGCGAGCAGGTCGGCCGCGGCCATCACTTCCCGCAGCAAGGCGCCCGAGCCCAGCAGTTGCACGTGCAGGTCGTGCTTGGCGGCCTCGGCCGAGCGCAGCAGATACAGGCCCTTGACGATGCCGGTCTCCACGCCGGGCGGCAGTGCCGGGTGGCTGTAATTTTCGTTGTACAGCGACAGGTAGTAGTACTCGTCAATGCCGTCCACGAACATGCGCTGCATGCCGTGCCGGATGATCACGGTCAGCTCGTAGGCAAAGGCCGGGTCGTAGGCGCGACAGTTGGGAATCTGCGCGGCCATGACCTGCGAATGGCCATCTTCGTGCTGCAGGCCCTCGCCGTTGAGCGTGGTGCGCCCGGCGGTGGCGCCCAGCAGAAAGCCGCGGGCGCGCATGTCGCCTGCGGCCCAGCACAGGTCCATGACGCGCTGAAAGCCGAACATCGAGTAGTAGATATAGAACGGCAGCAGCGGCACACCATGGTTGGCGTAGCTGGTGGCGGCAGCAATCCAGCTCGACATCGCACCGGCCTCGGTGATGCCTTCTTCCAGCACCTGCCCTTTGACGTCTTCCTTGTAATACGCCAGTTGGTCGGCGTCTTGCGGCTCGTACTTCTGACCGACGATGGAATAGATGCCCAGCGCGCGGAACATGCCCTCCATGCCGAAGGTGCGCGCCTCGTCGGGCACAATGGGCACGACCTGCTTGCCGATCTTCTTGTCGCGGATCAGCGTTTGCAGCAGCTGCACGAACGCCATGGTGGTGGAGATTTCACGCTCGCCGGTGTCGGCCAACAGGCGCTCATAGGCCGAGGCCGGCGGCAAGCTCAGGCTGAACGGCTTGACCGTGCGGCGCGGCAATGGCCCGCCCAGCGCTTCGCGGCGGGCCTTGAGGTAGCGCATCTCATCGGAGTCTTCGGCCGGGCGGTAGAACGGGGTGTCCTTGATCTGCTCGTCGGTGACCGGAATCTGGAAGCGGTCGCGGAATTTCTTCAGCGCCTCCTCGCCCATCTTCTTTTGCTGGTGGGTGATGTTCTGCCCTTCGCCGGCCTCGCCCATGCCGTAGCCCTTCACCGTCTTGGCCAGAATCACGGTGGGCGTGCCGGTGTGCCGCACGGCGGCGTGGTAGGCGGCGTAAACCTTGTGCGGATCGTGCCCGCCGCGTTGCAGGCCGGCGATCTGTTCATCAGACCAGCTGGCGACCAGACGCGCGGTTTCAGGATATTTGCCAAAGAACTTTTCACGCGTGTAGGCGCCGCCCTTGGCCTTGAAGTTCTGGTATTCGCCGTCCACGGTTTCATTCATCAACTGCAACAGCTTGCCGCTGGTGTCCTGGGCCAGCAGCGCGTCCCAGCCGCTGCCCCAGACCACCTTGATGACGTTCCAGCCCGCACCCCGGAAGCTGCCTTCGAGTTCCTGGATGATCTTGCCGTTGCCGCGCACCGGGCCGTCGAGCCGCTGCAGGTTGCAATTGACGACAAAAATCAGATTGTCGAGCTGTTCGCGGGCGGCAATGTCGATGGCACCGAGGCTTTCCGGCTCGTCCATCTCGCCGTCACCGCAGAACACCCAGACCTTGCGCTGATCGTTCTGCGCCAGCGCACGATTGGCGAGGTACTTCATCAGCCGCGCCTGGTAGATCGCCATGATCGGCCCCAGCCCCATGCTGACGGTGGCGAACTGCCAGAACTCGGGCATCAGCCACGGGTGCGGATAGCTCGACAGGCCGGGCGCCAGCGCCTCCATGCGGAAGCGCTGCAACTGCGCCTCGCTGATGCGCCCCTCAAGGTAGGCGCGCGCATAAATGCCCGGCGTGACGTGGCCCTGAATGTAGACCAGATCAGCGCCGTCCTCGTGGTCCGCGCCCTTCCAGAAATGGTTGAAGCCCACGTCGTACAGCGTGGCGCTGGAGGCAAAGCTGGCAATGTGCCCGCCAATGCCGGCGTGCTCACGGTTGGCATTGACCACCATCGCGGTCGCATTCCAGCGGGTCAGGCTGCGGATGCGCCACTCCACCGCGTGATCACCCGGTGACTGCGCTTCAAGCGCGGTGGGAATGGTGTTGACGTAAGGGGTGTTGGGCGAAAACGGGATGAAGGCGCCCTTGCCGCGTGCCCGGGTGATCAGGTCTTCGAGCAGCGCATGCGCGGCCTGCGGACCCCGCTCACGCAGGACATCGTCAAGCGCGTCCAGCCACTCCTGGGTTTCGTTGGGGTCGCGCTCGGGGGTGGAGGCCGCCATTTGAATCTCCTCGTTGATCTGCCAACGACTCTAAGCCGCCAGGGTTCAAGACGTCCAATATATGATTTGCGCTTTTACAATACGATTTGCGTATGTCACTTGAGCTGCGCGCACTGCGCTACTTCGTTGCCGTTGCCGAAGCGCGACATATCACCCGCGCCGCCCGGCAACTGGGCATGGCGCAACCACCGCTGTCGCAGCAGATCAAGGCGCTGGAGCAGCATCTGGGCACCGCGCTGTTTCGCCGATTGCCGCGCGGCGTGGAACTGACGCCCGCCGGCGAAGCCCTGCTCGATGATGCCCGCGCGTTGATACAGCAGGCTGAGCAGGCCGAGGTCCGCGTGCGCCGGGTTGCGCGCGGAGAACTGGGGCGCCTGCGGCTGGGCATGATCAACTCGGCCCCGTTTCATCCGCTGATTCCGGGGGTGATCCGTGAGTTTCGTCGCCGTTACCCCGCCGTGGCCTTGAGCCTGGACGAAGGCACCACGCCGCTGCTTGCGGCTGCCGTCCTTGCGCGGCGCATGGATGCCGCCTTCATTCGCCCCCTGTTGGCGCCCGAGGAGGGGCTGGTGGAAACACCGCTGATGAGCGAAGACCTGGTCATTGCCCTGCCCTCGGGCCATCCGCTGAGCCGCCGCAGGCGACTGCCCTTGATGGCACTGTCGCTGGAACCCTTCGTGCTGTTTCCCCGCGCCGTGGGCGCCGGGCTGCATGAGGAGATTCTGCGCGCCTGCCACCGGGTCGGCTTTCTGCCGCGGGTGGTGCAGGAAACCTCGCAGGTGACGTCCATCGTCAACCTGGTCGCTGCGGGCATGGGGGTTTCCATCGTGCCGGCCTCGATGCAACAGGCGCAGATCGACGGGGTCAGCTACCGCGCCATTGCCGGCGCGGTGCCCAAGGCACGCCTGAGCCTGATTCATCGCGCCGACGAGGCCGATGCCGCGCAGATTCAAAACCTGCTGCAACTGGTCTGAGGTGGTGCGGCGCATCTGCAAGCGCGCACGCGCCGGGGCGCCGGGGCGCCGATCAATCGTCGATACGACTGCGCAGGGCCTTCACCCGGCCGCGTTGCACCTTGGTGTCGACACGCCGCCGCTGCGCGCCCCGCGTTGGCCGGGTGGCCTTGCGTTTCACCGGCGCGGTTGCCGCGCGCTGGATGATCTCGGCCAGGCGTTGCAGCGCGTCATCGCGATTGGCCTCCTGCGTGCGGTGGCGCTGCGCCTTGATCACCAGAATCCCGTCGCTGCTGAGCCGGCGATCGCGGCGCGCCAGCAGCCGGGCCTTGCAGTCATCGGGCAGCGATGAGCCTGCAATGTCGAAACGCAGGTGCACGGCGCTGGAGGTCTTGTTCACCTTCTGCCCGCCCGCGCCCTGGGCGCGGATGGCGTCCAGCTCGATTTCTGCCAGCGGCACGGCAAGGTGGTCGTTGATCGGCAACATGGCTCATGGTGGAGGGGGCTTGTCCGTCAAGGCAAGCCCAAAGCAGAAACCCCGCCGGAGCGGGGTTTGCTGGTGCGGCGCATCAGGCCGCAAAAGTGGCGGGGGGCATCAGCGTGTGGCCATGCGCTGCACCGAGCCGGTGGTGAAGTGGTCGACGTCCCAGTCACGCTCCTCGAAGAGCGGCTCTTCGTTGGAGGCTTCCATGACCAGATAGCGGTTGGCGTTGAGGTCGTACACCGTGGCCAGCGCAGGCCCCACGGCCTTGAGCCACGGCACCATGACGGGATGGTATTCCTGCACGCGCCAGAGCTGGTCGCGACCGTCGTAGATGTCGACCGCGAGGATGGTCCAGGTGTCCTCGTCGAGGTAATACGTGCGGCGCTTGTACTGGTGGGTGGTGCCGGGCTTGAGGTTGGAGTCCAGCACCCAGACGCGGCGGCGCTCATAACGGGTGAGGTCCTGGTTCAGGTGGTTGCGCTGGACAATGTCTGCGTACTTGACCTTGTCGTCCGCCAGCACGTGGGCGTTGTACGGCAGCAGCATTTCCCGCTTGCCGATGATGTCCCAGGTGTAGCGGTCGGTGGCGCCATTGAAGGAGTCGAGCTGGTCGTTGGTGCGCAGGCCGTCGGCGCCGGTGCCGGGGTTGTCATAGGCCACGTTGGGGGCGCGGCGGATGCGGCGCTGGCCGGGGTTGTACAGCCAGGCCCGACGGGCTTCGGCCACCTGGTCCATGGTCTCGTGCACCAACAGCACGTTCCCTGCCTGTCGCGCCGGCGACGTGGTGAATTGCAGGAAGTAGATGATGACGTTGTCGAGGCTTTCGGGCGTCGCGCCCTTCACGTTGTAGTGAAAGCGCACATCTTCACGAATCTTGTAGGGGACGAAGCTGCCGTTGGTCTGCACTGCCAGCTGCACGTTCCAGCGCTGCAGGCCCTCACCGTGATAGCGCAGCTTGTGGTTCCAGATGACTTCCTTGCCGTTTTCGGGAATCGGGAACGGAATACCAACCGAGGCGTTGACCAGAGACTCGCCGTCATTCTCAAGGCTGGCGTTCTTGGCGTTGTTCAGGGTCGCGGCATAAACGAAATCGGGCGCGTTGCCCGTGCGACGGGTCGGATAGACCGGCATCTTGTACGAGTCGGGAAACTTGGCAAACAGGGCCAGGGCGCCCGGCGTCAGCATCTCGCGGTGTTGATCGAGGTTGGCCGAGGTGACGGTAAACAGGGGCTTGTCGCTGCTGGTGGGGTATTCAGACGGGGCCCGCTCGCGGCCGGCCGCGGGACGGCCCATGAGCAGACCGCCTGCCCATGCCGGGATGCTGCCATCGGCGTTGCCGGCTTTCTCGGCGCCCATGGGCGTCAGCGAAACCCCCAGCTGGGACACGTCACGGGCAGCGACGCTTGAAAGGGTGGGCAATGTCATCAATGCCGCCACGGCTGACGCCGTGAGTACTCGCTTGAACATACATCCTCCTCAACGTGGAACTTCGTTGTTATCGCGGCGCGCTTGTGCGTTCCGTCTTCAACAGTATTTCAGATGCCATGTGCACGAACCACCCTAAAAATAGCCCTCCCATCATGCCAATGCCGCCATTGGGCGGCGGCTGCACGCAGCACCCCAGCCCCTGCGCCCATCAGCCGGAATACGCAATTGCCGATCCGGCGGCGTGGTATAAAGCGCGGTTTTCAGCCTTACTCGGAATTTACTGGTCATGACGATGTCGCGCCCTCTCGCCAAACATCCTCTCGCTTCACAGACACTCAGCGGCGCCGAGATTGTCGTTCAGGTGCTTGCCGACGAAGGCACCAACGTCATCTTCGGTTATTCGGGGGGCGCCATTTTGCCCACCTACGATGCCGTGTTCCGCTACAACCGCGAACATCGCACCGCCGAAGGTGCCGAAAAAATGCCGCTGATCGTCCCCGCGAACGAGCAGGCCGCCGGCTTCATGGCGGCGGGCTACGCGCGTGCCTCCGGACAGGTGGGCGTGTGCCTGGTGACCTCGGGCCCAGGCGCGACCAACACGGTGACGCCGGTGCGCGACTGCATGGCCGACTCGATTCCCATCGTCGTCATTTGTGGCCAGGTGCCGACCGCTGCAATCGGCTCGGACGGCTTTCAGGAAGCGCCGGTCAGCTCGATCATGGCGCCTTGCGCCAAGCACGTGTTTCTGGTCACCGATGCCTCGAAGCTGGAAGCCACCATGCGCACCGCCTTCGAAGTGGCGCGTACCGGGCGCCCCGGCCCGGTGGTGATCGACATTCCCAAAGACGTGCAGAACGCCAATCTGGTGTTCCAGGGCGAGGGCGTGCTGCCGATTCCCGGCTACCGGGCACGGCTGGCCGAGGTGAGTCGCAATCGCCTGAGCACCGAGGCCTGCAGCGCCTTCGAAGCGCTGCTGAAGGCCTCCAGCAGGCCATTGCTGTACGTGGGCGGTGGCGCCATCAACGGCAACGCGGCCCCGGCGATTCGTGAATTCGCCAACGCCTATGGCCTGCCGGTCACCACCACACTGATGGGCATTGGCGCGGTGGACACCACCGGCGACCTGTCGCTGCACATGCTCGGCATGCACGGCACCGCCTACGCCAACTATGCGGTGGAAGACTGCGATTTTCTCATCACCCTTGGCGCGCGCTTCGATGACCGTGTGGCCGGCGTGCCCGACAAGTTTGCCCCGCGCGCCAAGGCCGTGGCGCACTTCGACATCGATCCCGCCGAGATCAACAAGGTCAAGCGCGTGCAGTGGCACCACGTGGGCGAGCTGACCGTGGCCATTGAAGACCTGCACGCGCATCTGCAGGCGCGCGGCTTCGCGCCGGATTATCGCGACTGGCATCAGCATATTGCCGAGCTCAAATCACGTCATTCGCTGAACTACGACCGCGAATCGGCGGCGATCCAGCCTTACGCGGTGATCGAGGCCATCAACCGCCTGACCGGTGGCGAGGCCGTGGTGTCGACCGGCGTCGGGCAGCACCAGATGTGGGCCGCGCAGTACTTTGATTTCAAGGAACCTCGCCTGTGGCTCACCTCGGGGTCGATGGGCACCATGGGCTTTGGCCTGCCCGCCGCCATCGGCGCGCAGTTCGCCCGGCCCGACAAGATCGTCATCGACATCGATGGCGATGCCTCGATCCGCATGAACCTCGGCGAGCTGGAAACGGTGACCACCTACAACCTGCCGGTCAAGGTGGTGGTGCTCAACAACTTTGGCGACGGCATGGTGCGGCAGTGGCAGCGCTTGTTCTTCGACAGCCGCTACGCCGCCTCAGACAAGAGCTTGCACCAGAAAGATTTCGTGAAGGCCGCCGAGGCCGATGGCTACGCGTTCGCCAAGCGCATCACCCGCAAGGAAGACCTCGAAACCGTGATCGCCGAGTTCGTCGCCTTCAAGGGCCCGGCGTTCCTGGAAGTGCACATTGATGGTGAGGCCGGCGTTTATCCTATGGTCGGGCCGGGCATGAGCTATGCGCAGATGATCACCGGCGACTGGATCGCCTCGCGAGACGCACTGCCCGCAACCGAGAACGTGGACAAGGCCGACCTGTTCTGACGGCTTCACGCGCGACCGTGGCCGGCGCGCGACTTCACCGCACACCATCGGCAGCCAGCGGCTACGCTCAAGCGCCCTTTTCCTCCTTTCGGCAGCCCTTTATGACAACTGATGTACTGATCGAGAAAGCTGATCGCGTGCTCACCCTGCGCCTGAATCGGCTGGGCAAGAAGAACGCCCTCACCAACGCCATGTACGACCAGCTGACGGCGGGCCTGAAGCAGGCTGCCGCAGACGGCGATGTGCGCGTGATTCTCTTCGCCGGCTCGGCCGACTGCTTTTGTGCCGGCAATGACATGGCCGACTTCCTGAACAATCCGCCGGCCTCGTCGGACTCGCCCGTCGGCCGCTTCATGCGCGCACTGCTCGACACCGAGAAGCCGGTCATCGCTGCGGTCTGTGGCATGGCGGTGGGCATCGGCGTCACGCTGCTGATGCACTGTGACTTCGTCTACCTGGGCGAACGCACCAAGCTGCGCATGCCGTTTGTCAGCCTGGGCACCTGCCCTGAATTCGCATCGAGCTACGTGGTTCCCAAGGTCACCGGGCACCTCAAGGCTGCCGAACTGTTGATGCTGGGGCGCTTCTTCGACGCCCCCACCGCCGAGCGGCTGGGCCTGTGCAACGCGGTGCTGCCCAACGCCGAGGTGGAGGCACAGGCGCGCGCCACGGCCGCAGAGCTGGTGGCGTTGCCGCCCAATGCGTTGAAGGTAACCAAGGCGCTGATGCGGCGCTGGCCCGGCGAAAAGACCCGCGAGGCCATGGAATATGAATCCGGCTTTTTCATGCCCATGCTCGGTCAACCGGAAGCCCGCGAGGCCTTCTCGGCCTTCGCCGAGAAACGGGCGCCCGACTTCTCCACGTTCTGAACCTGCAGCCAGTCAGCCCCGCTTCATCCTCTGGCTATAGGGTTACCGATTCGTGACGTTGGACATGCTGCCATGCTCCGCGTCACGGTCCTATTCTTACGCAACCGGAGCACCCCTCATGATCAAACCCGCACTTATCGCCACCCTCAGTCTCGCGCTGCTGGGCGCCTGCAGCAGCGATTCAGACTCCGGTGGCAGCGGCGGCAGCGGCTCACTCTCGCTCGGCGTCACTGACGCCCCGGTCGACGATGCCGAGGCCGTGGTCGTGGCATTCACCGCAGTCGAATTGCTGGATGCCGAGGGCGAGGTCGCCCTGCGCCTTGATCTTGACCAGACGCAACAGGTCGACCTGCTGGAACAGCAAGGCGACAACCAGTTCTTCCTCATCCAGGACGAACAGATTCCGGTCGGGGTGTACGAGGAAGTGCGTCTGATCGTGGCCGACCAGGCCAATGCCAGCTGCAATGACGCGCAATCCAATCCGCAACATCCGTCCTACATCACGATTGACGGCACCGACTTTCCGCTGATCGTCCCGAGCGGCGGCGAGAGCGGCTTGAAGGTTCGCGGTCCGCTGACCATCGCGGCCGGCGGCCGCGCCGCGTACACGGTCGACTTCGACCTGCGCAAGTCCATTGCCGAGCGTGGCGCCACGGGCTGCTACAACCTGCGGCCGGTGCTGCGGGTGGTCGACAACGCCCAGGTCGGCACCCTGCGCGGAAGCATCAATCCGGCACTTCTGGCCGATTCAAGCTGCATCGCCGATCCCGTCACCGGTCGCGGGGCTGCCGTTTATGTCTACGCGGGCGCCGGCGTGACCCCCGACGACTTTGACGGGACCAACCCCGACCCCCTGACCACGGCGCTGTTGAAGCCCCAACTGGTGGGTGACGACCAGCTCACCGGCTTCAGCTACGAGGTTGGCTTCCTGCTGGAGGGTGACTACACGGTGGCCCTGAGCTGTCAGGCCGGCAACGACCTGCCCGCGCCCAGCGATGATGACATTGCCTTTCTGCAACCCACCGACGTCACCGTGGTTCGCGATACCACCGTCACCGTCGACTTCGATGTGGTCCCCGTCGTCGAAACAGCGGTCGAATAAGGCCTGAAAAGGCCCTGACTGCCGCCGTTCGAAAAAAGGGGGTTGGCCGACGCAACCGGCCAACCCCCTTTTTCTTGAATCAACGTTGCAGCTTGTGCGCGTCACGCATCGGGCAGTGTCCCGGATCCTGATCACCCTGCTCGGGGTTCGGCGCCCAGTGCCATGTCGATGGTGGTCGTGGTCAACAACTCGGCATTCTGTACCCTGTCGAGCACAACCCAAAAAGGCGGCCATTGGCCGCCTTTTTGGGTTTTCCCGGCCAGCGTTTCAGTGCACGCGTTCGAGCACCGTCGCAACGCCCTGCCCCATGCCGATACACATGGTGGCCACACCAAACTGGCCGCCCTGTTCGTTGAGCACGTGGGCCAACGCGCCCGTGATGCGCGCGCCGGAACACCCCAGCGGGTGCCCCAAGGCAATGGCCCCGCCCTTGAGGTTGATGCGGTCCATGCGCTCGGTGAGCTTCAGGTCCTTGATCACCGCCAGAGACTGCGCAGCGAAGGCTTCGTTGAGTTCGAAGTAGTCGATGTTGTCGATCGACAAGCCCGCACGCTTCAGGGCCTTCTGCGTGGCCGGCACCGGGCCAATGCCCATGATCGACGGGCTGCAGCCGGCGGCCGCCACCGAGACGATGCGCGCCAGGGGCTTCAGGCCCAGCGCCCTGGCCTTGTCGGCGCTCATGACCAGCACGCACGACGCGCCGTCCGAGATGGCCGAGCTGTTGCCCGCGGTCACCGAGCCCTTGGGGTTGAAGGCCGGGCGCAGGCTGCCCAGACCTTCAAGACTGGCATCGGCGCGGGCCACTTCGTCCCAGTTCACCATCACGGGAGCGCCGTCGGCATCGTGCCCGGCGAGCGGCAGAATCTCGTTGGCGGTTGCGCCGGTCTGGTTGGCCTTGACGGCCTTCTGGTGACTGGCGAGGGCAAATTCATCTTGCTGCTGGCGGTTGATGCCGTGGGTCTGGGTCAGCATTTCGGCGGTCAGTCCCATCATGGCCGCTGCCTTGGCCGTGACCAGGCTCATGGCCGGGTTGCCGTCGAAGCCGTGGGTCATGGCGACATGGCCCATGTGCTCGACACCGCCGCAGATGTAGGTTTCGCCAATGCCGGCCTGAATGCTGGCAAAGGCGATATGGATGGCGCTCATCGATGAGCCACAGAGCCGGTTCACGGTTTGGCCCGGCACGGTCTGCGGCAGGCCGGCCAACAACGCGGCGTTGCGGGCGATGTTGAAGCCCTGCTCCAGGGTCTGCTGCACGCAGCCCCAGACCACGTCTTCTACATCGGCTGGCTTCACCGCTTCATTGCGCGCGAGGATGCCGCGAATCAGGTGCGCCGACAGGTCTTCGGCCCGCACGTTACGAAAATTGCCGCCCTTCGAGCGGCCCATGGGGGTGCGCATTGCATCAACGATTACGACTTCGGTCGTCATTTCTTTGCTCCGGATTGGGGTCTTGAGGGCCGCTTACTTGACGTAGTAGGTCTTGCCTTCGGCGGCCATCTGCTGCATCGACTCGGTCGGTTCATACAGCTTGCCGAGATGGGCGTACGGCTTGCAGCGCTCGATCACGTGCGCCATGCCCAGCGTGTCGCAGTACTTGAGGGCGCCACCACGGAACGGCGGAAAGCCCAGTCCCATGATCAGCCCCATATCCGCCTCGATCGGCGAGCCGACGATACCGTCGTCGAGGCAGCGGGCCGCTTCGATGATCATCGGCAGCATGAGGCGCTCGATGATTTCTTCATCGGAGAACGACTTGTCGCCGTCCTTCTGCACCTGCTTGAGCAGCTTGTAGGTTTCGGGGTCCGCGACCTTCTTCGGCTTGCCTTTGGGATCGGTTTCGTACTTGTAAAATCCGTTGCCATTCTTCTGGCCATACCGCTCGGCCTCGAACATCACGTCAATGGCCGTGCGCTCGTTGCGTGCCATGCGGTCGGGGTAGCCCTCGGCCAGCACCGGGCCGATATGATGGCTGGTGTCGATGCCCACCACGTCTTCAAGATAGGCTGGGCCCATGGGCCAGCCGAAGGCTTCCATCACCTTGTCCACCTTGACGAAATCGGCGCCGGCGTTGATCAGGCGCTCCCAGCCGCCGAAATACGGGAACAGGATGCGGTTGACCAGAAAGCCAGGGCAATTCTTCACCACGATGGGCGTCTTGCCCATCTTGGTGGCCAGCGACACGGTGGTGGCAATGGCCTCTTTGGAGGTCTTTTCAGCGTAGATCACCTCCACCAGCGGCATGCGGTGCACCGGGTTGAAAAAGTGCATGCCCAAGAAGTTCTCGGGGTGCTTCATGGCGGTGGCCAGATCATCGATGGAGATCGACGAGGTGTTCGACGCAATGATGGTGCCCGGCTTGACCTGGCTTTCGGTCTCGGCCAGCACGGCTTTCTTGATCTTCGGATTCTCGACCACCGCCTCGATCACGATGTCGACATTGCCGAAATCGCCATAGTTGAGGGTCGGGCGAATGGTCGACAGAATGCCGCCGGCCTTTTCAGGGGTCAGCTTCCGGCGCTCCACCTGCTTGGAGAGCAGCTTGTTGGCCTCGCTCATGCCCAGTGCCAGCGCCTTGTCGGCGATGTCTTTCATGATGATGGGCGTGCCTTTCGACGCGCTCTGAAATGCGATGCCTCCGCCCATGATGCCGGCGCCGAGCACCGCCGCCTGCTGAATGTCGGCAGCGCCCTTCATCTGCGCCTTCGCGGTTTTCTTGAGGAACTGGTCGTTGAGGAACAGCCCTACCAGCGCATCGGCCACCGTGGTCTTGGCCAGCTTGGCAAACGCCGCCGCTTCAATTTTGAGCGCGTCGTCGCGGCCCTTTCCGGCGGCTTTCTGGATGGCCTTGACGGCTGCCACGGGCGCCGGATAGTGCTTGCCCGCCTTGCCCGCAACGAAACCTTCGGCGGTGTTGAACACCATTGCCTGCTCGATCATGTCGAGCTTGAGCGGCGCTTTTTTCTGTGCGCGACGCGCCTGCCAGTCGTACTTGCCTTCCTTGGCCTGCCTGATCAGCGACAGGGCGGCGTCAGTGAGCTTTTCAGGCTTGACCACCGCATCCACCGCCCCCACCGCCAATGCGGCCTTGGCCTTGTTCTGACTGGCGCTGGCCACCCACTCGATGGCGTTGTCGGCGCCAATCAGGCGCGGCAGACGCACGGTGCCGCCAAAGCCGGGAATGATGCCCAGCTTGGTTTCGGGCAAGCCGACCATGGCCGTTTCGCTCATCACCCGGTAATCGGTGGTCAGCGCCATTTCAAAGCCCCCGCCCAGCGCAATCCCGTTGATTGCGGTGACGCTGGGACACGGCAGGTCTTCAAGAGTGTTGAAGATCTGGTTGGCCTGACCGGCCCAGCCGGCGATGTCTTCTTCACTGCCTTCGAACATCTTGCCGAACTCGGTGATGTCGGCCCCGACGATGAAAACGCTCTTGGCAGACGTGACGATCAGTCCCTTGAGCTCAGGCGTCGCCACCAGGGACTCGGCTGCCGCACGCAGTTCGCCCAGAGTCAGCTGGTCGAACTTGTTGACACTTTCACCTTGCCGGTCGAAGCAAAGCTCGGCGATACCGCCCTCGTGCATCGACAGCCTTAGGGTTTTGCCTGAATACATTTAACGCTCCTCAATCAAGACAATGAATGAGGCGAGGCGCTGAGCTTCCTGAGGATCTGCGGCGCTCGCCTCCAAAAACCGGGGCTCGCATCATAGCCACCGTGGCAACGGTTGGTGACAAAACCTGACAACAAAAAAGGCCGGAGCAAGCCCCGGCCTTCAAATCAAGTGCAACGGTCAAGCTTTAGCGCGTGAATCCCATGCGCTTGACACCTGAATCACCCACCACCACCAGCGTCTCGTCATCGAGGGTCATGACGTCGGAGTACGCCACGCCGCCAATGGCGGTGGCGATCAGGTTTTCCTCGCCCCCCTCTCCGTTGGCCACGCGCGTGTCGGCCCGGGTGACGTTCAGGTTCGGATCGGCGTGCAGCAGACTGCCGTTCAAGCCGGCCATCCAGAAACCACCAGCGCCGTCTTTGTCGATGCCAAAAACCGACTGCACGGTGCCGGTTTTCACTTCCTGCCAACTGCCGGTGAGCACGTTGTCAATCGCGAACACGTTGCCGCGCAGCCCCCCCACCAAGGCGCCGCTGGCGCCAAGCGGTGCAACCGAGAACAGCGAGCTTTCGAACGGCGCTTCGAGCAACCGCCAGGTGACGCCTGCATCAGACGAATGCGCCACCAGACCGGATTCACCGACAACAAGATAACTGCCATCGTTGAGGTGGGCGATTGAGTTGAGGTGCATGCCGCCGGCAAGTTCAGAATCGGCCATCGTCCAGTTCGCACCGGCGTCAGAGGTGATCATCGCCTGACCATAGGCCCCGATGGCCACACCCCGCTGCTCGTCAAAGAACAGCACGTCGAAAAAGGGTTCCATCGAGGCATCGAAATGCTGGATGGCCCATGTTTCGCCGCCGTCTTCAGTGACAAGAATCGTCGCATCATGGCCGACGACCCAGCCGCGCTTGGCATCGAGGAAATAAATCTCGGTAAGCAGGTTGTTCACCGGCACATCAACCTGTCGCCAGGTCACCGCATTGTCGTCCGACAGCAGAATATGGCCATAGGCGCCGACCGCCACCAGACGATCCCCCGCCTTGGCGATGGAGACGAGCAGCGACTTTTCCGCCATTTTGGCAATTTCAGCCGGTGCAATTTCCGGGGCGGCAACCGCCACCGAAGCCGAAAGAACTCCGGCAACGGCGAGCGGAACCAGGCAGCGCAGTGGTTTGAACGTCATGAGAGCTCGCTTTAGAACAGGTATTTAACAAAGAAGCCGAGATTGTCACGGTCACGATAGACGTTGTTGGTGCCACCATCAAAGAACGTGTTGTACGCGACGGTGAACGACAGCGCCTTCTCGTAACGGGTCTCAAGCAGGAAGTTGAGTGTCTTGCGACCCTCCACGAAGTTCCCAGCCGGGCCGGGCGCATTACCGCTGATGTCATGCTGCCAGATGAACAGCGGCTGGATGCTGATGCCCGGCAACACCGACTCGTACGAAATACGGCCCACGACGCGGTAACCCCATGAAAACTCATTCGCGAACTGGTTGCGCGATGCCTGATAGGGGTTGAAGCGCAGACCATCGGGACCGACCGAGCACGCGGTGTTGGTCGAGCAGGCCAGACGCCCACCATCCGCGCCGCTGCCATCCGCGCCTGCGCTGGCATGCGTGGTGGGTGACAACGGCCCTTCAATCTGCAACTCGTCATAATCGGGCATGTTCAGCACATGGGTTGCGGCCAATTCGTAGATCAGGATGACCTGGTCGGCGGCAATCCAGTTCTCAGAACCACCCAGGACCCGTGTGGCACCGAGGTTGTACTGGGCGACCTTGCCGGGAATCCAGCCCCGGATGTAGCTGTTCGGTTCGGTTTCACCCACCGCCACACCACGGTACGGCATGATGAAATTGGGGAAAGACCGTGCCGAGCCCGGCGCTGCGCCCACCACCAGACTGAAGGTGTCTTTGTAGGGATTGACGCCATCTGCATCGGTGAAGTCGTTGCCTTCATAAATCACGTAGTTGCCTTCGGCATCATAGCCAAGGCCGGCACTGGCCCCCACGCAGCCGATCTCCGGGTCGTGGCAGCGCGTCAGCACCGGACCGAAGGACGCGAACGCCAGGTCGATGAGCGACACCTGCAGCGGCGTGTTCGGACGATAGGCGATTTCACCCTGGAACGAGTACTCGCCAAACGTGGTGGTGAAATCAACACCGTAAACCTGCAGGTCTTCCGGATACTCCAGGAACAGCCTGGCGGTATCGAACGGCACTGAGTCCGCGGCAGGCAATCCGGGCCGCGGCAGCAACAAGTTCGCAACGCCCAGCAGGTTGCTGCCCTGTTCCACTCCCAGATCACCCACAACCCCTGGGCGCTGCGCGATCAAGGCCGAGAGATCGACCAACAGCTGGCCGGAGGCCGAGGGGGCCGTCACCGGCAGGTTGGGGCAGGACTGTAGAAACTCGAAAATGTTGCGGGCATCGCGTCCCTGCGGGTTGCCTTCACGCCGGGCGCAGCTGGGGTCAGTGGACGTGAAGCTCACGTTTGGCAGCTTGGCGTGGTAGTTCATGGCGTAGAAGCCGAACTCGGTGCCATTGTTGATGTTGTCGGAATAATACTTCAGCGACACCCCGAACTGCCCCTGATCGCGCGCCTCACGGTCGGGATCGCGCTGCAGCGTCAATGTCGTTGGGGTGATGGTCGTCAGAGGGTTGTTCAGACGACCGCCGGTCAGCTGAGAGGGATCCTCGGCGGCCGAGCCAAACGATGCGTTGACGGTCGTACGCTGGTTATCGGTCCCGATGTCGGCGAACGACATGAAACTGCCGGCCGTCGGAATTTCGATGGGAAGCCATTCGAACTGGTAGAAGGCTTCCAGCGTCAACCCGGATGCAATTTCGGTACTGGCGCGGATCATGCCCACCGGCACGAACAGCTCTTCCAGCAGGCCGAAACCAAGGCGATACAGCGCGTTGGCATTCACCGGCTGCGCCTGGTTCAGGCTGTTGACCACCGCGACCGTACTCTGACCCCAGTTCACCGTCTGACGACCGATGCGGAAGGTCAGCTCCTTGGAGCCTTCCGCATAAGGCACAGAACCGAAGAAGTTGAAGTCGAGAATGTCGTAGCGCAGACCGGCCTCTTCCGCCTCATCGTTGGGACGCCGGACTTTGGTGAACTCGCCGGGACCGTAGACGCGCGGATAATAACGACCACCGCCCAGTCCGCTGGTCTGCCCGACACGCGCAAAATTCTCGGGCGTGATCAGGTTGGGCTTCGTCATCTCGAAGTCGTTGTAATTGATGTAATCGTAAATGCCGATTGCACGGTAAAAAATACCGTAGTTGCCGAACAGGAAACGAATGTCCTGGGTCAGCTTGAAGGGTGCCTGTGTCACGTCACCCTTGTCATAATTCAAGTTGCCATCATCAAAGTTGATGGACGGTTGCCCCGGCGCTGCGGCCAGGCGTTCAGCGGGGAACGATTGCAGACGATGCAGGCCCTGGCAGAGCTGGAACTGATCAGCGCAAACGTTTGGGTCAAGGTTGCCCTTGCCGATCAAATCAGTGGCCTGATCGTGCAGGCGCCAGGAATAGCCAAAGGTGGCGGCGTTGTTGATGACCGCATCCACCCGGTTGCCGAACACGTCAAAATCGAAGGTTATTGCCATCCCCTGCAGCGGGAACAGCGCCAATACCCACCCCAACAACAAGCCTCTTGAAACGCGCATTACTCTCTCCTGGTCAATAAACCACGCTGCACTTGAGCTGTTCTTATAGGTGCCCCACCGAACCATTTCCCTGTTCGGTGGGGCAACAGTCATCCAGTTGCCTTACTTCGAAGCGCGGTTTTGCACCGTGTTGGCTTCAAAGTAGTTGCTTGCAAAGGTCACGGTGTTGTCGTATGGCTGGTCTTCGTTGCCCATGGCGGTCATGAAATAACGCCCGGAGTTGAAGTGATAGATCACTTCCGGCTGCGTGGTATGCGCCAGCACGCCGTAGTAGGTCACCAAATGGCCTTCCTGGAACTGCATCAACCCCCCCTGCTGGTCGTAGTTGTCCACACCCACCACGGTCCAGGTGTCTTCGTCAATATAGAAACGACGTGACTTGAAGGTGTGGCGCTGATCCGGCTTGTTTTCGGCTTCCACCACCCACACACGATGCCGTTCATAGCGCGGCAGGTCCTGGTTGAGGTGATTGGGCTTGGCCATGTCGGCATACTTGGTCTGCGGGCCGGAGATGCGGTTGGCGTTGTAGGGAATGTACATCTCCTTCTTGCCGACCAACTTCCAGGTAAAGCGCTCGAACACCCCGTTGTACATGTCGACCTGGTCATAGAACTGGTGACCGTCGGTGCCTTCATACGGGTTGTCACAGCACACCGCCGGGGCGCGGCGGATCCGCTTCAGTGCCGGAGCGTAGAGCCACGCGGAACGGCCTTCGGGACCAAACCCTGCCTTTTCGTGCACCAGAATGTAGGTGCCGGCAATGCGCGGCGGCGAGATGGTTTCGGACAGGTAACGCAGGAACTCGGCACCCGGTGCCAGTTCGTCCGGATTCTCCTTGGCGATGTTCGAATAGTTGAAGGTCACGTCTTCAACGATCTTGGTCAGCGAGAAGCTGCCGTCCTGCTGGACGATCATCTGGTTGTTGAAGCGGCGAATGTCTTCACCACGATACTTCACGCGATGGTTCCACAGCGGCTCGTTGCCCTTTTTCGGGATCGGGAACGGAAAACCCACAAAGGCGCCCTTGGGGTTGTCGACCCCCTCAAGCGACGCCCGGGTGGCGTTTTTCTTGGTTTCTTCGAGAATCTTGTCGGGGAAGGTGGCCAGACGGTGTGACGGGTAGATATTCAGCTTGTAGCTGTCGGGGTAGCGCTTCAGCAACTCCTTGTGCCCGGTCATCACCAGATCGGCATGCTCGCTCAAGTTGGCCGCAGTAATGGTGAACAGCGGCTTGTCGCCGTCAATGTCCGGATTGCTGGGGTACACGCCGCTGCGCGGGCCACGGGCCGCCTGGGGCTTCCATTCGGGAATGGTCCCGTCGGCATTGCCGGCACGCTCGGCGCCGACCGGGGTCAGGCTTTTGCCAAGCTCTGCGGCTTCTTCGGCACTGACTGCGGCCATTGCCATGGCGGGGATTGCCATCAAGGCCCCAAAGGCCCATTGACGGTAACGTTTCATTTGCATCGCTCAACTCCTCGTGACTAAATCGAATGCGCCGTCTTCATACGGTGGCGCGGAACCCTGGGCTGCCTAGACGGCGTGGCCCGTGTTGCTCTCTACGTCTGAATCTTCAGGTGGATGCTTTGGCGCCTTCAGCAGGAAGGCTGCGAAGGCCGGCAGCAGGACCGCAGCGGCAATGGCGTTGGCGAAGAACATCAGCGTCAGCAGAATGCCCATGTCGACCTGGAACTGCAGATTGGAGAACAGCCAGGTGCACACGGTTGCGCCCAAGGTCAGCGCGGTGAAGATCACCGCCTTGCCGGTCTGGTGCAGCGTGTCGGCATAGGCCTCGCGCAGCGCCATGCGCTTCTCGAGCACGTTTTCTTCAAGCACGCTGTAGATGTAGATGCCGTAATCGACGCCGATGCCGGCGGCAAATGCTGCCACCGCGAGGTTGGAAAACTTCACCCCGATCTCGAGCCAGACCATCACCGCGTAGCTCACGACATGCACCAGCGCCAAGGGCACCATGATGCAGACCAGTGCGGCGAAGCTGCGGAATGACATCACGATGCAAACGCCGATGCCCAGGAACAGCCACAGCAGCACCGTGTGTTCGGTTTCTTCGATGACATCGTTCACCGCAGCCATGACGCCCACGTTGCCCGTTGCCAGCTTGAAGGTGACGGGCGCGTCCTCGGGTTGCTCCTCGATGAAGCGATTGATCTCCTCGATGATGTGATCAATGGTCTCGGCCTTGTGATCCTGCGTGAAGATCTGCACCGGCATGGCGCTGCAATCCTCGTTCAACAGGCCCGTGGAACTCGGGAACGGCTGCACCGTGACGACCAAGGCGCCGCTGTCACGCGGCAGGGTGTTGAACTTCGGGTTCGACTCTGTATAGCTGTTGAAGACGATGCGCTGCAGGGTGGGCAGTGCCAACGTTGATTGCACGCCAGCGGTGTTTTCCATGCGCCAGGCGAAGCGGTCCATCAACGCGATGATGCTGTGGTCGATACAGCCGTCCGGTTCGCCTTCCGCGACGACCTTGAGCACGTCCACACCGATGGCGAACTCCTCGACGATGCGCGCCGAGTCCAGGTTGTAGCGGGCGTCGGGGCGCAACTCGGGCACGCCGTCATGCAGCTCGCCAATCTTCAGATCCTTGGCCACCCACTGGCCGTAACCCCAGAGTGCGCCGGCAGACAGCAGCACGATCGCCGCGACCGGCTTGCGTGTCACGCCGGCAAGGGCGTGCCAGATGGGCTGGAGCCGTTTGTCACGGCGTTGCTGGTGCGCCATGAACTTGGCGGGATCCTTGAGCGTCGCAAATGACAGCAGGCAAGGCAGCAGCACTTTTTTACACAACACGATCGCCACCAGGCCGAACATGGCGTTGGTGGCCATCTCGCGAATGATGTCGATGGGAATCAGGAACATGGTGCCGAAGCCGACGAAGTTGGTCGCCAGCGCCGAAATACCGGGAATCACCAGACGACGGTAGGTGTTGCGTGCGGCCGCGAACGCCGGCACCCCGCCTGACGACTCGTTCAACCAGAAGTTGGTGATCTGGATGCCGTGCGAGGTGCTGATGGCCAGCACGATGAAGGGCATGAGAATCGCGAACGGGTCCAAGCCGAAACCGAACAGATGCAGTAGCCCCAGCTCCCATGTGACGGCCAGAAGGCCGCAGGCGGTGGGAATTGAGGCCACCTTGAATGAGCCGCAATACCACGACAGCAGCAACCAGACGAGGAAGACGGTGACACCGAAGTAGCTGAACACTTCAAGAGCGCTGTCGGCAATATCGCCAACGGCCTTGGTGAAGCCAATGATGTGGATGTCGACGTCGGGGTTGTAGTCCGGATTCTCCAGTTCAGTGACCTCCACGTCCCAGCCGCGGAGCTTGTGAACAATTTCGTTGCCTCCGCTTTCGCCTGGCTCGGTGGCCTTGACCGACGAGAACGGGAAGGTCAAGCCGCGCGGATCAGCGTATTCAGTCTTGATCAGCGCGCCGGCTTCCAGCGAGCCGACGGCCTCCTTGAGCCTTAGCTCGTACATCTTGGGCGACGTGAAGCGGCCGCGGATGTCTTCAAGACGGTGAGCAGTGGCAATGTAATCGAGACGCTCGCCGGTCACCGGGTGCCGCTCGAGCAGCTCGGAGAAGACCATCGCGCCGGTCTGGTCATTGGCCACCAAGCGCCCGATGATGCCGGCCTTCTCGACATTGGACTGCACCTTGTCCAGCATCTCGGGCGTTGGACTGAAGTCAGCGGGCACCACGTTGCCGCCCGAGAATCCACCCTCAACCACTTCCAGGTAGCGGACATTGGGCGTGAAGATGGAGCTCACCCTCGAGCGATCCACCCCGGGGGTAAAATAGACCGCATCGGTGAGGTCGCGCAGGGTCTTCATGAAGGTTGGGGTGTAGATCTCACCCTCGTTCTGCGTCAGCGCCACCAGCGTGGTGTTGGCGCCGCCGAACTCCCTCTCGTACTGCTTGTACACCTTGATATACGGATGCTGCAGCGGAATCTGCTTCTCGAAGCCCGCGTCAATCTTCAGCTGGCTCGCCTGCCACGCCATGAAGAGTGTGATCACCGCCATCACGGCGAGGGTGATCCCCCGGCGGCCGAAAATCATTGGTTCCGTCAAGCGTACAAATGCCTGAGAAAAACGTCCCCGTGTGTCTGCGTGCATGCTTAATGGCTCTCGTCCAGAAAATTACGTACCCGACAATAATTCTTGTCATCTGGCGGGCAGGCGGAATGTGCCGCTTGTGAAACGTTGCTCTGGCGCCAGCGGCGGCACCGAACTTTATTTACCGCAGTTGCTCTGGTGCCAGCGGCAGCACCGAACTTTATTTACCGCAAGTTAACAAAACGATCATTAGGCTGCAAGGCCTGTTTTTGCAGTTTTGTTAGGCATTGCCTGCGCGGAGGGGCGGGTCACAAAGCAGGCTCGGCAAAGCCTCCGCCCATAACGCTCCTCGCGGGCAATGGTGTGCACCCCAGCGGATGGCCAATCACCGATGGAGACCCTGCCGAGAGATACCAGCCTCGGGCCGTGGCGCACAGGGTTTTCGCGCTAGATGAGGGCCATCTGCCGGGAAAAGACGCCAAACAGGTGATAAAGGAGACGGCTTTTTGACTTTCTGACCTTAGGCCGCTAGGATGATCGCCTCAATTTTTAAGGTTTGTCAAGAGATTCGAGCCTGCAACTGGCAGCGACGGTCAGGCAACCGCCATGCTGGTGGCCGAGACTCCGCCATCGACCGCAGACCTCAAACGGGCGCCTCGTACAGGGTGATTTCCATGGCGACATCGCGTAAGACATCAGGCTCAGGGCTGCTCGGCGCACTGAAGAAGGTCGTCAAGAAGGGATCGGCGCAGGCCGCCAGGTCACTGACCAAGTCCCGCCCGGCGGCAACGCCGACCCAAACCGAGAAGCCGGCTGCAGCCGCCTCGACAACACCGATCACGACCGAAACTCCTCCCAAGGCCACAAAAATCAATACGAAAACCAGCGCCCAGACGCCCGCCACAGACGCGCGCGCAACCCCCAAGTCAGCTGCACTCCAGTCGCCTTCAATGGCCAAGAAGGCTTCCAGCCGGGTGAGCGGTGCAGGTCAATCAGCAAAGGCCAGCACCCAAAAGGCGGTCAAGCAGGTCAGCGCGGCCGCCAAGAAGACCGGAACTGCCCTCTCGAAGCAGGCGGCGCCCCACATCGACGAGGCAAGAAGCAAGGCCATGAAAGCCGGTAGCGCAGTGCAGACGGCGGTCAGAGTGCCCTTGTTCAATGGCCACACCAAGGCGCGTGAGATGGCCGACAGCGCCCGGATTCGCGTCGGCACCGCCATGCAGGCGATTCGCCCCAATCTCGAATCACGCGCCTTCATGGCGACGTCGCGCGGCAAGCGGCTTGCCAAGGAACAGGCCAAGGCTGACGCGGCGGCGCAAGCCCAGACCAAGAGCGACGACACGCGCTCGACCTGAGTCGACGCGTTGGCTGCGGCGCGCTGACACCGTGCGACAGCACATCGCCGAGCGGTCACGGCAACGTCACAATTGCGGCATGCCCCTGAATCTCGACCAAAGCACCGAGCTGTGCCAGTTGCTGGGCGATGCCAGTCGCCAGCGCCTCTTGCTGCTGCTCGAACAGTTCGAGCTGACCACCGCCGAGCTGACCACCATCACCGGACTGGCACAAAGCCGCGTCTCGACCCACCTTGCCCGCCTGAAGCGCGCGGGCCTGGTGCAGGATCAACGCGTCGCGGGCTCGGCGCGCTACAGCGCGACGCAGGACGGCGCGGCACACCCGGTCTGGGCGCTGTTGCGACAAGGGCTGGATGACCCGCGAACCCTGCTGGACCGCGAACGGGCGGCCCAATGCATTCTCGCCCGCAAGCACGGGCGCACCTGGGCCGAGTCGGTGGCCGGGCGCATGGAGCTGCACTACTCACCCGGCCGCACCTGGGAGGCCACGGCACGCGGCCTGATCGGCCTCATCGCGCCGGGCCGGGTCCTCGATGTCGCCAGCGGCGATGGCGTGCTCGCCGAACTGCTGGCCGAAGAGGCCGAGTCGGTTGATTGCGTCGACATCAGCGAGACCGTGGTGGCCGCCGGTCGCGCGAGGCTGGCGGCGCACGCCAACGTGCGGTTTCACCGCGCCGACATGCACGACCTGCCCTTCGCAGAGGCCAGCTTCGACACCGTGTTCGTGATGCACGCGTTGACCTGCAGTCGCACACCCGCCGAGGTGATCCGCGCCGCCAGCCGGGTGCTGGCACCCAAGGGCAGGCTGGTGGTGGTCGCCCTCAAGTCCCATCAGCATGAAGCGGCCATGGTCGCCTACGACCACCTGAACATGGGCATCGAGCCCGCCGCACTGCGCAAACTGCTGGCTGCGAACAAGCTCAAGGTTGACGCCTGCCGGGTCACCTCGCGAGAGTTGCGCCCCCCCTACTTCGAGGTGGTCACCGCCCTCGCGCACCGGCCCGGCTGAAGCCCCTGCCGGCGGCGATCAGCCGCCTTCGTTCTGCCACCGCACCGACGCCTTCTTCGCCATGGCCTTGAGGCGCGCGCGGTGCGCCGCCCATTCGGCTTCGCTGGGCACCACCACCGGCATCGCCACCTGCGGCAACGGCCCCAGTTGGTCGACAAAGCGCGAGGCGCCGCGACCGCCCTGCTCCGACACGAGACCCAGGTCGGACTGCCCGCCGGTCATCGTCAGAAACACGTCGGCCAGCAAACGCGCGTCGAGCAGGGCGCCGTGAAAATCACGGCCTGAATTGTCGACGCTGAAGCGCTTGCACAAGGCATCAAGGCTCACGCGCTGCCCCGGCATCTGCCGGCGCGCGAGCGCCAGTGTGTCGGTGATGAGGCACACCTCGCTCAGCTTGCGCTCGAAGCCGGCCTTGGCGAACTCCGAGTCCAGAAAGCCCACGTCGAATGGCGCGTTGTGAATCAGCAGTTCGGCACCTTCAAGGTAGGCCCACAGGTCGTGGGAAATCTCGGCGAAGCGCGGTTTGCTGGCCAGAAAGTGGGGGGTCAGGCCGTGCACGTCCACGGCGCCCTCGTCGATCTCACGCTCGGGATTCAGGTACTGATGAAAGTCATTGCGGGTGAAGCGCCGCTTGACCAGCTCGATGCAGCCGATCTCGATGACGCGATGCCCCTGGCCCACCTCCAGCCCGGTGGTTTCGGTGTCGAGCACGATCTGTCGTTCACGCTCCACCGTCATCGGGCCGCCTCCAGCCCTTGATTGGCGAGCGCATCGGCCGCCTCGTTGCCGGCATTACCGGCGTGGCCTTTCACCCAGCGCCATTCGATGGTGTGGCGCTGGCAGGCGGCATCGAGCCGCTGCCAGAGGTCCTGGTTCTTGACCGGCGCACCCGCAGCAGTCTTCCAGCCCCGCCGCTTCCAGCCCGGCAGCCATTCGGTGAGCCCTTTCATGACGTATGTCGAATCGGTGAACAGGGTCACCGCGCAGGCTGATTTCAGGGCTTCGAGCGCCTGAATGGCGGCCATCATTTCCATCCGGTTGTTGGTGGTGTTCGGCTCGCCGCCGGTGAGCGCGCGCTTGCGATCACCGTAGATCAGCAGCGCGCCCCAGCCGCCGGGCCCTGGATTGCCGCGGCAGGCGCCGTCGGTGTAGATCACCACGGCTTTTTCGCACCCGTCCGGGGCTGTGGTCATTGCGGGCGCTGGGGCAGGCGCGCCACGGCGGCGCCCTCGCCCACCGGCATGCCCATGCCCGAACGGCCGCGCTGGCGGGTCGATTGCGGCAGCCGGTTCATCGGGATCACCCGCTTGCGGGCGGTCAGGATGTAAGCCCCCTGCAGGGGTTGCATGAGGCGCCGCAGCCACGCGCCCTCGCCATCACGCAGCGCCATCAGGCCACGCCAGCCCGGCGTGAACCGCAGGACGTCACTGACCTCGAAATCGAGCAGTTCCAGCCAATCCCGCAACCGCTGCAACGAGGGCGTGCTACGCAGCACGGGCACCCGTTGCGCCGACCAGCCCCAGCGCAGGCGCCAGTTCCAGGGGCTCCAGGGGTTCAGGCCCACAATCACCAGCCGCCCCCGGTCATTCAACACGCGGTGCGCCTCGCGAACCACTTCGCGCGGCGCGCCGCACTGGCCCAGGGTGAACGGCAGCACCACCGCATCGGCGTAGGCATTGGGCACGGGCAGGGCCGTCAGATGCGACCAGACATCGGCGGGCGCCGAACGCGGGCTGCCGATCACCACGCTGGGCATCAGCGCGGCATCGCGAATCGCAGCGGCCACTTCGGTGCCGCCCACCTGCACCAGCAGCCGGCCGAACAGCTCGGGCAGCACCTGGCGCAAGTGGTGCTCGCTCATCTGATGCAGACGCCGCAGGCCGGGCAACGGGGAAACGGGATGTTGGGCCATGGAATCGATGCTCCTTCGGCAAGGGCCTCACATGATAAGCGTCACGGGCGTCGCGATATGCTTCGGCTCCGCCTTTTCATGAGCTGCCCCATGACCCACGCGCATGCCATTCCCATCCTGCAGGACAATTACGTCTGGTGCTGGCCCGCTGCGGACGGCACGTCGGCCTGGGTTGTGGACCCCGGCGAGGCCGCCCCGGTGCTCGCGCATGTGCAGGCGCACGGCTGGCAGCTGGCCGGCATCCTGGTCACGCACTGGCATCCGGACCATATCGGCGGCATCCCGGCGCTGCTGGAGGCCGCGCCCTGCCCGGTCATTGGCCCGGCTGCCGAGGCCGACCGCATCCCCACACTGACCCAAGGGGTCCGCGGCGGCGACGTGCTCGACTTGCCCATTGGCCGGGTGCGCGTCATCGACGTACCCGGCCATACCCTCGGGCATATCGCCTTCCTGCTGGACGATTGGCTGTTCTGCGGCGACACCCTGTTCTGCGGCGGCTGCGGTCGGCTGTTCGAGGGCACCCCCGAGCAGATGCTGGCGTCGCTGACTCGCCTTGCCGAGCTGCCGGCCGACACGCGGGTGGCCTGCACCCACGAATACACCCTTGCCAATCTGCGCTTCGCCGCCGCGGTGGAACCCGACAATGCCGCGCTGAGGGCGTTTCGTGACCACGCCCAGGCCCTGCGCGACCAAGGCAAACCGACCCTGCCCAGCACCCTGGGCCGCGAGCGCGCAATCAACCCGTTTCTGCGCACCGAGCAGCCTTCGGTACAGGCCGCCGCCCGCGCCAGGGCGGGCAGGTCACTGGCCACGCAAGCACAGGTTTTTGCCGAAATTCGCGGCTGGAAAGACCAGTTCTGAGCGCCTGCGCCCAGGCTGCCGAGCGTGCCGACGGGGGCGGGCCGAACTGTTTCACGGACAGGGCTTCCCGAAAGCGGAAAACCCTGCTAAATAGCCGCCCGAATGCTTTATCCGCCGCCGCCTCCATCGGACAGCCATGGCCCGCAAACCCAAGAAAGCCGCTGAAAAACCCGCCGCGAAGCCGGCCACGAAACCGTCCGAAAACAATGAGGACTACGACGATCTGCCCGACGACGACCTTGCAGGTGACGGCGACGAGATCGACATCGACGAACCCACGCCCCCCGCTGTCAAAACGCGCGACTGGCGTGATGTTGAGCGACTCAAGGAAGAGCGCCGACTGCGGTCATTGATCGAAGACGATCTCGACATCGAGTAAGCAGGCGCCGCGCGCCCGGCCTCACGCCTCGATCGGCGGGGCCTCCAGGCCTCTGCGCAGGCACTCGAACGCCGAATCGACATCGTCTTGCACGCTGTAGAGCAGGACGTCTTCAGGGCTGATCAGCCCATGCTCCACCAGGGCGTCGAACTTGATCAGTTCGGTCCAGAACGCCTTGCCGTAAAGAATGATGGGCATCGGCGCCGATTTTTCAGTCTGGGTCAGGGTCAGCAGCTCGAACAGCTCGTCGAGCGTGCCGAAGCCCCCGGGAAAGATCACGGCGGCGCGCGCGAGCTTGAGGAACCAGAACTTGCGCAGGAAGAAATAGTGAAACTCCAGCGCATGGTCGTCATCGACATGCGGATTCACGTGCTGCTCGAAAGGCAGTGAAATGTTCAGCCCGATGTTGAGCCGCCGATCGACCCGCGCGGCGCCCTCGTGTCCGGCCTGCATGATGCCGGGACCACCGCCGGTAATGAGGTGAAAGCGTTCGTTCTCGGGGTGGGTATCGACCGTCCAGCGCGCCAGCCGCTCTCCCAGGTCGGCCGCCTCGCGGTAAAAGTCGCGCCGGCCATCGACCGAGCGGGTGCGGGCCGACCCGAAAAAGATCACACCCTTGTGCACGCCCAGCCGCTCGAAGCGCTGCTCTGGCTCGGAGTATTCACACAGAATGCGGATACCACGCGCCTTTTCACTGTTCAGAAAGGCGTCGTTCTTGTAAGCCTTGGTCATGGCCATTGCGGCAATTACCGGTAAATGGGCGGGCGACCATAGCAGGTCAGCCCGCCCGTTCGTGCGTCGTGCTCAGGCCGCGCGGTGCCCGGCGCCGATGACCGAAGGGTGCGATTTGTGGCGCAGCAACTGCCCGAAACGCTCGCGACCGAACGCCGGGCTGTAAGCGCCGTCGCGCCACGCGATCTTGCCGTTGATCACGGTGCAGCGCACCACCGCGTCACTGCGGTTCACCAGTTGGTGGTGCTGGAAAACTTCGCGGTAGACGTACTGCACGTGGGCGTCGGAGTCGTAGGCCGCAAGCGCTTCGGGATCGATGACCACCAGGTCGGCCCGCGCGCCCACCTTGAGCACGCCCACGTCCAGCCCGAACAACGATGCCGGCTCTTCGGTCAGTCGATGCACCGCATGGGCGACCCGCGCCAGGCCCTCCTGCTGGGCGATTTTCAGCATGCGCAGGTTGCCGTCGTAGAAGGCCATGTTGGTCAGGTGCGCGCCGCTGTCATTGAAGCCGGGCAGCAGCAGCGGGTTGAATACCAGATCGCGCACGACCTTGGGATCACGGTTGGCCGTCACCGTCGTCCAGCGCAGTTCGGTGTCGAACAGGCGCAGCAGGTGCAGGAAAAAGTCCGCGTCGTCGCAGCCCTTCGGAAACCCCGCGAACGCTTGGGCTTCGGCGTCCGACACGGCGCCAAGCCCGTCCCGTTGCCAGCGTTGCAGGCGCTGGAACACGGTCTCCATCAGGGTGTTGTTCCATTCCGGCTGCGGGCAGCGGTCTATGGTCATGTCATCGAGGCGCCGCGACAGCACCATGTCTTCACGTTTCAACAGCCGCAGCAGGTGGGCCAGATTGAAGCCGCGCTTGCCCTTGAACCACATGCGCCGGTAGGCCTTGACCCAGTCCGGGTCGTTGAGAATGGCCATGCGCGCGGGCCGATCGTTCAGGTCGCACTCGTTGAGCCGGCGCAGTTCGGGAATCTCTTCAGACAGCGGCGTGATCACGCCGTCGCTCCAGGTCTTGAACGGCGCGGCCAGTGCCTGCAGGCGGAAGTGCCCCCGCAGCAGGCGCGAATTGAGAATCCTCGACAGCAGCAGGCCCAGTTTCAGGATGGAGCGGTTGGTGCTGACGTCGATCGCCGCCACCGCCGTCACCCTCAGTGGCTTGCCGTGCAGGCGGCCCGAGGTGAGCAGAAAATTGCGGATCACGGCCAGCTTGTCGTCCTTGGGCGGTGTGGCCTGCCAGACACGATCCCAGCGCCGCACCACGTCGGTGAGGGCTTTCAGCTCGCGGTACGGGGCGAATTGGGTGGGGATCTGTTTGTCGGTGTGCGGTCGGTTGGCGAGAAAATGAAACGGCAGACCATCGGTCGAAAAGCCCACGTAGCCTTCCTGCATGCCCTTTTCGAGCAGCGCCTCCATCTGCGCCAGCTCATCGGCAGTGGGGTCTCGGCTCACAGAGGCCTTCAGGCCCATCACCTCGATGCGCAGCATCGAATGCGGAATCATGGTCACGAAATTGGGCCCCAGGGCGAGCCGGTCGAAGTGATCGAGATACGCCGCCGAGGTGGTCCAGGTGCACTGATCGGCCACTTTGGCCAGCACCGGCTTGGGCACGTTTTCGACACGCGCAAAGCAGTCAACGATGGGGTCTTCGCCATTGCGCCGCTGATGCCCGTAAGTGACCCCCAGCGAGCAGTTGGCGGCAATGACGGTGGTGGTGCCGTGGCGCACGGCCTCGGGCAGGCCCGGCTCAAGCTCCACTTCGAGGTCGAAGTGGGTGTGCACGTCGAGCAGGCCGGGCATGAGCCATTGGCCTGCAAGCGCCAGGGTCTGCTTCGCCTGCCGGGGCGAAAGATCGGGCGCGATGGCCGCAATCACCCCGTCACGGATCGCGACATCGGTTTCAAGACCTGGCGCGCCGGTGCCATCAAAGACCCGCGCATTCTTCAGCAGCAGGTCCCATTGGGGCGATATTCCGTCCATGTTCCCTCCATTTGCAGGCGCTCAGCCGCGCATGCTCAAGAGCAGACTGTACGGCCTGCGCGCCCCCGACCCGCCAGGACAATCAACCGCCTGGCCGCATCCGGAATAGGAAATACAACCCAGCACCCGGGCGCCTCGCCGCCCGCTGGGGGCGACAACGCAAAAGGCGCGCGCCTTCGTGCCAGAAGACGCGCGCCCAGAGCCGGGACCTCGGTGCGGCCGAGATGGCCCTCAGATGGCGGTCAGCCACGCCTTGTGGGCGGGCAACTTGCCGGTCACCGCATCGAGATACGCCGCCTGCAGTTTTGCGGTGACCGGACCGCGACTGCCCTGACCCACCGCGCGGTTGTCGACTTCGCGAATCGGCGTCACTTCGGCCGCGGTGCCGGTGAAGAAGGCTTCGTCGCAGCAATACAGCTCGTCACGGGTGATGCGCCGCTCACGAACGGTGTAGCCGAATTCCTCAGCCAGGGTCATCACCGTGCGGCGGGTGATGCCATCAAGGGCGCTGGTGACGTCGGGCGTGGAGATCACGCCGTTGGTGACCACGAAAATATTCTCGGCGCTGCCCTCGGCGACATAACCGTCGGGGTCGAGCATCAGGGCTTCGTCATAACCGTCTTTCAGCACTTCGTTGAGCGCCATCGACGAGTTGAGGTAGTTGGCATTGGCCTTGGCACGGCACATCGAGGCGTTCACGTAGTTGCGCGCGAACGAACTGGTCTTGACGCGAATGCCGCGCTCCATGTTCTCGACCCCGAGGTAGGCGCCCCACTCCCAGGCGGCGACGATGACGTGGGTTCTGAGCCCGGTTGCCCGCAAGCCCATGCCTTCGGAGCCGTAGAACGCCATCGGCCGCAGGTAGGCGCTGTCGAGCTTGTTGGCGCGCAGCACGTCCTTCTGGGCTTCGTTGAGCTGCTCGGCGGTGAAGGGCATCGCCATGCCGATGATCTTGGCCGAGTTCATCAGGCGACGGGTGTGTTCTTCCAGCCGGAAAATGGCGGTGCCGCCCGGCGTCTGATAGGCGCGGACGCCTTCGAAGCAACCCACGCCGTAGTGCAGCGAATAGGTCAGAACGTGGGTGGTGCACTCGCGCCAGGGCTTGAGTTCACCATCGAACCAGATGAAGCCGTCGCGATCGGCAAAGGAGGTCATGCGTGTCAGTCCTAGGAATGGGTTGGCCGCGGCCTGCGGGCAAGCCGGCGATTATAAGGAGCGCGCAGCGAATGCACAGACGCAGGCGCCGCCCCTAGGCGTCCAAGCCGGAGGGACTGCCGCCGAACACGGTTGTCCACGCATCGGCAATCACCGCCTGGGACGCGGCGGCGGTGCCGCGCGGCGCCAGGTTGCCGGCGTTCTCCAGCGAGCGACCGTGGGCCAGGTCACGCAATTCCCGGTAGGCGCTGATCAGATCATCCTTGAACGCGGTGGAGATCACGTCGCAGTCGGCCAGCACCTCCAGTTGCCGCCAGTTGTCGGACCACTGCAATACCGCGGGCACACGCGCCGCCTCTCGCAGCACCAGAAACTGGGTGATGAACTCGGCGTCGGTCAGGCCGCCGACACCGTGCTTGATGTCCCAGTCGGTCTCGGTGCTGCGGTCGAGGCTGGCGCGCATTTTCTGCCGCATGTCGACGATGGCTTTGGCCAGCGCGCGCCGGTCGCGCGGCTGCGCCAGCACGTCGCGGCGTAGCGCCCAGAAGGCCGCCTCCAGCGAGGCCGGACCGCTGAGAAACCGTGCGCGGGTCAGGGCCTGATGCTCCCAGGTCCAGGCCGATTCGCGCTGGTAGCGGGCAAAGCCCGACAGTGAGATCACCACCAGACCCGATTGCCCGTTGGGGCGCAGTTGCAGGTCCACTTCATAGACCCGCCCGGTTCCGGTGCGCGTTGACAGAAGGTTGATCAGCCGCTGCGCACAGCGGGCGAACCAGGTGCTCACGTCGAGGCTGCGCGGGCCGCCCACGGTCTCGGCCTGCGGGTCATCCGCGTCATGGATGAACACCAGGTCGAGATCGGAGCCATAGCCCATTTCGATGCCGCCCAGCTTGCCGTAGCCGATCACGCCCAGCCCGGCGGCGCTGCCATCGGCCTTCACCGGCTGGCCGAACTCTGCGGTCATTGCCTCACTGGTCTGTTTCAGGGCGGCTTCGAGCAGGCATTCCGCCAGCCAGGTCAGGCAGTCGCTGACCTTGACCAGGGGCAGGTCTTCCAGCAGATCGGCCGCCGCGACCCTGAGGGTGATGTCCTTCTGGAAGCGTCGCAGGGTGTTGTTCAGCCCCTCGGGGTCTTCGGGAGGCAGGTTGTCGAGCCGGTCCTGCAGTTCGCTGGCAATGCCCTCGCGGGTCATGGGCGCGAGCAAGGTGCGGGGGTCGAGCAACTGGTCGAGCAGCGCCGGGCTGCCGGCCAGATACTCACTGAGCCAGGGGCTGGCCGCGGCCAGTTGCAACAGGTGGCGACGCGCCACCGGCGCGTCGCGCAGCAGGCTGATGTAGGTGCTGCGGCCAGTGATGGCGGCGACGATGCTCAACACCCGCCGCGCGGTGACCCCGGGCTGCGGCACGTCGACGGCTTCGCCCAGCACCTGACCGACCAGGGTGCGCAGGCGCTCGACGGTGCTGGCGCGCAGGAAGCTCAGGTGCCGGTCCGCCGCCAACGACACCAGATCTCGCGCCAGGGGCTCGGCGGGCTGCAATCCGGCCTCGTGCAGGGCTTCGGCCAAGGCGTCCACCTCGATGCGCTGGTCAAACACCAGACCCACCAGCCGGGTCAGCGGCGAGTCGTCGACCTTGTCCTCGGCGAACACCTCCGCGAACAGGGCGCGCACCCGCTGGCGGACCGCGCGCGTGGTGTCGACCAGCGCGACCGCATCGGCAAGGCCCAAGGGACGCGCCAGCCGCGCCTGCACCTGCGGGTCACTGGGGAAGCGATGGGTCTGCTCGTCGGCCTGCATCTGGATGGCGTTTTCCAGCCGCCGCAGATAGGCATAGTCGGCGTCGAGCTGCCGTGCGCGCTCGGGGTCGAGCAGCCGCTGATCGCCCAACAGCGCCAGGGTCGGCCGAAGCTGCGTCGAGCGCAGGCCGGTGTCCTGTCCGCCGCGCACCAGCTGAAAGCTCTGGACGATGAATTCGACCTCACGAATGCCGCCGGCCCCGAGCTTGATGTGGTCATCCAGCCCCTTGCGCAGCACTTCGTCTTCAATCAGCCGCTTCAATTCGCGCAGGCTGTTGATGGCATCGAAGTCGAGATAGCGCCGGTAGATGAACGGCGTGAGGCTGGCCAGCAACCGGCATCCGGCCTGCAGGTCGCCGGCGATGGGCCGCGCCTTGATCAAGGCGTAGCGCTCCCACTCGCGGCCGTGGACCTGGTAGTAGTCCTCCATCGCCGCAAAGCTGGCGGCGGCGGCTCCGGCGCTGCCGAAGGGTCGCAGCATCCAGTCAACACGGTAGACAAACCCGTCGGGCGTGCGCTCGGCCAGCAGGCGGGTGAAGCGCTGCACCACCTTGGCGAAAAAGCCGCCGGCATCCAGCGTGCGCGGGCCGTCGGTCTCGCCCTGGGCGGTAAAGGTGAAGATCAGGTCGATGTCGCTGGAAAAATTGAGCTCGCGCCCGCCGAGCTTGCCCATGCCGAGAATCATCGGCTGAATGCGCTGCCCGCGCTCATCGACCGGCCAGCCGTGCACCTGAGCCACCGCCTCCTGGGCCACCGTCAAGGCCAGCGCGCACGCCGCTTCGGCCAGGTCGCTGAGCCCATGCAGGGTGGTGTCGAGGTCATCCAGCCCTTCGAGATCACGCACCGCCAGGCGCATGCGCTCGCGCAACACGTTTTCGCGCAGGTAGCGCATGGCTGCGGGTTCATCGCTGGGGCGTGGCTCGGTCCAGCGCACGCTGGGCTCGGCCAGCGCTGCATCGGTAAACCAGGCGGGCCGTAGCTGTGCCCACTCCGCGAGCCACGGACTGGCCTGCAGTGCCGGCCTCATGGCATGGGGCGGCGCTGCGCCCAGGGGTGTGCCGCTTCAAGCTGGGCGGCCAGTTGCAACAGGGTGGCCTCGCCGCCCACCGGGCCGTTGAACAACACTCCGATGGGCAGGCCATCGTCGGCCTGATGCAGGGGCACGCTCATCGACGGCGTGCCGGTGAGGTTGGCCAACTGCGTAAAGGGCACGCGCGCCAACTGTTCGTTGGCCATCTGATCGACGATGCCGGTCTTGAGCAGGGCGCCGCCAAGATTCGCCGCCAGCAGGGGCTGCACCGTCAATTGCTGCCAGCGCGGCATCTCCTGACTGCCGATGCGCGCGGGGGGCTGCGCGAGGCTGGGCGTCAGGTACAGGTCATATTGGGCGTAGAAGCGCCCCAGCGCGCGGCTGAACCGGTTCCACAGTCGGTGCTGGGCGACATACTCGCCGGCGCTGGTGGCGCGGCCCAGCATCGCCAGCACGCGGGTTTCCAGCTCGAACGCCTGCTCGCTGGCGCCGCCCGCCACCGCTTCGGCAACGCTGGCGGCAACCTGCCCGAAGTACAGATGAAAATAGGCGCGGGCCAGGGCCTGACCGTCGATTTCAGGTTCGGCGGCCTCGACGTGATGCCCCAGCTCCACCAGTTGCACGGCGGTGCGCTGCAGCGCGGCGCGATGTTCGGCGTGTACCGGGGTGCCCAGCGGCGAACGGTCGCAGTAGGCAATGCGCAGCGGCCGCGGCGGCTGGGCCGCCTGGTGCCGATAGGGCGCTGGCGCGGCTGCAAAGGGGTAGGGATCACCCGTTTCAGGTCCGCTCATGACATCGAGCATGGCGGCCGCATCGCGCACGCTGATGCTGACCACGCCATCGGCGCTGGCGCCTTCCCAGACCTCGGCGAAGGCCGGCCCGACGGAAACGCGGCCGCGCCCCGGCCGAAAGCCAAACAGTCCACACATCGCGGCCGGGATGCGGATCGAACCGCCGCCGTCGTTGGCGCCGGCCATGGGCACGATGCCGGCGGCCACCGCAGCCGCCGACCCGCCACTGGAGCCGCCGGGGCTGTGCTCAAGCTGCCAGGGATTGCGACACGGCCCCCACAGCAGCGGCTCGGTGATGCCCTTCAAGCCCAGTTCCGGCGTGTTGGTCTTGCCGAAGATCACCAGCCCGGCCTTGAGCCACCGCGCCACCATGTGGGCATGCTCGGTCGGCACGTTGCCGACCAATGCCCGCGAACCCCAGGTGGTGGGCACGCCTGCGTAATCCTGGATCAGGTCCTTGATCAGGAACGGCACGCCGGCAAACGGACCCTTCTGCGGCAGGCGGGCCTGCGCCCCGGCCTGGGCCGCCATGTCGACGACGATGGCGTTGATCTGCGGATTGACCACCGCCACGCGGGCCTGTGCCAGCGCCAGCAGTTCAGCGGCAGTGGTCTCGCCCGCCGCCACGGCCTGCGCAAGGCCAAGGCCGTCGAGTTGTCGGTAGGCGTCAAAATCCACGTTCGTCTCCCTGGTTGAGGCGGGCCCGTCACCATGCCGCCGCGATGCGCGAGGCTACAGAAACTCGCAGAGATACGCGGCCGGCCCCCCAAGCGCTTCAACGTCGAAACCGCTGGACGGCGGAATCTCGAAACAGGTGCCCGCCGGGTAGTGCACCCAGTCTGCCGTCCCGTCGAGCCGGGCCCGCAGCGTACCGCTGACCACGGTCATGCGCTCGGCGCCGTCGGTGCCGAAGTGGTATTCACCGGCCGCGATCACCCCCACGGTGGCGCGCCGGCCCAAGCGCTCGAAGCCGACGCTTTGGACCGCGCCGCCGAAATAGACACTGTGTTTCAACATCATCGACTCTCCCCTTCATCATCAAAAAAGCCCGCCAACGGCTGGCGTCGACGGGCGGACACGGCAACAGGTTCAGTATCGGCTGGGCTGGGCATTCCACAGCGGCGGCGCCGGGGGCGGCACGCTGGGCTGATTCAAGCTGGGTGTGCCGTCGGCGGGGTGCGGCAGCACGCCGTAAGGGTCGGCAGCGCTCATGCCATAGGCCTGCACCCAGTGACGCAGTCGGGCCAGATTGGCGGCGATCTCGGGATCGTCGGGTGACAGCCGCGACGCGCGCTCAAGCAGGTCAATGGCCTCGTAGTAATGGCCCTGTTCACTGCGCACCACTGCCAGGTTGTTCATGGCTGCCGGGTCAAAGGGGTTCACTTGCAGCGCCTCCTGCAAGGCCTGTTCGGCGGCATCGGGCCGCCCCTCGGCAAGATGCTGCCGGGCCACCATGTCCTGGGTGACGAACATCGGCTGACGCTCGGGCTCGAACGGCGTTTCGCGCACCGGCACCGGGTAGGTGTCGCGCAGCGGCCCCGAGGTCTCGACGCGATAGTCGGCGTCACCCACGGGAATGATGCGCCGCTCGGCCTGCTGAACGGCACACCCCGTCATCATCAGCAGCAGCAAGGGCACCGACCACAGCCCACGGCTCATAGCCTGGGGTCTCCAAAGTTGTAGTAGGGGAACAGCGGCGCGGGTGGAATCGCCACACGGCCCTGGGGCGTGAGGAAGTAGCGCAGATAGGCCGAGGCGTGGGCCTCGTCGTAGTCGCGGGCGTTGTCCAGACCCACGCGCGCTCCGGCGACCAGCTGCGCGGTGATCAGGTATTCCAGCGTGCCACCCAGCGAAAAGCCCAGGCCGCTGGAGCTTTGACTGGTGTAGCCGCCCACCTGCTCGGTGTCGGGGCTGTCGAGCACCAGCGCCTCGACGGCGGTCTGCAGGGCCGAGTCGTTGGGAAACAGCGCCGTGCCATCCTCACGAAAGCCCTGAATGCCCAGTGACCCGCTGAGGCGATACGACAGCCGGTTGCGCCCGCCCACCAGTTCCACCGGTATCGCCAGCGACACATAGGATTGCGGACTGAAATAGCCGCCGTGCCCAAAGGTGAAACGTCGCAGGTTCTCATCGAAGGCGAAGGTGGTGAGGTTGAGCCCCCAGGTCACCCGCATGTTGGGACGCTCGATCGCGCGGGCGTAGAAGCCGGTGCCCAGCTCGTAGGCGTGGTTGCGCGCAACATTTTCGCCGTCATACACGTGATAGCCCACGTTGCCGTAGACGCCGTAGGCCCCAAGGCCCTGGCTGACGTCGAGACGCGCGCCATTCTTGGTGACGCCGCCCCAGTCCTCGCCCAGACCGGGATCGAAGGCTCCGGCGTAGGACAGCAGGCTGTCGGTCACCGAGCGCCGCGAGAGGTCCAGCTTGAAGCTGGTGTCGCCGATGGACGGCTGCCAGTTCATGCCCCCCACCAGGGTTTCGATGGGGAACCCCAGCGGCGTGCTGCCAATGTCGATCTTGAACGGGCCGGCCTGGTAGGCCGCACCGAGGGCAATGCCGCTCTCGCTCTGTCCGAAGCTGCGGCCCTCGAGGACGTCGGGATCGACCAATGCCAGCGCGCCGAACAGCGGCAGTTGACTGCCGGCCACCGTCCCGGCATCGAGAAACACCGGCACAGCCCGCAGACGGACGCGCCCCGCCCGCTCACCGGCAAAACTGAACTCGATGGGCATTTCGATATCGGACAGTTCATCCAGCCCGGCGACGCCGTCGCGACTGCGCACGCTGAGCCCCATGCCCGCCCAGGCGCTGCGCCGCGCGCGCAGGTCGGCAATGTCACGCAGCAGCGCGTTGCCCGGCGCGTCCTGTCGTATCGCCGGGGCCGGCTGACGGGCAAACGACGGACGGCTGAGCAACGGGTCCTGACGCAATTGCACATCGGGCGCACGGGGGGCGCGCGCCGGAAACGCGGGGGTCTGCACCCCCGGGGGCGCCGGCTGCGGGGCCTGCTGCCGGTAAACGGGCGTGGACAACTGGGTCGCCATTCCCGGAGGTCCAACGCGCAGCCCCTGGGCTTCGTATTGTTCTGTGGGCGCACCCCATTCAACTTCGGTGCGGGGCCGGATCCGCTCCACCGGCTGGGCAGGCGCGGTGGTCAGGCCGCTGCCCTGTACCGGCTGGGCCGGCGCCTGCGGCGTTGGCGGCGCCGGGGGCCGTGTCAGCCGGGTGGAAAACCCGCCCGGCAACGGCGCATTGGAGGGCACGGCATAACCGCCCCGCGGCCCGGTGATCGATTCAATCTCGTCCAGCACCTCGTCGCGGAAGCGCTTGTCATCGCCCAAACGCTGCGGCGGCCGAGCGGTGGCCGGCGCCTGACGCGGAAACACCGGCCCGGAGGTTCGCGAGCGCCAATCGTCCGGTTGCGCGGCCTGGCCCTGCGGCGCGGCGCCAGCCGGCCCCGGCATCACCCGGGTCGTGGTGCCGCCGTAGTGCGGGACGCCGGGCGCCTGGGTCGCGGGCGTGCCGGGCTGATAGACGTACACATCATCACTCTGTTGCACCCAGACCCCGCCCTCGGCGCCGGGAATCCCGTGGGTGACCACCGGTGGCTGGCCGCCTTCGGTCACGGTCGACACCCGCACCAGCTGCAGACCGGACGGCACCGCCCAGGCATCTGCGGCGTAGTCACCCCGCGGCCGCCGGTTCAGGGCTGCTGCGCGCCGCTGGCTGCGGCCAAGCTCAGGCGATTTGTTCTTGGCCGCACCGCTGCCGGTGAGGTCATCGGGGTGCGTGAACACGTCCTCTGCCCACCCCTGCGTGTCGCCGGCGGCGTCACGGGGCGCCACCAGGAACAGATTCGGTGAATACGGCGCATCACCGCTCACGCCCTCGGCGCCCCCGACCTGCTGATCCAGACGCAGGGCGTGCTGGAACAACTGCAGTGCCCGCCCCTCTTCACCGCGCGCCCGCGCGGCGCGTCCGGCCAGCGCGTAGAGCCGCGCGCTGTTGGGCTCCAGCGCGAACGCGTCGTCGAGCAACGCGTCGGCCTGGTCGAGCTCGTTCATCGCCAACGCGGCATTGATGGCACTGCGATAGGCGTCGGCGTTCTGCGGATCGATGTCGATGACGCGGCGGGTCAAGGCCACGACCCGCTCGTATTCCCGGGCGTCGTTGTACAGCCGCGCGAGGGCCATCAGCACGCGAGGATCGCCGGGATTGACCCGCAGCAGCGGCTCCAGATACTCGTAGGCTTGCGCCAGCTGGCCGTCTTCTCTCACCAGGTCTGCCTGGCGCAGCCGGTAGGCGATGCGCATATTGGCCATCTGCAATGACTGCTGGTCGTCGAAGCCGGTCTGGCGCAGCAGATCTTCCATGACCACTTCGAACTCGGCGTCCTGCTGCAAGGCGAACAGCAGACCGGCGTACTGCAGGCGCATGCCAATGTCGGGGTTCGGCACCCGTGACAGAGCCTGGCGCATGTACGACATGGCCCGCGGCTCATCGCCCACCGCCGCCCACGCCGTCGCCAGCGCGCCCAGCAGCTCGGGCGTCTCGTCAACGTAAGGCTCGACCACGGCAAGGATCTGCACGGCTTCTTCAAGCCGGCCATGACGCGCGAACACGGCGGCCCGTTCGGTTTCGTAGCGCACCCAGAGGCGACGCTGCAAAGCGGCCATGTCGTCGGTGCGGTTGGCCGCCGGAATGCGCTCCAGCACCTGCAGGGCGTTGAACCAGTCCTGCTGCTCCGACAGCAGCAGCGCCTTGATGTAGTAGGCGTCTGCCAGTTGCTTGCCCTCGGTGATCAGCCCGTCGACCAGGGTGTTGGCGTCGCGGGTGCGGCCCTCACGCTGGTAAATGCGCGCCAGCGACAAGCGCGTCCACGGGCTCTCGGGATCGAGCAGCAGCGCCTCTTTCAACAATCGCTGGGCCGTGGCGTCGTCGCGATTGCGCACCGCTTGGTCGGCCTGCTCGCGCAGGAACTGGCCACGCAACTGGCTGAGGTTGCCGATTTCGTTCTGCAGCTGGGGCGGCAGGCGCTCGGCCAGCGCAATGGCCTCCTGCAGACGATTGGATTGCGAGTACACGCCCACCAGGCCGCGAATGGCGGTCAGGTTCTGCGGGTCGCGGGCCAGCAGGTCACGGTAGATCTGTTCGGCCTCGCCACTTTGGCCCTGTTGCAACAGCACGTCGGCCAGGGTCGACTGCACCTCGGGCTGCCGGCGGGCAATGTCGGGGTTGGCGGCGATGGCGGCGCGCAGCCGTTGGGCCGCTTCGTCGGGCCGACCGGCTTCACGCGCAGCATCGGCGCTGCGCACGGCGCCCCAGAACCGCGCCGAACCCAGGGCCTCACGCCAGCGCTGCGCCGACTTGGGCTGCGCCTGCGTGGCACGCTCCAGCAGGCTACTGGCCTCGCTGTAACGCTCCTGCCGCAGCATCACGATGCCCAGGCCGCCCAGGGCGTCCGCGTTGCCGGGCTGCTCGGCCAGCAACTGCGCAAATGCCTGCTCGGCGTTGACGATGTCGCCGTCGTTGAGGCGCTCGAACGCCTGGCGGACCCGCTCGCCGAACACCTCTTCGGCGGTGAGCCCACGCGGCGCGGCGCCGGTGGACGTGCGCGCCTGGGGGCCGGGGTAGGTCTTGATCTCGCCAGAATCGAGCGTGGCGACCGTGCCGCCCGGGCCGACTTTTTCGAGCGCGGCGAGCCGCTTGCCCACTTCGGCATCGTCACCGAACGTGCTGATGAAGCCGCGATACAGCGGCAGGTCACGCGGCGTGGCCGACAGCCAGATCAGCCCCTGCCGCCAGGCCGATTGCACTTGGGCCGCCACCGACGCCTCGTCGGCGAGGGCCGACAGGCGCTGCACGCCTTCACGGCGGGTGGCTTCCTGATAGGTGAGGTGCTGCGCGAGGGCGACCTTGAAGATGGGCTCGTCGGGGTTGGCCTTGACCAGCCCTTCGAGGCCGTCGCGCGCCGGCTGCCAGCCGCCTTCGGTGCCCGCCAGGGTCTGGTAGTACTCCAGCCCGAGACGGGTGTTGGGCACCTTGCCGTCGAAGGCGCGTTGATAGGCGGCCACGGCGTCTGCGAAGCGCCGCTCCTTCGCCAGCTTGCGCGGCTCATCGAGCCGCTTCTGATCGAACGAGGCGGCGCGAATGGCCGCTTCGGCGCGCGGGATCTCGGGGTGATCAGGGGCGACCTTGCGCAGTCGTTCCAGATACACGCCGGCGGCGGACTGGCGGCCGGTGCGGGCTTCGGCCAGCGCCAGGCCGGCCAGCGCGCTGGGGTTGTCGGGCGACACCCGCAGCAGGCGCAGCCAACTGTCACGCGCCAGGTCGTCACGACCCTGTGCCTCCCAGTGGCGGGCCTGGTTGGAAAACGCGATCTCGGGGTCGCTGCCTTGCGCATGGACGGCGCCAACACCCATCGCAAGGCCGATCAGCCCCGTCGCGATCCATCGGCCCCAGTCGTCTGGCTCAATCAATGCGCCCACCTTGTGTTCAAGCGGCCCAAACCGTCAAAACTGAATCGTTGATCGTGATGCCCTTCGCCGAACAGCGCGAGCACCTGATCGTAATAATGCGGCGGGCGACCCAGCAGCCCGTCGTGCCGATGGTCCTTGAGTCGCGCCTCGAGGGCGGCCACCGATTCATCATCATCCAAGGCGCTGAAATAGGGCAACAGCGCGGCGGCGAATCCCAGCGGCATCGGCCCTTGGGTCTCGCCGGTCATCACATCGATCTTTTCCAGCGACCCATCGGCGACGCCGCGCCGCAGTGTCGACCGGGCCTCGGCGACCAAGGGCATCAAGCCCTGTCCCTCGGCTGCGGCCGGCGTCATCGCCGCCCAGAGATAGCTGCGTATTGCGTCATAGCTGCCCAGATGGCCGGTGACGCGGCAGGGGACGGGCTGACCTGAGGGGGCCACCTCGAACCAGTCGGGCACCAGACCCTGTTGCCGATAACGCTGCATCAGGCCCAGGAAGTTGCCCCACACCGACGACCACGGACCCTCAGGGTCCTGCTGCTGGAAGTAGCGGAGCTGAAACTCCGGCAGATAGCTGGGGTTGAGGCGCCAGTGGCCGTCGTCGCGCTGGAATCCCTGCGGCGCGGGAATCAGCATCGGCCCGACGCCGGGCAGCTCGACGATCTCCTTGGCCTTCACCTGGGCCAACAGGTCCTGGGCCATGGCGTGATACCGCGGAACGGCCCACAGCCGTGATGCCTCGAACAAGGCATAGGCCAGCCAAAGATCGGCATCGCTGGCGGCATTGGCGTCTTTCACGCCCCAGCTGCCATCGTCCTTTTCGCCCCACAGCCAGGCCGGCAGCTGCTTGGCGAAACTGCCGGCGCTGAGGTTGTTCTGCGTCCACTCGATGATGCGATCAAACCGCAGCGGGTCATTGGCGACCAGGGCAAAAAAGGCGGCATAGGCCTGTCCCTCCGACACCGTGCGGCCGCCCGCGGTGTGGTCCACCACGCGGCCGTCGGCCTGCACGAAGCCCTCGGCAAACGCTTCCCAGGCGGGCCACGGCGCGTTGCGCACCGTCAGCCACCACCACAGGCCGACGGCCAGCCCCCCCACCGCGAGGCCTGTAATCGCCCATCCGAGCACTTTGGCCATGCGCTACGCGGACGCGGCGGTGAAAGACGTCAGGGCTGCGGTCACGTGCGGGCCTCCTTGCGCGCCAGCGCCATGCGGCGCAAGACGCGGTAAAGCACCAGGGCGATCAACAGCGACGCCAGCAGGCCAATCACCACCAACATCATCGGCTGGTGCGACAGCCACCAGCGCAGGCCCAGCACCAGCGGCAGCCGCCCCATGGCGTAGCGCGCGCCCAGATCGTAGTGGTTGACCACGTCACCGCTGACCAGCACCAGTTCGTTGCGGACGAACTGGCTCTTGCCGGGGTCGGAGAGCACGTCGGCCATCTGCCCCAGGCCCTGGGGCGTGGAGGCGGCAATCACCACCACCGAGCGATTGCCGTTGAGCGGCGACTGCAGCCCCATGATCGCGCCAAGATCATCCGAGGCATTGAGCACCATGTTGCCGGCGTGGCGTTGCGCGCCCGACACGTCCCGGTTCTCCCAGCGGGCGCGCAGGCGTTCCACCGGACCGATGAAATTGATGCGCATCTCGGACGACGTGAAGGTCATGGGCATGTTATCGGCCCAGCGGCTGAGCAGTGGCTGCGTGGCGCCGGTGCCCAGCACCAACAGGTGAGCGTCCTCGAACTGGTCGACTTCGGCGGCCCGGGCCAGGCGCACGCGGTGCGCCGGGAATCCGGTGGCGCGTCCGATGCGGCCCATCAGGGCGAGGAACAGTTCGATGTCACCGGCCTGCAGGCTGTCCGGCAGGATCACCGCCGTTTCCGACAGGTCGGCCATGCGGGTGAACGGCCAGCCGGCGCTGGCGAACTTCGACAGGTCGGGCATCTGCGTGTAGTGCGGCATGCCGCGCAGGTCGAGGGTCGAGTCCTTGTCGATGCCGCCACGCAGATTGTCCAGCACGATGTCGCGGCACGGCCCGCCGTGCTCCCGCTCGAAGTAATACTGGACTTGCAATTCGTTATCGACCCCGAATTTGTAATCGGGCACGTAGACCGTGGCGGCGTTGACCGCGTCGTACTGGGACACGAAGGGCAGGTTGATGCGGTCTTCGGCATAACGCTCGTCATTGGTCACGGACAGCGCGACGGCTTCGACAAACTCATTGTTGACGTTGACGTTGAGCGTTGACTTGCTGCCCACCGACGGCGTGTAGCGATACTTCAGGTCCAGCTTCAGGCCCTTGCTGCGCCAGGTGAACAGGTCCGGCGGCAGACTGAACGGCACGCGGATCAGGTCGGGGTAGGCCCCGCTGGCGACCAGCGGGAATTCATGGATCTCACCCAGTTCGACGGCGCGGTCGGTGGGCAGCCAGCGCGGCGCGTCATAGGGCGCGCGCGGCGGCGGATCGGTGAACTCGCGAATCTGGGCGAGCGCCCCCGACAGCGAGCCGGTCTTCAGGCTGACCGCCTTGGCGGCAATGTTGAGCGCCTGCCCGTCGGTGCCGGCCACCACCAGCAGTTTCGAGTCGGGCGAACGCGGGTTGGACGCGATCGACACACTGGCGCCCGGCGCGCTGGGTCGACTCAGCCCCTGCGGCATGGCCCCGCCCCCGCTGATGACGATGGCGTGACCCGGTGGCAGCTCGCCCACGTGCACCGGGAACTCGGCGCCGCGGTAGGCCGCCAGCGCCCCGAACCAAGAGGCCACGACCCCCGCCGCACGCAGCTCGTCAATATTGGGCGGCGCGGCGAAGACGATGGGCAGCACCAGTCGCCGCTGGTCGCGGCTGTCGAAGAACGGCTGCGGCAACAGGGTCAGGTCATCGGGTAGGTTGATCGGCTCGATGTCCAGCTCAAGCGTCGACTGATTGCTGATGATCGACCACAGAACGCTGTTCAGCGGGTCCTGGCAGTCCAGCGTGTAGTTGCCGATGAACTGCAGGCCGATCTGGTTGAACCGCACGAACAGCAGCGGGTCGAGTTCGATGACGCGCTCCGCACCCTCGGCGGTTTCCGCGCTCGACGGGATCGTTGCCGACAGCTCGTTGTTCATGAACACGTTGAGGTGCGACAGCGGGAAAATCAGCGACGGCGAATGCGCGTACTTCAATCTCAGCCGGGCGCGCCGCACGATTTCATCGTCACGCACGCTCAGTGGAATCGCGATTTCACCCTGCGCACCGCGCAGACGGATGGGCCGGTCGATGCCCATGTCTTCAAAGCTGAGCGTGCGGCTTTCGGCCCGCGTGGCGCGTGCCTCGCCGTCTTGCGCCGCCGCCGCGCTGCCGTGCACGCCCAACACGCCCACGACGAGCAGGATGCCCAGCGCTGCCGCGCCTGCCCCACGTCGCCGACCCAAAATTCGCATGACCCCAGCCGTATTCTTTTTCATGGTTGCAACTAAGTTGGTTATCCCCAGGTGAACGATGCGGGCCACGCCCGACACCCCGTAACGCGCCACTTCACCGAACGACTCTCCCAGCCGGTCGCCCCGCCGATTGGTGGACCATTCCATCCACGCATCGGCACGACCGAATATCGCGAACACCAGCTGCCGCTCCTGCTCAAGATTCAAGGGCAGAAAGCTCACGCTCATCATGCCCTCGACGCTGCGCACGATCTTGGCCTTGATCCACACCTGTTGGTACTGGGGCAGCAAGGCCACTTCCACTTCGGTGCCGCTGGGCAGGCTACCCTGCCCGGCGACATCAAGCGCGGTGCCGCCCTCCGAAATGTCACGTGTGGTGCACGCAATCTCGCGTCCGTCGGCCAGGCGCAACCGCGCGGGCAAGGCCACCGCCACGCGAATGGTCCGCCGAATCTGTTGCGACTCCCAGGCCACCGCCACCGCCGCCCCCAGAATCACTGCGTTGTACACGGTCCAGAACATGTTCAGCAGCACCGTGTCGAGTTCGTGCGTGTTGAAGTACATGAACCGCGCCACGCCAAAGCAGAAGGCCGTCACGTTCAGGCCCAGCAGGATGAGATAGGGCTTGGCGATCGAGCGGTCGAAGTATTCCTTGTCGACCATGCCGCCCTTCACCGTCACGTTGAACGTGCCCAGTTTCGGGTTGATCAGCGCCACCGTGGTCGGAATGAGGATGTACGTGGCCAGCACGGTTTCGTAGACCTCGGCCCAGAACGAATGCCTGAAAGCCCCCTGCAGCCGTGAGTTGGTGAGGTTGGCGTGCACCAGGTGCGGCGCTGCATAGGCGGCAATGGCCAGTGCCGAAGCCTCGATGATGTGCGCCTCGAAGAACAGATACGACAGCGGCGCTGTCAGAAACACCAGGCGCGGCAGGCCGTAGAAGAAGTGCAGCATTGCGTTGGCGTAGCAGAGCCGTTGGCCGATCGACAGGCCTTTTGCAATGAAGGGATTGTCGGTACGAAAAATCTGCGCCATGCCGCGCGCCCAGCGGATGCGCTGCCCCACATGGGCCGACAGCGACTCGGTTGCCAGACCGGCCGCCTGCGGCAGATTGAGATACGCCGTCTTCCACCCCTTGCGGTGCATCTTGAGGGCGGTGTGCGCGTCTTCGGTCACCGTTTCCACGGCAATGCCGCCTACATCCTCCAGCGCCGTTCGGCGCAGCACCGCGCAGGATCCGCAGAAAAACGTGGCGTTCCAGAAATCGTTGCCGTCCTGCAGCAGGCCGTAGAACAGCTCACCCTCGTTCGGCACCTTGCGGAAGGTGCCCAGGTTGCGCTCGAACGGGTCTGGCGAGAAGAAGTGGTGCGGCGTCTGCATCATCGCCAGCTTCGGGTCCTTGATCATCCAGCCCATCGCCACCTGCAGGAAGGAGCGCGTGGGGATGTGGTCGCAATCGAAGATGGCGATGAATTCACCCTGGGTCTTGGTCATGGCCCGGTTGAGGTTGCCGGCCTTGGCGTGCTTGGAGTCGGCTCGGGTGATGTGCGTTACCCCCACCTCGTCACAGAACTGCTTGAACTCGGCACGCCAACCGTCATCGAGCACATAGATCCGCAGCTTGTCGCGCGGCCAGTCCATGGCCATCGACGCGAGTATCGTCGGCCGCACGACGCTCAAGGGTTCGTTGTAGGTGGGAATGTAGATGTCGACCGTGGGCCATTGATCGACCTGTCTGGGCAGCGGCACCGGCTTGCGCTGCAGCGGCCACAGCACCTGAAAATAGCCCAGAAACAGCACGATGAAGGCATACATTTCGGCGGCCACCAGGCCCACCGAGAAAAAGGTGTCGATGCCGTCGCGGTGCGACATGCCCCAGCCCAGCGTTTCGGTCAGGCGCCAGTACATGTAGCGGGTGCTGACCAGGATCGACAGCGTGATCAGCATCAGCGAGGCCAGGCGCCCGTCCATGCGGTTCATCCACAGCGCGACGATCAGCGTGACGGCACCCATCACCGTTTGCTGGGTGATCGACAGGGGGGTCGAAATGAAGCCGATGGCCGGCAGCAGGCAGATCAGCACCATCAAGGGCAACGCGAACGGCATGCCCCAGATCGGCTGCTCGACCAGCCGCTCGATGCGGCGGTCGAGATTGGGGTTCAGCAGGCCGCGCTTGAACGCCTGTTCTTCGTTGGAGCCACTCATGCGTGGGCCACCAGCCAATCGGCCAGCACGCGGTAATCGTCGTTGACCGGATCGGCGGGCGCGTACTCGGACACCGGCTGCGCCGAGGCAAAGGATTCCCGCAGCACGTCGCTGCGCCGAATGGTGCAGGGGGCCAGGCGCGCGCCCACGCGGGCGTTCAGGGCCTCGATCACATCTGCCTCCAGTGCATCGGCGTCCGACACGGCGTTGATCAGGTAGGCGCCCAGCATGAAATCCGGTTGACCCACGCAGTAGGTCTGCAACCAGCGCTCCATGGTCGCCACCGTGACCAGTGACGAAACCTCGGGCAACAGCACGCACAGCAGCGCATTGACCTGCGGCAACAGCTGCCGCACCTGCAGTGCACTGCCGGGCGGAGTGTCGATGACCACCCAGGTGCGCGGCTGGAGCTTCAGCGAGGCGAGCCCCTGCGCCAGCCACGCGGGATTTTCCTGGCAGCGCCGCTCGAACCGATCGACTGCGGCGTCGTCCAGTTGGCCGAACGGCAATACCGTCACGCCACAAGGGCTCACGCACAGCGCCGCCGACCAGGGTTCGTCGTTGAGTGTTTGCACGGCGTGGCCACCAACCTCCGCGAAGGGCAATTGCAGGTGCAGACGCAGCACGTTCTGAGGGTCGAGATCAATCACCAGCACCGCCTGCCCGGACACCGCCAGCTTGATGGCGAGGTTGGCCGTCAAGGTCGTCTTGCCGACACCGCCTTTGGGCGACACGACCGCGATCAGCCTCTGATCCGCCTGGTTCATGGGCATCTGCGGCTACTGCCGCGTACGACTCAGACGGCCAAATACCGCGCCCAGATCGGAACCTTCGGCCGGCGCTTCGTCACGCCCGGTGCCGGCCAGTGGCCGCGGCGCGTAATGCAATTGCGGGGCAGCGCCACGATCGGTGGTCATCTCGGGATGCGCCAGGCGCGCGATGACCCGTTGCAAGCCGGTGGCCGGCGCGGCCGCCTCGCGGCCGCGCTCAACGGCATCACGGGCAGCGGCAGGCGGCGCCCTGGGCGACAGCGGCCGTTGATTCAGCCCGGCCCAGGGGCGGGGGCCACTCGCGGCAGGGGCCGCCGATGCCGCGGGCACCGCTTGCGGCGATGGCGCCGGGGTGTGCGCGGGGAATGGGGTCGGTGCGCGCACGCTCGCGACCTTGCCGGCGGACTGCGCTGCGGCGGCATCGACCATCGCCCAGCGACGCGCGGGCCGCGTCACGGTCGGCTCCGCGGGTTCCGGCGCGGGGGGCGCAACGTCATCGACCACGGGTGCCGGTCGACGCACACGCGGAACGGTCGGTGGGGGCAGTTGCTCTGGCGCGCCGAGGTCGGACGTCAGTCCCGGCAAAAATACCTTGGGCTGTGTCTGCGCGTTGAAGCGTCGGGTGGTGTCCCCGGCGCGCGCCGCGGTCGCACCTGGCGGTGGCGCCTCGGGGCGGGGCTCGGCTTCGGGTTGCGGCTTGGCACGCTCGGCCTCGGCGCCCCCGCTTTGGCGACGCAGCTCCAGATAGTCCTGGTCGTTGAGGCCCAGGTGGGAGAACAGCTGCTTGATGTCGTCGTTGCGGTTGCTCATGCGAATCAGGCGAACAGACTCTGGTGGGCGAGCCGAAATTTCAGCACGTCTGCCGGACCCTCAGCCTCGCCGATCTGCCGCAGGGCCAACTTGTCATCGACACCGACCTGCGTCAGCCAGGTGCTGTACAGCCCCTCGATGATGGCACCGGCGGCCGCCATGCCGCGCTCGCCAAACGCGGCTCTGAGCGGCGCACAGGCGTGGGTCAGTTCAAGGGCGCTCTGCCGGTCATGAATGCGCACGAAGCCCCAGTCACGCTGCGCCAGCCAGTCGTTGAACGCCAATTCAAGTTCGGCTAGCGAGCTGCCCGCCGCCACCGGCGCAGCCGCCGCCATGCGCGCGCCCACGGCGTAGAAAAAGCCGCGCAGCTCGGGCAAAGGCAGCTGCCCGGACAGCTCTTCGGACATGGCGTAGAGAAAATCCTGCCACTGGGGGTCGCATCCACGCTGGATGAAATAGCGGAGGCTTTGCTGTTCGATGTCGCTCATGGGTGAGGCAGGCGCTCCGCTATGGCCAGGACACAGGCATCCATTCACGCCAACATAGACACTAAACCGCTTGACATCAATGGCGAAGACGGCCCAGTCGACGGGCGCCGTCGCCTGGGTCATAAGCGGCGCCCAAACGGTCCCGGACGCGGGCTTGCGTCCGAAGCCTGCACCTCAAGGCTTCAGATGTGCCTCGAGGAAGTGCTTGGCCTTGTCGAGCCACGAGGCGGTTTCGGGGTTGTGTGTGGCGCCGCGGCCTTCCATCGACGCCCGGAGCTCCTGCAGCAGCTCACGCTGACGACGGCCCAGATTGCGCGGTGTCTCCACCCGCACCTGGCACAGCAGGTCGCCCTGCCCGGCGCCGCGCACCGACTTCACCCCACGTCCGCGCAGACGGAAGGTCTTGCCGCTCTGGGTGCCTTCCGGAATTTTCAGCGTGACCGAACCCTCCAGCGTCGGCGCCTCCACCTCACCGCCCAGCGCCGCCGTGGTCATGTCGACCGGAATCGTGCAGTGCAGGTCGTTGCCGTCGCGGTCGAAGAAATCGTGCGGGCGCACGTTGATCTGCACATACAGGTCGCCCGGCGCGGCGCCCTTCTCACCCGGCTCGCCTTCGCCGGACAGGCGGATCCGGTCGCCGGTGTCCACCCCGGCCGGAATCTTGACGCTCAGGGTCTTTTCCTTCTGCACCTTGCCCGCCCCTCGGCAGGGCTTGCAGGGATCGGTGACCACCGTGCCGCGGCCGCGACAGGCCGGGCAGGTCTGCTGCATCACGAAGAAGCCCTGCTGCACCCGCACCTGACCGGCGCCATGGCAGCTCGGGCAGGTGCCGGGGCGCTTGCCGTCGGCGGTGCCGTGGCCGTCGCAGCTTTCGCAGCTCGACCAACTGGGAATGCGGATGGTCTCTTCGGTCCCGGCGGCGGCCTGTTCGAGTTCGAGGTCCATCATGAAACGCAAATCGGAGCCGCGGCGCGGACCGGCGCGCCCGCCGCCGCCACCACGACCGCCAAAGATGTCGGCGAACACATCGCCAAAAATATCGGAGAAGCCGCCTGCCCCGGCGCCACCGCCGCCGCGGCTCAGGCCGTCATGCCCGTACTGATCGTAAACCGCGCGCTTCTGCGGGTCGGTCAGCACTTCATAGGCTTCGTTGGCTTCCTTGAACTTCTCTTCGGCCCCGGCATCGCCCGGATTACGATCGGGATGCAGCTTCATGGCCAGCCGCCGATAGGCCTTCTTGAGCACATCGTCGTCAGCGTCGCGGGCCACTCCCAGCACTTCGTAATAGTCGCGTTTGCTCATGCCGCGTTTCCCGATAAAAGTGAATTGCCACGTGCCCACCAGCAGAAAAGCGAAAGGGATGAGGCGCCTTCAGGCGTCTCACCCCTTCTGCCACGCCTGCGTTTACTTCTTGTCTTTGACTTCGGTGAACTCGGCGTCCACCACGTCGCTGTCGGCATTGCCGGCGCCGCCCGCAGCCTGATCGGCCGCCGCGCCCGCCGGATCACCGCCGCCGGCCTTGGCATAGGCGCGCTCGGCGAGCTTGGTGGCCACTTCGGCCAGTGCCGCAGTCTTGGTGTCGATCGCCGACTTGTCGCTGCCCTTGGCGGCTTCACGCAGTTCGGCAATGGCCGTCTCGATCTGCGCTTTTTCCTCGCCCTGCACCTCGGCTTCGAGGTCCTTCAGCGATTTTTCGACGCCGTGAATCATCTGGTCGGCCTGATTTCGGGCGCTGATCAGCTCGTTGAACTGACGGTCTTCCTCGGCGTGCAGTTCGGCGTCCTTGACCATTTTGGCGATCTCGTCGTCATTCAGGCCGGAGTTGGCCTTGACCACGATCGACTGGGTCTTGCCGGTGGCCTTGTCCTTGGCCGACACGTTGAGAATGCCGTTGGCGTCGATGTCGAAGGTCACCTCCACCTGCGGCACACCGCGGGCGGCGGGGGGAATGTCGGTCAGGTCGAAGCGGCCCAAGCTCTTGTTGGCCGAGGCAATCTCGCGCTCGCCCTGATAGACCTGAATGGTCACTGCCGTCTGGTTGTCGTCGGCGGTGGTGAAGGTTTCGGACTTCTTGGTTGGAATCGTGGTGTTCTTCTCGATCAGCTTGGTCATCTTGCCGCCCAGGGTTTCGATGCCCAGCGACAGCGGCGTGACGTCGAGCAGCAGCACGTCTTTCACGTCGCCGGCCAGCACCGCGCCCTGAATGGCAGCGCCTACGGCCACGGCCTCGTCGGGGTTGACGTCCTTGCGCGGTTCGCGGCCGAAGAAGTCCTTGACCACTTCCTGCACCTTGGGCATGCGGGTCTGACCGCCGACCAAGATCACTTCCTGAATGTCGCCCGCCTTGAGGCCAGCGTCCTTGAGCGCCACCTTGCACGGCTCGACCGAGCGCTGGATCAGCTCATCGACCAGCGATTCAAGCTTGGCCCGCGACAGCTTCATGACCAGATGCTTCGGGCCCGAGGCGTCGGCGGTGATGTACGGCAGGTTGATCTCGGTCTGCGTGGTGCTCGACAACTCGATCTTGGCCTTCTCGGCCGCTTCCTTGAGGCGCTGCAGGGCCAGCGCATCTTTTTTCAGGTCAACGCCCTGCTCTTTCTGGAACTCGGTGGCGATGTAGTCGATCACGCGCATGTCGAAGTCTTCACCGCCGAGGAAGGTGTCCCCGTTGGTGGCCAGCACTTCGAACTGATGCTCGCCGTCGACTTCGGCGATCTCGATGATCGACACGTCGAAGGTGCCGCCGCCCAGGTCATACACGGCAATCTTGCGATCGCCCTTGACCTTGTCCATGCCGAAGGCCAGCGCGGCAGCGGTGGGCTCGTTGATGATGCGCTTGACTTCAAGGCCGGCGATTCTGCCCGCGTCCTTGGTGGCCTGGCGCTGATCGTCGTTGAAGTAGGCCGGCACGGTGATGACCGCTTCGGTGACTTTCTCGCCCAGGTAGTCCTCGGCGGTCTTTTTCATCTTCATCAGCACTTCGGCGCTGACCTGCGGCGGCGCCATGCGCTTGCCGCGCGCCTCGACCCAGGCATCGCCGTTGTCGTTCTTGACGATCTTGTAAGGCACCATCGCGATGTCTTTCTGCACCACGGCGTCGTCAAAACGACGGCCGATGAGGCGCTTCACCGCGTGCAGGGTGTTGTGCGGGTTGGTGACGGCCTGCCGCTTGGCCGAGCGGCCCACGATGGTCTGGCCATCATCGGTGTAGGCCACGATGGACGGCGTGGTGCGCTCGCCCTCACTGTTTTCGATGACCTTGGCGGTGCCGCCGTCCATGATGGCCACGCAGCTGTTGGTGGTGCCGAGGTCGATGCCGATGATCTTTGCCATGGGTGACTCCTGAAAATTTCGCGATACGGATTTGAGGATTGAAGTGGGCGCGCATCACCCGGATTCAAGGGGCGCGCCGGAGAGAACGCTCAGTTTTCTGCAGCTTGTGCCGGCGCTTTGGCCACGATGACCATGGCCGGCCGCAGCAGTCGGTCGTGCAGCCGGTAGCCCTGCTGCATCACCGCCAGCACATGATTGGGCGGCACGTCGGCACTCTCGATCATGCTCATGGCCTGCTGCTCGTCAGGGTTGAAGGGCTGCCCGGCGGGGTCCAGCGCGGTGACGCCCTGCTTTTCGAGAAAGCTGTTGACCTGCCGCTGGGTGATTTCCATGCCTTCGGTCAGCGCGGCAACCTCGGCATCGGGCTTGCGCGCGGCCTTGAGGCCCAGCTCCACCGAGTCGGCGACGGCCAGCAACTCTTTCAGCAGGTTCTCGGTGGCGTACTGGGCGGTGCGCTGTGCATCGCGCTCCAGTCGACGGCGGGTGTTCTCGAAGTCGGCGGCGGCGCGCAGTTGCGCGTCCTTGGCCTGGGCCGCGGCCTGCTCGGCTTCGGCCAGCGCCGCCTCAAGGGCGACCAATTGCGCTTCGAGCGGAATTTCAGACTCGGGGACGGCGCCCACGCCTTCGGGCGCATGGGGCACGGTGTCTTCTGGCTGGGCGTCGGGCGACGGGGAGGGAGGCGGGGCTGAGGTCATGGGCCGGAGCTGTGTTGGAAATGGAACGGCCGTGCGTTCACGGTCTCGCCCAAACGCTGGAGGTGCCCCCGCCCTTTTCAAGGGCTGGCGTGATCGAACCGGGTCAATCAGCTGCCGGCCAGCCCTTTCGACAGCAAGCGCGCCGCCTCGCCCACCAGCGGGATGATGCGCTGATAGGCCATGCGGGTTGGCCCGATGACCCCCAGCACGCCGGCCACGGCGCCGTCGACGTAGTACGGGGCGGTGACCACCGTCACCTCGTCAAGCACCCGATAGCCGGACTCCTGACCGATGAACACCTGCACCCCGTCGGCCGCCAGACACTGATCAAACAGCCCCAGCAGGTCGCGCTTCTGGTCCAGGGCGTCAAACAGGCCGCGCAGCCGCTGCACGTCGGTCAGGTCCTGAAAACCCAGCAGGTTGCTGCCACCGGTGTGCACAAAGTCGGGCGCGTCATTGGGCGACATGGCCCGCCGCGCCATCGACGCCGCATCGCGCAGGGTCACGGTGACCCGGTCCTGGGCATCGATGGCCTCGTCCAGCAGCGCCTGCCGCAGCGCGCCGAGTTCACGCCCGGCGTAATGCTCGTTGAGCACGTTGGCATAACGGGTCAGCTCATCGGCGCCATAGGCGCGGTCCATTTGCAGCACCCGGTTCTGCACCTCGTGCTGGTTGACGACCAGTATGGCCAGCACCCGCTGATCCGACAGCGGCAAGAATTCGATACGCCGCAAGGTGGCCAGATTGCGCCGCGGCACCGTGACCACGCCGGCCATCTGCGTCAGTTGCGACAGCAGCCCGCTGGCGGTCTTGGCCAGGTCGGGTCCGTGCGCCAGCGCTCCGCCGCCAAAGGTCTCTTCCAGCCGGGCGCGCGTGAGCACGTCCAGCGGCTCGGGCGACAACAGGGCATCGACGAAATAGCGATAGCCCCGCTGGGTGGGGATGCGCCCCGCCGAGGTGTGCGGCGAGGCCACCAGCCCCAGTGCGTCGAGGTCGGCCATGACATTGCGGATGGTGGCCGCCGACAGTCCCAGACCGGCCGCCCGCGACAGGGTGCGCGAGCCCACCGGCTGGCCGTCCTGGATGTAGCGCTGGATGAGCAGATTGAGTAAATCTGCCGCCCGTTCGTTCAGTGGTTCGGTCATTCATCATCCCCGCGTTCTGGTTTCGAGCGGCACCCTGCAGCCGGCCTCGATGCCGTGAACAATCTGCCGCATCATCGCCTGCCGCAGGCCACGACACACGACGGCGCTATGGAATACTAGGCGCCTGATTCACCTTCCCAGGTCGTCCACGCTTGACCCAAGCATTCACCCGAATGGGCATCATCGGCAAGCAAGACCGCAACGCCCTTGAAACGGTCGCCCGGCTGGTCGACTGGCTGGAGTCCGTGGGCCGCGTGCCGCTGCTGGATCAACGGCTCAGCCCCCATATCGACCGCCCGGCTGAACGCTTCTGCCCCCGCGACCTGCTGGCCGCCCGCTGCGACCTGGCGCTGGTGGTCGGCGGCGACGGCACGCTGCTGGCGGCGGCGCGGGTCATGGCGCCGCGCGGGGTGCCGATTCTCGGCATCAATCAGGGGCGCCTCGGCTTCATGGTCGACGTGCCACCGGATGCATTCGAAGCGCCCATCAGCGCGGTTCTGGCCGGGCAGCACATCACCGAAAGCCGCCTGCTGCTTAGTGCCCGCGTGATCAGCGCCCATGGCGAGGTGGGGCCGCTGCTGGCCATCAACGACGTGGTGATCCGCAACCAGGCGTCGATCCGCATGCTGGAGTTCGATACCTGGCTTGGCGAGCAGTTCATCAGCCAGCACCGCGCCGACGGCCTGATCGTCTCCTCGCCCACCGGCTCGACCGCCTACGCGCTGTCCAGCGGCGGCCCGGTCATGCACCCGTCGCTGGAGGCCATTTCACTGGTGCCGATCTGCCCGCACACCCTGTCGGACCGGCCGCTGGTGGTGGCTGCCGACCGGCCCATCAAGATCCGCCTGGGCGGCGGTACCGGCACCCTGGCCACCGTCACCTGTGATGGCCAGTCGCACGAAGCGCTGCGTCCGGGCGACGAACTGATCGTGGAACGCGCCGCCTTCCGCATGCAGTTGATTCACGCCGCCGGGTACGACTATTTCAATGTGCTGCGCAACAAGCTGCACTGGGGCCGCGGACCCAACTGATGCTCAAGTCGCTCTCGATTCAGAACCTCGCCATCATCGACTCGGTGGCGCTCGAATTCGGCCCCGGCCTGACGGTGCTCACCGGCGAAACCGGCGCCGGCAAGTCGATCCTCATCGATGCGCTGGGGCTGCTGGCCGGCGCCCGAGCGGACAGCCGCATGGTGCGCGACGGCGCCGAGAAGGCGGACATCACCGCCACGTTCGAGCTGCCACCCGAGGATGATTCGGCCGCCAGCCAGTGGCTGAAAGCCCAGGCACTGCTCGACGAGGATGACCCGGGCCTGGTGGTGCTGCGCCGGGTGATCTTCAATGAGGGTCGCACCCGCGCCTTCGTCAACGCCCAGCCGGTCAACGCCAGCGCCCTGCGCGAGCTGGGCGACTGCCTGATCGAGATTTATGGTCAGTCGGAATCGCAAACGCTGTTGCGCGGCGACGTGCAGCGCCAGACCCTCGATGATTTCGGCCAGCATGGCGCGGCGCTCGACAAGGTGGCCAGCGCGGCGCAGGCCCTGCACGACACCGACGCCCAGATTGCCGCCTTCAGCGCGCAGGGTCAGGGCGATCCGGCACGACTCGGCTTTCTGCAATTCCAGATTCAGGAGCTGGAGGCCCTGGCCCTGCAGGCCGACGAACTGCCCCGGCTCGAATCTGAGCACCGCCGGCTGGCCAACGCCGGGCGACTGCTCGAAGACGGCACCCAGGCGCTCAACAGCCTGGCCGGCGACGATGCCGCCGCCGATGCCGCGGTGGGCCGCGCCCAGCAGCTCATCGCCGCGCTGGCCGAGCTAGACCCGGCCTTTGCCGAGCTGGCGCCGACGCTGGAGTCTGCCCGCACCCAGCTGCAGGACGTGATTCACGCCCTGCGCGGCGCCCTGGACCGTCTCGACCTGGACCCCGGCGAACTGGAGCGCGCCGAGCGCCGCATGAGCGCCATTCACGACACGGCCCGCAAGCACCGCGTGCGGCCCGAAGCCCTGGGCACGCACCTGGATGCGCTCCGAGAAGAGCTGGACCGCAATCAGAATCATGAGCAGCGTCTGCTCGCCCTGCATGGGCAACGGGCCGCGCAAATGGAGCGCTACAAAACCGCCGCCACGGCACTCAGCAAGGCACGCGACAAGGCCGCCAAAAAGCTTGGCGAGGGCGCCACGCCCATCGTTCAAGGTCTAGGCATGGCCAACGCCCGGTTCCAGATTGCCGTGACCGCCGACCCCCGCGAGCCGGTGCGCAGCAGCGGCTTTGATGACGTGAGTTTCGAGTTCAGCGCCAACCCTGGCCAGTCGCCCCGACCGCTGAACAAGGTGGCCAGCGGCGGCGAGTTGTCGCGCGTGTCACTGGCGCTGCAAGTCGTGGCCACCCAGTTGCGCGGCCTGGCCACCATGGTGTTCGACGAAATCGATGCGGGCATCAGCGGCGGCGTCGCCGAGCGGGTCGGCCAGGAGCTCCGGTCCCTGGGCGCGCACCGGCAGGTGCTGTGTGTAACGCACCAGGCACAGGTTGCGGCGCAGGCGCACCAGCATCTGTCGATTCATAAGGAGATCAGCGGCGGAAAGACCTACACCCGGGTCACGCCGCTGGACCGCGAGGCACGCATCGATGCCTTGGCGCGCTTGCAGGGCGGGCAGAAAATCACCGCCTCGGCGCGGGCGCTGGCTGCCGATCTGCTGGATCAGGTCGAGGGCGGCGCCTGATCCATCCGGCGTGGCGTTGCTCAGCGTTTCTTCGCGGGCTTCACGTACAGCACCAGGCTGTGATCGTGCACCTCGTAGCCGTACTGTCTGGCGATCGCGTGCTGCAGCTTTTCAATGTCTTCGCTGACAAACTCGATCACCTTGCCGGTTTCCAGGCAGACCATATGGTCGTGGTGCTCACCGCTGGCCAACTCGAACACCGAGTGACCGCCTTCAAAGTTGTGCCGCATCACCAGGCCGGCCGCTTCGAACTGGGTCAACACGCGATACACAGTCGCCAGGCCAATTTCTTCGTGCGATTCCAACAGCAAACGGTAGATGTCCTCGGCCGAGAGATGCGCATCAGCGTTGGCTTCCAGAATCTGAAGGATTTTCAGGCGTGGCAGCGTGACCTTGAGGCCGGCATTGCGAAGGTCAGATGATTCCATGAGTGCGCTCCAGGTAATGCCGTATTATGACCGCTGGCTTCGACCACAACGAATCGCAATGCGTTTTTGGATCAGCAGCGCCCTGGCAACCTTATGCATCATCACGCTGGCAGGCTGCCAGCTGGTCTACAAGTTGCCCACGCGACAGGGCAATTTCATCGAGCAGGACAAGCTCAACCAGGTCGAGCTGGGCATGACGCCCGAGCAGGTGCGCTTTTTGATGGGCACCCCGATGGCGGCTGATCCCTACGACCCCAACCGCTGGGACTACCTGGGCTACTACCGCGCGCCGCGCGGCGCCGAAGTCCGGCGCATCGTGTCCCTGCATTTTCGCGACGGCCAGTTGGCCCGCATGGAGGGCGTTGAAGCCGACAGCGCCGAAACGTTCATCATCGATCCCAGCGCCATTTACCGGCGCCCCACGGGCGATGACGAACCGGTCGAGATTCCCGCCGACCGCCCCGACACGCAACCGAAACCCGGTCGCAGCTCGCCCACCGACCCCGGCTCGGTCTAGGCCTACTGGGCCTTCGCCGCGCGCGACGCCTTGGCGCGTCGCGCGGTTTTTGGATCGGCCTGCAGGGGCCGATAAACCTCGACGCGATCGCCCACGCTGACCACATCGTCGAGTGACACCAGGCGCGCGTAAATGCCCACCCGCTGGCGTTCAAGGTCTATGTCGGGATAACGCCCGAGCAGACCCGAGCGCCTCACCGCGTCCCGCACGGTGGCGCCGGCAGGCAGGTCCACCCGCAGCACCACCTGCTCGCTGGGCAATGCGTAGGCCACTTCAACCTGCATCAGTTCACCGCTCATCACTGTTTCCCCGCAACTAGAACCACAGCGCCCGGATGGCCTTGAACACCCCGATCGCGTCCAGGACGATGACCACCGCCCCCACCCGCGCCGGGTAACGCAGCAGCGCCGCCCATACCGAGTAGCCCCGCGCCTGCCCGAATACCGCGCGTCGCAGGTCGGGCGGAATCATACGGCCGGCAAACACGCAAACGGCCAGGGCCGAAACCGGCGCGGCCAGCTGCGCGGTGGCCACGATCAGCGCATCGAAAAGCGAGAACTGCTCGGCGTCCAACGATGCCGGCCCCGAGAAACTCCACAGACACGCCACGCCCAAGGCCCAGATCACCGCCGCCGAGGTGGTCGCCGCATCGATTCGCGTGTGCCGCCAACGCTCCATGGCGAATCGGGTGACCACTTCCAGCAGCACCACGGCAGAAGTCAGGCTCATCACCACCAGCAAGCCATACACCAGGGTGCCGATCAGCACGCCGCTCAACCCGGCAGGCAAGGCCTGCGGCAAGCCCACGAAAACCAGATCGAATCCGGTTCCGGTCGAGGCGCCGCCACCCAACAGAAAAAGCACCATCGTCGTCAGAACGCCGAAGATGACATCGAGCATGATCACGATGCCGGCCGTGGGCAGTAACCGCAGGTCGCTGGGCAGATAGGCACCCAGGGTCATCATGGCGCCCAGTCCCAAGCCCGCGGTGATGAAGGCTTCGCGTATCGCCGTCAACCATAAATCCAGCGCCAGCAGCGACGTCTTCGGCGCGAGCAGCGCCTGCCAGTCGGGCGGCGGGTCATCTCGCAACAGCAACACCAGGGTCAACAGCGAGACGACCAGCATGGAGGCCGGCAGCACCCGCATCGCCAACCGCTCGACCCCCGATCGAAAGCCGCGCGACACGACCACGCACGTCACCACCATGAACAGGGTGTGCCACGCCAACCCACGTTCGGGCTCGCCCACCAGTTCCTGATAATTATTGACCAGCGCCGGAAGCGCCTGTGCGTTGAGCACGCCACCCACCGCGCGCACCAGATAAGCCATCCCCCAACCGGCGATCACGCTGTAATAGGACAGAACCATTGCAGCGGTCACCACCATCACGCCGCCGAGCACCCGCCATCGCCGTGTCAGCCCGGCAGTTTCAGCGGTATTGGCAAAGCCACTGACCAGATCACCGCGCATCCACCGCCCCAGTCCCCACTCCGCAGCCAGAATTGGCCAGGCGATCAACAGCAAGCACAGCAGGTAAGCCGACAGAAACGAAATGGCGCCAAACGCCTGCATCTGGGCAGGAAAACGCAACATCGTGCCCATGCCCACGCAACTGCCGACCGCCACCCAAATGAAGGCGCTGTTCGACGACCAGGTCCCCGTACGTGATTCCGGAATATGCATGCCGCGAGTGTAGTGCGACGGGCGGTCAAAACGCCGATTCCAGCGCGCGGCGCCGATGATGCAGGCCAGCGCTCCCCTATACTTTGCCCATGAGTGAAAAGAACAAGGCCAAAGCGGCCGACGACACCATTGCACTGAATCGCAAGGCGCGGCACGACTACTTCATCGAAGAACGCTACGAAGCCGGCCTTGCCCTGCAAGGCTGGGAAGTCAAGTCCCTGCGCGCCGGCCGTGCACAGATCGCCGAGGCCTACGTCATCCTGCGCAACGGTGAGGCCTACCTGATTGGCGCGCATGTCACCCCGCTGCCACAAACCAGCACCCACGTGATTGCCGACTCGACCCGCACGCGCAAACTGCTCTTGCACCGCAAGCAACTCGCCACCCTGATCGGCAAGGTCGAACGCGCCGGTTACACCCTGGTGCCGCTGGACCTGCACTGGAACCGCGGCCGCGCCAAGCTCGCCGTAGGCCTCGCGAAAGGCAAGAAGCAGCACGACAAACGTGCCGACATCAAAGACCGCGACTGGCAACGCCAACAAGGCCGCATCATGCGCACCAGCGTCCGCAACTGAGCCATCGTTGCGCCGGTCAGAGCGTGTTACGCTTCACGCACACAACGGGGATGACTGGCTTCGACGTCGGTGCTGAAACTCGCGGTGCATGCCGAGCTGCAAATCTGCTCGTTAAACGGTTTGCAAACAAGCTAGTTGCGAACGACGACAACTACGCCCTCGCCGCTTAATCCGGTGAGCATCTGACCAGCTGGTGTTGGTACCGCTGAATCAGGTGTCGACTCATACCAACTCGTGCAATGGTTCGCCCTTAACCAACGCACTAAAACCCTAAGGGGATAAGCGACAGCGATCCGTGCCCATCCGGGAGCTGAAGACGAAAATTAAAGACCGGGCTACGCATGTAGATCTGTAGGCGGAAGGCTGGCGGACGGGGGTTCAATTCCCCCCATCTCCACCAATAACAAAACCCCAACCGTTCTCGGTTGGGGTTTTTTCTTGTCTGATCGCGCCGGTTCCCGCGTGTTGTTGGGGGTTCCTGCGGAAGCCTGCGGACTTCGCCAGCCGCCCGAATTGGCCGTTCCCGGCCCCATTCCACTCTCTCCTGGCCATTCCTCGCTCCGGCCTCGCTCCCTGGAACTGGCCCGAAGTCCGCAAAGGCCACAAGTCAGCGCCATATAGATCAAAGGGTTACGCGCGGACGAATCAAGCGGTTGGATTACCGCACCGGATAGCAAAGGAAACCGCTTACGTTGTGTTTTGTCGGTAGATATTGACAACTACCGACGTACTGCAACATCATGGCGGCATGGAAACTTCGCATCAGACCATTCTGGATCTCGCCGCCCAGCGCGGCCTGATACGCCCGCGCGATCTCGATGCGCTGGGTCTGCCCAGTGTCGCCCTCACGCGGCTGGTTCGGCAGGGTCTGCTCACCCGCGTGGGTCGCGGGCTGTATGCCCGTCCCGATCGCAGTGTATCCGAGCATGGCACACTGGCCGAGGTGGCACGCAAACACCCGCAAGCCATCGTCTGCCTGCTGTCGGCACTACGCGTGCACGACCTCACCATGCAGTCGCCATTCGAGGTCTGGCTTGCCATTCCCAACAAGGCTCGTGCGCCGAAGATCGATTACCCGCCGCTGCGCATCGTGCGCTTTTCTGGCCCCGCGCTGACCGATGGGATTGAAGAACACCAGATCGATGGCGTGACCGTGCGCGTGACCAACATTGCTCGCACCGTGGCCGACTGCTTCAAGTTCCGCAACAAGATCGGCCTCGATGTGGCGATGGAAGCGCTGCAGGAGGCGTGGCGTGCCAAGCGCGTGAGCATGGACGAACTCTGGCGCTATGCCACGCTGTGCCGCGTGGCCAATGTGATGCGCCCCTACATGGAAAGCCTGTCATGAACCAGCGCAACACCTTGCTCTCGGCGGACGCCCGCGAGGCCCAGCAGGAAAAGTGCAGCCCACGAAGGATGAACAATGACTGAAAAGTCCAAGCGAACAGAGCAAGAGGTCTTTGCAGATCTGGCTGCGATTTGCTGCCAGCCTGGCTACGTGCATGCAATAGCCCACATCTGCTTCCGTGACAACGTGATCCTCCACGCAGGTGACATGAAGGAAGCCGATATGAGGAAGATGTTCTCTCCCTCGCGGCTCATCCGAACGGAGATCAATACTTTGCTCGGCTTGATGATCAAGGCCGATATCGACTGGACCTTGCCTGCACCGAGGACATTGCAGGAATACATGGACGCAACGGAGAAACTACTTGAGGAGCTACACCATTGTCTGTCTGGGGACTTTTGGTCAGGTCTAACCAAGGAAGCAGTGGAAGGTGGCTTCAACCCGTTTGAGCGGGGGGATGTGTTGCGAGAACCGATTTTCTACAGCGGTGAAGCGGCCTACATCTTTCAGTACCTTGACCTGGCAACTCGTAAATACGCAGCCGATTCGCAATGGCTGCAAGCAAACCGTGGCTTCACCATCGATCACGCCACACGTGTCGCGAAAGCAGTCGAGGGTGTCCATTCTGACCGCTTTGACACAATTCGTGGGCGCATGCGAAATCAGCATCCTGACGAGTGGACAATGCTCCCTCTTTTCGCATTCACTGCCGATGAGATTGCAGCAAAGGCGAATCTTGCTACCGATATTGTGGAGCGAGTACTCGAGGCATTTGAACTGCCATCAACAGAGCGCAATGAAGGATTCAACGCGCTGCACGACTTCAACGTGATTACGGCTATGCCCCTACTGCGGACGCCGAACGGAGAGTTCTTATCGCTGCAGACCTACTCATTGGCCGAAGCGATATACGAAGCTCCCCACCATTGGATGTATCAAGACGAGAGATATCGTCCAACACTCTCGAAGAACCGAGGTGACTTCACTGAAGATTTTGTAGCCGAGCGACTCGGTTTGGTCTTTGGGAAGGATCGTGTGCATTTGAATGTCGATATCTTCAAAACCAAGGCAGCAAAGGTATCCGACGTAGACGTGCTTGTCGTTTGGGGCAATCGGGCCATCATCGTGCAGGCAAAATCAAAGCGCCTCACGCTTGAGTCGAGAAAAGGAAATGATCAGGTTATTCGCAGCGACTTCAAGAAAGCGGTACAGGTTGCCTATGACCAAGGTGCCGCTTGCGCTAAAAGCCTGATCGGAAGGGAATGCAGGCTCGTGGCCGCTGATGGGCGCGAGGTCGTACTGCCAGATGACATCAAGGAGATTTACATCTTTTGTGTCGTCAGTGATCACTATCCAGCTTTGAGCTTTCAGGCACGGCAATTCCTCAAAACAGAATCCATTGATCGGGTGCAAGCGCCGTTGGTTATGGACGTGTTTGCTGTGGATGCCATGACCGAAATGCTTCAGTCCCCTCTACAGTTTCTTAGCTATGTGAACCGACGGGCCAACTACGCAGAGCAACTCATGGCGTCGCAGGAACTAACAATTCTTGGTTATCACTTGACGAAGAATCTATGGGTGCAGCCTGACGTTAACCTGATGCATCTGTGCGATGACTTTTCGGCCGGGCTAGATATTGCGATGGCGGTGAGGCGAGCTGGCGTGCAAGGGGCAGCCACACCCGATGGCGTTCTGACTCGATTTGGAAAGACGACAGTTGGGCGAGTAGTGAAGGAAATAGAAGCTCGACCAGAACCTGCAACTATTGATCTCGGCTTCCTACTCCTTGCAATGAGCGAGCAGGCTGTGACGGAAATGAGTCGTGCCGTGGACAAATTGGCTGCTCGGACTCGTGCTGATGGCAAGGTGCATGACCTCACGTTCGGGTTCAAGGAAGGCTCAGGCATTACCTTCCACTGCAGTGATGAGCCATCAACCGTGGCTGGCCCTCGACTGGAGTCATACTGCACGCTTCGTAAGTACAGGGAGAAGGCCTCGCAGTGGTTTGGTCTCTGCATGACCTCAACGGGACCAGACGTACGATTCGGTGTCTCGCTGGTCTTCCCGTGGAATCAAGATGAGCAGATGGATGAGAAAACCAAAGATATGAAGGAACCCGTTCCGATCGACCAGGCTCTTCAGACACTGATGATGGGACGAAGCCGAGCGCGCAAGATTGGCCGTAACGACCCCTGTCCCTGCAGCAGCGGGCGCAAATACAAGAGATGCTGCCTTAACCTTCACTAAATTTAATTGCTCTCAACGCGTACAAGTCTCGCCCGCTGCTCATTCCACAGCGCTGGCGGATCAACCGCCAGATCAAACAGCGTCACATGGTTCGGCAATGCGTCGTCCAGGATAGCCGCCACGATGTCGGGTGCCAGTGTGGTCAGGTTGACCATCCGGCTCACATAGCTGTTGTCGATCCCTTCCCGCGTGGCGATCTCCTTCAATGACTTCGCCTCCCCCGATTCCAGCATGACCAGCCAGCGGTGGCCCCTGGCCAAGGCCAGTTGGATGGATGTCGGCGCCACGTCCCACGGTCTGACCGGCGCGGTCTGGCGCCTGATTGGGTGAAATGGGTGTCCTTTTGGGCCTGGGCGAGCCAGACGCCCCTGGAACTCACCCGTTTCGGATATTGCGATTATTCATTTATTTCGGTTATGCTTCCTCCCATGATGCTGTTTGAAGCTCCCAGGAGGCTGCCATGACCACTCTCTCTCCTACCCATTCGTTGCCGACGGCCGAAGAAGTTGCCATCGCTCGCGAGAGCGGCCGGGCGCTGTCTGCCTTCCTGCAGACCCGCGCGGAAACCCAGCAGATCGAGATCTTCGACGACAAGGGCGCGTCTCATCCGGTCCGCGTCCCGGTGTCGGCGCTGCGGCTGCTCGTGGATGTCCTGACCGAAATCGGTGAGGGCAACGCGGTCAGCATCATCCCGATCCACGCCGAACTGACGACCCAGGACGCAGCGGACGTGCTCAACGTCTCGCGACCGTTCCTCGTGCAGTTGCTGGAGCGCGGCGAGATCCCGTTCCACAAGATCGGCACGCACCGTCGTGTCCGCTACCAGGACGTGATCGCATACAAGGAGCGGATCGACGCTGAGCGCAGCAAGGCCCTCGATGCACTGGCCGAGCAAGCCCAGGCGCTCAAGATGGGGTACGAATGAATGAGTTCGAACTTCACCGTCATCTACGACGCGTGCGTGCTCTACCCGGCACCGTTGCGCGACCTGCTGATGCGCCTGGCGCTGACCGATCTGTACCGGGCGCGTTGGACGGACATGATCCACGACGAGTGGACGCGTAACGTCCTGAAGCAGCGCCCAGACCTGAAGGCCGAAGACTTGGAGCGCACGCGATCGCTGATGAACGCCCATGTGCGGGACAGCCTCGTTACCGGCTTCGAGCACCTGATCCCGGCCGTCGAATTGCCGGATGCAGACGACCGTCATGTAGTCGCCGCTGCCATTCACGGCGGCGCCAGCCTGATCGTCACCTTCAACCTGAAGGACTTCCCGCCGGAACGGCTCAAGCCCTACAACCTGACCGCCCAGCACCCGGACGACTTCATCTTTGATCTACTGGATCTGCACGCCGCCCGAGTGTGCGAGGCGGCTGCCAACCATCGCCGATCGCTGAAGAACCCGCCCAAAACAGTTGACGAGTACCTGGACACGCTGCTCAAGCAGGGACTGACACAGACCGTCGGCCAGTTGCGGGAGTGGAAGGTAGCGATCTGACGGACGCCCTCGATTCCGGTTTCGGGAATCGAACTGGCCCCGGAAAGCTCAACGAGGTTGAGCGGCCTTTCCGGGCACCCATCAGCGCGAAAAACCTGCTTGATCGTCCACGCCCGATGGCGCCATGCCGGCAGGCTTTTCGATACGGTTTGCAAGGGTTCGCAGCAGCCCGCAGCGGGTCGATTCCGTACGTTCACTACTCGTTCGATGCGGGCTGCCGCCCCGCCGCCGAAGTCGAAGTGTTGAGGCCTGCGCGTCGCCGTAACCGACCGGCATAGAAGGCATGAGCGATACGCCAGCAAAGCCATGCCGCGAGTCCGCCAACAATGCCGTCCATCGCATAGTGCCAGCCGAGCGCGATCGACAGCAGGAAGATCGCGAAGCCAAGGAGCAGCGTGGGGACGAACAGTCGTGGCCTGAATGCGCGTGCGGCCAGCACCATCCAGGCGGTCGTTGCGATGTGCAAGGACGGCATGGCCGAAATGCCGCTTCCCGGACCGAACCCATCGCCGGCATGGATCGCCCAGAGATAGGCAGCGATCTCACGGGTCTCAGAGACGTTTTGCAGCGCGGCGAAACGATCCCCGTACCCCATCTGCATGTAGAAAATCGGACCCGCTGCCGGCAGCATGATGTGGATCAACGGGCCGACGACGGACCAGCACAGAAAATAGGTCGGCATGGCGGCTGATTTCTGTGCCGAAGGCGGCGCTGACAGCACCACGATAAGCGCCCCTCGCTTTTTGATCCAATTGAACGACGTCCATCCTGGTCGCCTTGCGCATCAGTTGGCAAGCGTCCATCAAGGCGCTGTTCAGCCCGCGAGCAGGTTGTTGATGTCGCGCAGCGCCGTGTCCAGGGGCCGCCATGACAGCGCACCATCCTTCCCCCAGTTGCCCGGCCCTGCTGAGGCGGCACTCGCGCAGGAGAGCGGCCGGGTCTCAACGCTGCGCCGGCTTCCGGCATCTGATCCTGTCCGTCGAGTTGCCGGACGCGGCTGAGCGGTCGGCCTGCGGATGGGGTTGATCGATTGCTGCGGATGATTTTGAAGGCAATGCGTCATTCTCCACCGGGTCCGCCCTTGTTCTGGCGGCGAGGCAGAGTGCCGCAATCAAGAACAACGGCGCTGCCGGAACGTGCAGGGCATTGCTGAACAGTGAGAGCAAGCCAACGCACCAACCGGTTGCGATCACGAACGTGAGTGCCGGTGTGACCGGCTCACGATGCAGGCTCAGGCACCAAAGCACGATGGCCGCCTCGATCATGGCGAAGTCATAGTTGTGTACGTACGGCGACATCAGGGCCGTTGCCAGCGTGAAGACGAGGATGTCTGTGGTGCTGAGTGGCAGCGATCGCAGATGGCGGCGCCGTACAAAGTGACGTAGAAATATCGTCAGAGCGGCCACGGCAAACAGCGCGTGAACGAGGTAGCTGCCGACCGTGTCCAGTCCGGCGATGCGTGCGCTGTTAAAAGCTGAAGGAATCATCAACATGCCGATGCCCACCGCGTGGTGGAGAACGCTTTGCTGCAGGGGCAAGGCCGCTGTGAAGAACGCCGTCCACACTTCGGAACCCCACAGCAAAACCGGCAGTAAAGCGGTGGCAATAACGGTGAGCGTCGCGTATGCGAATGCGAATGCGCGCCACTGTCCCCGGAGAAGCAGGAGGGGCGGAATCAGCAAGCCAAGAATGGGCTTGAAGGCGAGCAGGCCGAACAGCACTCCGGCCATGCCGGGGCGATGGGCCAGCAACCGAAGTCCGCCGACCAGCAAGGCCGCACTGATCAAGCCGTTCTGTCCCATGATGAGATTAAAACCCGTCATCGGGGCGACCAGCAGGAGCAGCAGAACCGGCCGTTTGAAGTTGGGTGCGCCCACGGCAAGCATCAGCGCCAGTAACCCTGCGGCCGAGTACGTTGCAAGTGCAATCGGGTAAGGCATCGACCCGACCAGCGCTGCCGTTGCAAAGGCGGTTGGCGGATAGAAGTACGAGTTCCAGCCTACGCCGCTGCCCACCATCCCGGTTTGAAATGCGGTGAACCTGTCGTTGTCATAGATCGCCAACGCGCTGCGCTCTTCAAGCAGGATGCGACCGGCAATCCACAGATTGTGCGCATCCCGCCCAAACACCTGACCACGGTTAAAGGTGTCAAACAGATAGGGCGCTTGATCAAGCACCATGAACACCAGCTAGGCGGGCAAGGTGATCAGGCTGATCCGGGTCAATTGCGCCCAAACATCCCTGCGGTCAACGTCATTCATCGGGGGCTTCATGAACCGGCTGTCGGGCGCAGGGGCGGTGCCATCACCGCCCCTGCTGCAGATAAAGCAGCCGCTTGATCTCCCGCTGCCCCTGTTTGACCGACTGCAGAATCACCCCGCAGGCCCCTGCCAGCAGTGCGGCCAGCATGATGCCGGTGCACAGCAGCGCGGTGGGCATCCGCAGCACCAGGCCGGTGGCCAGATAGTCCCTGACGAGGGGCAGCGCCAGGGCCAACGCCAGGGTGGCAAGCAGGCCCGCCACCAGCGAGAAGAAGAGCATCGGCCGTTCCTCGCGTACCAGCCGGGCGATCGTGCGCAGAATGCGCCAGCCATCCGGCAGCGCCCGCAGCTTGCTGGCGCTGCCCTCGGGGCGTGCGCGGTAGGGCGTGTCCATTTCCACCATCGGCACGTTGAGCGTCAGGGCGTGCACCGCCAGCTCGGTTTCGATCTCGAACCCGCCCGAGCACACCGGCAACGACTTTGCGAAGCGCCGCGACATCACCTTGTAGCCCGACAGCACATCGTCCAGCTCGCGGCCAAACAGGCGCGCAATCAGCACGGTGAACAGGCGATTTCCAAACCGGTGCCCCGGCCGGTAGGCGGCCACCTGCTGCCCGATGCGCCGGCCGTTGACCAGGTCGAGCCGCCGGCTGATCAGCGTGTTCAGCATGCCCAGCGCCGACTGCGCGTCGTAGGTGGCATCCCCATCGACCAGCACGTAATGGTCGGCATCCACGTCGGCCAGCATGCGGCGCACCACGTGGCCCTTGCCCTGGCGCGGTTCGCTGCGCACCACGGCGCCAGCCGCCTCGGCCAGCGCGGCGGTCTCGTCCATCGAGTTGTTGTCGTAGACGAACACCGTGGCCCAGGGCAGCGCCTGGCGAAAGTCGCGCACCACGGTGGCGATGGTGGCGGCCTCGTTGTGGCAGGGAATGATGACCGCGACGGCGGGCAGTGAGGTATCCGCGAACGAATGGTCAGCGTTCACAGTGGCCCCGCAACACGAAGCGGAGTTTTGGTGGCGTGCGCGGACCGATACGTTTTCTTACCCAGATCGGGTGCTCCCGTGGAAAAGACAAGTTGCTGCCAACTAACTGAAAACGTTGAGTTGTTAGATTCACTGACCGTTGCCGGCGCTGGTTCTTGCAGACTCTTGTTCCGATAAATCATGCGGCTGTATAACCCGTTCGAACGGGGCGTGCACCTGCACCGCAGCAGCAAGGTTGCAGCGGTGGGTGGGATCGCAATATCGGGCTCGTCGTAGACTGATGGGTGCTGGGTGTTTATAGCGGGTTCGAATCACTACGAGGCCTTGGAACTCATGCGTCGCGAATCAAGTAACCGGCTGCGCTTCGTTCTTGAAGAGCTCTTGCCGCCGATCCTCAGAGACAGCTTCCTTTTCAGGTGGATAGCCTCGCTGATTTGGGGGCGGCACATTGTCGCTCTGGCGAACTTCAGGCGTCGGGCGCCATTCGTTACAGCAGATGAGTACGAATCGTTGTATCGAAGTCACCCGCGCATCCACGACGGAAGTGACAATTCTGAGGATTGCATACTCAAGATTGTGGCTGACGTGCGCGGTACATCAGTGTGCGATGTCGGTTGCGGTACCGGGCTGCTTCTCAACCGAGTCCGAGCCGAGCGGGGCGGCGAACTGCAACGACTGCTCGGAGTCGATTTCGTGCTCGCTGCGACCAGGTCGCACGAGGGCATCGATCTGGTTTCGGCAAAAATAGAGGCACTTCCATTCGCCGACGATGAGTTCGACACCGTCATTTGCACGCATGTTCTCGAACATATCCTTGACTTCCGTGCCGCCTTGTCTGAACTCCGCCGAGTGGCCGGGAAGCGCTTGATCATTGTTGTTCCGAGGGAGCGCGAGAGTCGCTACACGTTTAATCCGCACCTTCATTTTTTTGCGTATTCGGAAACCTTGCTGCGTGGGCTCGTGCCCATCCCGAGTAATTTCGAATGTCTGGATATCGGACGCGATATCTACTACCGCGAAGATCTGACGCCACCCGAATAAGGATGCTTATGAGTTGGACGACCTGGATGCTGATTCTCGTCCCTATTGCGATTGGCATGGGGCAGCTGATGTTCAGGGCAACAAGCCAAACAACAGGCGTTTTGTCGGTCATCAGCATCGGGAGCCTGTTCCTTAACCCTTGGTTCTTGAGCGCCGTTCTGCTCTACGGCGTGGCAACCGTCGCATGGATATTTGTGCTTCAGAGCGTACCGATTGGCCGCGCCTACCAATTCATGTCGCTCAGCTTCGTTGTGGTCCCAGTCGGGGCGTGGTGGATCTTCGGCGAGTCAATGGATGTCCGCCAAGCTGTCGGTGTCGCGGTCATTGTCGGCGGCATCGCCATCGGCAATAGCTGAGGCGCCTCAGTGGACCCTGAGCTGCGAACCGCAGCCGAGTGCACTTAATCTTGTCTGCCGAACATTGCCGCCGCCCCGACTCCCGCTAGGCTGTTACGCCCCATTGCCCGCGCGCCCCCATGAACCTCGTCTGGACACGCAACAGAATTCTGCTGGCTGCCGTATTGGTGATGGCGGTGGCCGTGGGGCGCGCGGGCTTCAGCATTGGCCTGGACGCGGTGGCCGATGCGCGGCTGCCCAACCCGGACAGTTTTTACAAGCTGGTGCTGCTCGAAGATCACGATCCGCAGACAGGGTTTCATTTCGTCGCGCGCGACAACGCGCCCCAGGGCAACTGGGTGCACTGGTCGCTGCCGCATTCGTGGACGGTGTGGCAGGCGCACCGCCCGCTGGTCGCGGCGGGTCTGCCGCAGCGCCCCGCGCTGCTCTGGGCGGGGGTGGGCGTCACTATGCTGTCGATGCTGTTGCTGTCGGCGCTGGTCGCCCTGGCCGTGGCACTGCATGCCAGCCACCGGGCGGCGTTGGTGTCGGCACTCACCCTGGCCACCAGCCTTCCGCTGCTGGGTTATGGCCGGCTGGACCAGATCACCCACCATATTTTCATGCTGGTGCCGGTCGCGGCGGCGGCGGCGTGTTTTTTGCGCCCGTTGCCGCCGGCGCCCCGCGCATGGCCGGATGCGCTCGGCGGCGCGTTGTTGGGCCTGGCGCTGTGGATCTCGCCCGAAACCATGCCGCTGGTCGCCGGGTTCGCGGCGGTTCGCGCGGTGCTGAAGCTGGAATCGGCCGCGCCCACGCCGAGCCTGACCCCGGTGGCCGTGGGCCTGTTGGCGGTGGTGGCGCTGGGGGGGTGGGTTGACCCGCCGCCGCCCGGCTACGGCGCCTGGGCGCTGGACCACATCAGCCTGGCGTGGCTGGTGTTTGCGGCGCTGCTGGCGGTGTTGCTGTTGCTTGCAGACGCGCTGGCCGCAAGGGGCGTTGCGCGGCACCGCGCTGCGGGCATTCTGGCCGCTGCCGCAGCGGCGGCCGCTGCAGGCTGGCTGCTGGGCGTTCCCGGCGCCCTGCACGGCCCCAGCGGCCTGATTCCGCACGAGATGAAGGTCGTGTGGTGGGACCACATCAAGGAATTGCAGTCGGCGCAGACGCCGCATCAATGGGTGGCCTACCTGATGATGCCGTGGGCCGCCGCGGCCCTGGGCGGATGGGCGGCGTGGCGCACGCGACGGGGGTCGCTGGCCCTGCTGGCGCTCATGGCGCTGGTCTATGGCCTGCTGGGGGCCTGGCACCTGCGCATGGGGGCGGCGGGCGCCGTGGTCGCGGCGCTGACCCTGGGGCTGGGGTTGACGCAGTTCCGCATCTTCGTCAATGGCGTGGTCGATGCCTCGCTGACCCTGAGGCAGCAGATGGCCGGGTTGGTGCTGATCTTGCTGCCCGTGCTGCAGATGCTGCTGGTGCTGGGCCTGCTGCTCTGGCAGGGCACCGAAGCGCCGGCCAAACATGAGGGCTGCGCACTGCCCGCCATTGCCCCCGCGCTGAACCGCCTGCCGCCGGCCACCGTGCTGGTGCCGGTGTTCGACGCCCCCGAATTGCTCTACCGCACCCACCACCGCAGCGTGGCCGGACCGTACCACCACAACGTGCAGGGCATTCTCGACGTGTACCGCGCCTGGTCGGACCCAGACGCCGAGGGCGCCCGCGCCAGGGCCATCGTCGCGCGGCGGGGCGTTGACTACCTGCTGGGCTGCACCCGCATCCAGCGCGAGCTGCGCGGCACCGGGGCGGCGCCCAGCCTGGCGACGCGCGTCCGCGATGGCGATGTTCCGGACTGGCTCATCCCCGTGCCCTGGGACGACGACCCGGTCACCGACTGGCGTCTTTATCGCGTGGTCGCGGCCGGGCCGTGACCGTGCAGCGCACCCCACTCACTGGCCCGCGCCGCAGCGCACCTGAAACACCTCGCCGCTGATCAGTTCAACGGCGGTGAGCGGCCCGCCCCACACGCAGCCGGTGTCCAGCCCGCGCACCCGGTGCTCGGGCCAGTCGATCTTGCCCAGCGTCGACCAGTGGCCGAACACGATGGGCGTGTCGCGGCTGGCGCGGCCGGGGTGCGCGAACCACGGCAGCAGGCCGGCGGGCGCGGCGTCTGGCCCCAGCTTGTGGCGAAACTCCAGCCGGCCATCGGCATACACCATCCGCTGCCGGGTGAGGGCGTTGACGATGTAGCGCAAACGATCCACGCCGACGAGCTGATCTGACCACCGATCCGGCTGGTTGCCGTACAGCGCGGCCAGCAGCGTTCCGGGCGCGTCACTGCGCAGCACGGCCTCGACTTCGGCGGCGTGGCGCAGCACCTCGTCCACGCGCCAGTCCACCGCAACGCCCGCATGCACGCACAAGGTGCCGGTGACGGGCTCGCGATAGGCCAGCCGCTGCTGGCCCAGCCAGTGCAGCAGTTCGTCTCGGTCGGGGGCGTCGAGAATGTCCTGCAGGGTGTCCTTGCGGTTGAGGCGGCCATTGCGGGCAGCGGCCAGCAGGTGCAGGTCATGGTTGCCCAGCAGCACGGTGGCGGCGGTGCCCAGGGCCCGCACCGCGCGCAGGGTGCCCAGCGAGTCGTGCCCGCGGTTCACCAGATCACCCAGCAGAATCAGCCGGTCGGCGCCGGGGTCGAAATCAAGCCGGTCCAGCAGGGCGGCAAAGGCGCGGCGTTCCCCTTGCAGGTCGCCCACGGCGAAGATGCGGCTCATGACCCGGCCCGGGCGGCCGCCGCCGACAGCGGCAACCGTCGATCACGCCCGCCGCAGGTCGTGCCAGGCCCCGTCAACGGCAGCCCCGGCCCGGCGTAGACGCGGCCCACCCGTGTAGGAAAATGCCCATATGCCAGTGAGCGGTGGTGTTGGCCCGCACGAACGGCTTTGACTTCACCCTGGCCGCCATTGATGATCATCACAGGCCCGGCAGACGCTCGGCGCCACTTGAAAAGGAGCGTGTCATGTTGGAACAAATCAAAGCGTTTTTGATGGATGAAGAAGGTGCCAGTGCGGTGGAGTATGGGCTGATTGTTGGGTTGATTGCGGTGGCATTGATTCTTGTGTTCACAGCATTGGGTGGCGGGTTGGGCAACCTGTTCGACAAGGCTACCGGTGAACTGAATGCTGCTGCTCAGTGACAATAATCGGGTCTCAAGAGGGAACGAGGCCGCATTGACATGGGGCCTTGGCCCTGCAGTCGCGAGCCCTCGCGCCCGCCCCACACAAGACGGGCCACACCATGATGCTGGGCGTACTCTTCTGGGCGGTTGCGGTCGCGTGGCGCGACCTGAGCACCCGGCGTATTCCCAACCTGCTGTTGGTGCCCGGCCTGGTGGTGGCGGTTCTGGCGGTGGCGGTCACCCAGGCCGGCTTGTTTGGCGCGGCGTGGCCCAGTGCCCTGGGCGGCATGGCGCTGGCGATGGCGCCCTGGCTGTGGGGCTACCGCCTGGGCCACGTGGGCGCGGGTGATGCCAAGTTTGCCGCCATACTGGGGCTGATGTTCGGGGCGCCGGTGGCGCTGGCGGCAACCCTGGTGGCCATGGCGGCCTTTGGTCTGCTAAGCCTGATCTGGGTGCGGGCCGGCTGGAAGGGGTTGCGACTGCCGGTGGCGCCGTGGATTGTGCTGGGGTTTGCGGTGGCGGTGGTGCGTGACCAGGGCGGGTGGGTGTTGGCCTGACAGGGCCGGCAGCCCGGGCGGGCGGCAGGCTTCACCGCCGCGCCATGTGGGTGCGCTTCACTGCACCGTTGGCCGTACGCAGGTCGCGGCTGGGGGAATGACCGGGCGCAACGACCGGGCGCAGGGGTCGTTGCACGCATCTCACATGCGCCTCAGGGCGCGCAGGAGGCAGGGAAGCGATGAACCAGAAGACGATGAAAATTGCGGCGGCGGTACTGGCCGTTCTGGCGGTGCTGCTGGGCATTGCGGTGGCGCTGAGTTACCGCGCCACCACCGCCGACGCCGAAGCGGCGCGGGCCGAGGCCGAGGCGCAGCGCGCCCAGCGTGACCAGGCGGCCTCTCAGCAGACCCCGACCACGCTGGCGGTGGTGGCCATTGCCCCGCTGGCGGCCAACCAGCCGGTGACCCGCGAAGCGGTGGCGCTGCTGCCCATGCCGGTCACCCCGGCCCGCTACTTCACCGACCTCGACAAGGTGGTCGGCCGCATTCCGCTGGTCGATGTCGATGCCGGCGCGCCCATCACCGAGCGGTATTTTGGCCGCACCAACCAGTTGGCCATGGTCATTCCAGATGCCCACGTGGCGCTGTCGATGGAGGTCAACGACGTGGTCGCCGTGGGTGACTTCGTTCGACCGGGCGACTTTGTCGACTTGCTGGTGTACCTGCGCAGCGGCGGCGGGGTCGAGAAATCGCAGGCGCGCATCCTGCTGCCCAAGACGCGGGTGCTGGCCTATGAAGACCGCATTGTCGACCGCCCCGACGGCCTGGAAGAAGGGGCCGACGAAAAGAACGCACGGCGCCGCACCCGCACCGCCGTGCTGGCCGTGCCCGAGGCCGACGTGACCCGCGTGATGCTGGGCATGAGCGTCGGTGAGCTGCGGCTGGCGTTGCGCGGCCAGCGCCCCGAGGCGGTGGCCGGAGGCGACCAAACCACCGAAGCCGGCCTGCCGATGACGGCCGAGGCGGTGCAGGCCAGGGCCGACGCCAAGGTGCCCGACCAGGTGGTTTCGCTTGAAGAGTTGGGCCGTATCAAACCCCCGCCCGCCGCGGTGCGCGCCGCGCCGCCGCGGCCCAGCGTTGAAATTATTCGTGCGAACGAAGTGATCCGGGTGCGCCCATGAACAATCGTCAACAGCCTGCTTTTCCCCTGGTCCCGGCGTTCGCGCAGGGGCGTGCCCACGCGTCGCGCGCCAGCGGCAGCACGGCGTGGCGGTGGTCGCAGTCGTCGCGCTCGTTGCTTGCGGCACTGCTGCTGGCCGTGACGGCGCCCGCCTGGAGCCAGGCCACCGGCACGCCGCCCGCGGCACTGCAGGACGACGCGGCCAATGCCGAGGTGCTGGTGGTCGAGCGCGGCACGCACCGCTTCTTCCGTGAGCTGGGGGCGGTGGCGCGGGTTGCCGTGGGCGACCCCGCCATTGCCGATGTCAACCTGGTGAACCGGCAGCAGTTGCTGATTGCCGGCAAGTCGCTGGGCGTGACCAGCCTGCTGCTGTGGCGTGATGCCCGCGGCCAGCCCACCCAGTACCGGGTGAACGTGGTGCCGCCGCGCGACCCGGCCGCAGCCGCAGCGCCCATGGACCCTGAACTGCGCGATGCGGTGATCCGCCCCGCGCAGGGCCTGTCGGGCCGGCTGCCGAATCTGGCGGCGCATCGCCGCGCGCGGCAGCAGGCACAGGCGGGCGCCGAGGCCCCGGTGGCAGATTCAAGCCAGATCGAGCTGGAAACCCAGGTGTTGACCGAGGTGAAGATTGCCGACGTGAGCCGGCGCAGCGCCCAGCAGTTTGGCTTCAACTTCGGCAAGATCGGCGGCGGCGGCACGCTGCCCAACACCCAGATCGGCGTCTCGGCGCCCGGCTCGGTGCCCACGGTGCCCAGTTTCGAGAACCCCGCCGTGCCGCTGGGCGAGGCCTTCAATCTGTTGATTGGTGATCCCTCGCGGCGGATTGGCGGCGTGCTCAGCATGCTGGAGCGCAAGGGGCTGGCGCAGGTGCTGGCCGAGCCTTCACTGCTGGCCACCAGCGGGCAGACCGCCAGTTATCTGGTCGGCGGTGAATTTCCGGTGCCGGTGAATCAGGGCGGCTCGGCGGCGGGCAGCATCAGCGTGCAGTTCCGCGAGTTCGGGGTGCGCCTGTCGCTCACGCCCACGGTGCTGTCGCGCGACCGTATTTCGCTGAAGGTGGCGCCCGAGGTGAGTGATCTCGACTTCAGCAACGCGGTGCAGATCGGCGGCGTGCTGACGCCGGGGCTGCGGGTGCGGCGCACCGACACCACCATCGAGCTGGGCGATGGCGAGAGCTTCGTGATCAGCGGCCTGATCAGTTCGAGCACCGAAGACAACATCGACAAGGTGCCGTTTCTGGGCGACATCCCGATCCTGGGGGCGTTTTTCCGCTCCTCGCGGGTGGGCCGCGAAGCGCGTGAGCTGATCATGGTGGTGACCCCGCACCTGGTGCGACCGCTGGCGCGTCAGGCACAGTTGCCCAAGCTGCCGGGCGAACGTGAGCGCCGCCGCAATCCTTCTGCGGTGGAGACGCTGTTTCTGGAGACCGGCGATTTCTCGACCGGCTTCAGCAACTGACCCCATGAAATTCACCGCGTACCTCGTTGCCACCGATCCGGCCTTCGCCAACTGGCTGAAGCACACCATTGTCGATGTCGATGTCGATGTCGATGTCGATGTCGATGTCGATGTCGAGTTCGTGGCCCTGCGCGTGGTGAGCGTGGCGGACTTTACCGACCAGCTTGACCGCCTTGCCAAGGCCGATCTGGTGCTGTTCGAGATGGACGTGGCCGAGGTGGAAACCCGCTGCGCGATGATGGAGCAGTTGCTGGAGCGCCTGCCCGACGTGGCGGTGGCGGCCGTTGGCCGTGAGCCGCACCCCGATGTGGTGCTGCAGGCCATGCGCGCCGGCGCGCGCGATTTCTGGGTGATGCATCGCGACGATGCGGCGCTGCCGCAGGCTGCGGCCCGGCTGTTGCGGCGTTCGCAATCGACGCTGGCGGCGGCCACCACCAAGGCCGCAGACCAGGGTCGGGTGTTCGCGCTGGTGTCGAGCCATCCGCTGGACGGCATCGGCTTCACCGCCGCCCACCTGGCGCTGGCATTCCAAAACCTGGAGCGCCGCGAGAGCGAGCCCCGCCGCCGCACGCTGCTGCTCGACTGCGCGTCGCCGGCCGGCGCGGCGGCCATTTTTCTCAATCTCACCGTGGGCTACACCGTGCTCGATGCGCTGGGCGACGTGTATCGCTGCGACCAGACGCTGATCGACACCGCCTTCGTCAAGCACAGCTCGGGCCTCTACGTGCTGTCGCTGCCTGAAGACCTGCTGGGCGCGCCGAAGCTGGATCCTGAAATGCTGGGCCGGCTGATCGGCATTCTGCGGGGCCTGTTCAGTGACATCGTGCTGGGCATCGACGGCCACGCGGGTCGCGAGGTGCTGAGCGAAGTGCTGCCGCAGGTCGACCGGCTGGTCTGGCTGGCCGACCAGTCGATCCTGCGTTCGCGGCAGAGCAAGCATCTGCTGCACGCCCTGCACGCGCAGGGCGTGTTGCTGCCGGGCATTGGCCTGCTGGTCGATGCTTACCAGAAGCGGCTGGGGCTGGAGCCCGAGCACCTGGCCGAGCTGCTGGAGATTCCGCTGCTCGGCACGCTGACCGGCGACCCGGCGGCGCGCATCCAGTCGATGAACACCGGGGATCCGATGTTCAAGCTGTTTCCCAAGGATCCCTTCGTGGCCGACATCAACGAGCTGGCGCGCGTGCTGCGCAGCGGTGAGCCGGTGATGGGTGCGCCCAGGGGCCAGGGCGGCCTGCTCAAACGGTGGATGAGCTGACATGGGCATCGCCACCGCCGCCACGCTGGAACGCTTTCGCCTGTCGGAGGCGTATCAGCAGATCAAGCGCAATTTTCACCGCCACCTGATCCAGCAGATCGAGGAGCGCGGCCTCGACATCGCCGCGTGGGACGTGGCCAAGACCGAACGTTTTGTGGCCGAGCAGATGCGCCGCTTCGTGGTGGAGCAGCGCCTGGCGGTGAACCAGCGCGAGTCCGAAGCGCTGGTGCACGACGCCCAGGACGAGCTGACCGGCTTCGGGCCGATTCAGGCGCTGGTCGACGACGACACGGTGAATGACATCGTCGTCAACGGCCCCAACACGGTGTTCGTGGAGCGCAATGGCGTGCTGGAAGTGGCGCCGGTGCGCTTTGCCGACAACCTGCACGTGATTCGGGTGATTCAGCGCATCCTCGCGCCACTGGGCCGCCGGGTGGATGAGTCAACCCCGATGGTGGATGCGCGCCTGCCGGACGGCTCGCGCGTCAACGCCATCATTCCGCCGATTGCGCTGGACGGGCCCTGCCTGTCGATCCGCAAGTTTCGCAAGCAGGCACTCACCGAGGCCGATCTGGTGCGCTACGGCAGCGCCACCCCGGCGATGCTGGCCTACCTGCGCGAGCGGGTGCAGCAACGCACCAACCTGATCGTGGTGGGCGGCACCGGCTCGGGCAAGACCACGTTCTTGAATTTGCTGTCGCAGTGGATCCCGCAGACCGAGCGGGTCATCACCATTGAAGACGCTGCGGAGTTGCGGCTGGAACACCGCCACGTGGTGCGCCTGGAAACCCGGCCGCCCAACCTTGAAGGCGAGCGCGCGGTGAATGCCCGCGATCTGGTGCGCAACGCGCTGCGCATGCGGCCCGACCGCATCATCGTCGGTGAGGTGCGCGGCGACGAGGTGCTCGACATGTTGCAGGCCATGAACACCGGCCACGACGGCTCGATGACCACGCTGCACGCCAACTCGCTCGATGACGCGCTGAACCGGCTGGAACTGCTGGCCAATTTTGCTGGCTTCTCGGGCAGCGAAGTGACCCTGCGTGCCCAGGTGGCCAGCGCCATTCACCTGATGGTGCAGGTCGCGCGCCTGCCCGGTGGCGAGCGCCGCGTGACCCAGGTGGCCGAGGTGCGCGGCACCCTCGACAGCGGACTGGACCTGTGCAGTGTGTTCCGGTTCGACCCCGCCAGCGCAGCCCACGTGGATCAGCGAGGTCAATCATGAATCTGACGGCAATGTTGCTGACGGCGATGCTGGTGCTTGCCGGCGTGGCCCTGACGCTGTTCCTGCGCGCCGCGGCCAACGAAAAGGCACGCAGCGAGCGTATGCGCCAGCGCGCCGTTGGCGAGACGGCCGATCTGGAAACCGGTGAGCGCTACCGCCCCCGCAAGGACGCCATCAAGGATCCCGTCACCCGCAGCCTGTGCACGCTGCTGTGGCGTTCGGGCTACGAGGTGGTCCCCGGCAAGGTCTTGCTGGTCTGGCTGCCCACGCTGCTGGTGGTGGTTCCGGTTCTGTTCTTGACGGTGGGCTGGCTGGGGGCCGTGGGCATTGTGGGCATGGTGCTCGTGCTGGGCTGGGCGTGGTTGACGCGCAAGGCATCCTCACGCCGCGCGATGATGCTGGAGCAGCTGCCGGGCTATCTGGAGGCCACGATGCGGGTGTTGGCGGCCGGCAACACGCTGGAGGAATCGCTGGCCCTGGCTGCGCGCGAAGCACCCGCGCCCTTGCAGCCGCTGATGATGAGCGTCGGCCGGCAGGTGCGTCTGGGTGCCCCCACCGATGCGGTGCTGATGGAAGCGGCAGAGATTCACCAGCTGCGCGACCTGAAGGTGGTGGCCATGGCGGCCTCGGTCAACCGCAAGTACGGCGGCTCGCTGCGCAACATTCTGCGCAGTCTGGTCACCGCCATCCGCTCGCGGGAAATGGCGGCGCGCGAACTCCGCGCACTGACGGCCGAAACCCGGTTCTCGGCCATCGTGCTGTCGGTGCTGCCCATTGGCATTTCGCTGTACGTGTATCTGCAGAACCCCGGGTACTACACCACCATTCTCGAGGACAGCGGAGGCCGGCTGATGATGTTGATCTCACTCGGCATGCAGCTTGCCGGCATCACGGTGATCGTGAAGATGATGCGCAGCACGGACGAGCCCTCATGAGCGCCTGGGTCTTCGGGGTGCTGGCGGCCGTCACCGTGTTGGTGGTCGGCGCACTGGGCCTGGTGCTGTGGATGGTGCTGCAGAATGCCCGGCAGCAGACGCGCCTGCGTGCCCGCGTCGCCCCCACCATGACCGCCACGGGGGACGCCGATGAAGGCGCTGCCAGCGGTGGCGGTCTGGTCGAAAGCGTGGCCAAGAGCGGCAAGGTCATCGAAGGCTGGGTAGACCCGAAAAACGAAAGCGCCAGGCTGCTGCTGCAGGCCGGTTACCGCAGCCCGCAGGCGCGTGTCGTCTGGTACGCCTTTCAGGGTGCGGTGCCGCTGGTGGCCGGCGCGCTGGTGGTGGCCTACTGGTTGTGGGGCGCCGACCACCCGCAGAAGTATCTCTACCTGCTGATGGCCGGATTCGTGGCCTTTGCGCTGTCCATGCTGATTCCGCGCTGGGTGCTGCGCAGCCGGGCCGAAGGCCGTCGGGCACGGATTCGCGGCGAGGTGCCGCTGTTCGTGCATCTGCTGATTCTGCTGTTCGAGGCCGGGCTCTCCACCCGGCAGGCGATCGCGTCGCTGGTGCAGGAAGGCGGCGGCGTGCTGCCCGAACTGGGGCGTGAGTTCGAGATTGTGTTGCGCAGCATCGACGCCGGTGCCGACACCGACTCGACCCTGAAGGCCCTGAGCGATCTGCTGGAGGTCGAGGAACTGTCGTCGGTGCTGTCGGTGCTGCGCCAGGTGGACCGCTTTGGCGGTGAAGTGCGAGAGCCGCTGCTGGAAACCCTGGCGGTGCTCGAAGAGCGGCGCAGCCTCACCCTGCGTGAACAGGTCAACCATCTGTCGGGCCGCATGACCGTGGTCATGGTGCTGTTCTTCTTCCCTGCGCTGCTCATCTTTGTGGCGGGGCCTGCGTTCATGTCGATCATCAAGGCGCTGGGCGATGTTGCGGGTTGATCGCTCAGTGCTTGCCATCGCTCGCCTTTGGGCAAGGGCCACTGGCCGGCCCGGGGCCGGCCCGGCGGCGCTGCTGATGCTGTTCGCGACGGCACTGAGCGCCTGCACCAGCCCCACGCATCGTGTGGAACAGGGCATCGACCAGGCACCGATCGGCCGCGCCGGGGTGATGAAGTTCAACGACGAGGCCGCCCGGCCATCGCCGCGACGGTCTGCCGCGCCGGCAAACCAGGCCGCAACGGCCAGCGACAGCGAACTGCACAACGAATTGATCCGCGGGATGATCGCGCAGGATCAGTTCTATGCCGCAGTGGCGCATATCCAGGCGCAGCGGGTGAGCAGCGGCGACAGCTCCGAATTGCGTTGGCTCGAAGGCGATGCCCGGCGGCGGCTCGGGGAGCTGAGCGAGGCCGAACGGTTGTTCAACACCCTTGGTGACAGTGCCTATGCGGCCCATGCGCAGCACGGTCTGGGGCTCATTGCCGCCCGCCGCCGGCAGGAAGAACGGGCCCTGAGACACCTGACGTCTGCGGTGGCGCTACACCCGACGGCGGCCGAGTTCCGCAACGACCTGGGCTATGCCTACCTGCGTGCCGGTCAGTTCGACGCCGCTCTGCGGCAACTGGCCACCGCCGCAGAGCTGGCGCCCGACGACCCGCGCATACGCAACAACCTGATTCTGCTGCTGCTGGCCAGCGGTGACACGCAACGGGCGCGTGACATGGCCGACAACAGCGATGTGGATGCCGCCGGCTTTGCCCGCCTGCAGGCGCAAGCCCGTCAATTCACGCCCGCGACTGCCCGCCGTCCCTGAGGATTCTTGCCATGACATCGACACTACGACTTTCCCTGCTGCTGGCGGTTTTGGGGCTCGGCATGGCCGCGCACGCGCAACCGCCCGGGCGACAGACGGCCAAGACGCCGCCCGTTGCCGACGGCACCGACACGCGTGCCTGGCTGACCCTGCAGAAGAGTGGCGTCGCCGCGCCCTCGGACCCGCGACCCATGAGCGGCGAAGTGGCCGAGCGCGTCTATCAGCGCCACCTCGACAGCTACACCCGGCCCATTCCCGAGACCTTTGAGCGCGAGGAATTCGGCAGTGGTAGCGGGGGTTAGTCATCGGCCCAGGCGGTGCCGCCCTCGCGCTTCGACCGGCCCGGCCAGCTGACCCGGTTGCGCGCTGCGCCTGCCCGCGCGCGTCGCGGCGGCCATTGCCCGGTGCATAACATGGCCCGCCGGCCCATGCTGTTTCAGCCTTGACCGAGGGCCGCCGGGTGCCCGACGCCGCGCGCCGTGCGCGGTCCCTGTGGGGGCTGCTTCTGGCTCTGGTGCTTGCCGGAATCGGCGCGGTTGCCCTGGGCATGGGCCTGCATGGCCAGGCACGGCTGGATCTGGCCTACACCGAGGCACGACTGGCCACCCGGTTCCGCCCGCTGCTGGTGGCCAGGGACGAGGGCGCCGTGCGCCGACAGGTCAGGCAACTGCAGACCGATGCGCGCCTGGCCCTGAGCTTTCTGGCGGTGCGCGACGCCTCAGGGCGGGTGCTGGCCAGCGGCGGCGCGTTTGAATCGTGGCCCTTGCGGTGGGTGCCGGCCGTGCAGCGGGCCAGCGTCCGCCGGCAGGTCTATCGCCTCACCGGCGCTGCGGGTCTTGCGGTGGTGGCAGACGATGCGGCGCAACCGCTGGGCACGGTGGAATTCTCGCGCTTCAGGCAACTGCGCGCCGAGGTCGATGCCGCCGCACTGGTGACGCTGCGACGCGTGGGCATCAGCCTGCTGGTGGTGGCTGGCGGGCTGCTGGTCGGTCTGGCCTGGCGGCAGCGTCGCCCCGCCGCGCGGCCCGACCCGGACGTGCTGCGCGCCCGGCTGCGCGGGCAGGGGGAGGTGGCCGGCGCGCCTTCGGGCGCGCCCGAGGCCGAGTCGCGTGCGGCCTTCACGCTGTTGGCGGCGCTGCAGGTGGCGGCACTGCGCTTCGACCCCGAAGGCCGGGTGCGGGCGATGAATGCCCCGGCCGAGCGCTGGACCGGCTGGCGTGAGCGTGATGCCCAGACCCGCCCGCTGTTGTCCGTGCTGAAGCTGCAGGACGCCCGCGGCGAGTCGGTGCTGGGCACCGCCCACGGCCTGCTGGCCGATCCGCTGCCCGAGCACCTGCGTCAGCCCTTGACCCTGCTGAGCCGCAAGGGCGTGCGCCAGCGGGTTGATCTCACGGTGCTGGCCGAGCAGCGCGGCGGCCGCGAGGGCGGCATCGTGCTGCTCACCGATGCAGGCCCACGGCTCGATGCGGTGGCGGCATTGCAGGCCGAAGCCGGGGTGATGCGCGAGGCGCTCGGCCATCTGGATGAGGCGATTCTGCTGGTCAATCGCGACGGCAGCGTGCGCACCGCGCACGGTCGTGCCGACGCCCTGTTCGGCTATTTCGACGCCGAGTGGGCCGGGCTGACGCTCGCCAAACTGTTCCCCGTGCCCTTTGTGCACACGCCGGAGCTGAGTCTGGTCGCGTTCGAGTCGGTGCAGGGCGAGAGGCCGCCGGTGCGGGCCTGGCGCAAAGACGCGCAGTCGTTCCCCGTGACCTTGCGGGCGCATCCGCTGGGAGAGGATCGCGGCTGGGTGCTGCAGGTGCGCGACCTGGGCGAAGCCGGGCACGTGCAGCGGCGGGCGCAGCGGGAGCGGCGCTGGTTCGAGCTCGGGGTCGATCAGGCGTTTGTGCTGGATGCCCAGACCCTGTCGTTCATCGAGGTCAGTGCGGCGGCCAAGGCCGCACTCGGCTACCCGCCCGCGCGCTGGACCCACCTGTCGTTGCCGGGCATCGCCCCCGAGCTTGACCGCACGGCGTTTCAGGCCTGGCTGCGCGCCTTGCGCGAAGGGCAGGTCGAGGTGGTGCACTACACCACCCGGCATCGCAGCGTCGACGGCGCATGGCTGCCGGTGAGGGTGGCCTTGCAGTATCTCGACGACGCGGTGCGGCCGGTGTTTCTGGCCACCGCGATGCGCCTGGACGCGTAGCGACAGGCTGAGCAAGTCGATCACCGGCATGGCCGCAAGGCGCTTTTTCTACGGCCACGTGCAAAGAGGGGATGAGCGTCCCCCAACCTCGGCCCGGTCGTTCAACGGTGCTTTACATGACTGAATTGCAGGTTTATCGTGGCGACTGCAAACCCCAAGCCGATTGAGGCATCCCATGGAAGTCGTATTGCGTCGATATGGCAACAGCACCGTCGCCGTACTGCCACCGGCCGTACTTCGCGATCTGGGCATTTCTGCCGGCCAGCACATGAGCCTCCAAACCACCGAAGATGGCCGCATCGTGCTCTCGCGCAAGCGTAAATACGCGCTTGCCGAAATGGTTGCGCAGTGTGACCTCGAAGCCGCGCCACCCGCTGATCTGGCCCTGTGGGACGCGGCGCGGCCTGCAGGCGAGGAGGTCTGGTAGTGGCAGCATTTGAGCGCGGAGATGTGGTGAGCGTGCCTCTTGATCCCGTCTTGGGGCACGAGCAGCGCGGAACCCGGCCCGCTTTGGTGCTCACCACAAAAGCATTCAACAGGCTGGGCGACGTGCTGGTGGCGCCGATCACCCAGGGCGGAGACTTCGCCCGCTACGCGGGCTTCGCGGTAACGCTCACGGGCACCGGCTGCCTCACCCAGGGGGTGGCGCTGGTTAACAAGATCAGGATGCTGGACCTTGCTGCACGAGGGGCAAAAAGAATCGAGCGCGTCCCGCAAGTCGTCATCGAAGACGCGCTGGCCAGAATCGCGGGATTGCTCGATTAACTGGAATTCGCGGCTGCGCAATGAGTGGTTGGAAGCGGGTTTGCTTCGCCACATTCTGCAAACACCCTTTTGACCTGCGCCAGTCGCGGTCGGGCTGCCGCTAAAAGCACGGTCACAGCTATCTGCGAACGCCTCAGGGCACGCCGTGCAGCGCGTTGGCCAGCCTTGCGAAGTCGGCCGGGGCCAGTTGTTCGGCGCGGATGCTGGGGTCGATGCCGCAGGCGCTGATGTCGTCGGCGCTCATCAGGTTCTTCAGCGTGTTGCGCAGTTGCTTGCGGCGCTGGCTGAAGGCAGCGGTGACCAGGTGCTCGAAGCGGGCGCGGTCGTCGATGGCGAAGTCGGGCGCGCGCGGCGTGAGGCGGACGATGGCTGAATCGACCTTGGGGGCCGGCTGGAAGGCCTCGGGGCCAACCACGAACAGGCATTCGGCGTGGGCGCGCGCCGCAATCGTCACGCTCAGCCGGCCGTAGTCGGGTTCGCCGGCCGAGGCGCACATGCGGTCCACGACCTCTTTCTGCAGCATGAAGTGCATGTCGGTGATGGCGCCGGCGTGATCGAGCAGGTGAAACAGCAAGGGCGAAGAAATGTTGTATGGCAGGTTGCCGACCAGCCGCAGCGACTGCCCTTGGGCCAGCGCGGTGTAGTCCAACTTCAGGGCATCGGCCTGGGTGATGGTGAGTTCGCCGTGGCCGGCGCAGTGGGCGGTCAGTCGGGGAACGATGTCGCGGTCGAGTTCGATCACCTCCAGCCGGCCGAGGGTGTCGAGCAGCGGTACGGTCAACGCGCCCAGGCCGGGGCCGATCTCGATGATGCGCTCGCCTTCGCGCGGTCGTATGGCGCGGACGATGCGGTCGATCACCCCGCGGTCATGCAGAAAGTTCTGCCCGAAGCGCTTCTTGGCGCGGTGCGCGCTCATGCCGGCGCGCGCCGCCGGGCGGCCAGTTGCGCCGCCAGCCGCAGGGCGGCCGCAAAGCTGCCGCCCAGGGCGCGGCCGGTGCCGGCCAGGTCGAGCGCCGTGCCGTGGTCCACCGAGGTGCGCAGCAGCGGCAGGCCCAGGGTGACGTTCACGGCCTCGCCAAAGCCGGCGTACTTGAGCGTGGGCAGACCCTGGTCGTGGTACATGGCCAGCACGGCATCGGCGTGCTCCAGATGCTGCGGGGTGAACAGGGTGTCGGCCGGGAGCGGCCCGATGACGTTGATGCCCTCGGCCCGCAATTGCTGCAGTGCCGGGGTGATGATGGCGGCCTCTTCGTGCCCCAGGTGCCCGGATTCACCGGCGTGCGGATTGAGGCCGCACACCAGAATGCGCGGTGCGGCAATGTCGAAGTGGCGGATCAGGTCGTGATGCAGCACCCGCGCCGTGGCGACGATGCGCTCCAGGGTGATGGCATCGGCCACCGCGCGCAGCGGCAGGTGGGTGGTGACCAGCGCCACGCGCAGGGTGCCGGCAGTCAGTAGCATCACTGGAAGATCGCCGCCGCTGTGCTCGGCGAGATACTCGGTATGACCGCTGAAGGGAATGCCGGCGTCGTTGATGACGCTTTTCTGCATCGGCCCGGTGACCAGGGCGTCGGCGCGCCCGTCGAGGCAGGCGTGCAGGGCGGTGTGCAGTGCCGTGATGACGCCGGCGCTGTTTTCAGGGTCGAGAACACCGGGCTTGACCGACCGCGCCAGCGGCACCGGCAAGACGCGCAATGCGCCGTCTGCAATCGGTGCGAAGGTCAGATGCGCGTCGATGACGCAGGAGATTTCCAGACCGAGTAGCCGGGCGCGCTCGGCCAGCATGGCCGGGTCGGCGACGATGGCCAGCGCAGCGTTCAAACGATGGCCCCCGGCGGCCCATTGCAGCACCAGATCGGGGCCGATTCCGGCAGGCTCGCCCGGCGTGACCACCAGCCGGGGCGGGTGGCGGCGTGGCCCGTCTGCCGTGGGCTTCAGGTGGCGTCCTTGTCGGCGGCCTCGGGCGGGCGATCGGAGGCGATCCGATATTCGACGAACGCCTCGGCGCGCAGGCGCCGCGACCAGCTGTCGTATTCCTCGGCCACCCGGCGATTCTTGATGGTGTTGCGAGCCCGCGCGCGCTTGGCAAGCTCGGTGACGTCGCGGGTGCGGCGGTCAACGACCTCGACAATGTGCCAGCCGAACTGGCTGCTGAACGGCTCGCTGAGCTCGCCCGGCGCAAGCGCGTCCATGCGCTCCTGGAAGGTCGGCACCATCATGCCCGGCGGGTTGTAGCCCAGGTCGCCGCCATTGTTCTTGCTGCCGGGGTCATCGGAAAACTCGGCAGCGAGTTTGGCAATTTTTTCGCCGGCCACAATGCGCTGGTGCAGTTCGCGCGCCAGCGTGCGCGCCTGCTCGTCGCTGCGAATCGTGTTGGGGCTGATGAGAATGTGCCGCGCGCGGGTTTCGACCACGCTCTGCCGTTCATCACCGCCCTGGCGTTCGAGCAGCTTGATGAGGTGGAAGCCGCCGCCGGCTTCGATGACCTCGCTGACGCCGCCGACCTCCAGCGCCGCTGCGGCCGTGGCAAAGGCCGCAGGCAAGGACTCCGCGGCGCGCATGCCCAGGTCACCGCCATCAAGCGCCTGCTGGCCATCGGATTCGGCAATGGCGATGGACTCGAAGGATTCGCCGCCCTCGACGATGCGCGTGCGTATCGATTCGATGCGCGCGCGGGCGGCGCTGCGTCCTTCCGGCGAGATGCCGTCGCCTAGCCCGATGAGAATGTGCTGCAAACGGTATTCGGCGTCGTTGGCCTTGCCGTCCTGCTGGGCGAGGTAGATGTCGACATCGCTTTCCGACACATTGATGCGCCCTTCGACCTCACGACTGCGAATGCGGTTGATCGCCATCTCGTCGCGAATCTGTTCACGCACGGTCAGGTAGTCGGTGCCCTCCGAGCGCAGCGCGTCGGCGAACTGCGACAGGGTCATGCCGTTTTCCCTGGCCAGATTGGTCAGGACCTCGTTGAGCTCACGATCGTCAATGCGAATGCCGGCCGCAGCCGCACGCTGGGTCTGCACCTTGATGAGGATCAGGCGATCGAGCACCTGCTTGCGCAGCACTTCAGGCGCGGGCGGCGTGATGTCGCGGCTGCGGATCTGCTCGTTGGCCTGCTGTACGGCACTGTCGATCTCGGATTCGAGGATCACGCCGTCGTTGACGGCCACGGCAATGCGATCCAGCGGCTGCGCAGCGCTGACCGGCGCAATGCTGGCGGCGGCCAGCGTTGCACTCAGGATTGAAAGGGGAAGCAAGCGCCTGAAGGTGCGATTCATGAGCGATGGGGTCTGGTAGTAAGGCGGAAAAAGCAAGCCGAAAAAGATAACACGTCGGGTAGACCACGCCGCGCGGCGAACGATCCGTGGGGTTCAGGGCGGCGCGTCGGCGCGCGGCTCGAAGGGGTTGAAGCCGCCGCCGAGACGGGTCAGGCCCTTGAGCTCGAACTGGAAGTAGACGCCGCTGTCGTAGCGGCCTTCGGTGCCGGTCAGAAACCGCCGATACGCGGCACGGATCGCCCAGCAGCAGTCCTCGAAGCCCAGCCCCGCCAGTAGGTCGATGCTTTGGCGTTCGGCCAGCGAATAGCGCCACAGATGGCTGGCGGTGAAGCCGCCGCCGATCGGCCATTGAAAGGCCAGATCGGCCTGCTCCAGCAGGTCCGACCGGTAGCGGTAGGCCAGCCGCGCCTCGCGCAGCCCTTCGCGAAAGCGCAGGCTGAACTGGGAGCGGTCAAAGCGCTCTTCGTCTGGCGACCATTGGGTGGCCGCCTGCGCCGAGACCCGCGAACTGACCTGGTAGTCGGTGCTGGCGATGAAATCGGTGGGGCCGTTGTCCGGCAGTTGTGGTTCGTCCGGTAGCGCCACGCGGGGGGCCTGCAGACGATAAATCTGCCCGACGGACGCACTCCAGCGCACGATGCCGCGTTCGGGGTCGAGCAGTCGCGTGGTGGCTGCCACCGCGACGTGGTGGGCGTCGGACACGCGGTCGGCGCCGGTGAAGCGGTTGCGCGCGAACAACTGCGTGAAGTCGAAGTCGGGCTCGCCACTGTCGAACAGCGGCAGGTCGGACTGCGCCTCGAAGGGCGTGTACAGATAGAACATCCGGGGTTCCAGGGTCTGTATCGAGCCGGAGTGGTTGATGCGGTCGAAGCGCAGGCCGGTTTCGGCGCCCACCGTGGGCAGGTTGCGCGAGGGTCGGGGCGTCGCGCCGGCGAGGTTGCCGGTCAGTTCGTAGACGGTGTAGCGCCAGTCCACCTCGGCAATCGTGTAGCGGCTGAGCTGATCGATTTCGTAGCGCAGGTAGGGGCGGGCGTCGAAGCGCTGGCCTTCGATGGCGTCGCTACGGGCGAAATAGACGTATTCGCTGTCGATCCCGGCGCGCACGCCGCGCCAGTCGTTGGGGGTGAGGGCGGCAAAGCGGACCTGCGGCAGGCGCCTGAAGGGATCGTCCTCCGGGGCCAGGTTGAGCGCGATGGTCTGGTAGTCCTGGATCAAACCGGTGAGCGTGTAACGGCCCGGCGCCTGATAGGTGAGCCGCAGGCTGCGGTCGAGGTGGGTGAGGGCGGCAAGGTCGAGCCCGCCGCCCAAGTCTTCGAAATAGCGTTGGTCGCTGACCTCGGCAAAGCGTGCATCAATGGCCAGTCGGTCGTTGATCAAGCCTTCGTGTCGCCCGTCGATAAAACTGCGCGAGCGCCCGGCGCCGCTATTACCGGTGTCGTTGGGCAGGGTTTCGTAGCGCAGCGTCCCGCGACTGTTGCTGAACAGGTAGCGGCCGTCGCCGATCATCTGCAGACCCCGGCTGGACATGATGCGCGGCGTGACCGTGGCATCGTAGTTCGGGGCCAGGTTCAGGTACACCGGCCAGCGCAGGTCGATGCCGGTGTTGTCCGACTGACCGAAGGTGGGAAACAGCAACCCGGTGCGGCGCCGGTCATCGATCGGAAACTGAAAGTACGGAAGGTACAGCACCGGCACATCGGCGATGCGGATGACGGCGCCGCGCGCGGTGCCGAGGCCTTCATTCACATCGAGGTCGATCTCGCGGGCGTCGAGTCGCCAGGCCTCGGCCTCGGGCGGGCACGAGGTGTAGCGCCCACCGTCGAGCTTGACGCGCCCGGTGTTGTCGAGCTTGAGCACCTCGGCCCCGCCACGGGTGTTCTGCTGACTCAGCGCGAACTCGGTGCCGAAAAACGTGCCGGACTCGTCCACCAGATTGAACCGCGCCGATTCACTGGTGAGCATCAGGTCGGGACTGCGGAACAGCGCGCCATCGGGCATGGCCACGCCATTGCGCTCGGCATTGAGCGTCAGCCGCGGCGCCACCAGCACATTGTCCCCTTCGCGCAATTCCACATTGCCGCTGACCTCGGAGTCGCTGCCGTCGATCAGTTCCAGCAGGTCGCCGGTGATGTTCAGGTCGGCGCTGTAGCGCAGCTCGGGCGCATCGTCGGCCACGGTGAACGCCCGGCATTCGCCCGCCGCCCAGCCGGCCGAAGGCACCGCCAAAACGGACATCGAGAGCAGGCCAAGCACAGCGGCGCGCAGGGCGGAAGGTCGCAGGCAGAAGGGCATCAACGGGGCGTGTTGGGGTGGCGCGGCGGGGCGTGGCAGGACGTGGCAGGTGATGGACGCGCCGATCAGGCCCCGCGTTCAGGGGTGCGGTGATGGGCGAGGCCTCAAGTGTAGGGGCGCAGTGTCGCCGATGGCGCGCAACTTCGAGGGATTCTGTGACGGTATGCTGACGGCCGAATGACGCACGACCAAGATCACAGGGCCGAGGCCGCCCGGCAATGGGCCTGTTCCACGCTGGGTGTGAGCGACGCAGGCTGGGCGCCCGCCTCCGCCGATGCCAGCTTTCGCCGCTATTTTCGCCTGCAATCGGCGCGCGGCAGCGCGATCGTGATGGACGCGCCCCCCGCGCAGGAAGACTGCGGCCCCTTTCTGGCGGTGGCCGCGCGGCTACGGGCGGCCGGGCTGAGTGTGCCGCCGGTGCTGGGGCAGGACCTCGACCGGGGATATCTGCTGCTGGGCGACCTGGGCACGCACACCTGGCTGCAGGGCATGCCCCGTGCGCCAGAGGCCGCGCTGGCGTGGTTTGCCACCGCCACCGCGGCACTGGTGCAGGCGCAGCGGCATATCGACCCGGCCGGGCTGCCGGTCTACGACGCGGCGCTGCTGAGGCGCGAGCTGCAACTGTTCCCCGACTGGTTTGTGGGCCGGCATCTGGGGCGCCGCTTCACGGCGGCCGAGTCGGCGCTGTGGGACACGGTGTGCGAGCGGCTGCTGGCCAACGCGCTGGCGCAGCCCAGGGTGTTCGTGCATCGCGACTTCATGCCGCGCAATTTGATGGTCAGCGACCCCAACCCCGGCATTCTGGATTTTCAGGATGCGGTGTGCGGCCCCATCAGCTACGACGTGATTTCGCTGTTCAAGGACGCCTTTCTGAGCTGGCCGCAGCCGCTGGTCGACCAGGGGCTGGCGGTCTACTGGCAACAGGCGCGCGCGGCCGGCTTGCCGGTGGCCACCGCGCTGCACGACTTTGTGCTGCAGGCCGAGCGCATGGGCACGCAGCGTCACCTGAAAGTGCTGGGCATTTTTGCCCGCATCCGCTACCGCGATGGCAAGCCGGCCTATCTTGACGACGCCCCGAGGTTCATCGCCTACCTGCGCGCGCGCGTGGCGGTCGATGCGCAGATGGCGCCGCTGGGCGCGTTGCTGGATCAACTGGGGCTGGCACCATGAAGGCGATGATTCTGGCGGCCGGCCGGGGCAGCCGCCTGCGGCCGATGACCGACCTCACCCCCAAGCCGCTGATCGAGGCCGGTGGCAAGCCGCTGATCACGCACCTGCTGCGACAGTTGCAGCGCGCCGGCATCCGCGAGGTGGTGATCAACACCGGCTGGCTGGGCGAGCAGTTGGAGCAGGTGCTGGGCGACGGCCGGCGCCACAACCTGAAGATTGCCTACTCACACGAGGGCTGGCCGGCGCTGGAAACCGGCGGCGGCATCGCCAACGCGCTGCCGTTGCTGGGCGAGGACGAGTTTCTGGTCGTCAACGGGGATGTCTATATCGAGGGCCTGGACCTGAAGCGGCTGGCGCGCATGCACCTGCCGGGGCAGGATCTGGCGCATCTGGTGCTGGTGCCCAATCCGCCGCACAACCTCAAGGGCGACTTCGGGCTGGTGGCCGGGCGGGTGTTCGATGCCGGGCCGAGCTACACCTTCAGCGGCGTGTCGGTGCTGCATCCGGCGCTGTTCGAGGACGCGCCCAAGGGGTCCTTCAAGCTGGCGAAGCGCCTGCGCAAGGCCGTCGAAAACCACCAGGTGACCGCCGAGCTGTTCACCGGCTACTGGTCGGATGTGGGCACCCACGAACGTCTGGCGCAACTGGAAATGCGCATCGGCGGCGGGTGAGCCGCGGGTGGAAACGCGGCAACGGGGCAGGCGCCCGGCGCGACCGCAGCCGCCGAAGGCCGGTAGAGACTCAGTCGATCAGCCCCTCGGCGCGGGCGCGATGCCAGTCTGCGGCGTCATCAAGATCCCACAGCATCGGTAATTCGCAGGCATCGCATCCCAGGGCCCGCAGCCGGGCGCGGGTCTGCGCCATGACCCGGTCGGTGCCCCAGTCGATTGCGCTGAACAGTGCCGGGTCTGGCCGGCGAGTGCCGACCAGCACATAGCCGCCATCCTCGGCGGGCACGAACACATGGTCGTGGGCCGCCAGCGCGGCCACAGCCGATCGCAGGTGGTCTGCGGTCAGCGCCGGGCAGTCACTCCCGATGAGCACGACCGGGTGCTGGTGATGATGCAGCGCACAGAGCGCGTGCGCCATACGCGCGCCCAGGTCATCACCGGTCTGCGGATACTGGGGACACCCGAAGGAGTCGCCCATCTCTGCCCAGAAAGGATGCGCGGCGTCGCCCGCCCGCCACAGACTGGGGGTGGCGCCGCTGGCACTGGCGATGGTGAGCGCGCGGCGAACCATCTGCGCGTGGCAGCCCGCCGCGCCTTCGGGCCCGAGCAGGGGGATCAAGCGTGTTTTGGCGAAACCGGGGATCGGGGCCTTGGCGAAGACCGCAACCTGCGCAACCCTCACCCGCGCATCCAGTCAACCACGGCCTGCGCCCACTCCGCCCCAGCGTCTTCCTGCAGGAAATGACTGCCGCGAACACGCTGGTGCGGTTGCCCGGCCGCGCCAGGGATATGCCGCTGCAGTGGAGCGTCCCCTCGACCGAGGATCGGATCCTGCTTGCCAAAATAGGTCAGAAACGGCCGCGTGTAACCGCCCAGGGCCGCCCAGGCGGCGCGATTGGCGGGGATTGCGGGGTCGCTCTCGGAGGTCGGTACCAGCGCGGGAAACGCGCGGGTGCCTGCCTTGTGGTGCCGATCAGGGAAGGGCGCATCGTAAGCGGCAACCTCGGCTGCATTGAGACGCGTGAGACTGGCGGCCTGCACGATGCGGCCGATTGGAAACCACGGCGTGTTCAGCGCGAACGCACGCCAGAGCTTGAAGGCGGTTGGAATGGGGCCCTCAGCCGTGGGCAGCATGCCGTTGCCGATACTGACGCGCGCGAAACGCTCCGGCTGCTCGCCGACCAGACGCAGTCCGATCAGCGAGCCCCAGTCTTGTCCGATGAGGGTGATGTCCTGCAGTTGCAAGGCATCAAGAAATGCCGAGACCCAAGTGACGTGACTCAGGTAGCTGTAGTCGCCGACGGCCTTGAGCTTGTCGGAGCGACCAAAGCCGATCAGGTCGGGAGCGATTGCGCGGTATCCGGCAGCGGCGAACACCGGAATCATCTTGCGGTACAGATAGGACCAGGTGGGCTCGCCGTGCAGCATCAGCACCACCGGACCGTCGTCCGGGCCGGCCTCGACGTAATGCATGCGCAGTCCGTCGATTCCCACGTACCGCGGTACGTAGGGGAAGTCGGGCAGATTGCCGAACCGTTCATCGCGGGTTCTCAGTGCATCGGATCGCAGCGGCAGGTGGGTCGCGTCACTCATCATCATCGGTCCTTTGGGGCAGCGCCCCAATCCAGTTCAAGTCCAAGGCCCACCGGGTGCAGTGACCCGGGGGCAATGCTGCGCCGCTCAGACCAGGACTTCCTTGAGAAAGTCGCGCTCGCTGGCCGCCGAACGGCGCTCGGCGTCGGCGTTGTGCTTGATGCCCAGGTCCGCGATGTTGGCGCCCGGCACCGAGAAGGCGTGCTGGGTGTGGCCGTAGAGGTGCAGTTGCCAGTCGCTGCCGCCTTCGGTGAATTCCTTGCGAAAGGCGACCACGTCTTCGATGGGCGCCATCGGGTCATCGGCGCCGTGCAGCACCAGGGCCTTGGCCTTGATCGGCCTGGGCGGCAGGCCGTTGGGCTTGAGCAGGCCATGAAAGCTGACCACGCCGCGCACGTCGGCGCCGCTGCGGGCCAGGTCGAGCGCGCACAGGCCGCCAAAGCAATAGCCGATCACGGCCACGCGGCTGGCGTCGGCCTCGGGCTGGGCCTTGGCCAGCGCCACGGCGGCATTGATGCGGGCCAGCAGCTCGCCGCGGTTTTCCATCAGCGGCGTCATCAGCGCGCTGTTTTCTTCAATGCTGTTGCCGCGCACGCCTTTGCCGTAGAGATCCCAGGCCACGCCCAGGTAGCCGGCCGCCGCAAGCCGCTGGGCGTGACCGTCGGCAAACGCGTCCCGGCCACCCCACTGGTGCCCGACCAGCACGACCGGCCGGGGCCCTTGGGTGGCGCTGTCAACGGCCACGAAGGCCTCGAAGGTCTTGCCGTCGTGGGTGTAGTCGACGGTACGGGTGGTGATGCTCATAAGGGGTTCTCCTTGGCGTGTGTGACGATGCGACGAGGCCGGACCGTTGCCGGAATCCGCCGGCACGTCAACCGCAGGTCGGCTGTCATTGTTCCGCATTCAGGCGTGGCTTACAGTTCGGCGCGATGAACGACCCAATGCAATATCCCGGCGCCGCCGAAGCGGCCGAGGCCATGATCATGGCCGGTCACCTGTTTCACCAGCGTGGCTGGGTGCCGGCCAGCGGCGGCAATTTTTCGGCCCGGATCGGGGCAGATGAACTGTTGATCACCGCCTCCGGCGGGCACAAGGGCGAGTTGACCGCGGCGCAGTTCCTGCGGGCCGACCTTGATGGCCGCCCGCAGGAAGCGGGCCGCAAGACCTCCTACGAGACCGGGTTGCATGTACAGGTCTACGCACGGGTGCCCGAGGTGGGCTGCGTGCTGCACACGCATTCGCGCGCCAATACGGTGCTGTCGCGGCGGTTCGAGCAGCTCAGCCTCAGCGGGTTCGAACTGATGAAGGTGTTGCCGGGGCAGCCCGATCCGGCTGCAACGGTGGTGTTGCCGGTGTTCGAGAATGATCAGGACATCGCCCGCCTGGCGGCCGGCGTTGATGCACGGATGCGCGTGGCCCCTTTTCCCGCCTATCTGATTGCCGGCCACGGCCTGTACGCCTGGGGCCGAAACGTTGCGCAGGCACGGTACGCCGTGGAAGCGCTGGAATTCATGCTGGACTGCTTATTGATGGAGCTTGACCGATGACCACCCTGACCGTGTTTGCCGACACCGATCCGCAAACCCCGCTGCTGCACACCGATGATTTTGACGCCATCCAGGCCGAGCTGGCTGCCATTGGCGTGCCCCTGCAGCGCTGGACCGCCAGCGAACAGCTGGCGCCCGATGCCAGTAGCGAGACCGTGCTGAAAGCCTACGAAGGCTCGGTGGCGGCGCTGAACGCCAAGTACGGCTTCCAGAGCGTCGACGTGATGGGCATGCACCCCGATCACCCGCAGGCCGGCGAGGCACGGCAGAAATTTCTTGCCGAGCACGTGCACCACGACTTCGAGATTCGCTTCTTCGTTGACGGCGCGGGCGTGTTCTACATCCGCAAGAACGGCAAGGTGTACATGACCGAATGCACCGCAGGCGACCTGATCGAACTGCCGGCCAACACCACGCACTGGTTCGATATGGGGCCGAGGCCGCTGTTCAAGGCGATTCGCTTCTTCACCCAGCCCGAGGGCTGGGTGGGGCATTTCACCGGCGACGCGATCGCCAGCAAGTTTCCCGCCTACGCGGGCGCGGCGGCCTGAATGGGCGGGCAGCCGATCAAAGCGATTCTTACCGACATCGAAGGCACCACCTCCTCCATCGATTTCGTCCACGAGACCTTGTTCCCCTACGCGCGAGCGCGCATCCGTGACTGGCTGCGCGCCAACGCGCATCAAGACGAGGTGCACATTCAACTCGACGCCGTGGAGCAGCTCGTGGGAGGCGACCTGTCGCTGGCCGAAGCCGCCGACGTGCTGGAGCAGTGGATCGACGAAGACCGCAAGGCCACGCCGCTCAAAGCCTTGCAGGGGATGATCTGGGCCGAGGGCTACGCACAGGGTGAACTGCAGGGGCACGTCTACCCCGACACCCCGGCCGCGCTGCACCGGTGGCACGGCGACGGCCTGGCGCTGTACGTCTACTCCTCCGGCTCGGTCACGGCGCAGAAGCTGATCTTTGGCCACACCGCTTATGGCGACCTGACGCCATTGTTCACCGACTACTTCGACACCCGCGTGGGCGGCAAGCGCGAGGTGGCCAGCTATCGCGCCATCGTCGAGTCTGTGGGCTGTGCGCCGGAAGAGATCCTGTTTTTGTCAGACGTGGGCGCCGAACTCGACGCGGCGCGCGAAGCGGGATTGCAGACCTGCCAAGTGGTGCGCGACGGCAAGACCGAGGCAGCGCCGGGGCATCGCCAAGTGGCGACCCTGGCGGAGATCAAGCTTTAGCCAACCCCGGCGGCCACGGGCCGCCGCGGTATGGCTGCACAGGCAAGGCCGTTGTGGCGGTAGCCGAAGTTGGCGGCCACGGGCCGCCCTACGGCGGATCAACCGTCGGCTGGCGCGTGGGCACCGGGGGGTGACACCCCGTAGGGCGGGCCATGCCCGCCGTGCAAGGTCAGATCACGCGCCCACCCCGGCGGCCACGGGCCGCCCTACGTGGAAACCAAGGCCCGTCGTTTGGCAGCCAGAAGCCAGCCCCGGTCTGCGCCTGGGTACTCGCAGCCGAATCACGGCCTCATGGTTGCCCGATGACCAGAAACTCCGGGTTGATCAGGGAATCGTTCTGGTTGTAGCGCAACGGCGTGCGCTCGGCCAGCGACAGCACCGCGCCGCCGGCTTCTTCGACCACGCACTGCGCCGCGGCGGTGTCCCACTCGGAGGTTGGCCCCAGGCGCGGATACAGGTCGGCCTCGCCGGCCGCGATGAGGCAGAACTTGAGCGAGCTGCCGCGCGACATCACCTCATGCGGCGGCAGGGCATCGAGCCAGGCCTGGGTGCGGGCGTCGCGATGCGAGCGGCTGGCGAGCACGGTCGGGCGCGCGGGTGGGGGGCGAGTCTGAATGGGCGCGCTGACGCCTTCACGAATGCGGGTGGCACCGGCGCCACGGGCGGCGGCGTAGGTCTCGGCGAGTACCGGCGCGTGCACCACGCCGAGCACCGGGGCGCCATCGACGATCAGCGCCACATTCACGGTGAACTCGCCGTTGCGCTTGACGAACTCGCGGGTGCCGTCCAGAGGATCAACCAGCCAGTAGCGTGACCATTGGCGGCGGGTCTCGAAGGGCAGCACCGCGCCTTCTTCAGAGAGCAGGGGAATGTTCGGCCACGAGGCGGAGAGCGCCGCGGCGATGTGCCGGTGCGCACGCAGGTCGGCCTGGGTGAGCGGCGAATCGTCACCCTTGTGCTCGACGCTGAAATCCTGCCGGTAGACGTCCAGAATATGGCGACCCGCGCCTTCGCAGATGTGGATCACTTCCGGCAACCATTGAGCCCATTCAGATGACACAGTCCACCTCTTCCGATGCGTGCATGAAGAACGCCGCGAGTCTAGGGGATGCCCAAGTCGACGGGTCGCGGGTGGATCTGGTCATGCTCGACATGGACGGCACCATTCTGGACCTCGCCTACGACAATTATTTCTGGCGCACCCTGGTGTTCGAGCGTTATGCGGCGCTGCACGGCATCAGCCGCGACGAGGCCGATGCCCGCCTGTTGCCGGAGTTCATCGCCACCCAGCACACGCTGCCGTGGTACTGCACCGACCATTGGAGCCGGGTGACCGGGCTCGACATGCTGGTGCTCAAGGCTGAAATTCGCGAGCGCATCCGGCCCCTGCCGGGCGCGGTGGCGTTTCTCGACGCGGTGCGGGCCAGCCGCCGCGGCCTGTGGCTGGTGACCAATGCGCATCCCGACAGCTGGCGATTGAAGCTGTCACACACCGGCCTGCAGCCGCGCTTCGACCGCATCGTGTCGTCGCATGAGTTCGGCGCCCCCAAAGAGCACCTGGCCTTCTGGCGCGGCCTGCGTGCGGCGCATGCGTTCGACCCGGCCCGGACCCTGTTCGTGGACGACTCCAAGGCGGTGCTCGACGCCGCGCGGGCCTACGGCATTGGTCAGGTCATCGGCATTCGTCACCCCGATCACAGCGCGCCGCCGCGGCCGGTGGAGGGGCACGACACCGTTGATGCCCTGGCCGATCTGACGCTGGACTGAGGTGGCGGCCGGCAGGCCCAGACCCTGTCCGGACCGAGACGCTAGCCCGGCCGCGGCCCGTCCGGCATCAGGCCGCAGCCGCGCAGCACCCGCTGCCAGGCCAGCGTGTGGCGCTCCCTTGCGGTTGCCATGTCGGCCCAGAGGCTGCCGGGCGCGGTGGACAGCGCACGTCGCGCGTAGCGCGCAAAGGCGGCCGGCGCCTCTGCCGGCGCCGCCGCCAGCAGGGGCGCCAGGGCCTTGAGCTGCGCCGCACCTTCGCGATGCAGGGCCGCCAGATAGGGCTGCAGGCGCCCCGCGTACACCTGATAGAACACCGTCTCGAAGATCCGGGCTTGCGGATTGGGCAGCGCCTGCGGACAGAGGCGTTGCAGGTCCACGGCTTCGAGCGCGTCGGCCGCCGCCTCAAGCGTGGCCGTCATCTCGCCCGCCGCGCGCACCCAGCCGCCGCCAAAGGGCGCGCTGCGCACGGTCTGCAACGCCGATTCGATGTCCTTGAGGGCCACACCATCGGGCGGATCATCGAACCGGCGTGCGGGGGCCGCCAGCGTCGCAAAGGCCCTGACCGGGGCCTGCGCCGCGGCATCGGGCAGCGCTGCTGCGGCTGAAAAATAGCGGGCAAACTCATCGCTCGCCCAGGTCGCGGCCCACCACGCCAAGGGGCGCGTGGCGGCCTTGACGGCACGCAGCGGCGCAATCTGCGCCAGCAGCGCCGCGTCGTCGGCATCGAGTGCGTCCTGGTCGGCCAGCCACGCGTGGCACCGCGCCAGGCGATGCCCGAAGCGAAACTCATAGTCCAGACGCTGGGTGGCGGGCCAGTAGCCCCGGCCCATGATGCTGTTGCGCTCGGCAATGAGTTGGGTGAGGTTGCAGCGCTGGAAATCGGTCAGGTCGAGCAGGCGGGCGCGCACTTCCGGCAGCGGCAGATGACGGTCCCGGGCGCGCGGGTAGGCCAGCGGCGCGGCCCGTGGCAGCACGATGGGCTGGCCGGTGATGCGCGCCACCCTGGCGGTGTAGTCGGTCATCATCGCCTCCGGCCCCTGCCGGCAGGCGCTCGCCAGCAAGGCAGCGCCCAGGGAGATGATAAGCAGCGCGGGTCGTTGTCCAGGGCTGAAGCGGTTGCGGTGCACGGCGCTTGGGGGGTGTCCGGTGAGTGCCGCCAACCCTAACGAAAAAGGCCGACATGACGTCGGCCTTTCGGGCGAAGCAGTGCGCAATCAGCCTTCGGGCTTGTCGGCTTCGGCCTCTTCGATGCTGAGCAACTCCACCTCGAACACCAGGGTTTCATTGGGGCCGATGCGGTTGCCCGCGCCCCGCTCACCGTAGGCCAGCGATGCGGGAATGACGAACTTGTACTTGGCACCGGGGCTCATCAGCTGCACACCCTCGGTCCAGCCGGCAATGACGTTGCCCAGCGGGAAGGTGACGGGTTCGCCACGGCTGTACGAGCTGTCGAATTCGGTGCCGTCGATCAGCGTGCCGCGGTAGTGCACGGTGACGCGATCGTCGGCGGAAGGCTTGTCGCCTTCGGCCGGCGTCAGCACTTCGTACTGCAGGCCGGAGTCGGTTTCGGTCACGCCGTCGCGCTTGGCGTTTTCGGCCAGAAACTTCTCGCCGGCTTCCTTGGCGGCCTTGGCGCGTTCTCCGACGGCCTTGGCCTGGGAGGCCTGAATCCGCTCGGCGGCGGAGTTCTTGATCTCTTCGCGGGCAACGTCGTCGAGCTTGAGCTCGCGGCCCTCAAAGGCGTCGTCGAGGCCGGCCTTGAGCGCGCCAAGGTCAATTTCATCGCGCACCGGGGCCAGCGACTCGCCCAGATCAACGCCAATGGCATAACCAAAGCGCGCTGCGTCGGCTTCGAGATCAACCGACTCGGCGGGGGCGGCGCCCTTGTTGCAGGCGGCAAGCCCCAGGGTCAGGAGCGCCATCGCGGGCAGTGAAAGTTTGCGAGCTGAGAAGACCATGGAACGTCCTTGAAAAGTTCAGTGATGAGGTGTGGGGGTGGGTGGGGCCGGAGTGACGACCCCGCGTGATGCGGTGCGCGGCAGTCTAAACAGTCTCTGCCGCCGCCGCCGAGCCGGCCGTTGCCGGGCGCCGTCGCGACAGCAGTTGGGCCAGGGTCTGCCGCGCATCATCAGACAGGAATTCGAGCGCTCGTTCGGCGGTGCCATGAATGGCCGGCGAGATGCGCAGGCCCTGCTCGCCCTCAGAGGTGAGCAGGCCGACCGAAATCAGCGTGGTCAGGTAGCCGCGGAACAGCGTTGAATCGAAGAACTCGGGCGCATCCCGCCCGGTGAGCAGCGCCATGCGCTCGGCCAGCAGCCGCGAGTGCTCCTCAATGGCAGCGCGTGACACGGGCAGGTCGCGCTTTGCCTCGGTGGCCAGCAGCAGGGTGGTGATGCAGTAGCGCTCCAGGGTTTCGCCCATGACCCGGCCGAGCATCGACAGGGTGGAAAACGCCGGCTGCGCGACCGACGGGCGCACCAGCCAGGTCGTGTCCTCGGGGTCACGCGACAGCAGACCGAGCTGCAGCAGGACCGCGATGGTCTGCCGCGTGACGGCATCAATGTCTTCAACCGGCCACGGCAGAAAAAATTCATTTCTGAGAAATGGATACAGCGCCTGCACGCTGCTCAGCACCGAATCTTCGGGCATGGCGCCACGGGTGCGGAACAGGTTGGCGATCAGGCCCGGCATGGCCAGCAGGTGCTGAATGTTGTTGCGGTTGTAGGTCAGGGCCACTGCCGCCTTGCCGGTGACCCCATAAATGTCGCCCCAGCGATGCTTGACCTGCGCGATGCCGGCAATCGGCACGGCCCATTCCAGCACCGCGGTGGGCGAGGTCTCGGGAACCAGCGGGTCGGGCCCCACCGGCACGCCCTTGATCAGCCAGATGAGATGGCCGATCTGCTCGATGAACTCGTCGCGCGACACGGCGCGTTGCGGCGCGGCCAGCAGCGCCACCGCCGCCAGGCCGTTGGCATTGGCCACCGCGCAGGCGTTGATGCGCCGCGCATTCTCGAGGCCGAGCTGCTGCACGAACTTGTTGAAGCCGACCGGCTTTTCGCTGCCGTCGGGCGTCATGGTCTCGCGCCAGCCGGGCAACGCCGCATCGGCGGCGTCCTGCAGCCGTATGGGCTCACCGAAGTTGATGTAGGCCTTGCCGTATTGCCGGGACAGGATCGTGCCGGCCTTCAGCAGCCCTTCGGCAGACTCCTTGCGCTTGGTCGCGCCGCGCAGTTCCTTGGCGTAGCTGCCCACTTCCCACACACGGTCATAGCCGATGTAGACCGGCACCACGGCAACCTTGCGCGCCCGCTGCCGCAGACTGGCCTCGACCACCATCGACAACAGCCCGGTCTTGGGCGGCAACAGGCGTCCGGTGCGGCTGCGGCCGCCTTCAGGGAAAAACTCGATGGGGTAGCCGCGGCGGATCAGCGCGTCGACATAAGCGCGAAACACGCTGCTGTAGATGCGATCGCCCGAGAAACTGCGACGCATGTAGAACGCCCCGGCGCGCCGCAGTATGGCGCCCGCCGGCCAGAAATTGAGGTTCACCCCCGCCGCGATGTGCGGCGGCGCCAGGCCCGCGTGATACAGCGTGTAGCTCACCAGCAGATAGTCGGCATGGCTGCGGTGACAGGGCATGTAGATGATTTCATGGTCCTGCGCCCAGTCGCGCACGCGCGAGAGACCCTGCGTCTCTATGGCGCGGAACACGCGTTTGAAGACAATGCCGCCCAGCACCTTGTCGAGAATCCGCAGGGTGATGGTCGAGTAATCCGCCGCAATCTCGTTGGCGTCGCGGCGTGCCCGTGCCATGGCTGCGGTGCGGGTCAGTTTGCCGTTGCGGGTGGCGTCGTCGATGGCGCTCAAGACGCCGGGCCGCTGCAGCAGGTCGTCGATCACCACGCGGCGCGGCAGCAGCGAGGGCCCCAGCGCTGCCGTTCGGGCGCGCAGGAAATGGAAGTGCAGCGCGCGGGTCAGCTTGCGCTGCCCCAGCGCCGGTGTCGGCGCCGCATCGAAATACTGGCGAAACGCGATGGGGCGGCCGAAGTTGGCCAGCACGTTGCGACCGTTGGCGAACATGATCAGCAGCTTGCGCAAGCGCCCGGCCTGCACGCTGTCGGAGAACAACAGACGAAACCAGCTGGTCTCGGAGCCGGGATCGCGGCCCCAGAAGATCGACACGGGAATCACCTGCGCGTCGAACTCGGGCATGCCGGCGGCGGTTTCGATCAGCGTGGACAGGCTCGATGCCTTGCGTCGTTCTTCCAGCAGCACCGGCATGTACAGCACGCCGGTACGGTCAATGTCGGGCACATGGCGCCCGGTGCGGCTGGGGCTGGGCAGGCCCATGTCGCGGCAGATGCGCTCCAGCACGAACAGGTCGGTCCAGTCGCGCGTGGCCAGCACGTACACCACCGGGCGTGCGGGGTCCAGCGCCATCTCTCCGACCAGCGGCGCAGGCGCCGCGCGGTAACGTATGTACGCGTTGATCGGCCGGAACGACAGCCACGCCATGCTGTAGAGCAGGCGAAAGAGCCACTGGCCGATTTGTCTCAACGGACCCCCTCACAGATGATCGTTCTCGCGCATTGCGCGCTCACATTTTGCGGTGACTCTGCAACACTTCGACCCTTCGTCGCGGGTGCGCCGTCTCCCGTACTGATTCCAGCCAGGTAGCGTGACCTGTTCATGAAAAGTGTAAACGAAGCAACCCCCACGCCTGAGGACAAAGAGCGTCAGCAATTGCGCGAAGCCTCGGTGCGCCTGACGCGTGTGCGGTCTCTGACCTATTGGCTCGACAACGCGATTCGCGTGCCCGGCACGCAACTGCGGTTCGGCATTCAGCCGATCATCGGGCTGGTGCCGGTGCTTGGCGACGTGATTGGGCTGCTGCTGACTGGGTTCGTGATTGTGCAGGCATGGCTGATTGGCGCGCCCAGGTCGCTGCTGGGGCGCATGGTGACCATCGCCATCGTCGACTTTTTCATCGGCCTGGTGCCGGTGGTGGGCGATGTGGGCGATGTCGTGTTCAAGGCCAACGCGCGCAACCTCAAGTTGCTGGAAACCCATCTTGACGCCCGGCTGACCCCGCCAACGCCGCCGCCGCGTCGCGGCCGCTGGGTGGTGCTGGCGCTGCTGGGTGCGGCAGCGGTGTGGGGGGTGGTGGCGTCCGTGGCCTGGTGGTCACAGCGGTGAGGGCCGTTGATGCACTGCGAACCAGCCCCCTGTTCGAATCGCTGAGCGATTCGGTACTCGACGCCTTGGTCGGTCGCGGCACCTGGATCAACGTGCGCGGCGGTGAACGCATCATTTCAGTGGGCGATGCCTCGGACTGCATGTACGTGCTGGTCGCCGGGCGGCTGGCCGCGATCAGTCCGGTCGGCGAGATGCTGGGCGAGATCGCCCCCGGCGAACCCATCGGCGAGATCGGTCTGCTGGCCGATGAGCAGAGGGTGGCCAATGTCACCGCGCTGCGCGACTCCATTCTGCTGCGCTTCGACCGCGAGGCCATGCTGGAGGTGCTGCGCGCCGAGCCGGAGGCGCTGCTGGTGCTGACCCGCACCATCATTCGCCGCCTGCGCCGCACGCAGAAGGAAAAGCGCCGCGCCCGCGCCCTGGGCCGTCGCGCGGTGGCGTTGATTCCGCTGCTGCCCGGCCTTGATCTGACGCCCGTCGCCAAGGCCTTGGTTGACGCGCTGTCGCCGTATGGCAGCGTGCTGCTGCTCGACCCCGAGACGGTGGACCACGCGCTGGGAGCGGGCGCCCACGACACCCTGTTCGACGACGCCGACGGGCATCAGCGCGTCGTGACCTGGTTGGCCGAGCAGGAGCAGGCGCATCGTTATCTGATTTATCTGTGTCCGCCCAGGGCCGGCGCCTGGGCGCGGCGCTGCATGCGTCAGGCCGATCGGCTGTTGCTCGGCGTCGACCCCGGCGCGCACGTCTCGGGCACGCCGATGTTGGCCGAGCTGCTGGCGGCGGGCGTGCAGGTGCCACGCGACATCATGATGCTGTCCGATTCGCCGGGTCGCGAGACCGACGTGATGGCCTGGCGCGATCGGGCACGGGCCAACGGTCATCTTTACGCCGCGCCCGATGGCCGGCTGCCGGATGCGCGACGCATCGCCCGGCTGTTGACCCGTCGCAGCATCGGCGTGGTGCTGGGCGGCGGCGGCGCGCGCGGCTTCGCGCATCTGGGCCTGTTCCGGGCGCTGGAGGAGCTCGACATTCCGGTCGATGTGGTCGGCGGCAGCAGCATGGGCGCGTATTTCGCCGGGCTCAAGGCCGTGGGGCACGACACCGAAACCATGCGCAAGATCGCGCGCGACATGTTTGTCGAGCACAACCATCTCAACGACTTCATCTTTCCCAGCGTGGCCTTCATCCGCGGTCGCAAGTTCGTCAAGGAGCTGCACCGCTGCTTCGGTGACGTGCAGATTGAGCACCTGCCGACCCGGTATTTCTGCGTCTCCAGCAACCTGTCGCGAGGCCGCCTCGAGGTGCACGAACAGGGGCCGCTCTATCTCTGGACCGCCACCAGCATGGCGGTGCCCGGGGTGGCCCCGCCGGTGATCTGGAACGAAGACCTGCTGGTCGATGGCGCGCTGCTCAACAGTCTGCCCACCGACGTTATGGAAGCGCTCGATCTGGGGCCGATCATCGCATCCGACGTTTCAACCGGCGGCGAGTTGACCGCGCCCGGCATCAAGGGCCCCGACCCTGAAGGTTTGTTCAGCTGGCGCGGCGAAGCCAAGCGGCCGTCGCTGCTCAACATCATGTTCCGCACCGCAACCGTGGGCGGTCAGCGCGGCGCCCGCGACCGCGCCAGCCGGGCCGACGTGTATCTGCGCATGCCGGTGAGCGATGTCGGCATGTTCGACTGGAAACATTTCGACGACGTCAACCGGCGCGGCTACGAGTTCGCGCTTGACCAGCTGACCCCGGTGCGGGATCAGCTGGTGAACGGCATGATCTGAGCGCCGGTCAGTTGCCGCGCCGCGACATGAAGGCGATGCGCTCGAACAGGTGCACGTCCTGCTCGTTTTTCAGCAGTGCCCCGTAGAGCGGTGGCAGGGCCTTTTTGGCGCTGGCATCGCGCAACACCGCAGGGTCGATATCTTCGGCCAGCAGCAGCTTCAGCCAGTCGAGCAGCTCCGAGGTCGACGGCTTCTTCTTCAGGCCGGGCAGCTCGCGCAGGCCGAAGAACACTTCCATCGCTTCCCTGACCAGACTCTTCTTCAGGTCGGGAAAGTGCACATCCACGATCTGCTGCATCGTGTCCTTGTCGGGGAAGCGAATGTAATGGAAGAAGCAGCGGCGCAGAAAAGCGTCCGGCAATTCCTTTTCATTGTTCGATGTGATCAGAATGATCGGCCGCACCTGGGCGCGCACCGTGCGCCGCAGCTCATGCACGTAGAACTCCATCTGGTCGAGTTCGCGCAGCAGGTCGTTGGGGAACTCGATGTCGGCCTTGTCGATCTCATCGATTAGCAGCACCGGCCGCTGCTCGCTCTCGAAGGCCTCCCACAGCTTGCCCTTGATGATGTAGTTGCCAATGTCCTTGACCCGCGCATCACCCAGCTGCGAGTCGCGCAGGCGCGACACCGCGTCGTACTCGTAAAGGCCGTGCTGCGCCTTGGTGGTCGACTTGATGGCCCAGTCGATGAACGGTGCATCCATGGCCTGCGCGATCTCGCGCGCCAACTGCGTCTTCCCGGTGCCGGGCTCGCCCTTGACCAGCAGTGGTCGCTCCAGGGTGACCGCCGCATTGACCGCCATCATCAAATCGTCTGTCGCGACGTAGGCATCGGTGCCGGTAAAGCGCATGGAAAAACTCCGCGAAAGTGGAAGGGTGCAAGTGTAGCCGGGCGGGCGCAGCGGGGTTCATCGGGCGTGCCGCCTTCGCCACTGTTGTCGCATCCGCGCGCAAGTCCCGCTCAGTGCACGCCGTCGGCCTGAAGGCTGCCCAACAAAAAACCCCGGCGTTTCGGGCCGGGGTTTTGCGAACGCTGCGCAGTGATCAGGCTTCGGCGGCCAGCGCAGCCGCCTTGTCGGTCTTCTCCCACGAGAACGTGGTGAAGGTTTGCCCATTCAGCGTCTTTTCGACCGACTTGCGGCCGAAGTGCCCGTAGGCCGCAGTGGCCTGATACATCGGATGCAACAGGTCCAGCATCTTGATGATGCCGCCCGGCCGCAGGTCAAAGTGCGCCCGAACCAACTGCTCCAGGCGTGCGTCGCTGACCTTGCCCGTGCCGAAGGTGGTCACCATCACCGAGGTGGGCTCGGCCACCCCGATGGCATACGACAACTGCACCTCGCACCGCGCCGCCAGCTTGGCCGCGACGATGTTCTTGGCCACGTAGCGCGCGGCGTAGGCGGCGCTGCGGTCCACCTTCGACGGATCCTTGCCCGAGAACGCCCCACCGCCATGGCGCGCCCAGCCGCCGTAGGTGTCCACAATGATCTTGCGGCCGGTCAGACCGCAGTCACCCACCGGCCCGCCGATGACGAAGTTGCCGGTGGGGTTGATGTGAAACTTGGTGTCTTTCGTGATCCATTTTTCAGGAATCACCGGCTTGATGATCGACTCCATGACCGCCTCACGCAGCGTTTTCAACTTGATGTCGGGGTCATGCTGGGTCGACAGCACCACCGCGTCCACGCCCACGGCCACGTCATTCTCGTAGCGCAGCGTGACCTGACTCTTGGCATCGGGGCGCAACCAGGGTAGACCGTTCTTGGCGCGCCGCACCTTGGCCTGCAGCTCCACCAGACGGTGGCTGTAGTACACCGGGGCCGGCATCAATTCCTTCGTTTCGTTGCAGGCGTAGCCAAACATCAGGCCCTGGTCGCCGGCGCCGATATCGAGGTCGCCCTTCTCTGCGCCGGCCGAGCCGTCCACGCCCATGGCGATGTCGGGGCTCTGTTTTCCCAACAGATTCAACACGCCGCAGGTTTCACCGTCGAAGCCAATGGCCGACGAGGTGTAGCCCACATCCGAGATCACCTTGCGCACCAGCGCCTCGAAATCGACGTTGGCCTTGGTGGTGACCTCGCCCGCCAGGATGGCGACGCCGGTCTTCACCAGCGTCTCGCTGGCGATGCGGGCGCGGGCGTCCTGGGCAAGAATTGCATCAACAATTGCGTCCGAAATCTGGTCGGCAAGCTTGTCGGGGTGACCTTCGGAGACAGATTCGGAGGTGAAGAGGAAACTGGACATTCGCTGGGGCCTCACGTGAGGAGTTGGGGGTGCATCATCCGCTCATCCGGATGGCCGGTAGTCTAACGACACGACCGAGATTTGGGGTGCGGCGGCGCGGTGCGTCAAAAAGTGGTGGGTCAAAAAGTTGTGGTTGCCGGTTGCTGCGAGCGAAAGTTGAGTTATCCTTCACCCAGTCGGGGGATTTCCGGTTCAACCAAGCAGTCGAGGGGTTTGCGAAGAGTTCCCGCGCAATATTTTCGTTGCGGATGGCAAAATCGTTTCCAAATAACCTTGGTCGGAGAATGAACACCATGGCAAAAGCAATTTATATGGCAGCAGTTGGGGCGTCGCTACTCGTTTCGGCTGCCGCTCAGGCTCAGCAGGTCGAGCAGCGGCCGTATTTCAGTCTCGGCGGCCAGTATTTGTTCGATGATGATGAGCGGTTTTCGGACGCCGGTTATGGGGGCTATTTCGGCATCGGCAAGCGCTTTTGGACCCATCTGGGGTTCGAGCTTTATGGATTTGCAAACACCTTTGATCGCGATGTCGCTGAGTGGGACGAGGCCGGAGGTGGGGTTGACGCGCACGTCTATCTGAACCGCAGCCCGATCTTCGCGCCGTACCTGCTCGCAGGTGGTGGCTACATCAACAGCAAAGAGCAGACCTTGGGCTTCGAGTTCGAAGAGGCCTACGGAAATGTGGGTGCTGGCGCGAATTGGTTCCCCAATGCCAACGGTTACAACTTCGGGATTCGCGGTGAGTATAAGTATCGCTTCTTCGAGGCTTCAGGCGTTCCTGGCATCGAAGGGATCAACGATCACATTTTGTCCTTGGGCCTGATCCTTCCGTTCGGCGCTGCTCCGGCGAAGGCCGAGGTGGTTGCGAGTGCTCCGGTCGTCGATTCCGACGGGGACGGCGTGCCTGATGATCGTGATCTGTGTCCCGGTACGCCTGCTGGTTCCGCCGTCGATTCGCGTGGATGCCCCAGCGATTCCGACGGTGATGGCGTTCCTGACTATCTCGACAAATGCCCGAACACTGCTGTCGGCGTGACCGTCGACAAGGACGGCTGCCCGGTTGAAACCGACAGTCCCTCCCGGACTTTTGAGAACGTGAATTTCGAGTTCGACCGTTCAGACCTCACGGAATACGCCCGAGGAATTCTCGACAGCGCATCTCAAGTGATCAACTCTCTGACGAGCGGCCATTCAAATCTCGTGGTGCAGATTGATGGTCACACCGACGCGATCGGAAGCCCCGGGTACAACATGGCGTTGTCCGAGCGTCGTGCGAACGCGGTCAAGCAGTATCTTGTCCGCAAGGGCGTGGACGCGAATCGGATCAGGATGCAGGCCTACGGTCTAACCAAACCGATCGCAACCAACGATACGGATGCTGGTCGTGCTCTCAACCGCCGCGCCGAGGTGCGTACCCGCGTTGGTCAGTAGGACTCAGGCAGCACCACCTAAAAGGGCAGCGAAAGCTGCCCTTTTTTTTGGGTGCGCCCAGGGCGCACACCTACTTGGGGGTGAAAGTCCCCTGTACACCCGGCAAGGGGAAGCAGTAGCGGAAGGCAATGGCTTCACCGCGAGGTGGGGTTATGAGGTGCCTGGAAGCAAAGCGCTGGCCTGACGCACAGGAAGCGGATGAGGCGACGTATCTGGGTAAGGCGGGGCAACTGGGCGAAGTCCGGTACTTGCACGGAACGATCCAGCGTATATCCGACAATCATAAGCGTGAAGGCAGGTGCGCAATGCCCGGGGAGATCTCGCTTTGCGTCTGAAGGGCGACCCGGGCTTCGACAGTTCGGGACCGAAAGCGCCCGACTCTGAGGGGTGACCCTATGCCAGACGGGCGTTTCAGCGGGTTTTTGGGAAAGTGCGTGTGGTGGCATGTTTTGGTTCTGCAGTCACTTCGTTGACAGGCGATTGGCGCGTCATATCGTGGCGGCATGCATGTGAAGCTGGCCACCTGCGGCGGACGCCAATATCTCCAGCTCGTGGCGTCCTTCCGGGACGATGCGGGGCGTGTCAGGAAGCGCACGGTGGCGACGCTGGGCCGAGCCGACAAGCTGGCCGGCGGATTGGACTCGGCCATCAATGGATTGCTCCAAGCCAGCGGCCGGGCGCCGCTGAAGCGGCGGCGCCGGAGGTGGCTTTCGAGTCGGCCCGTGCCCTGAGCGACGTCTGGGCACTGACCGAGCTGTGGAAGCAGCCGGGCTTTGACCGCCTGCGACGGGTCTTTCGCAAGACCCGCCATGCGACGGACGTCGAGGCGTTGATCCGGCCATGGGGTCTGCGGCTGTTTTCGTTGCCCCGACGTGCAGCGCGCTCAAACCGCATATCCTATGCGGCCTAATTTCAAGCTGGTTACGTGGCCATGTCTGAGCGTCTTTCCCTTGCCAACGCCCTCCGCGCCCTTGCGATGGATGCGGTCCAACAGGCCAATTCAGGCCATCCGGGCGCGCCGATGGGCATGGCGGATATCGCCGAGGTGTTATGGAACGATGCGCTGAAGCACAATCCGGCCAATCCGCTGTGGGCAGATCGCGACCGCTTTGTGTTGAGCAACGGCCACGGTTCGATGCTGCTGTATGGTCTGTTGCATCTGTCGGGCTACGACTTGCCGCTGGATGAACTGAAGCGCTTCCGCCAGCTGCACTCGAAGACGCCGGGGCATCCCGAGGTTGACGTGACACCGGGCGTGGAAACCACTACCGGTCCGCTGGGGCAGGGGCTCGCCAACGCCGTGGGTTTTGCCATCGCCGAGACCGTGCTGGCCAGCGCCTTCAATCGCGATGACCATCGCATTGTTGATCACAACACGTACGTGTTTCTGGGTGACGGCTGCCTGATGGAAGGCATCAGCCACGAGGCTTGCGCGTTGGCGGGCACGCTGGGCCTGAACAAGCTGATCGCCTTTTACGACGACAACAACATTTCGATCGATGGCGAAGTGGAGGGTTGGTTTGCCGATGACACGCCGGCACGGTTTGAAGCCTATGGCTGGCAGGTGATCCGCCGGGTCAATGGCCATGACCCGCGCGAAATCGAGATTGCGCTGAAGACCGCGCGCGATTTTCAGGGGGGCCCGACCTTGATCTGCTGCAAGACGCTGATCGGCTTTGGCTCGCCGAACAAGCAGGGCAAGGAAACCTGCCACGGTGCGCCGCTGGGTGCCGACGAGATTGCCCTCACCCGTGAAGAGCTGGACTGGCCCCACGCGCCGTTCGAGATTCCCGACGCCATTCGCGCCGGCTGGGATGCCCGCGACGCAGGCGCCAAGGCCGAGGCGGACTGGAACCAGCGCTTCGCCACCTACGCGAAGGCCTATCCCGATCTGGCCGCCGAGTTCACCCGGCGCATGGCCGGCGAACTGCCCGCCGACTGGTCGGCCACGGTACAGGCGCTGATCGATCAGGCGCTGGCCATGGACAAGCCCATTGCCACGCGCAAGAGCAGCAAGGCCGCCATCGAGCTGCTGGTGAAGGGCTTGCCGGAACTGTTCGGCGGCTCGGCTGATCTGTCGGAGTCCAACGGGACCGACTTCAAGGGCCATGTGCCGCTGCGCCGGGGTTCGCTGAAGGGCAACTACGTGAATTACGGCGTGCGCGAGTTCGGCATGAGCGCCATCATGAATGGCATTGCCCTGCACGGCGGGCTGATTCCGTTCGGTGCCACCTTCCTCACCTTCAGCGACTACGCCCGCAACGCGGTGCGCATGGCCGCGCTGATGAAGCGCCGCAGCATTTTTGTGTACACCCACGACTCCATCGCCCTGGGCGAAGACGGCCCCACCCACCAGGCGGTGGAGCACGTGTCTGCGCTGCGGCTGATGCCACACCTTGAAGTGTGGCGCCCGGCCGATGCCTTTGAGACGGCCATTGCCTGGCAGCAGGCCATCGAGCGCCAGGACGGCCCCAGCGCGTTGATCCTGACGCGGCAGAATCTGCCGCCGCAGGCACACGAGGCCGCTCAGGCCGACGCGGCGCGCAACGGCGCTTACGTCATCCACGCCGGGGGTGTCACGCCCGCGCTGGTGATTGCCGCGACCGGCTCTGAAGTGGCGCTGGCGGTTGATGTCGCCAAGGTGTTCGGCGAGCAGGGCACCGCGGTGCGCGTGGTGTCGATTCCCTGCGCGGACCGCTTTTTCGCCATGCCGCGTGACGCCCGCGCCGAGTTGTTCCCGGCTGGCGTTCCGCGCCTTGCCATTGAAGCGGGCGTCACCCATTACTGGCGTGCGCTGGTGGGCGACGACGGCGACGTGATCGGTGTGGACAGCTTCGGTGAGTCAGCGCCCTATGGCGCGCTGATGAAGCACTTCGGCCTCACCATTGAAGCCGTGGTGGCACGCGCCGAGGCCTTGCTGAAGGGCTGAGCGGCGTCGCGCGGGACGGATTATTTGCGGATTATTTAGGGATGCGCCGGCATCCGCGTGGGCATCAGAATCTGTGCCGTGCGCGGTTCACGCCGTTGAACTGGGGTGGCCGATCAGCCCGCGAAAGAGGTGTTTCGCGTAGTCGGCCACCTGGGGTTCGGATGCCTTGAGCAGGGTCTGATAACGCTGCTGCGCGGCGGCCTCGGTGCCATCGACGCTCAGGTCGAGCAACACCAGGTGACCGACCACGCCCAGCACGATGGCACACTCGAACCAGTCATCTTCCAGGCATTTGCCGCGATGTAGAACGAAGATGCTGCGTTCCTTGAGCATTTGCCGGGTCGACCAGTTGCGGGTGTCGCCGCGGTGCGGGGGCAGTATTTTTTCGATGAAGGGACGCTCGCCCAGGCGGCCGGCCAGCAGCTCGGGCGCGCCCAGCAGGCGGGTCAGGGTGTGGCTGCTTGCGAAGCCGACCACGCCATCGCGCAGCAACAGCAGTTCCTTGATCGGCCCGGTCGCACTCATCGATCAGGCCAGATTCGCCGCATGGAATTGCAGGTGCTCGGCAATGAAGCTCTGCACGAAGAAATAGCTGTGGTCATAGCCGGGCTGCATGCGCAGGGTGATGGCGACCTGGGCTTCGGCGGCAGCGTCGGCCAGCAGTTGCGGCTGCAGCATGGGCAAGAAGGGATCCTGGTCGCCCTGGTCAATGAGGGGGGCGGGGCCCTTCCAGCCGTGGGACACCAGCAAGCGCGTGCTGTCGTAGCGCTGCCAGGGGCTTTCGTCGGTGCCCAGATACCGGCTGAAGGCGTTGCGTCCCCAGGCGCAGCGGGTGGGCGCGGCCAGCGGTGCAAAGGCTGAAACGCTGCGGTACTGCTGGGGATTGCGCAGCGCGCAGACCAGTGCGCCATGCCCGCCCATGCTGTGGCCTGACAGCGCAACGCGGTCGGCATCCACCGGAAAGTGGGCGTTGATCAGCGCCGGCAATTCCTGCGTCACATAGCTGTACATGCGGTAGCCCTGCGACCACGGGACTTCGGTGGCATCGACGTAAAAGCCGGCGCCCAGGCCGAAATCGAAGCTGTCTGCCTCGCCGGGAATGTTCAGGCCACGCGGACTGGTATCGGGCGCGACGATGGCAAGCCCCAGTTGGGCGGCCATGCGCTGCGCCCCGGCCTTGATGGTGAAGTTTTCTTCGGTGCAGGTCAGGCCCGACAGCCAGTACAGCACCGGCACTTTTGCGGTCTCGGCCTGCGGCGGCAGATAGACCGAGAAGCGCATGGTGCAGGCGGTTTCGGACGCGGCATGGCTGTAAGTGAACTGGGTGCCGCCCCAGCACTTGTTTGCGGACAGTTGCTTGAGCGTGCCCATCAGAACAGCACCACGCCGCGGATGGACTTGCCCTGGGCCATCAACTCGAAGCCGTCGTTGATCTGTTCCAGAGGCATGGTGTGGGTGATGAGCGCGTCAATGTTGATTTTGCCGTCCATGTACCAGTCGACGATCCTGGGCACGTCGGTACGGCCCCGGGCGCCGCCGAATGCGGTGCCGATCCAGCGCCGGCCGGTGACCAGCTGAAACGGGCGGGTGGCAATTTCGGCGCCGGCCGGCGCCACGCCGATGATGGTCGAGACACCCCAGCCCTTGTGGGCGCATTCCAGCGCCTGCCGCATCACCTTGACGTTGCCGATGCACTCGAAGGTGTAATCGGCGCCGCCGCCGGTCAGTTCGACCAGATGGGCCACCAGATCGCCCTGCACGTCTTTCGGGTTGACGAAGTGGGTCATGCCGAACTGGCGGCCGATGGCCTCGCGTTCGGGGTTCATGTCGACACCGACGATCATGTTGGCTCCGACCATGCGCAGCCCCTGCAACACGTTCAGGCCAATGCCGCCCAGGCCGAACACGACGCAGTTGGCGCCTGCCTCCACCTTGGCGGTGAAGATCACCGCGCCGATGCCGGTGGTGACGCCGCAGCCGATGTAGCAAATCTTGTCGAAGGGCGCGTCTTCACGCACCTTGGCCAGCGCGATCTCGGGCACGACCGTGTAGTTGGCAAAGGTGGAGCAGCCCATGTAGTGCAGCACCGGCTTTCCCTGAAACGAGAACCGCGAGCTGCCGTCCGGCATCAGGCCCTGGCCCTGGGTGCTGCGGATGGCCTGGCAGAGATTGGTCTTGCCGCTGGTGCAGTAGCTGCATTCCCGGCACTCCGGCGTGTAGAGCGGAATGACGTGGTCGCCTTTTTTCAGGTGCTTCACGCCCGGGCCCACGTCGACCACGACGCCCGCGCCCTCGTGGCCGAGAATGGCGGGAAAGGCGCCTTCAGGATCTTCGCCCGAGAGGGTGAACTTGTCGGTGTGGCAGAGGCCCGTGGCCTTGATTTCGACCAGCACTTCGCCTTCGCGCGGCCCATCAAGCTGCACGGTTTCAATCGAGAGCGGTTTGCCGGCTTCAAAGGCAACGGCGGCACGGACGTCCATGAGGTGTCTCCTGAGGGTGGGCAAGCAAGTACAAAAAGGGCGGGCATGGCGGGGCCGCATCCTCGCCGCAGGGCGCGCGCAGCCACGTTGGCGGCGTCAGCCCAGAATGGCGTAGGGCCCACCGCGCTGCAGCGCGGCACGGTAGGCCGGGCGCGCCTGGAATCGCTGCACATGGTCTTTGATGGCCTGTGGAATGGCCGGGCCGCCGCGTGCGCAGAGCGCTTCCAGCGGAAAGCTCATCATGATGTCGGCGCCGGTGAGGCGGTCATCGACCAGCCAGGTTTTGCCCTGCAGTGCCGTCGCCAGTGCGCCCACGTGGCGCTCCAGCGACGGGCCGATGTACAGGGCGTTGACCTGCCGGTCGATGGCCTTGGCAATGGGGCGGGTGAAGAGCGGCGCCTTGGCCGGGACTGCCCCGAACAGCAGCTTCATCACCAGCAACGGCATCAACGAGCCTTCGGCGTAGTGCATCCAGTAGCGATGGTCCAGGCGGGCATCGGGATCGCTTGGCGGGCTCAGCGGGCCGTCGCCGTGCTTCTCGATCAGGTATTCGACAATGGCCGCGGATTCGGCCACCACGCGTGCGCCATCGGTGATCACCGGCGACTTGCCCAGCGGGTGCACGGCGCGCAGTTCCGGCGGCGCCAGCATGGTTTTCGGGTCGCGCGCATAGCGCTTGATCTCGTAGGGCATGCCCAGCTCTTCCAGCAGCCAGAGGATGCGCTGCGAGCGCGAATGTTCGAGGTGGTGCACCACAATCATGAGGCGATGACCTTCAAGCGTCAGTGGCCGCCAAGCATAACCGAGACCCCCAATCGGTCCGGCCGCGCCGCGTCGGCCCGCCGGTCAGTCGCCAAAATGCAGCGGCGCGTGCACCCGGCCACCGGGTGGCAGTTGCAGAAACCATCCGCTGCGGGACAGCTCAGCGATCACCACCTGCACGTCAACCCGCGCGAGCCTGCGCCCGGCATGCAGCCGCAGCGGCATCACCTCGGTGAGGGTGCCAGTGCGGGCCTGCAGTGCTTCAGGCAGTTCGGCAAGCTGGAATCCCTCGCGCACATAGACATAAAGATCGGGCTGGCGCGCGGCGCGGTACACGCGGCAGTCGATGCCCGCGTCGGCCGGGCTCACGACGCGAGCGCGTAGGTGTTGTCGAGGTACGCCACGATATCGGCCGACTCGTACATCGCCACGCCGGTATTGGGGTCGATGAGGTAGGGCACCTGCACCGCGCCGGTGTGCTCGTTGAGCCAGGTCCGGTTGCGGGTGGTGTTGCGCGGGCCGTTGAACAGGCGGTCGCGGAAGAAGGCGGGGCCCATGTCGGACCATGCGCCCTTGGCGGTATTGCGCAGGCGGTAGGGCAGTTCCAGTTCGCAGAGGCGCAGGCGAACGCTCTTGGCGTAGGGGCTGGTTTCAAAGCTGAACAGTTCCAGCGGTTCGGCAGGCGCTTCAGACGCCGCCGCCGCCAGTCCGCTGATGCCACCGGCGCGCCAGTTCGCCACCGTGGCCAGGTAGCCTCCGGCGAGGCGCGCGGCCCGCCCCAGGCCGCGTCCGGCCTTCTGCGTCCTGCCGCCGTAGGTGCGCAGCAGGTAGTCGATGATGTCGGCGCTTTCGAGCATCACCGTGTCGGTGTTTGGGTCGATCAGCAGTGGAAATTGCGCCTTGCCCGCCAAGGCGATGGCCTCGTCGCGAAAGCGCCTGCCGCCCTTGGGGCAGGGCTTGATCAACACATCAAGATCAAGCTCGCTCAGGGTTTCGCGGACCAGCCGACAGTAAGGGCTGCTCTCGATGTCGTAGAGCACCAGCCACTCGGCAGGCTGCACCGTGGCGGGTTTGAAGCAGGCGGTGCCGCGCCATCCGGTCAGGGTGCTGCCCAGGGTGTGCCGCAGGGCTTCGAGGTTGCTGTTCATGTAAGGCTCATTGTTCTGGAAAATTGCGCTAGTGTGCCGGTGCCCAATGTCGGGCGTGGAGGGAGATTCATGATGACGGGTATCGAGACGCTGTTGTTGCTGGCAGGTCTGGCCGTGGTGATGGCGCTGGCTTATGCGGGCCCGAGGGTGCCTGCGGTGCTCACCGGCAGTCAGCCGGCAGACGCCTGGACGCGTGGCAATGCGCCAGTGGGCCCGGGCGTGTTCACGCGCTTGCAGCATGCGCACTACAACCTGCTCGAAACGCTGCCGGTTTTTGCGGTGGTGGTGTTGGTCGCGGCGGTCACCGATCGGTCAGGGCTGATCGACGGCCTGGCGCCGTACATCCTGTTTGCGCGATTGATCCAGATTGCCGTGCACCTCATCGGCACCAGCTTCCCGCTCGTTTTGGTGCGTGCGACGGCCTTTGTGGTGCAGATGGTCCTGCTGCTGGTCATGCTCAGCAAGCTGATCTAGTGCACCGCGTCCAACAGAGCATTCGTTCTGCCGGCGCGATGGCGCGCATCTCTTCGTTGCTCATCGTCGCGATAGGAGCCGCTATCGCTCCTCTTCGCGCCTTGATCTGCACGCCATCGCATCCGGCATCTCCTAACGCTTTGTTGGACGCGATGCACTGGCCGCCGGCGGTCAAGGCCTGCTGTTGGGGCTCGCCGTCAGGGTCTGCCGCGGTCTATGGCCTGGTTCAATAGGCTTGGCCGCGGTAGACCCGCGTTGGCGCCGCCCGCGGGGCTTCGGGTGCTGCGGGCGCGTCCAGCCGTTCGGCCTCGGCATTCAGCGGTGCGCCCAGTTCGTGATTGGCCGGTTCGGCAAGTTGCACCACGGCCGCTTCGACGGCGCTCGCCAGCGCATGCGCGCGCAGGGGGCGGCTGATGTCGGCGGCGGTGCCCCGCTGGCCGTAGCGGATGCGCGCCCTGGGCCACAGGTGATCGAGCCCGGCGGCCTGACGAATGGCGTCCGGCTGGTCGACGTCCACAATCAGAATGTCGGCCTCGGCAGGCGGTGCCCATTCAATCTGCACGCTGAGCAGCTGCGAGGCAGAAAGGGTGGTCAGTGCCGAGACCAATGCGCGACGCTCGGCGTCGCAGACGCCCAACAGGGCGGCGGTGAAGACTTGACGTTTGATCATGGTGCCGTTCCCTGGGTTGGCGGTCAGAGTTCCGCAGCAAAAAAAGTGCCATTCCTTGCGGTCAGGTCGGCCCCGGGATCACGAAGAACAGAATTACGAAGTAATGCAAGGTGGTGCCGGCCATCACGAACAGATGCCAGATGGCATGGTGGTAGCGCATCCGTTCCAGCAGATAGAAGATCACGCCGCCGGTGTAGGCCAGGCCGCCGGCCACCAGCAGCCACAGCCCCAGGGTGGGTAGGGCCGCCATCATCGGCTTGATCGCCACCAGCCCGCACCAGCCCATGGCCACGTAGATGGCGACCGACAGGCGGTCGAACCGGCCGGTGAAGAACAACTTGAAGATGATGCCGACAATCGCCAGGCCCCAGACCACGCCAAACAGCGACCATCCCCAGGCGCCTTCCAGCGTGACCAGGGTGAACGGCGTGTAGGTGCCGGCGATGAGCAGGTAGATCGAGGCGTGATCGACCACCCGCATGATGCGTTTGGTCTCGGGCATCGGCAGGCTGTGATACAGCGTCGAGGCGGTGTAGAGCACGATCATCGAGGCGCCGAAGATGCTGCTCGCCACCACATGAACAGCGCTGCCGTAGAGCGCCGAGAAGGTCACCAGCACGCACAGCCCGGCAATGGCCAGCACGATGCCGATGCCGTGGGTCAGGCCATGGGCGATTTCTTCGCCGAGGCTGTATTTGTTGGAGGGGCTGAGTGACACAGGCCGGATCCGCAGTGGCGCCGCAAAACGGCGGGACTCATTCTGGCACGCCGGCCGTCGATGACGGGGCGCGCAGCGAGCCGCTACCCTTGCCGCTCACCAATCCGAACCACCGGAGTTTCGCATGGCCGCTTCCCCGCAGTTCGATCTGATCGTTTTTGGGGCAACCAGCTTCGTTGGGCAAATCCTGACCCGTCATCTGTTCGACCGCCACGGCACTGACGAGGGCTTGCGCTGGGCGCTGGCGGGCCGCTCCGAGCCCAAGCTGGCCCAACTGCGCGCGACCCTGGGGGCGGGCGCCGAAGCGCTGCAGTTGCTCGTCGCCGACGCCCGAAACCCTGAGGCGATGCGCGATCTCTGCGGGCGGACCCGTGTGGTGGTTTCAACCGTTGGCCCCTACGCCCTGTACGGCAGCGAACTGGTGGCCGCCTGCGCCGCCACCGGCACCGACTACTGTGACCTGACCGGCGAGGTGCAATGGATACACCGGATGATCGCGCAGCACGAGGCCACCGCAAAAGCGTCCGGCGCGCGCATCGTGCATTGCTGTGGCTTCGATTCCATTCCCTCCGATCTGGGCGTGCACCACCTGCAGTCGGCGAGCCGCGAGCGTTTTGGCGCCCCGGCCGAGCGCGTCAAGCTGCGCATCAACGCCCTGCGCGGCGGTGCCTCTGGCGGCACCGTGGCCAGCCTCATGAACGTGATGAAGGAAGTGGCGGCCGATCCAGACCTGCGCGGCGTCCTGGGCGATCCCTACGCCCTGGCGGCCACCGAGGGCGTCGCCCGCCCGGCCCGGCAGCCCAGCGTGCAGTTGGGCGAGTTCGATGCCGAGATCAAGTCCTGGCTGGCGCCCTTTGTCATGGCGGCCATCAACACCCGCATTGTGCACCGCTCCAACCTGCTCAGCGGTTTCTCCTACGGGCAAGGCTTTGTCTACGACGAGGCCATGACCACCGGGCCGGGCCTGAAAGGGCAGTTCAAGGCCAATGCCGTGGCGCTGGCACTGGGCGGTTTTGTGGGGCTGTCTGCGCTGCGCCCCAGCCGTGCGCTGCTGGAGCGTTTCGTGGTGCCCAAGCCGGGCGAAGGGCCCAGCCCCGAGGCCCAGCAGAAAGGTTATTTCGATTTCCGCTTTTATGGCCGCACTGCGGGCGGCGACACCGTGGTCGCCAAAGTGACCGGCGACCGCGATCCCGGCTATGGGTCTACCGGCAAAATGCTCGGTGAAGCGGCGGTCTGCCTGGCGCGCGATGTCGACAGTTCAAAGGTTGGCGGGGGCTTCTGGACCCCCGCCACCGCCCTGGGCGATGCCCTCATCGAGCGGCTGGTCGCCCATGCGGGACTGACCTTCGAGGTGCTGTAACGCCCGGATCGGGCGCGCGACTTTTGCCTCCAGCAGCCCGGCCAAGGTCGGTTAAGGATTGGCGACTCGACCCGCGTGCACGTCGTTCATATAAGATTCAGTGCCGCATCTGGTGCAGTCACGTTTGGCCGGCTTGCGACCGCCGCGCCCTGATCATGCGCCCGGCAGCAGTCCACGCGGCCCGCCCCTTGCGCTGGGTGTCCGGGCTGCTTGACCGCCGATGGTGCGCAGGCTTACGAAGTTAGTTAAGGATGTACGCTTTGCTTGGCCTCTCCGCATTCGAGGCGTTCAGCCAGGCGGGACTGCACTTCACCGAGGCAGCCGCGAACGAGGTTCACCAGCGCTCGCCAATCGACACGGACGGAACTCACCGAAACATGACAAATGGACTTCGACTGGCACTTGCAGCCGGTTCAGCGCTCCTGCTGCTGACAGCGTGCGGGGGTGACGGCAACAGTGCCGAGAGCAGTGACCAGACCCGGGCGGACGCTCCAGACCGGCGCACGGTGATCAGCACGATCAATGCCGAAGTGAAAACCGTGGAGGTGGTGGAACGCTCCATCGGCCAAGTCAGCTCGCGGACCGCGCCCTCGCTGATCGCTGAGGTGGACGGCCGGATCACCGCCGTCCACGTGGATGCCGGTGAGCGCGTCAAGCGCGGCAAGCTGCTTCTCGAAATCGATCGGGAGCCCTACGAACTGGCTCTGGCCTCGGCACGCGCCGACGTCCGACGGTTCGAAGCCTTGGTCCATTCCCAGGGCCGTCAGCTGGAACGTCAGCGGCAATTGCTTGCGAACGGGGCCGTCACCCAGGGCACGTTCGACACCACCGAAGGCGAGTACCGCAACCTCCAGGAACAGCTCGAAGGCGCGCGGATTGCCGTTCGCCAAGCCGAACTCGACCTGCGCAACACCCGGGTGACGTCACCCGTGGATGCCGAGGTGGACGAACGCATGGTTTCGGTGGGCGATTTCAGCACCCGGGGGCAGCCCTTGTTCCGGCTGGTGAGCCAGGACCTGCTGAGTGTTCGCCTGCCGTTTCCTGAAACCGCGGGCACCCGGCTGGCAGTGGGCCAGAGGGTGCGCATGCACGCCCCGTTGTCTGCCGCCGAAGAAGTGGAGGGGACCATCAGTGAGCTGCGTCCAGGGTTGATGGGGGGCAGCCGAGCTGTGGAAGCGATCATCAACGTGGCCAACCCCGGCAGCTGGCGCGACGGCGGCAGCGTCAACGCCGAGGTGGTGCTTGAGCAGCGTGAGAGCGTGGTGGTGCCGAATCAGTCGGTGGTCCAGCGGCCGGTCGGCCAGGTCGTGTACCTGATCGAGGATGGCACCGCAAGGGCGCGGGGTGTGCGCGTCGGCATCCGCACGCGTGAGACGATCGAGATCCTCGAAGGCCTCGAAGGCGGCGAAACCATCGCCTTGGACAGTGCCGGCTTTCTCAGCGACGGCGCCGAAGTGCAGATCAGCGAGAGGCGGCCACAATGACGCTGCCGGAGCTGTCCATCCGGCGGCACGTGCTTGCCGTGATGCTGAGTGCGGTACTGGTGCTGTTCGGCATCATCGGCTACCAGCAGGTGGGCACGGACCGCGTTCCCAACATCGAGTTTCCGGTGGTCACCGTGGTCGTCACCCAGCAGGGCGCCGACCCGGAGATCATCGATGCGTCCATCACCACGCAGGTAGAGCGCGCGGTCAACACCGTTCCCGGCATCGATGACATCCAGTCCACGTCCAGTGCCGGCGTCTCCCTGGTGGTGGTGACTTTCAACCTGGACAAGGACGTGGACATTGCCTTCAATGAAGTGCAGGCCAAGGTCAACGAGATACGCGCCCAGCTGCCGCCGGACGCCGATGCGCCGATCATTCAAAAGTTGGAGACCGGCAGCCAGGCCATCATGTGGCTGAGTGTGCAGGGTGACCGCACACTGCAGCAGCTCAGCGTCTATGCCCGCAATGTGATTCGGCCCCGGCTGGAGAATATCGACGGGGTGGGCGAGGTGCAGATCGGAGGCGGGCTGGAGCGCAACATCCGCGTGGAGGTGTACCCCGACCGCCTGGCCCGCTTCGGGCTCACGGTCCAGGATTTGATCGAGGCCCTGCAGACCGAGCATTTCCAGCTGCCGGGCGGTTTCGTGATCAGCGATCGGACCGAACGGCTGATCAAGCTGGACATGGAGTACCACGCCCCGGAAGAACTGGAAAACCTGGTCGTGGCAAGCCAGAACGGCGCCCTGGTCCGCGTGCGCGACGTGGCCGATGTGGTCGACGGGCTTGAGGATTCGCGTTCGCTGGCCCGATTCAACGGCAGGCCTACGGTTGGCCTGGGCATCGTCAAGGTGGCCGGCTCCAATACCGTCGGCATCATCGAAGAGGTGCAGCGTCGGCTCGACGAGGAAATCCGGCCACAGTTGCCGCCCGGCATCGAGGTGAACATCGCTTCGGACCAATCCGTATTCATTCTGGAGATGGTGAAATCGCTGTACGTCACCATTGCGCTGGGCATCCTGTTCTCTGCCGTGGTTCTGTGGTTGTTCCTGAAGAACCTGCGCTCGACGCTGATCGTCGTGCTGTCGATCCCCATCTCGCTCGCCGCCGTCACCGCCGTGGTGTACTTCTTCGGCTACACGCTCAACTCACTGACCATGCTGGCCATGCTGCTGCTGATCGGGGTGGTGGTGGACGACTCCATCGTGGTGCTGGAGAACATCTTCAGGCACCGCGAGGAGGGCATCGAGGACAAGGTCGAAGGCGCCATCGTCGGTTCCAACGAGGTCTTCTTTGCCGTCATTGCGACCACGCTGACGCTGGTGGCCATCTTCCTCCCGGTGCTGTTCATGGGCGGCATCATTGGCCGCTTCTTCGAATCCCTGGCGGTCGTGGTGTCCCTCGGAGTGATTGCCTCAAGCCTGGTCGCGCTGACCCTGACGCCCATGCTGTGCGCGCGATTCCTGTCGGTACCGAAGCAGCATGGCCGTGTCTACAACGTGCTGGAAACCGGCTTCCGCCGCATGGAGGCGGGCTACCGCTGGCTGCTGGCAGGCGCTCTGCGCTTCCGCTGGAGCACCCTGGCGCTGGTGGTCGTGATCACCGTGCTCGTCGGCAGCCTGGCAGGTCGGCTCGGCGGTGAGTTCATGCCCGAGGAAGACGAAGGCCAGTTTCTGGTGATCCTGCAGACGCCGCTGGGCTCCAGCATCGACTACACGGAGGAAAAGCTGCGGGCTGTGGAGGACATTCTCGGACGGCAGGAAGGTGTGCGCAGCTACTTCATGACCATCGGCCTTGGGCAGCGGGGTCAGGTCAATGACGGGGTTGCCTTTGTCCGTCTGGAGCCGCGCGAGCAACGGCGCTTGAGTCAGCAGGAAATCACGCGGGCGGTACAGGACGCATTCGCTGGCCTGGCCGGTATCCGCGCCTTCGCGACCCCGGTTCCCCTGATCGGCGGTCAGCGGGGAGAACAGCTGCAGTTCAACATCAGCGGCCGCGATCTGGACGAAGTGGCCCGGCTGGCCAAGGAGATGGAGTCGCGACTGCGCGATGATCCGCGCATCGCCACGCTGGACCTGGGCTTGAAGCTGGACCAGCCCGAGTACATTCTGCGGGTGGATCGCGACCGGGCGCGCAGCATGGGGCTGTCCACATTCGAGGTGACCCGGGCGGTGAACGTACTGGCCGGCGGCATCGATGTGGCGCGCTACAACGACCAGCCGGGGGATGGTGAGCGCTATGACGTACGGCTGAAGGCCGTGGACACCGCGATCACCTCGGCCGACGATCTGCGCGGGATTTTCGTGCGCGGCCCCGGAGGCGAGATGATCCGGCTGGATACCATCGCCCGTTTCGAGCCGGCTCTGGGCCCCGCGGTGATCGGTCGATACAACCTGCAATACTCGGCCCAGTTCTATGCCAACCCGGCGGTTCCACTGGCCGAGGCGCTGCAGTTGGTCGAGGCCCTGGGGGATGAACTGCTGCCACTCGGCTACACGCTGAACCTGGTCGGTGAGGCCGAGGAATTCGAGCGGACCGCCGCGGCCATCATTTTCGTGTTCGTCGTGGCCACCTTGCTGGCCTACGCGGTGCTGGCGAGCCAGTTCAACTCCTTCCTGCAGCCTGTGGTGATCCTTGCCGCACTGCCGCTGGCCATGGTGGGTGGCGTCGTCGGGCTGTGGCTGTTCAGCCATAGCCTGAACATCTACTCGATGATTGGCCTGGTGCTGCTGATCGGTCTGGTGACCAAGAACGGCATCCTGCTGGTGGACCTGACCAACCAGTACCGGGCCTCGCAAGGGCTGAGCGTCGACGAGGCCCTGCAGGCCGCCTGCCCGATCAGGCTGCGGCCCATTCTGATGACCTCGCTGACCCTGATTCTGGCGATGCTGCCGGCGGCCTTCGGCCTGGGCGCGGGCGCCGAAACGCAGGGGCCGTTGGCGGTTGCCATCATCAGCGGCATGGTCTCTTCCATGCTGCTGACCCTGGTGGTCACCCCGGCAGCCTATTCTCTGCTGGAGAATGGGGTGCTGCGACTGCGCCGCTGGCGCGACAAGGCGCCCTAGTGCACCACGATCAGCGTCGCAGGAAACCGCCGCGCGCTGCGCTGAACACGCCTTCAGCCGGTTGCCGTGCCAGCCATTGCTGCCAGCGGTCGGCAGATTGGTCCTCGCGCAGTTCGGCTTCGTCAAAGCCCGCGGCGCGAATTTCCAGCGCCTGGTCCAGAACGACGGCCTTGCCACTGGCGCGCAGGCGGCCGTTGTACCCAAGACGCCGCAGCTGGCGGGCCTGTGAGTAGGCGCGTCCATCGGCAAAGGCGGGAAACTGCAGGGCGATGCAGTCAATCTGCGCGAAGTGCGGCACCAGCGCCTTCACGTCGGCGTCGTTGGCCCAGCGCACGCCGCTGTGGGCCGGCACCGGGTCGGGCAGTTCGCCGCAGTCAAACCATTGCGCGGGTTCGATCGGCGTGGTGGTCATGATGTAGAGCGCGCTCATGCGTAGATCCGCTGCTTGAACGGCTTCATGCCGACTCGGCGGTAGCACTCAAGAAAGGTTTCGTCCTCTCCCTCGCGCTGGTCGAGGTAGGTCTGGATGATGCGTTCGACCGCCTCGGCCACGTCGGCGCGGGCCACCGACGGTCCGGTGCGATCGCCCAGGCTTGCATCGTTTTCGGCGCTGCCGCCGAGGGTGAGCTGGTACCACTCCTCGCCTTTCTTGTCGACGCCGAGAATGCCGATATGGCCGACGCTGTGATGCCCGCAGCCGTTCATGCAGCCGCTCATCTTGAGTTTCAGCTCGCCGATGTCGTACTGGTCGTCGAGGGTGTCGAAGCGCGCATAGATGTCGCCGGCCACCGAGATGGAACTGGCATTGGCCAACGAGCAGAAGTCGAGGCCGGGGCAGCAGATCATGTCGGTCAGCAGGCCGATGTTCGGGGTCGCCAGATGATGGGCCTTGAGCACTTTCCAGACCGCGTGCACATCGCCCTGGGCCACTTCGGCGAGGACCAGGTTCTGGTCGTGGGTGGAGCGGGCCTCGCCGAAGCTGTAGCGCTCGGCAAGGTCGGCGACGACCTCGAGCTGCTCGGCGGTGATGTCGCCGGGCGCCACGCCGGGCGCCTTGAGCGAGATGAAGACGGCCTTGTAGCCCTCAACCCGGTGTGCCAGCACGTTGCGTTTGCAGAACGCGGCAAAGGCGCTGTCGTCGGCCTGGGCGCGTTCATGGTCGGCAAGGTCGGCGGCTGCGTCACGGCGGTAGGGGTGGGCATCGAAGTGGCGCTTGAAGCGGTCGATGGCGTCGCGCGTGAGGGTCAGGTCGCCGCCGCGCAGGCCGGCGTTCCACTCCGCTTCAACCGCGTTTCGGAAGGCCTCGACGCCGCGTTCCTTGACCAGAATCTTGATGCGCGCCTTGTAGATGTTGTCGCGACGGCCCCACAGGTTGTACACCCGCAAGATGGCTTCGAAGTAGCTGAGCAGGTCCACTTCGGGCAGAAAGTCGCAGAGCTTCTGGCCGATGATGGGCGTGCGCCCCAGACCGCCGCCCACGTACACGGTGTAGCCGAGTTCGCCCTTGTCGTTGCGCACGATATGCGCCCCAATGTCGTGCACCAAGGTGGCTGCGCGGTCGCCGGTGCTGGAGGCGAAGGCAATCTTGAACTTGCGCGGCAGCCAGTTGAATTCGGGGTGAAACGTCGCCCACTGGCGGGTCAGCTCGCAATACGGGCGGGGGTCGACGATCTCGTCTGCCGCCACGCCGGCCAGATGATCGGTGGTGATGTTGCGGATGCAGTTGCCCGAGGTCTGGATGGCGTGCATCTCCACCTTGGCAAGTTCGGCGAGAATGTCGGGCACGTCTTCCAGCTTCGGCCAGTTGTACTGGATGTTCTGGCGGGTACTGAAATGGCCGTAGCCCTTGTCGTAGCGACGGGCGATGTGCGCCAGCGTGCGCAGTTGCGGCGACGACAGCAGTCCATAGGGCACCGACACGCGCAGCATCGGCGCAAAGCGCTGGATGTACAGGCCGTTGCGCAGGCGCAGGGCCTTGAATTCTTCGTCGGGCAGTTCGCCGGCGAGGAAGCGCTGGGTCTGGTCGCGAAACTGGTCAACGCGTTGTTGCACCAGGGCGTGGTCGTGGGCGTCGTAGCGGTACATGAACTCTCGTGTGATCTCGTTGGTGAAACCCGGGCGCGAAGGGTATCAGCGCACCCGATTCGCATAAAGCGCTATGCAAAGACCTTTGGGCAATATCCCCTCAGGGGCCGGCCGCGGGCGCTGGCGCGGGCAGCAACTTGCCCGCCGCCACGGCGCGGGTTTCGGGGTCACTGATGCTGGCGATGGACTCGACGGTTTCGCGGTTCAAGTGCGGCGCGAAGGCGTGGATGAAATCGAGCATGTAGCCGCGCAGAAACAGACCCCGACGAAACCCGATGTGGGTGACGCTGGGCTCGAACAGGTGATCGGCCGGCAGGCGGACCAGGTCGGTGTCGACCTCGGGGTCGTAGGCCATGTCGGCGACGATGCCCACGCCCAGGCCGAGGCGCACGTAGGTCTTGATCACGTCGGCATCGACCGCGGTCAACACCACGTCGTGGCGCAGCCCGTGGGCGGCGAAAGCCTGGTCCAGCTTCGAGCGGCCGGTGAAGCCGAAGGTGTAGGTGACAATCGGATGCTCGGCCAGCCGCGCCAGAGTGAGGCGATGCTCGCGGGCGAGGCGGTGATCGGGACGCACCAGCACGCAGCGGTTCCAGCGGTAGCAGGGCAGCATCACCAACTGCTCGAAATGCTCGATGGCCTCGGTGGCGATGGCGAAATCGGCCTCGCCCTCGGCCGCCATCTTCGCGATCTGCGGCGGTGAGCCCTGGTGCAGGTGCAAGGCCACCCGCGGGTAGCGCTCGCGGAAGGTGGTGATGACCGGCGGCAGGGAATAGCGCGCCTGGGTGTGGGTGGTGGCGATGGCCAGGTCGCCGCGATCGGCCTGTTTGAACTCGGCCGCGACATTGAGAATGTTGTCGGCCTCCTGCAACAGCCTGGCGCTGTATTCCAGAATGCGCTGCCCGGCCGGCGTGATCTCGGCGAGATGCTTGCCGTTGCGCACGAAAATCTCGACGCCCAGTTCATCTTCCAGCAGTCGGATCTGCTTGGAGATGCCGGGCTGCGAGGTGAACAGGCTCTCGGCCGCCGCAGTGATGTTGAGGCCGCGGCGGGCCACTTCGTGGATATAGTGCAGTTGGCGGAGCTTCATGACCGACCCTTTTATAACTGATGCGCCAATTATGAGACATTGTTAGATCAGATGGATATGGACTGGCCGTATTTTCCGCTGTTCGTGCGCGTCGCCGACCTTGAAGTGCTGCTCGTGGGCGGCGGCGAGGTGGCGCTGCGCAAGGCGCGGCTGCTGACCAAGGCCGGTGCCCGCATTGCCCTGGTCAGCGAATCGGTTCACCCCGGCTTTGCCGAGATGGCGACCGCGGTGCGCGTCATGGGCCCGCGCTTCGCGCCCGAGCAACTTGAAGGCGTGCGCCTGTGCATCGCCGCGACCAGTGACGAAACCTTGAACCGGCAGGTGGCGGCGGCCTGTGAGGCGCGCGGCATCTGGGTCAATGTGGTGGACGACCCGCTGGCCAGCCGCGTCATCACGCCGGCCATCATCGACCGCAGCCCGGTGCTGATTGCCATCGGTTCGGCGGGCCAGGCCCCGGTGCTGGCGCGACGGCTGCGCGAACGGCTGGAAGCGACCATTCCCTTCGGCACCGGGCGCCTTGCGCGCTTCATCGGGGAAGCCCGGCAGCGTCTGAAAGGGCGGATCAATCCCGACCAGAGCCGACGGCTGTGGGAATACTTTCTCGACAGCCCGGCCGCCGAAGCGCTGCTGCACGGCGACGAAACCCTGGCGCAGCCCACGGTCGACCAGTGGCTGGCAGGCGGCCAGATCCGCCAGGGTGAAGTCTGGCTCGTGGGCGCCGGCCCCGGCGATCCTGACCTGCTCACCTTCAAGGCGCTGCGGCTGATGCAGTCTTGCGACGTGGTGCTGTTTGATCGCCTGGTGCCCGGCGCCATCATGGATCTGGTGCGGCGCGACGCCGAGCGCGTGTTCGTCGGCAAGCGGCGCGATCAGCACACCGTGCCGCAGGCGGAGATCAACGCCGAGCTGCTGCGCCGTGCCCAGGCCGGCCAGCGGGTGCTGCGGCTGAAGGGCGGCGACCCGTTCATCTTCGGGCGCGGTGGCGAAGAGATCGAGCCGCTGGCCCGGGCCGGCGTGCCCTTTCAGGTGGTGCCCGGCATCACCGCCGCCAGTGGCTGTGCGGCGTATGCCGGCATTCCCCTGACCCATCGCGATCATGCGCAGACCTGCCTGTTCGTCACCGGCCACGCGCGCGCCGACGGGCAGCTGAGCCTGCCGTGGGACACCCTGGCGCGACGCGGCCAGACCGTGGTGGTGTACATGGGTTTGTCAACGCTCGAGGTTCTGTGCTCGGCATTCGTTGCCCATGGCCTGCCGGGGGACTGGCCCTGCGCGATGGTTGAAAACGGCACCCAGCCCAATCAGCGGGTGATCGTCGGTGTCCTGGGCGATCTGCCGCGGCGGGTCAGTGAGGCGGGCCTGAGCGGCCCCAGCCTGCTGATTGTCGGCTCGGTGGTCGGCTTGCACCAGACGCTGGGCATGCCCGCGCGCCGGGCGGCGTCGTGATCGGCCGCTGGCGTCGTCTCGGCGCAAGCGGGTTGCTGGCGTTGGGGCTGGTCAGCGTCCTGCGCCCGGCGGCCGGTGCCCAAGCGACCGCCACGCCCTGCTACCAACAGTGCCCCCAGGTCAACGGCTGGCTGGCGCGGCGCGCAATGACCGCGCTCGACAACGACGGCTTCCGCATCGGCTGGTCCAGCAGCCGCCGCAGCGCGCTTTGGGTGGCGTATGAGTTGCGGCCCGAGGCCGATCGTCGTGAGGTTGATCCACGGCCCAAAGGCTACACGGTGGATGTGCGCACCCGGCCGGCGGTGCGCAGCGAAAGTTATCGCGGCAGCGGCTTCGACCGCGGGCATCTGGCCGCCAATGGCACCGTCTCGCGCTTCTTCGGGCCGGTCGCGCAGCAGCTGGCCATGCACATGAGCAATATCGCGCCGCAGACACCGCGCCTCAATCGCGGCGTCTGGCAGCGGCTGGAGATGGCTGAAATCGATGTCTGGCTGGCGGGCGCACAACGGGTCTGGGTGGTGACCGGGCCGCTGTGGCCCAGGCGCCCGGCGCAACTCAGCGGCGGCTTGCCGGTGCCGGACGGCTTTTACCGCATCTGGGTGCGCGAGCGCCACGGCCGCGCGCCGACCGTCACCGCCTTTCGCGTGCCGCAAATCGTCTGCGGTGACGAGCCGCCGCGCTATTTCCGGGTGCCGGTGGCCGACATTGCCCTCGCCGCCGGGCTGGACTTCGGACCCCTGGAGCAGCTTGACGAGCCGGAACTCACCGCTGCCGAGCGCCTCGCCATGGACGCCTTGCCGCTGCGTTATGCGCGCGACTTCCAGAAAACGCCGAAACCGAACGGCTGCACCCGCTGAGCGGCTGACCTCAACCGAGTTTTCTGACCGCGCTCTGGTCCATGTCCTTGGCGCGCAGCCGCTTCTGCACGCTGCGCAACACGCCACTGGCATCGAGCCCGCAGGTGGCCAGCAGCTCTTCGCGGCTGCCATGCTCGACAAACTGGTCCGGCAATCCGAGGGTGAGAACGGCCACCTGCTGATGGTGCGCCGCAAGCACCTCGATGATGGCCGAGCCGGCGCCGCCACAGCGGGCGTTGTCTTCCAGGGTGACGAGCAGGTCGTTTTCCTGTGCCAGATCGAGGATCAGCTCGGTGTCCAGCGGCTTGACGAAGCGCATGTCGGCGACCACCGCGTCGAGCAGCTCGGCGGCCTCGACGGCCGGTGCCACCATGCAGCCGAAGGCCAGCAGCGCCACCCGGGGTTGGCGGCGGCCCAGGGCCTCGCGCACGATGCGGCCCTTGCCGAGCGGCAGGGGTCGCGGCGGTGACTCCACCGCCACCCCGCTGCCGCTGCCCCGCGGGTAGCGGACCGCGCTGGGGCCGCCGTGCGCGACCCCGGTGCTGAGCATGCGCGCGCACTCGTTTTCGTCACTGGGCGTCATCACCACCATGTTGGGAATGCACCGCAGATAAGACAGATCGAAGGCACCGTGGTGCGTGGCCCCGTCGGCGCCCACCAGGCCGCCGCGGTCAATGGCGAACACCACCGGCAGGTTCTGGATGGCGACATCGTGAATCAGCTGGTCGTAGCCCCGCTGCAGAAAGGTCGAGTAGATGGCGCACACCGGGCTGAGGCCCTCGCAGGCCATGCCGGCCGCCAGGGTCACGGCGTGCTGTTCGGCAATGCCGACATCGAAATAGCGGTCGGGGAACTGCCGGGCAAACTTGACCAGGCCCGAGCCCTCGCGCATCGCCGGGGTGATGGCGGTCAGTTGCGGATTGCGCGCCGCCTCCTCGCACAGCCAGCTGCCGAACACCTCGGTGTACGTCGGACGGGTGGCGGCTTTTTTGGCCGGAAACTGGCCGGTGACCGGGTCGAACTGCGACACCCCGTGATACTTGATGGGATCGACCTCGGCCGGGTCGAACCCCTTGCCCTTGACCGTCAGCACATGCAGCAACTGCGGCCCCTTGAGCTGCTTGAGCTGCTCGAAGGCGGCGGTGAGCGCCGCCACGTCGTGGCCGTCAATCGGCCCGTGGTAGGCGACGCCCAGCGTGCGGAACAGCGCCCCGGGCTGGTCGAGGTGCACCTCGTTGACCTCGGCGTCTTGCGGCAGGCGCTGCAGGTGCGGGCTGACCAGCCCCAGCCGCTGCACCAGCCGCGCCGTGTGGTTGCGCATGCCGCCCACGTTTTCGGAGATCGACATGTCGTTGTCGTTGTAGACCACGATCAGGTCGGTGCCGGTGTGCCCGGCGTGGTTGAGCGCCTCATAGGCCATGCCGGCGGTCATGCCGCCGTCGCCGATCACCGCCACCGCCCGCCGGTCTTCGTGCTTGATGCGCGCGGCGGCGGCCATGCCCAGGGCGGCCGAGATGCTGGTGGACGAATGCCCCACGCCAAAGGCGTCGTACTCGCTCTCGTCACGGTGGCAGAACGGCGCCAGGCCGTGCAGCCGGCGAATGGTGTCCAGCCGGGCGCGACGGCCGGTGAGCATCTTGTGCGGATAGGCCTGGTGGCCCACATCCCACACCAATCGGTCGTAGGGCGTCTCGAAGCTGCGATGCAGGGCAATGGTGAGCTCCACCGTGCCCAGGTTGGCGGCAAAGTGGCCGCCCACGCGCCCCAGCGTTTCGATGAGATGGCGACGCAGCTCGACGGCCAGCTGCGGCAGCACGTGGGCGGGCAGCTTGCGGAGGTCTTGCGGGGTCTCGACGTGGCCCAACAGGGTGTAGCCCGGCGTTTCGCTCATGGCGGAATAATGACAGGTTGGAGCGCCATTATCGTGCACCGGCGGGCAGTGGGCCAAACGCGGGCGAGGGCGGCCGGGGGTGCGGAAG